>Ga0111539_10000970_pt1 | contig 37698 bp, 29 predicted proteins | sample RhiMethybrSRZTD1_FD_79667 | JGI IMG/M metagenome (GOLD analysis project Ga0111539, IMG submission 79667) | Populus rhizosphere microbial communities from Tennessee, USA - Rhizosphere MetaG P. TD hybrid SRZTD1 (version 2) (version 2) | ecosystem: Host-associated > Plants > Roots > Rhizosphere >...
GGTTGGCTCACGCGGTCGCGACCGTTTCGGCGACCAGCGTAAGGAACGTGTCTTCCAGGGTGGCGATCTTGCCGGTGCGCCGGTGCAGCTCGTCGAGCGTGCCTTCGGCAATCAACCGCCCGCGGGCGATGACGCCGATGCGGTCGGCCATGCGCTCGGCGACCTCGAGAATATGCGTTGTCATAATGACGGTGCCGCCGGCGGCAACGCGCTCGCGCAACACGTTCTTGACCTGGCGGGCGGACGCAGCGTCGAGGCCGGTGAGCGGCTCGTCGAAGATGATCAGCCTCGGATCGTGCACGAGCGCGCCCGCGAGCGCCACTTTCTGCTTCATGCCGCGCGAAAGTCCTTCGCAGCGCTCATGCGCGTGCGACTCAAGGCCGAGCCAGCCGATCAGCTCGCGCGCCCGCGCTTCGGCTACGCCGCTGTCGATGCGCCAGAGCCCAGCTACGAACTCGAGATATTCGAACGGGGTGAGCTTGTCGTAGATCATCGGCTCGTCCGACAGCCAGGCAGTGACCTGCTTGGCGGCGACCGGATCGGCCAGCGCGTCGATGCCTTCGATCGCGATCATGCCGGCGTCGGGACGCAGCAGCCCGACCACCATGCGCAAGGTGGTGGTCTTGCCGGCGCCGTTGGGGCCGACCAGCGCATAGAACTCGCCGCTATAGACGACGAGATCGAGCGCGTCGACCGCGGGTCGGTCGAAACACTTGGTGAGCCCGCGCGTCGCGAGCGCGATCGGAAGCTTTGCTTGGCGCATAGTGTACCAAGCTACCCTTTCTCTGGATCAGAGGGGAACCCCTGCGGCGCCCCTCGGTGATAGCGCTTGAGCACCAGGGCGAGCAAGAGATTATGATTTGGTGACGGCTGTCATTCCTGAAAATCATATCAGGGGATACCGACGCCGTGGTGACGATGGTCCCGGATCGGTGGACGGCTCGTCGTAGCGGTGCGTTCCTGCCCACCGCCGGGCGCGTGCGCGCAATGCGGCGGATACAGGTCAGGATCCGTCGCAAATGCGGTTCGCCGAAGATCAGAACGTGATCCGTAGCAGTGGCGCCGCGGCGTTTCATCGCGGCAGGCTCCATCGTGGTGATCGCTGTGACAGCCGAGAGCAATGGCGGCAGAGCGTTGGCCTTGATCCACTTCCCACAGCCTCAACGCTAGCGGCGCAAACCCGCCCGCGGTTCGGGGGCAGCGGCAGCAACTCATTGCCGATGAACGGACATTTCACCATCGGGCCTGCACTGACCGCGACAAAATATCCGCCTTGATGTGAATCAACCTATGCGTTCGTATAACGTTCGGTAGATTGACAGCCCGGTCAATTAGGCTCAAGACCTCATCTGTTTGTGCTCCCAATTGGCTCGCAAGGGCCTGAGGGGGTCGTCGGGGGTTGGGGGACCCAAGCCAAAACCAAGTCGCGCGACGAGGCGGGCCCGTTTAGGTCGGCCTGCATGGAGCGCGTGATCGCGCCCCGTGCGGGAGGCGCGTTGGCGCGTGGCTGCTTCCACGCGGTGACTGCCCATGCCGCATCATTGATGTCTACGTTCGTTTCCAATCTTTCATCTGACAGAAGAAGCCATGCCCGCTGCCGATCACGAAAAGGTCCTGCGCCATGCCGTCGCGTTATCCGCCACGGCCTCCCTCGAGTACTCCACCGGCGACGTCTTCGGCGCCGTCATCGTCAAGGACAACGAGACCGCCTCCGAGATCACGAACCGGGTCGTCGCCAGTCATGCCCCGCCCCGGCAGGCGGAGATGGCAGCGATTAGCCCAGCCTGCATCACCTTGCGCAACATCAAGCTGAGCGGCTGCACGCCGCAGTATGAGAACTACCAATGTCGGCAGATGGCGGAGGAAGCGGCGCGCATCCGCTCTAACGTCTTAGGCGGCACGCCGGTCCAGTAGCATTGACAAACCACAAGCGATCCGAGGCCACATCGGCTCGACGCGAAGGAGGAATTCATGACGATGAAACAACGGCTGGGCTGTGCCTTGTCGGCGGCGGTCATGGCAGCCGCCGCGCCGCAGTGGGTTCATGCCCAGGGCCAGTCTCAAGTGCCGCCCTTCATGAACATCATCGTCGGGAGCCCACCCCCAGCAGAGACCGCGAAGCAAGACGTGCTGGCGCTCAACACGGCGATGTTCGGTCTCTATGGCGATGCCGGCAAGGTGTTCCAGCGGAACATCCTGGGCCAGCATCCGATCATCCTGGCGCTGTTCAGCGGCGCCGGCGGTCGCTTTATCCTGTATCGGCCCGGACAGGAACCGCTCGAAGCGCCTTCGGTCCCGATCACCTATCAGCTGCTGAAGTCTGTCGGACACAGCTCGATGGTGCTGCCTGTGATGGCCGGCCCACATATCGACAAGCCGGCGAGCCAGTCCTGGCGCGGCCCGATGCAAGGCTTCCGCGCCCAGTTGCAGGCGGCGCTCAATGGGGTCGATCTGACGGATCTGCCGCCGGCATGGCGCGACGAGGTTCGCAGCATCCTGCAGGGCAACATAGCCTTTGCCGACGCGAGCTTGAGCCGCGGAGTGATCACCTTCGACGCGGTCAAAGAGTTCACCGCAAAGCAGGGGCCGAAGCTGAAGAAAATCGTCGCCTGGGCCGCGGAGACGCAAGTGGCGCACTGGATGCGTGTGGTCGGCGAGTGGAAGCGAATGCTCGGCGCCGACTGGGAAAAGACCTACGCCGCGAGCAACACCATTTACGTCGCGCGCCAGAACAACGTTCTATTCAGCGTGCTCGCACAGTTCTTCGGTCCGGAGGCGATCAACCAGCGCCTCATAATGATCGAGACGATCTCGTTCACCACGACGCCCGATGACATGCTCGACTCGCTGACGCGCATCCTGTCCGACCGCACCGTCGGACAGCTGTTCTTCGGCAACCTCTATATGATGGACTACGAGCTGATGGGCAGCAGCGCCCGCGACGCCATTGTGGCGGAGTCGCGCAAGCTCGGTGTGACCGCGTTCCTGCCGCCGCTCGTGCCGTTCGGCTCCAAGCAGTGGCCGACCCTGGTCACGCCCGGACCTGGGCCCAGCACGCTGTTGGAACTACCCTGACTCTGCATGCTTGCGGCGCCCTGCGGGTCGCCGCAGGCGGTGGGCGACCGGGCACGATTGCGCGGACCAGCCCCACCTCCCTTGCAAGATTTGTGAACGCGTTTGAGAGCGTCCGATGGACTTGAACACGATCAAGAAGCTGGAGCGCCCCACCGCAGCCGAAGAGATCACCGGCTGGCGCGAGGGTAATGCGTGGCTCGCCGGCGGCACGTGGCTATTCTCGGAGCCTCAGCCAAAGCTCGACACACTGATCGACCTCGAGGGCTTGAACTGGCCCCCGCTCGAAGCATCGTCGGCAGGGCTGGACCTCGCCGCGACCTGCCGGATCGATGAGATCGAGCGGTTCAAGGGACCACCGGAGTGGACCGCGGCACCGTTGCTGCCGGAGTGCAGTCACGCGCTGCTGATGTCGTTCAAGATCGCGCGCGAAGCCACTGTCGGGGGCAACATCTGCATGTCGCTGCCCGCCGGCGCGATGATTTCCCTGACCACCTCGCTCGAAGCGGTCTACACGCTGTGGCCGCGGGCGGGCGCGCCCCGCAAGGTGCCGGCGATCGACTTCGTGACCGGCAACAACAAGAACATACTGGCGCCGGGCGAATTGCTGCGCTCGATCCACATCCCGGCGTCGGCGCTGTCGAAGCGATACGCGTTCCGGCGCGCCTCTCTCACGCACCTTGGCCGCTCGGCGGCGCTCATCGTCGGGACGCAGGACAAGTCGGCGCGCGACCTGCTGCTCACCATCACCGCGGCGACGCCTCGGCCGATCCAGATATACTTTGCGGCGGTGCCGACGGCGCAGGCGCTGCGCCGGGCCATCGACGAGCGCATCCCGGCAGACGGCTATTTCGACGACGTGCACGGATCGGCCGACTACAAGCATCATCTGACCTATCACTTTGCCGAACAGATTCGCTCAGAGTTGGCCCGGTAGGGAACAGCCATGAATTACTCGGTCGATTCCAAGACGTTCTCCGCCGAGCCTCGCGCCGGTCAATGTCTGCGTACGTTCCTGCGCGAGCGCGGCGTTTTCGGCGTCAAGAAGGGCTGCGACGCCGGCGACTGCGGCGCGTGCACGGTATGGCTCGACGGCAAGCCTGTTCATTCCTGCCTAATGCCCGCCTTCCGCGCCGCCGGGAGGAAGGTCACCACCATCAACGGCCTCGCCCGTGACGGTGCGATGCATCCGATTCAGCGGGCCTTCATCGACGCACAGGCGTTCCAGTGCGGATTTTGCGCGGCCGGCATGATCATGACGGTCGCCGCGCTCAGCGACGAGCAACGTGCCGACCTGCCGCGCTCGCTCAAGGGAAATCTCTGCCGCTGTACCGGCTACCGCTCGATCGACGACGCTCTCCACGGCGTCATTGCTGCCGAAGACGAGGTGGCGGGCCACGCCTGCGGAGCGAACCTTCGCAATCCGTTCAGTGAAGACATCGTCACCGGTCACGCGCGCTACACGATGGACGTGGCGGTCGAGAACATGCTCCACCTCAAGGTGCTGCGCTCTCCGCACGCGCATGCCCGCATCGCTGCAATCGACCGCAGCAAGGCGCTGGCGGTTCCCGGCGTGATCGATATCTTCACCTGGGAGGACGTGCCGCGGCGGCTGTACAGCACCGCGACGCACGAGGACCATCTCGTCGATCCCGACGACACCTACATGCTGGACAACGTGGTGCGATTCGTCGGCCAGCGCATCGCCGCGGTCGTCGCCGAGAGTGAAGGTGCGGCAGAAGCTGGCTGTCGGGCACTCGTGGTCGAGTACGAGGTGTTGCCCGCCGTGTTCGATCCGGTCGCCGCGATGGCGCTGGAAGCGCCGATCTTGCACCAGAAAGGCGGCGAGGCACGCGGCAACGTATATGCTGAAATCCACGGCGAGGTCGGCAGCGTCGCGGCCGGTTTTGCGGACGCCGACGCCGTCCACGAGATGACCTATTCGACTTCCCGCGTGCAACACGTGCATCTGGAGACGCACGGCTCGATCGCCTGGAGCAGCGACGACGGTCGGATTCACGTCCGCACCAGCTCGCAGGCGCCGTTCATCGTCCAGCAGAAGCTCTGCCTGCTGTTCGGGCTCTATCCGCACCGCATCCACGTCTTCACCGAGCGGGTCGGCGGCGGCTTCGGTGGCAAGCAGGAGATGATCTCGGAAGACCTGTGCGTACTGGCGATGCTGAAGACCGGCCGGCCGGTCAAATGGGAGTTCACCAGGGAGGAACAGTTCATCGGCGCGACCACCCGTCATCCGATGACAACGCACGTCAAGATCGGCGCCAAGCGCGACGGCACGCTGACTGCGATCCAGATCCATGTCGTTTCCAATACCGGCGCCTATGGCGGGCACGCCGGCGAGACGCTCGCCGCCGCACTCGGCAGCCCGATGACGGCATACCGCTGCGAGAACAAGAAGGCCGACGGCTACGCCGTCTACACCAACATCGTTCCGGGCGGCGGCTTCCGCGGCTACGGCTCCTCGCAGACCACGTTCGCGATCGAATGCGCGATCGATGACCTCGCGCGCCTTCTCGGGATGGATGCGGGTGCGTTGCGCCGCAAGAACATGGTCCGCCCCACCGATTGGATCGAATCGGTCTGGAAAGACCCGTCCGATGTTGCGTTCGGCAGCTATGGCCTCGATCAGTGCCTCGATCTGGTCGAGAAGGCGCTCGCGGACGGTGGCGGTCTGCCGGTGCCGGCCGGTCCCGACTGGGCGGTGGGAACCGGAACCGCGCTCGCGGTACTGGAATCAGGCCCGCCGACGGAGCACCGGTCCGGCGCCGTCATGCAGCTCTTGCCGGATGGCACCTATCGGCTGGCGGTCGGGTCGACCGAGATGGGTAACGGCTCGGTCACCTCGCACAAGCAGATCGCGGCCGAGGTCCTGGGCTGCCGCGCCAATCAAGTGGACATCATCAACGCCGACACCGACATGACGCCCTATGACACGGGCACGTTCGCCAGCACCGGCACCGTCGTTGCGGGGCAAGCCGTGAACCTTACTGCCGCGGCGCTGCGCGACAACATCCTCGGCTACGCCGCGCTCAAGAGCGGGACTGAGCCGTCAAAGTGGCGTCTGGAGGGCGACGACGTCGTCTCCGGCAACGAGCGCATCCCACTTCCCGAACTGCACGCGGCGGGCACTGCCGCCGGCCACCGCTTCGAGGCCAAGCGCAAGGCTTATCTCTCTCCCCGCACCATCGCCTTCAACGTGCATGGGCTGCGGCTCGCGGTCCATCGCATCACCGGCGAGATTCGCATCCTCCATAGCGTCCATGCCGCAGACATCGGACGTCCGATCAATCCCATGCAGTGCCGCGGGCAGATCGACGGCGCCATCGGAATGGGCTTCGGTTGGGCGCTGACCGAGAAGATGGTCTATGACCCGCAGGGCAGCATGATCAACCCGACGCTGCGCAACTACCGCATTCCGGCCTTCGCCGATGTGCCGCGCACGCAGGTGTTCTTCGCCGATACCTATGACACGATCGGCCCGCTCGGCGCCAAGGCCCAGGGTGAATGCGCCATCAACCCGATCGCGCCCGCGATCTCGAACGCGCTGAGGGACGCGACTGGCGTGCGCTTCGCCCACTTGCCGTTCACTCCCGACCGCATCTTCGACAGGCTGTCCACGCGGCCATGAGCGGTGCAGGCAAAGGCGGCGCCGTGGCCTTGGCCGACGAGCCGATCACGATTGTCACGCAGACGCGTGTGCGCCCTCAAGACGAGAAGGCGTTCGCGGAATGGCAAGACGGGACCAGCCGCACCATCGCCCGTTTCCCGGGCTTCCTGCATCAGACCGTGATGCCGCCGAGCCCGCCGACGCAGGTCGACTGGGTCATCCTGCAGCGCTTCGCCGACATCGACTCGGCAACGGCTTGGCTGCGGTCGGCGGAACGGCAGGAGCGGCTGGTCGGTGTGCAGCCGATGCTGGTCGGCCAGGACGATGTACACCTGGTTCGCGACGGTGCAGCCGGCGCGCAGCCGGCGCCGGTCTCGGTGGTGATCTCGACGCGCATCAAGCCCGGCTGCGAGGCGGATTACAGGGCCTGGGAGCTGCGAATCGCTGCCGCGCAGACCAAAGCGCCGGGATTTCAGGGTTACCGCTTCGAACCGCCGATCAAAGGCGTGCAAGACGATTGGCTGTCGGTGCTCCGCTTCGACAGTGAGGCCAATCTCGAGAAATGGCTCGCCTCGCCGGAGCGACTGCAACTGCTCGAGGAGGCCAAGCCCTTCACCGAGGAATTTCACGCCCGCGTCGCGCGCACCGGCTTTGAGCAATGGTTCCAGACAGCGGCAGCCGGGTCCGCAGCACCGCCCGCCTGGAAGCAAAACCTGATCGTCCTGCTCCTGCTCTATCCGGTCGTGTTCCTGTTTGGCACCTTTGTGCAGACACCGTTGTTGTCCAATTGGATGAAGCTGCCTTTCGCGATCGCGCTGTTCGTGGGTAATGTCGCCAGTATCATCATCCTGAATTATCTTGTTCCTTGGACCAGCACTCGCTTTTCCTGGTGGCTCGAACCCGCCCGCGCCCATCAAACGAAGATCGACATCTTCGGAACGGCGCTTGTGATCGCGCTCTGCCTCGGACTGGTCGTTGCATTCTGGCGGCTTGTCTGAATCGCCCTGAGCAAAGGCGCTCGCGCGAGCCCTAAAAGGGCACGATGTCCAAGGCGCATTTGCGTCCGCATGCCGCACAAGTCGGCCGTCTTCGCTGCGGCCCCGTGATCCTTCAGCATCGCAATGATCGGCGCTTGCGTGTGCCGATTGCGCTTCATCGTCCGGTGCCGCGTGCGCCCGCCGCCGGGCGCGCCAGCGGCAACCGGACGAGGTTGAAATATCTGGAGAAACTGTATTGAATACTTGGGAAACTACGGCGTTGGCACAGCGGATCGCCGGGGTCATCCGCGCGGCAGATAGTAAGCGTGCTGAGGTTGAGTTACCTGTGACCCTCGACAGGCGCCTCATCACAGATCGAAACACACGGTAGCCCGGCTCGGGCCGCCCAAATTGGAGTCGCATCCCGTCGGCAGTGGGGCTAGAAGCATGGTAGTGCAATCGTGTGAGACCGCCGTGAACGCGCCGCTGCCGGGCAAATTGCCCAACGAAAAGCTCAGCCGTGGCATCGATCGGGACGGCATCGTGCACCGCGCCTCGAACGATTTCGGCGCTCAACTGAGCGCCCAGGGGTCGCGAACTTGTTAAGCTTTATGAGAGGAAACGCTGGTTTATTCGGCTCCTCCCGAAAGGCCAGGGGTGGGAGGACTAGATGTTTCATCCCATAGCGACCGCGCCCAGAGGTGGCGAGCTTGTTAAGCTTTATGAGCTGGGCAGCACGGTCGAAATTGGCCGCTGGTCCGCCGAAACCGCAGATTGGACCGGACCAAACGGCGAGCCGCTGCGAATTGTTCCAACTCATTGGGTCGCCGGTGTCGACGACCATAGCAATGTGCGCCCGACCAGTCGCACGCGAACGGCGCTGATCATATGTGCCGGCGCAGTCGGCCTCGGAATAATGCTCGCCCCGATCGCTGTTGATTTCTTTTCGGTTGCCAAAACTCTGGCCCAACTGGACGGTGCGCGCGCTCAACGGGAGCCGACCAGCGCAGTGCCCGATGGAACTGCCGCTCAGGACAACAAGCAAGCCGCGCGCCGTGATGACTTTGCGCGTGAGCTCGGCACCGCTCGCGAGCAGCTCAAGGTCAGCCTCGCGGCGGAGAAAACTGCCCGAGCCGAGGCCGAGCAGGCTAAGCAAGCCCTCGCCGGGACCGCTGCCGGGCAAACCAAGCAATTCGAGCAGAATGAAACGTTGGCGCGCGAGCTTGCTTCGGCTCGCGAGCAGCTCAATGCCAGCCTCGCGGCAGAAAAAACTGCGCGGGTCGAGGCCGAGCAGCTAAGAGAATCCCACAGCAAGACCGCCGTCGAATATCAGCACCAATCCCGCCGAAACGAAGCGCTTACCGGTGAGCTGCAGGTTGTTCGCGAGCAGCTTAAATCCAGCCAGGCAGCTGAGAGAGCCGTACGGATCGAGGCCGAGCAGACGAAGGAAGCGCTCGCCGGAAGGACCGCCGATCTGGAGAAACAATCCCTGCGAGAGAAGGCGCTGACCCGTGAGCTCGCGTCGGCCCACGACCAGTTGAAAGTAACGCAGGTGGCCGAGCAAACTGCGCGGACCGAGGCCGAGCAGTCCAAGGGAGCCCTCGCCGCGGCGATCCGGGGGCAAGCCGAGCGGGCCGAACAGGCCCTGGCCGCGGCCGCTATCGAGCACAAGAAGCAAGCCGACCAGAATGAAAACCTTGCGCGCGAGCTGGCCTCGACGCGGGAGCTGGCGGCGGCGGAGCAGAAGCGACTGTCTGAGCAGAACGAAACGCTGGCGGGCGAGCTTTCGGCGGCTGACGTACAATTGAAGGCCGCTCGCGCGGCCGAGGCGGCGATCCGGGGGCAGGCCGAACGGGCCGAGCAGGCCCTGGCGGCGGCCGCCATCGAGCACAAGAAGCAAGTCGACCAGAATGAAAATCTTGCGCGCGAGCTGGCCTCGGCGCGAGAGCTGGTGACGGCGGAGCAGAAGCGACTGTCTGAGCAGAACGAAACGCTGGCGGGCGAGCTTTCGGCGGCTGACGTACAACTGAAGGCCGCTCGCGCGGCCGAGGCGGCGATCCGGGGGCAGGCCGAGCGGGCCGAACAGGCCTTGGCGGCGGCCGCCATCGAGCACAAGAAGCAAGTCGACCAGAATGAAAACCTTGCGCGCGAGCTGGCCTCGGCGCGGGAGCTGGTGGCGGCGGAACAGAAGCGACTATCCGAGCAGAACGAAACGCTGTCGGGCGAGCTTTCGGCGGCTGACGTACAATTGAAGGCCGCTCGCGCGGCCGAGGCGGCGATCCGAGGGCAGGCCGAACGGGCCGAGCAGGCCCTGGCGGCGGCCGCCATCGAGCACAAGAAGCAAGTCGATCAGAGTGAAAATCTTGCGCGTGAGCTGGCCTCGGCGCGGGAGCTGGTGGCGGCGGAACAGAAGCGATTATCCGAGCAGAACGAAACGCTGGCGCGCGACCTTGCCTCGGCTGGTGAGCAGCTCAAAGCGAGCGTCGCGGCCGAGCAAGCTGCGCGGACCGAGGCCGAGCAGGCCAAGGAAGCCCTCGCCGGGACCGCTGCCGGGCAAACCAAGCAATTCGAGCAGAGCGAAATGTTCGCGCGCGAACTCGCCTCCGCTCGCGAGCAGCTTAGGGCCAGCCTCGCGGCCGAGAAGACTGCCCGAGCCGAAGCCGAGCAGGCTAAGCAGGCCCTCGCCGGGACCGCTTCTGAGCAAAAGAAGCAATTCGAGCAGAACGAAACGTTGGCGCGTGAGCTTGCGGCGGCCGATGTACAACTGAAAGCCACCCTTGCGGCCGAGGCGGCGATCCGAGCTCAGGCCGAGCGGGCCGAGGAAGGCCTTGCCGCGGCCGTTATCGAGCACAAGAAGCAAATCGACCAGAGCGAAAACCTTGCGCGCGAGCTGACCTCGGCGCGGGAGCTGGTAGCGGCGGAGCAGAAGCGGCTGGCTGAGCAGAACGAAACGCTGGCGGGCGAGCTTTCGGCGGCCGATGTACAACTGAAGGCCACTCGTGCGGCCGAGGCGGCGATCCGGGGACAGGCCGAGCGGGCCGAGCAGGCCCTGGCGGCGGCCGCTATCGAGCACAAGAAGCAGGTCGATCAGAATGACAACCTTGCGCGCGAGCTGGCCTCGGCGCGGGAGCTGGTGGCGGCGGAGCAGAAGCGACTGTCTGAGCAGAACGAAACGCTGGCGGGCGAGCTGGCCTCGGCTCGCGAGCAAATAAAGGCAGGATTGGCGGCGGAGAATGCCGCCCGGGCTGACGCCGAGCAGTCCAAACGCGCGGCGGCGGTGGAAGTCGAGACTCTGAGGCGCGATATCGCCCAGCTGCGCGCGGAACGCTCGCAGCTGGCCCTGGCCGCCGGAGACAGAGCTCGCGAGGCCAGCACGTCCGGACTGGGGCCGGGTAGCGTTACCGAAGCCGACAGGTCCCATGGCGCGAGCCAGCTCAAGCCGGAGATCCAGCCACAAGCAAACCGTGCCACCCAAGGCAGTGAAGCGGCGGAAGCACGTACGCCGGCGCGGCCCGCAACGAACGCAGCAAAGGGTCAGCCGGCACTGTCATTGCAAGTCGACGATCAGAGACTGCTTGCAAGAGCCGAAACGCTGCTGCGTCAGGGTGACATTGGGGGCGCTCGAATCGTGCTGCAACACCTGCTTGATAAGGGCAGCGCCCGCGCGGCCTTCATGCTGGCCGAAACCCACGACGGGCGTATGCTTCGGACCTGGGGTACGCATGGGACACGGCCCGACAACGAGAAGGCCCGCGAACTTTACGCGCAGGCCGCCGCCGCTGGCATCGAGGCGGCGACAGAGCGGCTGCAAGCGCTAACCAGTGAACTCGGCGGTTCATCGCGCGCGCGCGACTGAGGTCGGGCGGACCTGCGGGTGGACTTTTCAATCAGACCAGCTCGCGGCGCAGCACACCGGTCTGCCGCGGCGATTCATTTCGAGCGGCCGTCGGATCCCGCTGCACTCCATCGGCTACTTCGGATCCTAGCCACCAGCTATGTATTTGCTCACGAGGCCCACCCTTCAAACGTCCAATGACCCCGTAGATCAGCATCTTTTTGAGCGATGCTTCCACATCGAACCGTTCCACCATCGCCAGCAGGCGGATTACGCCGACGTACATCTTGTCGGTTTCGTCTTTCCGCTCGAAGGCAGCAAGAACTGCGCTTCTGCCCTGCTCCCCCAACTGCTCAACCGCTCTGTCCAATAGAGCTGCCGCGGCATAGATCGCACACGCCTGTGCCGATGTTCCGGTGCGCTCACTCTCGGTCACCAACGCGTCGAGGTTCACGCGTTTCTTGAGCACCTCAACAAGGTGCGGCTCAAAGCCTGTGAACATGGCGCGGAGATGCTCGTCGACGTCGCTTGCATATTGGCCCTTCTGAGTTGACGTCCGAGAGAGCCGCCCCTCCCACAACCAATACGCCGCCAAGAGCGTGAGCAGGGGAGGGCCCACGAGGAACCAAGGCGGATACCACGCCGCCTGGTGGCGTGCGAAGTACAGCCAATACGCCGCGCTGATGAACAAGGCGGCGGCACCCACAAAGAAAATGACTTTTCGCATGGCAGCAGTCGCGGCTTCTACACGTTGAGAGCTACGCTGACCTCGCCGTGATGATTGCCGTCTCTAGATGCTCGGGTTTGAGGTAGGTGAGTGAGCCAACGCGGCGTTCAACGATGCGAGCGCAATGCGACCAAACGGCCCTTGAGCTCGGAAAGATAGTGCCCCGCCCATCTCAAGTAACGTGGCCTCTCTTGAGCCAGGCGCTCCGCTTCTCCACGCCAGAATTCCATCGCCTTTCGCGCTTCGGCTTCCATGGCGCAGAGATGCTCCACCCGCTCCACGTAGGCAAGAATGAATTTCTTCGCCTCGCGCATTTCCTCTTCAAGCGCCTGCTTTTGCTCCAGCTCGGTGCGCTGGTCAACGAGCAACAGCTGCATTTCCCGCCGCAGAGCAGGTATCGGATCATCCGGTCCGTCGGCCGGGTTGTCCACTGGCATGCAATCGAAGGGATGAACGTTGGCGGCAGCGGTCTGATTTGGCATAGTACGAGCGTGCCGAACTATGGTTACCCGCTGGTTAACGCCCTTTCCGCTAGACTTTGTCTTGATCGCCACGACATCAGATTTAAAGCAGCCCGCGCGTCGCCACGCAGAATCGGCCTGACGTTGCGGCGGCGCGGGCTCTTGGACGCAGAGCCAAGCCGAACTCGATCCTGAGCGCTCAGTGTCGGTTACGCGTTCGGTGCCGGCATCGACGTCGGCCTGCTTCCCAACGTGTTCGTGCGGTTCGAATCCGAGTACGTCGAGATCGGCAACTTCGCGGCATGACGGCCACCGTGAACGATCTCCGCGCCGGCCTCGCTTACAGTTCTGAGCCGACGCCAGCCGACCCGCCTTTCGCTCGCCGCCTGACGGCCCGCAGCCGGCAGTTGACCTGCCGGCGAGGGTCGACTATTTGCCGCCGCGGGACACCCCTCCCCACCGAGGGGCTTCTATCTGGAAGGATAGAGCCATGGCGAGCGCCAAGCCCGGTTCACGGCCGGTCATTCCGCACTTCTCCTCCGGTCCCTGCCCGAAGCGGCCCGGCTGGAGCCTCCAGGCCCTCACCGACGCGTTGCTGGGACGCTCGCATCGCTCGAAGGCGGGCAAGGCCAAGCTCAAGCGCGCCATCGATCTCACCCGTGACGTGCTGGAAGTGCCGGCCGACTACCGTATCGGCATCGTGCCGGCGTCCGACACCGGCGCGGTCGAGATGGCCATGTGGTCGCTGCTCGGGGCCCGGCCGGTCACCATGCTGGCCTGGGAATCGTTCGGCGAGGGCTGGGTCACCGACGTCGCCAAGCAGCTCAAGCTTGCCGACGCCCGCATCGTGCGCGCCGAGTACGGCGAGCTGCCGGATCTCGCCGCCGTCGATCCGGCATCCGACATCGTGTTCACCTGGAACGGCACCACGTCCGGCGTCCGCGTCCCCAATGCCGACTGGATCGTGCCCGATCGGGCGGGCCTGACGATCTGCGACGCCACCTCGGCCGCGTTCGCGCAGGCGCTCGACTGGACCAAGCTCGATGCCGTCACCTTCTCGTGGCAGAAGGCGCTCGGGGGCGAGGCCGCGCACGGCATGCTGATCCTGTCGCCGCGCGCCGTGGCGCGCCTCGAGTCCTACCAGCCGCCATGGCCGCTGCCGAAAATCTTCCGCTTGACCAAGGGCGGCAAGCTCAACGCGGCGATCTTCGAAGGCGAGACCATCAACACGCCGTCGATGCTGTGCGTCGAGGACTATCTCGACGCCTTGACGTGGGCGAAGGCGGTCGGCGGCCTTCCGGCGCTGATTGCGCGCGCGGACGCCAATGCGAAGGTCCTCGCCGACTGGGTAGCCGGCACCCGATGGGTGGATTTCCTGGCGCGGCAGCCCGCCAGCCGCTCCAACACCTCCGTTTGCTTGAAGATCGTCGATCCGGCGGTTGCGGCGCTCTCGGCCGACGCGCAGGTCAGCTTCGTCAAGTCGCTCGCCGCGGTGCTGGAGAAGGAGGGGGTGGCTTACGACGTCGCCGGTCACCGCGACGCGCCGGCGGGCTTGCGCATCTGGTGTGGGGCGACGGTCGAGACGAGCGATGTCGAAGCCTTGATGCCGTGGCTCGATTGGGCGTTCGGCCAGACCAGGGATGCGCTGCCGAAGGCCGCGTGACGCTCCCTCCGCCGGCGCCGAACGTCGAGAACATGGCGCAGGACAATGACAGCATCCGCCGGGCCGGTCCGGCCGACGCGCCGGCGATCGCGCGCATCCATCGCATCGCGTTGCGGGGCGCGCTTCCGCACTTGCCGGATCTCCACACGCCGGAGGAAGACCTGGCGTTCTTTCGGGATCGCGTGCTCGCACGCTGCGACGTCTGGGTTGCTGCCGATGGCGAGGGAATGGTGGTGGGGTTCTGCGGGTTGAGGGAGGGATGGATCGAGCATTTGTACGTCGCGCCGTCGCATCAGGGCCGCGGCGTCGGAAGCCGACTGTTGCGGCGCGCGATTGCGCTTCAGCCGTCCGTTCAGCTCTGGACGTTCCAGCGCAATGCGCGCGCGCGGCGCTTCTACGAGCGGCACGGCTTTGTCGCCGTGACAGAAACCGATGGCTGCGGCAATGAGGAAAAGGAGCCCGACATCCTCTATGCCTGGTCGCGGCAAAGCAACGAGACAGCGGACCGGACAAGCTCTGACGCCGGAATATGACGGGATTTTGCCATGCCGAAGGTTCTCATCTCCGACGCGCTCTCCGGTGCCGCCGTCCAGATCTTCAAGGACCGCGGCATCGAAGTCGACTTCCAGCCGAACCTCGGCAAGGACAAGGACCGCCTCGCGGAGGCGATCAACGGCTTCGACGGGCTCGCGGTGCGTTCGGCGACCAAGGTGACGCCGAAGATCCTCGAGCGCGCGGCCCAGCTCAAAGTGATCGGCCGCGCCGGCATCGGCGTCGACAATATCGACGTGGCGGCGGCGACCGCCAAGGGCATCATCGTGATGAATACGCCCTACGGCAACTCGATCACCACGGCCGAGCATGCGATCAGCCTGATGCTCGCGCTGGCGCGGCAAATCCCCGCCGCCGATGCCTCCACGCAGGCCGGCAAGTGGGAAAAGAACCGCTTCATGGGAGTCGAGATCACCGGCAAGACCCTGGGGGTGATCGGCTGCGGCACCATCGGCTCGATTGTCGCGGACCGCGCCCACGGGCTGAAGATGAAGGTGCTTGCCTACGACCCCTACCTGTCGCCCGAGCGCGCCGTGGACCTCGGCGTCGAGAAGGTGGAGCTCGACGAGCTGCTACGCCGCGCCGACTTCGTCACGCTGCACACTCCGCTCACCGATCGAACCCGCAACATCATCGACACGCGTGCGCTCGGATTGATGAAGCCGGGGGCGCGCCTGATCAATTGCGCGCGCGGCGGGCTCGTCGACGAGGCGGCGCTGCGCGCGGCGCTCGATTCCGGCCATGTTGCGGGCGCCGCCTTCGACGTGTTCACGGTCGAGCCGGCGACCGACAATCCACTGTTCGGCCACCCGAACGTGGTCTGCACGCCGCATCTCGGCGCCGCCACCACCGAGGCGCAGGAAAACGTGGCGCTGCAAGTCGCCGAGCAGATGTCGGATTACCTGCTGCGCGGCGCCATCTCCAACGCCGTCAACTTTCCGTCGATCACCGCCGAAGAGGCGCCGAAACTCAGGCCGTTCATCGCGCTCGCCGAAAAGCTCGGCTCCTTCGCCGGGCAGCTGACCGAGACCGGCATCAAGCGCGTGCACATCACCTACGAGGGGGCGATCGCCGATACCAAGACGCGCGCGCTCACTTCCGCCGCGATCGCCGGATTGCTTCGCCCGATGCTCGAGGACGTGAACGTGGTCTCGGCGCCGATTGCGGCCAAGGAACGCGGCGTGATCGTGGAGGAGACGACGCGCGCCGCCCAGGGCGACTACGAGAGCCTGATCACCTTGTCGGTCAACACCGAGCGCGGCGAGCGCTCCGTTTCCGGCACCGTCTACGCCGACGGCCGGCCGCGCATCGTCAACATCAAGGGCATTCGCATCGACGCCGAGTTCGGGCCGTCGATGATTTACATCACCAATCTCGACAAGCCGGGATTCATCGGGCGCTTCTCGTCGACACTGGGCAACGCCGGCATCAACATCGCGACCTTCCACGTCGGGCGCGACGCCCCTGGCGGCAACGCGGTCGCGCTGATCGAGATCGACGGCGAGCTGCCGCCCGATGTCCTGGCGCAGGTGCGCGCGCTGCCGCAGGTGCAACAGGCGAAACCGCTGCGGTTCTGACTGATGCAGTCGCAGAGGTCCCAACAGCTGGTTCGCCTGTCGCCAGGCCCCGTCTTCAATCGTTGACACCTCTGGCACCGCACGGGTCCGCCGCGCACGGCGGCTGCGCGCGGCCTGCGGCCTCATGATCACGCCGGCTTCATCGCCAGGCGGGCGACCGGTTGTTCGCGGATCGGCCAGTTGATCGCCGCCGCAAACAGCCCGAGTCCGATCGCCATCCACCACATCAGATCATAGTCGCCGCGCACGTCGTAGAGCCGGCCCGCACCCCAGCCGCCGAGGAAGCTGCCGAGCTGATGGCTGAAGAAGACGATTCCCCACAGCGTCGCCATATAGGTCGGGCCGAACACGTAGCCGATCAGCCCGCTGGTGAGCGGCACCGTGCCGAGCCACAGGAAGCCGAGCGCGGCCGAGAACATCAGCACCGAGACCCAGGACAGCGGCAGCATCAGGAAGGCCGCGAACGTCAGCGCGCGCAGCAGATAGAGCAGGGCGAGCATGTCCTTGCGCCGGTATTGCCCGCCCAGCCAGCCCCACAGCAACGAGCCGATGATGTTGAACAGGCCGACCAGGCCGATCGCCCAGCCGCCCAGCTCCATCGGCGATACGGTGGTGCCGAAGATATTCATCGCCACGGCCTGGTCGGCGATGTAGGGCGGCAGGTGCAGGCCGACGAACGCCACGTGGAACCCACATACGAAGAAGCCGAACGTCAAGAGCCAGAAGCTGCCGTTTCGGAAGGCTTCCTCGAGCGCCTGCCCGGTGCTCTGCGTGCGCAGCGCGCCCGCGCCGGCCGCAACCGCGCCGCGGTCTTCGCGCAGGCCGATGGCGAGCGGCACCATCACGATCGACACGATCGCCAACGTCAGCATGGTGGCGTGCCAATCGCCGAAGCGCTCCTGCAGGAAGGACGCGAACGGCACCACCGCGAACTGGCCGAACGAGCCGCCCGCGGTTGCGACCCCGAGCGCCATCGAACGATGCAGCGCCGGCGTCTGGCGCGCGATGACCCCGAGGATCGGGCCAAGCCCGGCCGCCGCCATGCCGATACCGGTGAGCGCGTTGCCGAGCGTGAGCAGCACGCCTTCGGTCGCCATCGCCATCGCAATCATGCCGACGACGTAGAGCACGCCGCCGACCGCGACCGTGCGGGCGGTGCCGAAGCGGTCGGCGAGGTTGCCGACGAACGGCGAGAACGCACCCATCAGCAGCATCGAGAGCGCGTTGCCGAACGACCAAAGCTCGCGACCGACGCCGAGATCGGCGGCGATCGGGCGCTGAAAGATGCCGAAGCTCTGGCGTGCTCCCAGCCCGATCGTGAGGATGACGGCCCCGCACAGAACGGGAATCCAGAAACTGCGCTGCTGCGGCATAGGGGACCTATCGGGTGCGTCGGGCGCGGCAGAGCGGGCGGAAGCGGCAGACGACGCCTGATGTTGCCGGCAGTGCGCATTGAACGCAAGCCGACATGGCGCTATGGATCGAAGCCGAGGAGGCGTCGGCGATGCAGTTCACCGTCGGGCTCAAGCACGAGGGCAAGACCGATCACGTCGTGGTGAATGCCGAAGACGCGCTCATCGCCGCCCTCAAGGTCAAGATGAGTCGCCCGGAAGCGATCATCAAGTACGTGCGCCCGCGCAATCGCCGCGGCGACACGCGGCATCCGTCGCTGACGCTTGGCGAGGAGGCAGACTGAGGCATCGGCTTCGCCCTCTTTACAGCTCTTGAAAATCTCACCGCACGGTCGCGCAGCTGACGCGCCTTGAGCCGGCTCGACATCATCGGAACGCGTCCACTGCAGGACTGGAGCCATCCGCCGCCAGTCTGTGGCGAGCAAGTGGAGCTCGCCACGTCCTTGGGCGGGAGGGTCAGGTGACATGGCCCAGGCAGCCACAGCGCGTGGGCCCCGCTGCAGGCTGATGGCCCGTTTGATCCCCTCGAAGTCAGCGGCGGCGGCCGCCTTCGGCGACCGACTTGCTGCGGACGGCGCGCGCCGGGCCTGGGCCACCTTGCCTCCGTGCCTGGCATCCTCTATCCGGACGTGGGGGGACATCAAACGCGCACATTGTTTGGCGAGTAGCATCACGCTGCGCGCGGCAGTGGTTGCGCGCAGTCGGTGTGCGGCCTTGAAGGGTTCCGATGGCGAACGTGGTGGTGGTCGGTTCGCAGTGGGGCGACGAGGGCAAGGGCAAGATCGTCGACTGGCTGTCGGCCCAGGCCGACATCGTGGTGCGCTTCCAGGGCGGCCACAATGCCGGTCACACCCTGGTCATCGATGGCACGACCTACAAGCTCTCGCTGTTGCCGTCCGGCGTCCTGCGGCCCGGCAAAGTTGCAGTCATCGGCAACGGCGTCGTGCTCGATCCGCATGCGCTGGTCGAGGAGATCGCGCGGCTTGACGGGCAGGGCGTCGAGGTGACGCCCGCAAACCTGCGCATTGCCGAGAACGCCACGCTGATCCTGGCGCTGCACCGCGAGCTCGACAGCTTCCGCGAGTCGTCGAATTCGGCGATGCGCATCGGTACCACCCGCCGCGGCATCGGCCCCGCCTACGAGGACAAGGTCGGACGCCGCGCGATCCGGCTGTCCGATCTTGCCGACCTGGAAGCCCTGCCGCGCAAGATTGAGCGGCTGCTGGCGCACCACAATGCTTTGCGCCGCGGCTGCGGCCTCGCCGAGATCGCGGCGCAAGCCATATACGACGACCTGGCGGCGGTCGCGCCGCGCGTGCTGCCCTATATGGACCGGGTATGGGCGCTGCTCGACGACTGGCGCCGCGAGGGCAAGCGCATTCTGTTTGAAGGCGCGCAGGCGGTCCTGCTCGACGTCGACCACGGCACCTATCCGTTCGTCACCTCATCCAACACGGTCGCCGCGCAAGCGGCGACCGGCTCCGGGCTCGGGCCGGGCGCGATCGGTTATGTGCTGGGCATCTGCAAGGCCTACACCACCCGCGTCGGCGAAGGGCCGTTTCCGACCGAGCAGAACAACCCGACGGGCCGCCTGCTCGGCGAGCGCGGGCGCGAGTTCGGCACGGTGACCGGGCGGCCGCGGCGCTGCGGCTGGTTCGACGCCGTGCTGGTCCGCCAGACCGTCAGCGCGAGCGGCATCAACGGGCTGGCGCTCACCAAGCTCGACATCTTGGACGGATTCGACGAGATCAAGATCGCGACCGGCTACCATCTCGACGGGCGCAGCATCGACTACCTCCCGGCCGGCGAACGGGCGCAGGCCGCGGTCGAGCCGATCTATGAGACCATCGAGGGATGGCAGGCGACCACGGCCGGCGCGCGTTCGTGGGCCGAATTGCCGGCGCAGGCCATCAAATATGTGCGGCGGATTGAGGAATTGGTCGGCTGCCCGGTCGCCATGGTGTCGACCAGCCCCGAGCGGGAGGACACCATTCTTGTGCAAAATCCCTTTGAGGCTTAAGCGGATAGCAATGCCGCCGTCCGGAACCCGATGACCGACTACTACCCGCTGCTCAAGCGCGCCGTCGATGGGCTCGAGAAGAGCACCGGCGAGGCCCGGCGTGCCCTCTATGAGCGTGCCCGCACCGCTCTGGTCGACCAGCTGCGGGGCATGAACCCGCCGCTGGCCGAGACGGAAATCACGCGTGAGCGGCTGGCGCTCGAGGAGGCGGTTCGCAAGGTCGAGGCCGAGGCGGCGCGGCGAATGCGCGAGCCCCAGCCCGCGCCCCCCTCCGCCCCTCAGCCTGCGCCGCCGCCGGCAGCACCCTCCCGTGCCGCCGACGGGCCAGGCGCGCCACCGCCGCGCGATCGCGCGGGGGTCGACCGCACGCCGCCGCAGGCGGAAGGCGTGAAGGGATCCCGCGACGTAGCCGAGGCGGAGACGCTCGGCGGTGCCACGGCCTCGGCCTCCAAGCCGGCGCCTGACGCCTATGCGGCTGCCGCCCCTTCGCAGTTGCCCGCGCCTGAACCTCTGGAACCGGCGGCCGAGGCCGAAGGCCTGCACCCGTCGGCGCGCGAGCCTGCGCCGGCGCCCGGTTTCGAGCGACCGCCGTCCGGCCGTCGCTCGGCGCCGCCCGGCCCGCCCATGCGTCGGCGTCCGCCGCCGCGCGACCTGGAACGCACGGATCAAGCCGATCCAGGCCGCAAGGGTTTGATCGCGGCGATTGCGGCCGTGCTGGTGCTCGTGCTGTTCGCCGGCGGCGCCTATTGGCAGCGCGACCGCATCTCCTCGCTGTTCGGCGTGGTTCGCGGCCTTGCGCCGCAGGCGCCGCACGACGCCAGCCAGCCGCGCCCGAAGATCGCCGACCGGGTGGGACAGGAGGCCCAGCCGGATGCGGGACGGCCGGGCGCCCCCGCGGGACGGCCGGGACCGAGCGGGCCGGCGGTCGCGCAGCGCGTCATGCTCTACGAGGAGGACCCCAGCAATCCCGAGGGCAACCGCTACGTCGGCTCGGCGCTATGGCGCACCGAGACGGTTTCGCCCGGCCCGGGCCAGACGCCCGATCTCGCGATCCGCGTCGACGTCGAGATCCCGGAGCGCCGGCTCGCCATGACCATGTCGATCCGCCGCAACACCGACACCACCCTGCCGGCGACCCACACGGTCGAGATCATGTTCAACCTGCCGGCCGATTTCGCCTTCGGAGGCGTCGCCAGCGTCCCCGGCCTGTTGATGAAAGAATCCGAGCAGATGCGCGGCGCGCCGCTCTCCGGGCTTGCCGTCAAGGTCACGAACAATTTCTTCCTGATCGGCCTCTCCGCGGTCGAGGCCGATTTGCAGCGTAACCTTACGCTGCTCAAGGAGCGGGCCTGGTTCGATATCCCGGTGGTCTACAACAACGGGCGCCGCGCCATCCTGGCGATCGAGAAGGGCAGCCCCGGCGACCGCGTGTTCAACGACGCATTCGCGACCTGGAAGCAGTAGGGACCTTCAGGCCCTTTTCTTCTTCGTCGGCTTCATGCCCTTGCCGTACTTGACGTAGAGCTCGGCCAGCTCCTGCGCCATCTCGTAGCAGAGCGTGACCTGACGGGTGAACGGGTTCCAGTTGGCATTGGACTGGCCGCAACTCATCATCACGATCTTGAACGGCGCGTTCCACTGGAAGGTGTCGGCCGCGTAGTCGCGGAGGTTCTCCAGCAACCGCGCTGCCTGCGCCGCGTCGGCGAACACCTTGAGCTTGCCCTTGGCTTCCCCGTACATGATCTCGATCTCGGCCTTCTCCTGGTCGGGCGCGCGGCGATGTGGCCTCAGGATCTCCTCCCAGCCGCGCTGCGCGAATCGGTAGTCGGCCCCGCAGCTCTCGCGCCGCGACTGAGGCAGCTTGGAATCGTCGGCGAGCTGCTTGAACATGTTCTTGTCGTAGCCGACCATCAGGCAGACGATCTGGTACGCACGCTGCTTGTCGAGCGCATGCGCCTCGTAGAACTCCAGCATTTCGCCCTCTCGTTCCGAGCGCTTCGCGGTCAGGAACCACCCCATCGCCGCCTGCTCGAGCACGCGGTAGGACATCACGTTGCCCATCTCCAGCATGGTGAGGATGGCGAACGTATCGGCGGCGTCCTCGTCGCGTGCGCCCAGCACCGGCAGCCTGCGCTCGGAAATCTGCGCGTGCCCCATCTCGTGCTGCAGCACGAACACCATGTTGCCGGCGACGAATTCCAGCACGGTCATGCGCTGGTCCATCGGCATCTTCTTCATGCTCGGGTCGGCGTCCATGACCTTGGCAGCTTTGTCCATCGGCATCTTCTCGCCCTGCGGCGGCACGGCGTGCATCTGCCCCTGCGCCGCGGCAGGCGCAACACCCGTCACGACGACAAGCGGCAAGGCGCAGAGCAGCCGCGTCAGGCTTCGCCGGCGCGCGGCATCGATCAGGACAAACCGGTGCATGATCTCCTCCCAGTCTCGGGATGCCATGTTAATGGCGGGCAGGGCGCCTGCCAACGCGCGCGGGCGCGCCCGCTTCGCCGGGCCCGGCCCGCGCCGCATGCTCGCTATACGGAGCCAACCCCGCCGCAAGTTTCTGCCGTTGCCGCAAATGTGATGGCTTCGCGCGCGGCGCCAGTGGCGTCGGTGCGCAAGCGACCGGGCGGCAGCGACGTCCGGGTCGTGAGCGTGCCGGCGCAACGGCTTTGAGGCGCCGCCGGGCCGAGCTAGGATGCTCGCTTGGGCTTCGGCTTCGGTCTGAAGGCGGCGCGGTGCGGGCCGTAGTCGCGATAGAGCTCGGCAAAATCCTTCGCCATCTCGTAGCAGATATGCAGCGTGCGCGTCGGTATGGTCCAGCGGGCGCCGACCTCGCCGCAGCTGCGCATCTCCATCACCACCGGGGCCGGCCAAACGTATCGCTCGCTGGCGTAATCGGCAAAGAGCTCGAGGAACCGGATGGCGCGAAACGATCGGGCGAAGAGTGCCAGCTTGCCTTTGGCATCGCCATAGATCACCTCGATCTGCGTCTTTGGCTGGTCGGGGCGACGGATATGCGGCGCGATGACCTTTTGCCAGGATCGCGTCGCGGTGTCGTAGTCCCAGCCGCAGCTGCGGCGGCGGTCCGGCGGCAGCTTCATCTCATCGGCGAGCGCCTTGAACTTGAGCGGATCGGAACCGACCATCAGGCAGACGATCTGGTAGGCGCGCTGCTCGCTCAGCCCATGCCGTTCGTAATAGTTAGGCTGGTCGCCTTCTTTGCGGTCGCGCTGCGCGCTCAGGAACCAGCCTTGCGTGGCACCCGCCAGCACGCGTTCCGAGAACGTGTTGACCACGATTCTGAGCGCGGCAAGGATGGCGAAGTCGTCGGCCGCATCCTCTTCGCGCCCGAGCACGGGCAGATCCAATTCGGAAATGACGGCATGGCCCATCTCGTGGGCCGCCACAAACAGCATATTGCCGATGACGAACTCGACCGTCGCCTGGCGCTGCTGAGGGGAAAGGCGATTGAGGCCTGGCTCGCCTGCGAGCCCGCGCGCAAGCTCGTCGACTCGGGTCTTAAATTCTGCCAGCCGGGCTTCGACGTCAGGCGAAGGGGGCGGAACCGCCTGCGCAAGCAGCGGCTCCGCCCCCAACCCCGCGAGAACAAGCAACACACAGCCGAGACGAGAAAGTCCCGCCGTAATGCTGCCAATCACTGATTGGTCTTGGCCAACAGCGATCGCCTTACTTCTTCTTCTTCTTCTTCGCCTTCTTGGCCTTCTTGAAGTCGCCGCCGCGGGCCTCACTGGCCGCGCGCGTGGCGTTCATCTGAGCGAGCTGCATGTAAGCAGGCTTCGCGGCGCGGACGTCGGTGCTGTCCGTCGCCACCGGCGCAGCGGCCGCCGGGAGGGTCATCGCGACCATCCCAAGCCCCGCGAGCAGAGCAATACGACTGATTTTCATGATGCTACCTTTCACGTTTGCGCCCCCCTAGGCGCTTGCTTGCCTTAAGTCCAGGGGAACCGAGACCGCGTCCGTTCCCGGTCCGCTGTCCGTGCCCTTATCTCAAGCACCGTTCGCATGAACGCCGCATGAACGGTGCCCAGGGTGCGGGAAAATCACGGTTTTGTGCGCCAGGCGTGAAGATCCAGTGCCGCGGGGCCGTCCCGCGCGGCTCACCCGGCGCGCTCGAGCTTGGCCGCCTTCTCGCGGTCGTACCACCACGTTTCGAGCACGCCGCGCCCGTAGCGTGGTTTGGTGGCGGGCCGAGCGTAAACATCCCAGTACGCGAGCCAATGCGAACCTTTGTACCAGTGCGGAATCCAATAGCGCCCGGCGCGAATCACGCGGTCGAGCGCCCGGCAGGCGGTCGTCAGCTCCGGCCTGGTGGGAGCCGTGACGGCCCGCTCGACCAGCGCGTCGACCGTCGCATCCGTCATCCCGGTTAGATTGGCCGAGCCTTTGATGGCGGCTGCGCGCGAGCCGAAATAGTTGCGCAGCGCGTCGCCGGGCGTGGTCGAAAAATTCGGCCGCTGGATCACCAGATCGAAATCGAACTCGTCGACACGTCGGCGATATTGCACCGGGTCGACGATACGCAGCGTCGCATCGACGCCGAGCGTCTGCAGGTTCTTGATGAACGGCATGTGATGCGGCTGGAACGTCGGCTCCTCGATCAGGAATTCGGCAACGAGGCCCTCGCCCTTCGCGTTGATGCGCTTGCCGTCCTTGATTGCCCATCCGGCATCATGCAGCAGCTGGCCCGCCTTGCGCAGCAGTGCGCGATCCTGTCCGGATCCGTCCGATACCGGCGGAACGAACGGCTCGCCGAACACCTCCTCCGGCACCTTGTCGCGGAACGGCTCGAGCAGCGCGAGCTCGGCCGCGTCGGGGAGCCCGCTCGCCATCAGGTCGGATTTTTGGAACATCGAATGGGTACGCTGATAGGAGCCGTACATGATGTTCTTGTTGGTCCATTCGAAGTCGAAGGCGTAGATCAGCGCCTCGCGCACGCGCCGGTCCTTGAACTGCGGCCGCCGCGTGTTGATGAACCAGCCCTGCCCGCCGGAGGGCGTCTCGTCGGCGATCATGTCGCGCTTGACGCGGCCGTCGCGGATGGCCGGGAAGTCGTAGCGCGTCGCCCAGATGCGTGACGAGAACTCTTCCCGGAACAGGTAATTCTTGGCGGTGAAGCCCTCGAACTCGGCGGTGCGGTCGCGATAGTACTCGTAGCGCACGACGTCGAAATTGTATTGGCCGCGAAAGATCGGCAGCTCGCCGCCCCACCAGTCCTTCACGCGCTCGAATTCGATAAAGCGCCCCGGCTCGAAGCGCCCGACCTTGTAGGGGCCTGAGCCGAGCGGAACGTCGAGCGTGCTCTCGTCGAACGCCCGGCTCGCATAGTAGGCGCGCGAGAAGATCGGCAGCGTGGCGACAATGAGCGGCATGTCGCGCGAAGCGCTCGCGCTGAAGCGCACCCTCACCGTAGCGCGGTCGTCGGCTTCCACCCCTTCGAGGTCGGTCAGCATATGGGCGATCGACGGGTGACCCTTCTCCTTGAGCGTCATCAGCGAGAACACGACGTCGTCGGCCGTGAGCGGCTTGCCGTCGTGGAATCTCGCCTGCGGCCGCAACAGGAAACGGTAGCTCCGCCGGTCGGCCGATACGCGTACCGCGCGCGCGACGGCGCCGTAGATCGCATCCGACTCGTCCTGGGCGGACGCCATCAGCGTCGCAAAGATCAATTCCATGCCCTGCGCGCCATCGCCCTTGAGGATGTAGCTGTTGAGCGAATTGAAGGTCAGGAAAGATTGGTTGTAGGCCCGCGTCGGCCCAATGTGCGAGAGCATTCCGCCCTTCGGCGCGGCAGGGTCGACGTAGTCGACATGCCGGAAGTCGGCCGGATATTTCAGGTCGCCGAAGACCGAGAGACCGTGGGTCTCGAGCTCGTTCGCCTGCAGGGCCGGCGCCAACGACAAGGCTCCGGCCGACGCGGCAAGTGCGCCCGTGCCGACGAGCATTCTGCGGCGGGAGATCGCGTGACCCCCAGGACCCCGTTGCATGTGCATGCCGACCGCCTTGAGCTAGGTTTGCGACTGGTGCCGCCCTCATACGACTGCGACCCCCTAACACAACGCATGGCGAAGGCCAACGTTCAAGGGGGCATTTGCCGGAAGCCTTGCATGCGGGCCGCCTTGGTATATGCCGGACCTGTGCCGGGCAGCGTTGCGCGGCCGCCGCGCGGTGGTGCGCGGCGGCGTTTCAAGGTGTCGGAGCGCTTACGATGACGGGAGATGAATCTTGATGCGGCGCAACGATATCATTCGTGTCGCGACTTTCGCCGGCCCGGGCGCCGATCCCGCGATCCAGACCGTGCCGTGGCCGCATGTCCCCGACCGGGGGGCCCTGATCCAGATCGGGGCGTGCGGCGTTTGCGGCACCGACCTGCACATCCTCAAAGGACATTGGCCGAAGCCGCTGCCGTGGCCGTTCACGCTCGGGCATGAGCTCGGCGGCGTCGTGGTCGAAGCCGGATCCGGGTTCCGCGCGGACTTCATGGGAAAGCCGCTCGGCGTCGGATCGAAGGTGATGATCCCGCCGCTCAATCCATGCGGGTCTTGCTACTACTGCATCCATTATCCGGAGCACGCCAACAAGTGCCTGACCCCGGTGTACTACGGGCGCTATCTCGGCTTCGACAAGCCGCCGCACCTGTGGGGCGGCTGGGCCGAATATGTCTACGTCGACCTCGACGAGCTGCCCGGCACCAAGCTCTATCGGCTGCCTGACGATATGAGCCTGCGCCTGGGCGCGCTCTCGGAGCCGCTGACCTCCTGCATCCGCGCGTTCAATCGCGCGGCCCGCGCCGGCGGCTTCAAATGGGGCGATACCGTCGTGATCCAGGGCTCCGGCCCGATCGGCATTCTGGCGGTCGCGGCCGCGCAGGAGATGGGCGCAGGACGCGTGGTCTGCGTCGGCGCGCCGGAAGCGCCGCGGCTCGCCCTTGCGCGCAAGTTCGGCGCCGAGGCGACCGTCGATCTCGACGCGTTCACGACCCCGGCCGCGCGCATCGCCCGGGTGCGCGAGATCGTCGCCGGCTTCGGCGCCGATCTGGTGATGGACTGCTCCGGCCATCCGAGTGCCGGCCCCGAAGGCATCGAGTTCCTGCGCGATGGCGGCACCTATGTCGAGATGGGCCAGTTCACCGACGCCGGCGCGATCGAGACCAACTGGCATCGCATCTGCACCAAGGATCTCACCGTGCTCGGCTCCTGGGGCTTCACCGGCAACGACCTGCCGCTCGGCGTCGACATGCTCTACCGCACGCGCGAAAAATATCCGTGGCTGGAGATGCAGACGCTCTATCCGTTCAGCGAGGACGGGATTGCGCGCGCGGTAGCCGACGCGATGGCGATGCGCACGGTGAAGTCGACGATCGTGCCGTGGCCGGAACTGGTATGACGCCAGGCTTGCCGGCGCCGGCCCTTATGCGTCGCGGCGTTGCTCCAGGAACAGCCTGAGCTCCTCGAAGAAGCGCTCGAATGCCGGCTCGCCTTCGCGCAGGATATGATTGCGCCCTTCGAACGCGAGGAAGCGTGCGCCCGGAATGCCTGCCGCCAGTTGCCGGCCCATTTCCAGCGGGACCATCAGGTCCCCGCGCGCATGCATCACCAGGGTGGGGGTTCTCACGCGCGGCAGCAGCTCCCGCACGTCGAGGTCTCCGGTCGTGCGAAAGTAACGCTCGGCGCATTCCGGCGACGTTGTCCTTTGCTGCAGCACGTTCATCGCATCCATGTCGGCCTTGCTTGCATCGGGCATCATGATCGAGGTGAACATCTGCCGGAACGTGGTGTCGTCGATGCCCCAGCCGAGCCGCATCAGGGTAGCCATCGCATCGCGCTTGGCCCTGGCCTCGGGAGATTGCTTGCTCATGCCGAGCGCATATCCGCCGTAGACGATGAGGTGCGACACGCGCTCCGGATTCCTGACTGCATACGCGATGCTGACGGCGGCTCCTTGCGACAGCCCGAGCAGCGGGAATCGCTCCAGGCCTGCCGCGTCCACCACCGTCTCGAGGTCGCGCACCCAGGCATCAAGCGAAATCTCGTCCACTTCCCAGTCGGAGAGGCCGTTTCCAAGAGCGTCGTAGCGCACCAACGTGTACTCGAGCGCAAGCCCTTCCAGGATTTGGCGCCAGACCGGGCTGTCCCAGTCGTACTTCAGGTGGTTGATGTAATTCGCCGCCTTCATGAGCGGCGGGCCGCTGCCGACCTTCGCCCACGCGATGCGCACGCCGTCGGGGGATCGGCAGAAGCTGATCTCCTGCTTCAGGCTCCGACGCCCGACCTGCCCGACGCGGCGCTCCTTGTCGCCCATTCGGTGCAGGTAGAGCCGCATCGGGCGGGCGATATTCTTCAACGGATACTCGCCGACGTCCTCGAAGGCGATCGGCAGCTTTCCCTCGACCTGCCGGTACGCGTCGACGGAGAGGCACACCGATCCCGGCACGGCGGCAGCTTGCACCCGCGCCACGACATTGACGCCGTCGCCGAGGAGATCTCCGCCCTCAACCAGCACGTCGCCGACGTGCACGCCGATGCGCAGCTGAAGCGGCTCTCCGTTTGACGCCTGGGTCGTCCGTGCCGCCTTGTCCTGGATCGTCACCGCGCAGGCGGTGGCGTCGACCACGCTCCCGAACTCGGCCAGGAACCCGTCGCCCAGGCTCTTGACCAGCCGCCCGAACTTTTCGGCAATCGCGGGCTCCAACACCTCGCCGCGCAGGCGCTGCACGCGCTCGACAGTGCCGCTCTCATCGTGCTCGACCAGCCGCGAGTAGCTCGCGACATCGGCCATCATCAGGGCTGCCAGGCGGCGCTTGGGTCCGGAGGCATTCATCGGTGTTGGCGCAAGAAGCCGAAGTTGGCCGTCACAATAGCGATTCACCGGCGCAACGCTACGTCGGAATGTCAAGCGGCGCAGGCGGCAGGTGTGACGCTGTGCACCTGCGCTGCTCGGCCCCCCGCGCTGCGTTGACCGCTCTTGCAAACTCGGGCGTACTCAAAGGCCGGCATCAACTAAGGGAAACCGGAGGAAGCGACGATGAAAAAACCGACCCGCCGGTCGGTTCTGGCCGGCCTTGCCGGGCTGGGCGCCGCAGCGCCGCTCGGGCGCGCCCGCGCACAATCCTGGCCGGCCCGCAACGTCACGCTCGTGGTGCCGTTCCCGCCCGGCGGCTCGACCGACATTTTGGCGCGCATCGTCGGCGAGCACTTGCGCCAGGCGCTTGGGCAGCCGGTGGTGATCGAGAATCGCACCGGCGCCTCCGGCAACATCGGGACCGCCGCGGTGGCGCGCGCGGCGCCGGATGGTTACACGCTGTTGTTCAACACGATGAGCGTGCACACGATGAACCACGCGCTGTTCGCGTCGATGCCGTTCGACGGGGTGAAGGATTTCTCCCCGATCGCCCTGCTCGCCTACGTGACCAACACCATGATCGTGCACCCGTCGGTGCCGGCGCAGTCGGTCCGCGAGTTCGTCGACTACGCCAAGGCCCATCCCGGCAAGATCGCCTATGCGTCGGGCGGATTGGGCTCCACCAACCATCTTTGCGCCGCGCTGTTCGAGAAGATGGCCGGCGTCACCATGGTGCACGTCCCTTACCGCGGCGGCGCGCCGGCGGTGGCCGACACCGTGGCCGGGCAGATCCAGCTGTTCTTCACCGCCGGCACACAGAGCCTGGAGCACGTGAAGGCGGGCAGGCTGCGGCTGCTCGCCGTCACCGAGGGCAAGCGCTCGCCGCTCCTGCCCGACGTGCCGACGGTCGCCGAAACCGTGCCGGGCTACGAGATGGCGGTGTGGTACGGGGCCTATGGCCCGGCCGGGATGCCGAAGGACATCGTCGCGAGACTCAATGGCGAGATCGGCCGGATCCTGTTCCTGCCCGATGTGAAGAAGCGCATGGAAGACGTCGCCGTCGAGGTGGCGAGAGCGACGCCCGAGGAGCTCGGCACGATGACCCGCGCCGACGCCGAGAAGTGGGGCAGGATCATCAAGGATCTCGGCATCAGCGCGCAGGCCGGATGACGCGCGTCGAGACAGCCTGCAACCAGCGCAGCCGCGACGACGGCAAGGTGCCGCCGGCCAGTGGAGGCGTCCTGCCGCGCTCGCCGGCGCTCGCGCCATTCCGCGTTCGCAGCTTCCGCTTCCAGTGGCCCGCCGATCTCCTGACCTCGTGGGCGTTCGAGATGGAGACCCTTATTCTCGGCTGGTACGTGCTGACCGAGACCGGGTCGGTCCTCATGCTGACGGTTTTCGGCGCGCTGCAGTACCTCGGCACCCTGGTGGCGCCGATGTTCGGCGTGGTCGGCGACCGCATCGGCCAGCGCAAGCTGCTGTGCGGCTTGCGGGCGGTCTATACGGTGCTGGCCGCCACGTTGATGGTGCTCGCCTTCGCAGGCGCGCTCACCCCTACGCTCGTACTCGTGATCGCGGCGCTGTCAGGCATGGTGCGGCCCTCCGACCTCGGCGTGCGCAGTGCCTTGGTGGCCGAGACCGTGCCGGCCCACCAGCTGATGGCGGCCATGGGGATCTCGCGCACGACGTCGGATTCGGCCCGCATCGCCGGCGCCCTCTCCGGCGCCGCACTGTTCGCGGCGCTCGGCATGGGGCCGGCCTACCTGATGGTCACCGCCTACTACGCGCTCGGCCTGCTGTTGACTTTCGGCACCGCGGCGCGGTCTTCGGTCGGTTGCGCTGATGGTCGCCCGCCTGCGTCGCCGTGGCGCGACCTGCGCGAAGGCATCCGCTATGTCTGGACCAACCCGCACCTGCGCGCCGGAATGTGGCTCGCCTTCCTGGTCAACCTGACGGCGTTCCCGGTCTCGATCGGGCTCCTGCCCTATGTGGCCAAGGAAATCTACCGGACCGATCAGATCGGCCTCGGCTACCTGGTGGCGAGCTTCGCGTTCGGTGCCCTGCTCGGGTCGACGGCGCTGAGCCTGCCCACGGTCGCGATCCGCCCGGCGCGCACGATGATCGTGTTCACGCTCGCCTGGTTTGCGCTGCTGCTGGTGTTCGCCCAGATGCGCAGCCCCGTGGGCGGCGTCGCGGTACTTGCAGTTGCCGGGTTCGCGCAAAGCTTCAGCCTGGTTCCGTTATCGGTGATGCTGCTGCGCACGTCGAGCGAGCCGTTTCGCGGCCGCGTGATGGGCGTGCGCATGCTGGCGATCTACAGCCTGCCGTTCGGGCTGCTCGTCGCCGGCGCGCTGATCGAGCGCATCGGTTTTGGCGCAACCGCGACGCTCTACGCCGTAATCGGGCTCACATTTACGGCCGTCATCGCGGTGCGCTGGCGCGCCGACCTGTGGCGACGCGATGCGCCCGCCAACGCGCGATGAAGCTCGCGCGCAGCCGAGCCGCAGTCATTGCCCGGCGTCGAGCGGCTCGATCCGCACCTCGGCCTCGCCCTGATTGTTGTCGTAGAACCTGCGGGTGGGGCCGCTGAACAACCCGATCGCCGCGTCGTTGACGGCGAGGGCCACTTCGCCGCTGCGCGGCGCCGTGAATTCGGCGGTGTAGACCGGCCCGCTGCCGCAGGCACAGCTCATGTCCAGCAGTTGCGTGTGGCCGCCGCGACGACCCGGCCGGACGATCTTGACCATCGGCTGGAACCAGCGGCCGTTCAATGAACGGCGCATCAGCACGACCGGCCGCGCGTACCACGGGAACCGGTCGGATCCGAATCCGAGCGGGCTGGTGCGGATGCTCTTGTCCACCCACTCTTGCGTAACCAACAGCGTGATCCGATAGCGGCGACCCTTCTCCACCTGGATGCCGCTGCGCCAGCACGGATCGCTGGCAGCGAAGCGCGGGGCGGCGGGTTCGGCACGTATCGTGGCCGCGCTGCAGAGCGCGCCCGACCGCTCGGCCACCACCAGCCGTGTTCGCTGCACCGCGACCAGCAACAGGGCAAGGATCAGCAGCAGTCCGCCGACCAGCACGGTGAAGCCGAAAACGCCCGGCAGGGCTTGCCATTTCAGCCACTGGAAGAACCGCTGATAACGGCGATGCGCGCGCAGCCGGTAGATCCAGGTATCGGGCGGACCGTTGCTCATGCCGGCCTTGGTCGCGGGCCGTTCGGCGCCCAGCGGCAGGTCGAACGCTTGCGCCCACAACTCGCGCATCCCGTCCTCGCTGCGGCGCTTGAGGGTCCAGCTTCGCGCCATGAGCACAAAGATGATGAGCGCCAGCAACAGGAAGATGCCGGGCGTCGCCGCGAACGCGGTGATCCAGGGCTGCACGAAGCCCGGCAGCACCGCGCCCAGGCTGGTGATCACCGGTGTCAGCAGGCACTGCGGTCCCACGCAAGTCGAGGGCGGCCACACGGTCTGCAGCACCGGCAGCAGGGCGAGCAGCGCCGATACGCCGACCGTCGTGAAATAGTTGACGCGGCGCCGCCAGACGTCGTCGAACACCCACTCCTGCCGGGGCGGCCGTTGCGCCCGCGGCGGCGGCAGTTCCGATTTGCCGGTCACCGTTCCGTCCGGCGCCACGACGTCGTAATCGGGCGGCAGGACGATCGGGGCATATCGATCGTTGCCGCTGCGGATGCGTGAAACACGCTGTCGTGCACTTGCACCCGCCGGAGGAAGCCTTTCCCCTTCCGGTTCGGATCCTGCATCATCAGCGTCGAGGGATCCGGAGGGTCGAGCTTGGCGACGAGCTTGCGGGGCTGATAGCGGTAGTAGGCGCCGACACCGCGTCGCGAGTCGTGAAGCGGCGCGAGATCATTGGGGACGATGGGAACTTCCTGCAGGTCCGGGGCGAGAAACCGCAAGCCGGTGCGCTCGCCGGATCGCACCGGCCGGGCGCTTTCGTTCATCATCCATTGCAGCGCCACGTAGGAGGCGGGGTCGTCGGCGTAACCGCCACCCACGTCCGAGTGGACGCCCGCAAACCAGACCTGCTGCAGCCGCGGAACGGCGCCGGGAGCGGTCGGCACCTCTTCGGCGAACTCGTCCCAAAGCAGCGGATTGAACGTATCCCGCTCGTCGTCGAGCGACAGCGCGTGCCGCGCGCGCAGAACGCGCTCCGACAGCCGGTAGTTCGGCATCGACAGCGGCCAGACCCACTCGTCGATACCGCGCGTCAATTCGTCGATGGGCAAACCATACGCGGCGACCGTGTCCCAGACGCCGAGGAAATCGATCTGCAAGTCTTGCAGCCGCGGAATTTCGTCGTACCGCTTCGAGCCCCGCGCCCGTCGCCATAGTTTGATGACGCTGTCCCGCAGGTCCCTCAGCAGGTCCACCAATCCGACCCTCTGCGTCGGATCGGCGCGGGCGGTTTTGTCCTTGTAACCGAAGATCGGCAGTTTGTACCGCCGCCGATAGCTGCGATAGGCGTCGGCCGCGTAGCGTGTGAGGTCCTCTTCGGTGGCGCGGTGCAGCACTCCCTGGCTGGTGATGAGCCCGGCGAGCACCCGGACCGTGAACGCGCCGCGGCTGAAACCGAAGGCATAGATGCGATCGCCGGGTTCATAGTTGCGGCACAGGAACGCGTAGAGCTCGAGCACATTGCGCTTGAGGCCGATCCCGAAAACGCCGCCCAGGAGGGCGAGCGGCTTGAAGGTCGAGGTGCCGACGCCGTCATGGTAGTGGGCGATCTGCCGTCGCTCTCCCGTCGGCGGCGGATCGCTCTGGTCGAGGGCGCGATACAGCCGCCATACGTTGGTCTTGAACAGCTTGGCGGCGCTGTTGCCGGTTCCATCCGCCAGCAACACGATCGTCTTGTTCGGCAACGGAGCCCCCTGCGTATTGCCGCTGCCTCAGCTTGGGCCGCAATCGCGGGAAGTGCAATCGAAAATAGTCGGAAGGCGCGGGCGCTGCGCGTCGAGCTTTCGACCCCGCCGTGACGCCAAGACGGATGCAGTCCGAGATCGAAGCTGGCCGTTACGTCGGCGAGAGCACGTGGATAATACGGCTCGCCACCATGTCCCTGGTCTTGGCCGCATAGGCCGCCATGTGCGGCGCAGCCGCGTGCGCCTTGAGCGCGTCGACGCTCGCCCATTTCTCCACCACCACGAAGGTGTCGGGGCCGCACTTGGTCTGCAAGCTGCCGAGACCGTCGGCATCGACGGCGGCGCCGTATTCGATGCAGCCGTCTTCGGCCCGCACCGCCGGAACGTTGGCGCGAAAGGCCTCCAGGATCTTTTCCCGTTGGCCGGGCTTGGCGGTGATGACGGCGAGCACGTGAATCATAAAACCCTCTTGCGATCGGCTGTTGCGGGGGGAGAGTGGCGCCGGCGCCATCGCGGCGGTCAGTAACGGTACGCCGGGATATCGAGCAGCGGGAAGGCGCTCAGGACGTGCGGCGGCGTAACCGGCGCGGCGGACGTGAGATACGAGCGGTCGAGCTCGGCATAGCGGGAGACGCCGAGCAGGCCGAGACAGCGCTGCACCTCGTCCTCCATGAGCTCGAGCATCCGCACGATGCCGGCCTGGCCGGCGGCCGCCAGCGCGTAGCATTGCATGCGTCCCATGCCGACGAGATGCGCGCCCATGGCCAGCGCCTTGACGATGTCGCTGCCGCGGCAGAACGAGCCGTCGATCATGATCTTGGCGCGGGTGCCGACGGCGTCGACGATCTCCGGCAGCACGTCGAGCGATCCGCGGCCATGGTCGAGCTGCCGGCCGCCATGGTTGGAGACGTAGATCCAGTCGACCCCGTGGTCGAGCGCGACGCGGGCATCCTCGGCGGTGGCGATGCCCTTGAGACCGAGCGGAACCGCGAGCCGGTCCTTCAGGCGCTTGACCGTGCGCCAGTCGAGCGCCGCCTGATGCTCGCGGCCCGCCACTCGTCGGCGACCGCGCGTGACATGGCGCTTGGCGATGTCGCGCTCGCGCCGGCTGTAGTGGGCGGTGTCGACGGTCAGGAAGAATGCCGCATAGCCGCGTCGCACCGCGCGCTCGGCATGGTCGTCGACCCAGGCATCGTCGCCGCGCACGTAGAGCTGGAAGATGCGCAGCGCCTCCGGCGCGGCGTCCGCCACATTCTCGAGGCCTGGCTGCGTGACCGAGGACAGCATGTGGCCGACGCCGAATTCGCCGGCGGCGCGCACTACGGTTGCGCCGGCGCCTTCCTCGAAGCTTTCCAGCGACCCGACCGGCGCCAGCACGATCGGCAGCCGCAGCCGGCGGCCGAACTCTTCCACCGTCGCATCGACCTTGCTCACGTCGCGCAGGACGCGCGGCCGAAACGCGATCGAATCGAGCGCCATGCGGTTGCGCTTGAGCGTGGTCTCGCTCTCGGTGCCGCCGACGATGTAGTCCCAGTTGTTCTGGTCGAGGTTCTGGCGCGCGCGCGCGACGATCTCGTGCAGGTTCTGGAACTCCAGAGCGGCGGCGGCGCCGCGGGAATCAAGCGGCGGTTGGTCGGCGGGCTTGTCGGTGCGTTTGTCGAGCATCGGGGTTTTCGTCGCAGGGATCGGCCGATCCGGGGCGACCATCATGCTCGGGCGCCGCATGGCCGGTCAACGGCATGGCAATGCACGGGGGCCGTGCTAGCGTGGCATGGCACCGCCCGCGGGAGAGGGGACAATCCATGAAGGTTTCGGACGCGATCGCGGACATTCTGCGCCGCGAAGGCGTGGAGTGGATCATCGGCTATCCCGTCAACCACATCCTTGAGCGCGGCGCGGCCGCCGGCATCCGGCCGATCATCGTGCGGCAGGAGCGCACCGGCCTGCACATGGCGGATGCGGTCGCGCGCGTGACTTCGGGCGACAAGGTCGGCATGTTCTGCATGCAGTACGGCCCCGGCACCGAGAACGCCTATGGCGGCGTCGCGCAGGCTTACAGCGAATCGGTGCCGATCCTGGTGATGCCCGGCGGCTACCCGCGCCGCCTCGCCTGGGTCGGCCGCAACTACAACGCCAGCGTCGCCATGCGCGAGATCACCAAGTCGGCGGAGCCGGTGACCTCGGGCCGGGAACTGTCGGCGATCATGCGCCGCGCGTTCTCGCGGCTGCGCTCCGGGCGGGGCGGGCCGGTGCTGGTCGAGGTCCCGAACGACGTCTGGGATGAGGAGGCCGATCCTGCCGACTACCTGCCGCCGCGCCGATTGCGCGAGGGGCCGGATCCGGACGCCGTCCGCGAGGCCGCCGGCCTGCTGTTCGCCGCCAAGCGGCCGGTGATCTATGCCGGGCAGGGCGTGCACTGGGCGAAGGCCTGGTCGGAGCTCAAGCGGCTGGCCGAGCTGCTGGCGATCCCGGTCTGCACCAGCCTGCAGGGCAAGAGCGCGTTCCCGGAGACGCATCCGCTGGCGCTCGGCTCCGGCGGCTTGGCGATCCCTGCGACCGTGCACCATTTCCTGCGCGAGGCGGACCTGATCTTCGGCATCGGCTGCAGCTTCACCCAGACCAACTTCGGCGTCGCGATGCCGAAGGGCAAGACCATCATCCACGCCACCCTCGATGCGATGGACGTCAACAAGGACGTGGCCTGTGCGCTCGCCTTGCTCGGCGATGCGCAGTTGACGCTTGCGGCGATCATCGACGAGATCGAGCGCCGGCATGGCACCAGCCGACGCGACCCCGCCGCCGTGACCCGGGAGATCGCGCAGGTCCGCGAGCCGTGGCTTGCCAAGTGGCTGCCGAAGCTGACCCACGACGGCGCGCCGTTCTCGCCCTATCGCGTGCTGTGGGACCTGCAGCACACCGTCGACGTCGCCAACACCATCATCACCCATGATGCCGGGTCGCCGCGCGACCAGCTGTCGCCGTTCTGGCGGCCGGTGACGCCGCTCTCCTATCTGGGCTGGGGCAAGAGCACGCAGCTCGGCTACGGGCTCGGGCTCGCCATGGGCGCCAAGCTCGCGCGGCCCGACAAGCTCTGCATCAACGTCTGGGGCGACGCCGCCATCGGCTTCACCGGCATGGATTTCGAGACCGCGGTGCGCGAGCGCATCCCGATCCTGTCGATCCTGCTCAATAATTTCTCCATGGCGATCGAGCTCAAGGTGATGCCGGTTGCGACCGAGAGGTACCGCTCGACCGACATCTCCGGCGACTATGCGGCGTTCGCGCGCGCCCTCGGCGGCTACGGCGAGCGCGTCGAGCGGGTCGAGGAGATCGTGCCGGCGATCCGCCGCGGCGTCGCGGCGACCGAGCGCGGCCAGCCGGCGTTGCTCGAGTTCATCACCACCAAGGAAGTCGAGGTGTCGCGGTTCCAAATGTAGCCCGCGTGAGCGCGAGCGAAACGCGGGAACGCCGCTGCCGCAGGAGGTGAGTCCCGGATGCACTTCGTTCATCCGGGCTACAGCAGGAGGCGCCATGTTCCACGACCTGGCCGAGCGCGTGAATGGCAACGCGGCCTTGGTAAAGCGGGGACGCTACGTCAATTGCTCGATGCTGATCGAGGCCGGCGAGGAGCGCCGCCTCGTGCGCATTCGCGAGGGCGCGGTGAGCGAGGTCGCGACTGACGGCCTGTTGATGTCGAACTTCACCTTCGCGCTGCGGGCGCCGCGCGAAGCATGGGAGAAATTCCTGGCGCCCCGGCCGCCGCCGGGCTTCACCGACGTCTTCGCGTTGCAGAGAAAGAAGCTCCTGCGCATCGAAGGCGACCTGCACCCGTTCATGGCCAATCTGCGGTACTTCAAGGACGTGCTCGCTGCGGTGCGACCGAAGGAGGTGACGTGATGGTCGCCGGTGCCGTCATTGGAGCCGCAGGCGAAGCAGGCCGGAATGCCGGTGCCGTCATTGCGAGCGAAGCGAAGCAAGCCGGGCTGCGGTGCCGTTTTCGGATTGATTCGTCGCTGATGCTCCTCGCAATGAC
>Ga0111539_10000971_pt1 | contig 37659 bp, 30 predicted proteins | sample RhiMethybrSRZTD1_FD_79667 | JGI IMG/M metagenome (GOLD analysis project Ga0111539, IMG submission 79667) | Populus rhizosphere microbial communities from Tennessee, USA - Rhizosphere MetaG P. TD hybrid SRZTD1 (version 2) (version 2) | ecosystem: Host-associated > Plants > Roots > Rhizosphere >...
GCATCACACTGGCGCACAGCACGGCCATCCACAGGCACAGACCCGTTCGTCTTCGCGCAAGGCGTCGAATACGCATGGCCCCCCCTTCTTCGCGACGAGGTTCACAGGGCGTGATGCGTCCTCGCCTGAAGACCTGCGCTCACGGTCCCGAGGGGAAGGTGCGGTCGACATCGTGGAGGCGCGCCAAAGCGACCACCGTGGAGGGGGGCGGCGTCCGCCTGGGCGAGTGGCAAGAAGGGCCGCTAGACGTCCGTCCCTGCTCCGACCCAGATGAGGGGGAAACTAGGCGCGGATAGGGACCGCGTCAAGTAAGCGGGAAACCCGATCAGGCGAGCGAGGCCTTGAGGCGCGCCCGCGCGACGCCGGTCCTGTGCCCGTTGGTGCCCTGGACCGGGCCGAGCAGGAAATAGACGAAGCCCGAGAAGCCGAAGAGGCGCATCGGAAGCAGCAGCGACAGCAGGATCGAGCACAGGCCGACCGCCACGCAGAGCAGGTGGCGGCGCAGCCCGGCGCGGGCGTCGAAGAGCTCGAGCGGCTCGAGCCCGAGCGCGTCGCGCTGTCGCAGCGCGTTCCAGTAGAAGAGCGCGAGCACACTGAAGACGGCGACGAACCCGGCGCTGTAGGCCACCATCAGAAGCCGCGCGTCGGACGCAGTGAAGCCCGCGTAGCCGGGATCGCCGCGGGGCATTCCGATGCCGGTCCAGCCGGCCACGAGCCGCGTGAGCACGAACTTCAGCGGGTAGGCGAAGAACAGCACCACGAACAGCAGGATCAGGTTGAAGAGCACCGTCAGGTTGTCCTCGACCTTGTAGTGCAGGAAGAACAGGTAGTGCTCGAACCAGATCCAGCTGACGACGGCGAACGTCGCGGCGAAGGGCAGGAAGCCGCTGAGCGTCTGCTTCAGGGCCGGGAAGTCCTCGGGCACCTCGAGCGAGACGACCAAGAGCGTGAGCGCGAAGCCGAACACGGCGTCACTGAAGCCCTCGAGTCGGGTGACCTCCCGGCCGCGCATGCGGCGCTAAGTCTACACATAGAGGCGGCTCCGGGCCCGGCTCGGAGCCGTGTCAGGATAGGCGTGCATGGAATCCCCGCTCACGGTGGCGGCGACGCGATCGCCGGCCAGCGTTCCCGCGCGCCCGCCCGACCCGTGCCTGCTCGTGCTGTTCGGAGCCACCGGAGACCTGGCGCACCGGAAGATCGTGCCGGCGCTCTTCGCGCTGCACCGCGGCGGCGAGCTGCCGTCGCCCTTCGGCGTGCTCGCCACCAGCACCTCGGTCAAGGACGCGCCGACCTACCGCGCCGACCTGCGGCAGTCGCTCCAGCGCTTCGAAGGGCACGTGCCCGACGCCGCGGCGTGGGACCCCTTCGCGTCCTCGATCGACACGGTGGCGGGCGACTACACGAAGCCCGAGGCCTTTCGCTCGCTGCGGGCCGCGATCGAGGCGGCGGAGGCGAAGCGCGCGACCGCCGGCAGCCGCCTCTTCTACCTGGCGGTGCCGCCCGCCCAGTTTCCTCCGATCCTCCAGGGCCTGAGCGAGGCGGGGCTGCTGCATGCCCCGAACGGCGTGCCGTGGTCGCGCGTCGTGATCGAGAAGCCGTTCGGGCGCGACCTCGCTTCGGCCCGCGAGCTCAACCGCCTGGTCGCGGGCGTGCTCGACGAGCGCCAGACGTTCCGCATCGACCACTACCTGGGCAAGGAAACGGTCCAGAACATCCTGGTGTTCCGCTTCGGCAACTCGATCTTCGAGCCGCTCTGGAACCGCAAGTACATCGACCAGGTGCAGATCACGATGGCCGAGGAGATCGGCGTCGAGCGGCGCGGCAAGTTCTACGACGCGACGGGCGTCGTGCGCGACGTGGTCCAGAACCACCTGCTGCAGGTGTTGGCGCTCGTCGCCATGGAGCTGCCGGCGACGTTCGGCGCCGACGACGTGCGCGACGAGAAGCTGAAGCTGCTGCGATCGGTGCGCCCGCTCTCACTCGAGGACGCCGTGCACGCGCAGTACGCGGGCTACCGCGAAGAGCAGGGCGTTGCCGGCGGCTCGCGCACGCCGACCTACGCCGCGCTGCGGCTGCACGTCGACAACTGGCGCTGGCAGGGAGTGCCGTTCTACATTCGGGCCGGCAAGCGGCTGGCGCGCCGCACGACCGAGGTCTCGGTCCATTTCCAGCAGATCCCGTTCTGCCTGTTCGGACGCGAGGACGTGTGCCAGCTGATCGAGCCCAACGTGCTCGTGCTGCGGATCCAGCCGGACGAGGGCATCGCACTCAAGGTCGCGAGCAAGGTGCCGGGGGACGACCTGCGCGTCGGGAGCGTGACGATGGACTTCTCGTACTCGGGGGCGTTCCAGTGCCCGCCGGGCGAGGCCTACGAGAAGCTGCTGCTCGACGCGATGCGCGGCGACGCCACGCTGTTCGCGCGGCGCGACGGCGACGAGCAGGCCTGGTCGCTGCTGCGGCCGGTGCTCGAGGGCTGGGACTCCTCGAAGCAGTCGCCCTTCGAGTACGCGGTGGGCGGCAGCGGCCCCGCCGAGGCCGACGCTCTCCTGCGCCGCGACGGCCGGCGCTGGCGCTCTCTCGCCGGATCCCGGTGACGGCGGAGCTCGTCGTCGTTTCCGACGCCAGGGCGCTCGCGCGCCGGGCGGCCGAGCGGATCGTCGAGCTGACGCGGGCCGCGGTGAAGACGCGGGGCTCCTGTTCGGTCGCGCTCGCCGGCGGGTCCACACCGCGTGCGACCTACGAAGTGCTGGCGACGTCCGCGCTCGCGGCGGCCCTGCCCTGGGGCGCGATCTCGTGGTACTTCGGCGACGAGCGCGCGGTTCCGCCCGACCACGCCGAGAGCAACTACCGGGCGGCGTGCGAGACGCTCTTCGCCGGCCGGGAGGCGCTGCTCGAGCACGTCCACCGCATGCCGGCCGACGCGGTCGACCTCGAGGCCGCGGCCCGCGCGTACGGCGCGGCGCTGCCCGACCCGCTCGATCTCGTGCTGCTCGGGATCGGCGAGGACGGCCACACGGCCTCGCTCTTCCCGGGCCTTGCCGCGCTCGCCGAGCGGACGGCGCGCGTCGTCGTGGTCACCGGGCCGAAGCCGCCGAACCCGCGCCTCAGCATCACTCCGCCGGTGATCGAGCAGGCCCGCGAGGTGCTGGTCCTCGCGAGCGGGGCGGGAAAGGCCGATGCGGTCGCTCGCGTGCTCGAGGGTCCCATGGACACGCGCGCCCTGCCGGCGCAGCTCGTGCGCTCGCGCGCCTGGATCGTCGACCGCGACGCGGCGCGCGGGCTCCAGGAGCGGCCCGATGGACGAGCCTGAGGATCCCGAGGCGCCGATCGTCCTTCCGATCGAGGACTCGATCGACCTCCACGCGTTCGCGCCGAAGGACATCCCCTCGGTCGTCGAGTCGTATCTCGAAGCCGCGCGCGCGGCCGGTTTCACGGAGGTCCGCATCATCCACGGCCGCGGCAAGGGAGTGCAGAAGGAGCGCGTGCGGCAGGTACTCGGCCACAGCGAGCACGTCCGGCACTTCGAAGAGGCCACTCCCGACCGCGGCGGCTTCGGCGCTACCGTCGCGCAGCTGAAGGCGCGCACGGACGGGTAGCCGCTTGCTGAGGCGTGGACGGGGCCGTGGGCGAGGGCGCCACAGGTAGCGGTGGATCCGGAGGGCTCCCGCGCCGGGCCGCCGTGCGTGTGATGGGCCCGGCCCGGGATACCGGACCACCGCGGAGACATCGCCCTCGCCTCCGCGCGCGAGGAGTCAGGCCGGGTAGCCGTTCGGGTGCGACTGCATCCAGTCCCAGGCCGAGCGCACGATCGCCTCGAGCGCGGGCTGCCCCGGCGACCAGCCCAGCACGGCGCGGGCGCGAGCGGCGTCGGCCACGAGGCGCGGCGGGTCGCCCGCGCGCCGCGGACCAACGGTGTGCGGCACGTCGCGGCCCGTCACGCGGCGCGCCGTCTCGATCACCTCGAGCACCGAGAAGCCCGTGCCGGTGCCGAGGTTCAGGAACTGTGAGGCGCCGCCGCGGCTGAGGTGATCGAGCGCGAGCAGGTGGGCGGCCGCGAGGTCGGCCACGTGGATGTAGTCGCGGATCGCGGTGCCGTCCGGGGTGTCGTAGTCGGAGCCGAACACGCTGAGCGCCGGCCCGCTGCCGGCCGCGGCGCGCAGCGCGAGCGGGATGAGGTGCGTCTCGGGGTCGTGGTGCTCGCCGACGCGCGCGCTGGCGCCGGCGGCGTTGAAGTAGCGCAGCGCCACGAAGCGCAGCCCGTGGGCCAGGTCGTAGCTGTCGAGCAGCCGCTCGACGAACAGCTTCGACCAGCCGTAGGGGTTGATCGGCCACTGCGGATGGCTCTCCGCGATCGGCACGGCGGTCGGCACGCCGTAGGTCGCGCAGGTGGACGAGAACACGACCCGCCTGACGCCGGCGGCCTGCAGGGCGTCGAAGAGCGCCTGCGCCTGCGAGAAGTTGTTGTCGAAGTAGCGCGCCGGGTCCTTGACGGACTCGCCGACGTACGCGAAGGCCGCGAAGTGGACGCAGGCGTCGACCCGGTGCTCGCTCACGATGCGGGCCACGAGCGCGGCGTCCCCGGTGCGGCCCTGCTGGAATGCCGCGTCGGGGTGGACGGCCGCGCGGTGCCCGCGCGACAGGTCGTCGAGCACCACGACGCGCTGGCCCGCCGCGACCAGCGCCTCGACGAACGCGCTGCCGATGTACCCGGCGCCGCCGGTGACGAGGATGGCCATCAGTCGGGCTGCGGTCCGCGAGCGCTCAGGCCGCGGCGCCCTTCTCGGCGCCGCGCGCCGTCGCGTGGTTCTCGAGGAACCAGCGGTAGGACGAGGCGATCCCCTCGCGGAGCGCGATCTTGTGGCGCCAGCCGAGCGCGTGGAGCCGCGAGACGTCGAGCAGCTTGCGCGGCGCGCCGTCGGGCTTGCTCGCGTCGAAGGCGAGCTGGGCCTGCGGGTGAACGATCTCGCGCACCAGCTCCGCGAGCTCGCGGATCGTCAGGTCTTCGCCGGTGCCGACGTTGACGTGCTCGGCGGCGTCGTAGCGCCGCATCAGGTACACGCAGGCGTCCGCCAGGTCGTCGACGTGCAGGAACTCCCGCCGCGGCGAGCCAGTGCCCCAGATCGGCACCTCGGCGCGGCTTTCGAGCTTGGCGTCGTGGAACTTGCGGATCAGCGCGGGCAGCACGTGAGAGCTCGTCAGGTCGAAGTTGTCGTTGGGCCCGTAGAGGTTGGTCGGCATCGCCGAGATGAAGTCGCAGCCGTACTGCTTGCGGTAGGCCTGGCACAGCTTGATGCCGGCGATCTTCGCGACGGCGTAGGGCTCGTTGGTCGGCTCGAGCAGGCCCGAGAGCAGGTGCTCCTCCTTCATCGGCTGCGACGCCTCGCGCGGGTAGATGCACGAGCTGCCCAGGTAGAGCAGGCGCTTCACGGGGAAGAGGTGCGCGGCGTGCACCACGGTCGCGTGGATCATCATGTTGTCGTAGATGAACTCGGCCGGGCGCGTCGAGTTGGCGAGGATGCCGCCGACCGTCCCCGCGACCAGGAACACGTACTCGGGGCGGTTGGCGCGGAACCAGTAGTTGACCGCCGCCTGGTCCCTGAGGTCGAGCTGCTCGCGCGTCGCCGTCAGCACGCGCGTGAAGCGCTCCTGCTCGAGCCGCCTCACGATCGCGGAGCCGACGAGGCCGCCGTGGCCGGCCACGAAAACGCGAGCTTCGGGCGGCATCTCGACCATCGGGCGATATTAGCGCAGCCTGGAGGGGGTGGTGCGGTTCGCAGCAAACAGGTACGAGCGCGGAGCGGAGCCGAATTCACTTCGGCGGAGCGGAGGGGGGGCTGGGGGGTGCGGCGCAGCACCCCCAGAAAAAGGAAGGGCGCCGGCAAGCCGGCGCCCTTCAAGGCCTTGCGCTCCTCGCGGAGCGCGCCTCTGACGGCTGTTACTTCGTTTCCTTCGCGATCTTCGTGACCGCCTGGTGCTCGCCCTTCTCGTTGTCGCGGCAGGTCAGCTTGACCTTGTCGCCAGCCTTCAGGTCCTTCAGGCTGCCGACAGCCGAAGCGTCGACCGTGACCGTCTTGTTGGGGTCGCCCTTGATCGTGAGCGTCTTCGCGGCCGCGTCCGCCGAGACGACCTCGGCCTCGACCGTGTGGGTCTTCTCGGCCGCGGTGGCCTGCTTGGCCGTATCGGCAGCGGGCTGCTTCTGCTCGGGCGCGGGTGCGGCGGACTGGGCGGAGGCCATCCCGGCGACGGCGACGATGGCGACGGCGCACAGCAGCGTTGCAAGCTTCTTCATGGGATTTACGACTCCTTGGCTTGGACTGAACCGCCGACACGGCGGCCGTCTGCGGTTCCTACCTGCAACGTGGATGCCACGGCGACACGGCCGCTGCGGAAGCGCGCAAGTCCACCCAGGCCAGTCCGGTTGTAAGTCCTGCACTCCGGTGCGAGGCTCAGTCCTGCCCTTCGGCTGCACCATCTGGGGCAGCGGCTGCACCATCTGGGGCAGTCTGCAGCCGCTCGAGCCGGTACTGCAGCGTCCGCCGGCTGAGCCCGAGGAGCCGAGCCGCCCGCGTGACGTTGCCGCCCGCCTTGTCGAGCGCCTGGAGCAGCAGGCTACGCTCGAGCGCCTCGAGGTCGAGCCCGTCCTCGGGGATCTCGACCGGGACGGTGCGCGACGCGGCCTGACCGCCGCGCAGCCGCACCTCGGCGGGCAGGTCGACGAGCCGGATCACGTCGTCGTCCGCGAGCAGGAGCGTGCGCTCGATGACCGACTCGAGCTCGCGCACGTTGCCCGGCCACGGGTACTCGACGAGCGCCTCGAGCGCCTGCGCCGCGACGCGCCGCGTGCGCCCCGGCACGCCGTGCTTCGCGAGGAAGTGCTCGACCAGCAGCGGCACGTCCGTCCGGCGCTCCCGAAGCGGCGGCAGCTTGATCGGGATCACGTTGAGCCGGTAGAAGAGGTCCTCGCGGAAGCCGCCCTGGCGCACCTCGCGCTCGAGGTCGCGGTTGGTCGCCGCGACCACGCGCGCGTCCACCGGTACGACCTCGGTGCCGCCGACGCGCAGGATCTCGCGCTCCTGTAGCACGCGCAGCAGCTTCACCTGCAGCTCGCGCTTCAGCTCGCCGACCTCGTCCAGGAACAGCGTCGAGCCCGAGGCCTGCTCGAACAGCCCGATCTTGCGCGCGTCGGCGCCCGTGAACGCGCCCTTCTCGTAGCCGAAGAGCTCGGCCTCGAGGATGCTGTCGGGCAGCGCCCCCACGTTCACGGGGAGGAACGGCCGCTCGCGACGGTCGCTCGCCATGTGGATCGCGCGCGCCACCAGCTCCTTGCCGGTGCCGCTCTCGCCGTAGATCAGCACCGTCGAGCTGGAGCGCGCCACCTTGTGGACGATCCGGAAGACCTCCGCCATGCTGCCGTGGGCGCCGACGACGTTCTCCAGGCGGAAGCGCCCCAGCAGCTCCTCGCGCAGCCTCCGGTTCTCGCTCACGAGGCGCGTGCGCTCCACGGCGCGCGAGACGGCGAGCAGCAGCACCTCGCGGTCGAGCGGCTTCGTCAGGTAGTCGAAGGCGCCCTTCTTCATCGCGTCGACGGCCGAGTCGATCGAGCCGTGCGCGGTCATCAGCACCACGCAGGCGCTCGGCTGGGCGCGCAGGATCTCCTCGAGCAGCGTGATTCCCGAGACGTCCGGCATCTTGAGGTCGGTCAGCACGACGTCGAACGCCTGGCGGCCGAGCGTGGCGAGGGCTGCCCGCCCGCTCGCGGCGGTCGCGACGTCGTAGCCCTCCGCGCCCAGGATCAGCCGGAGGATCTCGAGCTGGGGCGGCTCGTCGTCGACGACGAGGACGCGCGGCTTCACGCGCGGACCCCCTGCGCCTCGGGCTCGAGCGCCTCCGCCGGGGCCCGGACCGGCAGCCGCAGCGCGACGGTCGTGCCCTGGCCGGGCTCGGAGTCGAGCGCGATCGTCCCGCCGTGGCCCTCGACGATCCGCCGCACGAGCGCGAGCCCGAGCCCGACGCCGGCCTCCTTCGTCGAGAAGTAGGGCTCGAGCGCGTGGGCCGCGGCGTCCTTCGTGAGCCCCACGCCGGTGTCCGCCACCAGCAGCAGCAGCTCGTCCCCGTCGAGGCGGGCCACGAGCCGCAGCCGGCCGCCGTCGGGCATGGCCTCGAAGGCGTTCAGCACGAGGTTGAGCAGGCAAGTCTTGAGCAGCTCGTGGTCCGCGAGCGTCACCGGCAGCTCCGGCGCGAGGTCGAGGTCGATCGCGATCGCCTGGTCGCGCGCCTTGTGCTCCACGAGCGCGGCGGTCTCGCGCACGACGGCGAGCACGTGGCACGGGCGCGGGTCGAGCCGCGCGGGCTGGCCGGTGGAGAGGAAGTCGCCGACCAGCCGGTTGAGCCGCGCCACCTCGGACTTGAGGCTGGCGACGAGCGCCTCGAACTCCGCCCGCCGCGCCTCGTCGGTCGGCCCGAGCTTGGTGCGGACGTAGTCGATCGTCAGGCTGATCGAGTTCAGCGGGTTGCGGATCTCGTGCGCGAGCGCCGCTGCGAAGCGGCCCATCGCCGTCGAGCGCTCGGCGACGCGCAGCCGCTCCTCGAGCGCACGGCTCTCGCCGAGGCGCTCGACCATCTGGTTGAAGGTGTGGGCGAGCGCGCCGACCTCGCCCGTCCCCGCCGCCGGCACGCGCGCGCTGAGGTCGCCGGCCGCCACGCGTCGGGCGGCGGCCGTCAGCGACTGCACCGGGCGCGAGACCGCGGAAGCGAGGTAGAGCGACAGCAGCATGCCGAGCGCGAAGACCCCCATCGTGGCGGCGACGCGGCTCGCGAAGGCGCTCTTCGACAGCACCGAGAAGTCGTCGAGGATGCGCGTGATCACGACGTAGCCCACGCGGCGGTCTCCGACGACGATCGGGATGCGCAGGTTCGAGGCGGTCGGCCGGCCCGCGGGCGTATCGTCGCCCAGCACGCCCCGGATCACGAACTCGGCGGGGCCGCGGCGGCGCGTCAGCCGCTTGCCGACGTTGCGCGGGTCGGTCGAGGCCTGCACCACCTCCTCCGAGGCGTCGGCGATCGAGACGTCGCGCACGCCGAGCAGGCGCAGCTTGTCCGCGTAGTCGCGCACGGCCTTCTGCAGGTCGGCGCCTCCGCCCGGCTGCTCCTGCGTGATCTCGATCGCGGTCGAGAGCTCTTCCGTGTAGTCGCGGATGCGGCCGAGCATCGCCTGCTCGCCGAACAGGTGCAGCACGAACAGGCTCCCGACGGAGAGCACCAGGAGCGCGAGCATCATCAGCTGCAGCTGCGCGCGCAGCGAGCGGCCGCGCAGCTCGCTCAGTAGGGACGTGCCCACGCTCCGAGTCTAGACCCGGGGAAGGCCCCGGGTCCAAGCGGCCGGCCGCTCAGCCGAGGGCGGGCCGCTTGGCGAGCGCCGCGCGGACGAGCTCGAGCGCCTGCTCCCGCTCGGCGCCCGCGAGCGGCAGCCGCGGCGGCCGGACCGCCTCCGAGCCGAGGCCGGTCTCCGCCTGGACCAGCTTGATCAGCTGGACGAACTTCGGCACGGTGTCGAGACGCAGCAGCGGCAGGAACCAGTTGTAGAGCGAGCGCGCCTCCGCGAGCTTGCCGTCCCGCGCCAGCTCGAAGAGCCGGACCGACTCGGCGGGCAGCGCGTCGGCGAGCCCGGCGATCCAGCCGACGGCGCCGGCGGCGATGCCTTCGACGATCAGGTCGTCCACCCCGACCAGGATCTCGAGCCGGCTGGCGGCGAGCGACCGGATGGCGGTCACCCGCCGGGCGTCGGCGCTCGACTCCTTCACGGCGACGAGGTTCGGCAGCGACTCGGCGAGCTCGGCCAGCTGCTCGGGCAGGACGTCCGTGCCGTACGCGATCGGGTTGTTGTAGAGCATGCACGGCAGCGGCGTCTCGGCGATCACCGCCTGGAAGTGCGCCTTCGTCTCGCGCCAGTCGCCCTTGTACACGTAGGGCGGCAGCACCATCAGGCCGTCGGCGCCCTGCTCGCGGGCGAGCTCGGCCAGCCGCTCCGCCTCGGCCGTGGTGAGGGCCGCGATGCCGGCGACGAGGCTCGCGCGTCCGGCGAGCGCCTCCTTGCAGAGGCGCAGCACGGCCTTCTTCTCGTCGTAGGAGAGCGAGCCGCCCTCGCCGAGCGATCCCAGCGCGACGATCCCCGTGCAGCCGGCGCGGACGAGCGCGTCCACCTGCTTCACCAGCAGGTCGGCGTCGACCGACAAGTCCGGCTTGAACGGTGTGGTGATCGCGGGAATCACGCCCTGCCACTTCATGCCTCGGCCTCCGGGAGGCAGGGTACTACGAGTGGCAGCCGTCCCCGTTCCGGACGGGCGGAAATGGATCGGCCGCGGGCGCCATGAAGGAGTGAACACGCTCGTGAGGACGGGAGCGGCCGCGATGCAGGAGCTGGAGCCGACGGCGAACGAGCTCGAGACCCGCACGCGCCAGCAGGCGGCGGCGACGGTCGTGGATGAGCCGAGCCGCGAGTCTGCGCGCGAGAGACGGGCCGCGGCCGCGGAGCTCGTCGACAGCGGGGGGCTCTACGAGATCATCGAGCTCGTCGGCGCGGGCGGCATGGGCGAGGTCTACCGGGCCCGCGACCGCCGCCTCGGCCGCGAGGTGGCCGTCAAGCTGCTGCCGTGCGCGCGCGGCATGGACGGTCGCGCGTTGCGGCGGCTGGAGCACGAGGCCCGCACCGTGGCCTCGCTCTCGCACCCCAACGTCGTCGCGGTCCACGACCTGCAGGTGCAGGGGGATGCCGCCTACGCGGTGATGGAGCTGCTGCACGGGCAGAACCTTCGGATGCGTCTGCGGCGCGGGCCGCTGCCGGCCGCGGAGTGCATCGAGTACGCGCGCGGCATCGCCGCCGGCCTGCGCGCCGTGCACGACCAGGGCATCGTCCACCGGGACCTGAAGCCCGAGAACCTGTTCATCACCGCCGCGGGCGTCGTCAAGATCCTCGACTTCGGCATCGCCAAGCGCCCGCCCTGCCCGCTCCCGAGCGGCGACGCGGACGCGGCGCTCACGGTGCCCGGGGAGCTCCTGGGGACGGTCGCCTACATGTCGCCCGAGCAGGTGCGGGCCGCTCCGCTCGACACGCGCTCGGACCTCTTCTCGTTTGGAGCCGTGCTGCTCGAGATGCTGTCGGGCGAGCGGCCGTTCCACAAGGACAGCGGGGCCGAGACGATGGCCGCGATCCTGCGCGACCCGCCCGCGGGGCTGCACGCCGCGCGGCTCGCGTCGCCCGCGCTCGCCAGGATCGCGCGGCGCTGCCTGCAGAAGGAGCCCGGCGACCGCCACCGCGACACGGCCGAGCTGGTGGCCGAGCTCTGCGCGATCCGTACCCCGAAGCCGGCGGAGCGGCGAGAGGCGCCCCGCACGCGCTGAGGCGGCGGGGCGCTTTCGTCAGGCGGCGCGCACGGGCCCGCGGCGCCACTCGCCGTCGACGAGCCGCGCGACGCGATCGTGGGGCGGCTCGTCGCGCAGCAGCGGCGGCAGGCGGTCGGGGCGCACCTGGTCGAAGCACTGGAGCATCGCGAAGCGCCGCAGCGACGCCGGGATGCCGACGGCGGTGAAGCCGGGGTGCCCGGTCGAGGGGTAGGGCCCGCCGTGGTTCATCGCGGCGGTGACCGCGACGCCCGTCGGCATCTTGTCGTTCAGCAGGCGGCCGACGCGCGGTCGCAGCAGCGGCTCGAGGCGGACGTAGAGCGCGTCGTCTGCGCCCCTGGTGTCGGAGTAGAAGCCGCCCGTGAGGCTGCCTTCCAGGTGCTTCATCGCCTCCGCCAGCTCCTTCTCGTCGACCGCGACGACGAAGAGCGCCGCGTTGCCGAAGGCCTCGGTCTGGAGCTTCCCGGGCTGCTTCAGGAACTCGGCAGCGGTCGCGCGTAACAGGGTGTTGGAGAACCGGCAGCCGGCACCCGAGACGGACGTGCCGCCGGTCACGATCCTGGCGCCCGCGGACTGCAGCGTCTCGACGCTCTCCGCGAGCGCCTTCGCGACACCGGAGGAGAGCAGCGGCGTGGGCGCCGCGGCTTCGAAGCGTGCCTTCACGGCGGTCACGAACTGCTCGGTGGCGTAGCTGGCGACGAGCAGCACGAGGCTCGGGTTGGTGCAGAACTGGCCGGTACCCATCAGGCTGCTGGCGACGAACTCGTCCACGAGCGCCGCGCTGCGCTCGGCGAGCGCGCCGGGCAGGATCACCACCGGATTGACGGCGGAGAGCTCGAGGTAGATCGGCTTGCCGGCGGCGTCGGCTGCGGCCTTGAGCGTGAGCCCGGCGGCGCGGCTGCCGGTGTAGCCCGTCGCGCCCGTGCGCGGGTCGGAGACGAGCCGCTCGCCGTCTTTGTGGCTCGTCCGATAGAGCAGCTGCACGGTCGCGGGCGGCAGGCCGACTTCGCCGACGGCGGCCATGGCTTCTTCCGCGAGCAGGCGCGTCGTGCCCGGGTGCGAGGTGTTGGCCTTTGCGATCACGGGGTTGCCCGCGGCGATCGCCGCGACGAAGTCGCCGCCGGCGACGCTGTTGAACGCGAACGGGAAGTTGTTGGGCCCGAACACGAGCACCGGGCCGATCGGCGCGAGCAGCGAGCGGATGTTGAGCTTCGTGTCGATCGTCGGCAGCGCCCACGAGCCGTCGCGCACGGCCGCCGCTCCCTGGCGCAGCTGCGCGGTCGTCCGCGGCAGCTCGACCTCCGCGAGGCGCGGCGCCTTGGGCAATCCGGTCTCAGCGTGGGCCGTCTCGACCAGCTCGTCCTTGCGTGCCTCGATGCGGCGCGCGAAGGCCTCGAGGAAGAGCGCGCGCGTCTCGGGCGGCACTGTGCGGAGGTGTGCCGCCGCGGCCGTGGCGGCGTCGAGGGCGGCGTCGCAGTCGGCCCAGTCGCTGATCGGGAACTCGCCGGGCAGCGGCTCGCCGAGCGCGGGGTTGAAAGCGGTGAAAGTGCCGGTTGCGCGCGCGGCGCGCCAGGCTCCGGCGATCAGCACGGGATGTGTGGTCATTGGGATCTCGCGACCCTCTGAATGGGGCCGACCCATCATAAGCGAGCCGGCGTCGGCGGGCGGGAGGACGTGGGCTCCTGCATCAGAGCGGCGAGCGAAGCGGGAGAGAGCGGGGGGCGGGCGCTGTCCGGCGGCCAGCCATGGAGGAAGCGGAGCGCGGGCCCGCAGACGCGGCCCTGGCACGGTCCCATGCCCGCGCGCGTCGCGAGCTTCGCCTCTCGGATCGAAGAGGCGCCTTCGCAGCGGCTCAGGGCCACGTCTTCGCAGCGGCACACCAGCGTGTCCGGTCTGGCGAGGCGACGCAGCTCCTCGCGCAAGGCGAAGGCCCGCGCCAGCCGGATCCCGAAGGCGCGCTCCCGCTCCGCGCGGCGCGCGAGCGGCGCGGGGATCTCCCGGCCCGCCGCGGCGAGGCCGGCGACGGCGCCGGTCGCGAGGGCGTGATCGACGCCCGCGATTCCCCCGAGCTCGCCCGCCGCGAAGACGGAGGACACGGACGTTCGCTGCAGCGCATCCGTCGCGACCCGAGCGTCGTCCGCCTCGCAGCCGAGAAGCCGCGGCAGCTCCAGGTTGGGTACCAGGCCGAAACCGCAGGCGACGACGTCGCAGTCGCAGGTCCAGCTGCGGCGGTCGTCTCCCACCCGCGCGCGGAGCGCGCCGTCGCGCGCCTCGACCTCCTGCAGCCACGCGCTCGTGCGGTAGGGCACGCCGGCGAGGCGCACTGCGAAGGCGAGACCCTCGGCAGCCTTGCGGGGCGTCCGCCAGAGGCCCGCGGCAAAGCCGGCGAGGCGCGCGCGCGGCGCCTGCTCGACCACTTCGACGATCCGCGCGCCGTCGCCTGCGAGCGCGGCGGCCACGGCGGGCAGCAGCGGGCCCGAGCCCGCGACGAGCACGCGCCGGCCGCGGAAGCGGGCGCCGGCCTTGAGCAGCGCCTGCGCTCCGCCGACGCCGACGACGCCCGGCAGCGTCCAGCCCGGGAAGGGGAGGAAGAGCTCGCGCGCGCCGCTCGCGAGCACGATCCGCTCGAAGCGGACAGGCCGCGGCCCGCCGGCGTCCTCGAGCAGCAGCTCGCGGCCCGTCGCGTCGACGACGCTCGCGCCCGTGATCGCGCTCGCGCCCGATCGCGCGAAGCGCACGAGCCAGGGGAGCGCCGCGCGGGGCGGCTCGCCGCGGTGCCGCCAGATCTGCCCGCCCGGCCGCGCGTTCGTGTCGACGAGGAGCGTGCGCGCACCGGCCTCGGCGGCGTGCACGGCCGCGGCGAGACCGGCCGGACCGCCGCCGACCACCACCACCTGCGCGTCGAGCGCAGCCGCGCGGTGATCGCCTGCGGCGCCTGCCGATGGCGCCTCTGTCTGCAGGGCGACGGTCATCCCCTCGCGCACCGGCGTGAGGCAGGCGCGCACGTGCGGCTCGCCATCGACGCTCACGCAGCACTCGAAGCACGTGCCCATGGCGCAGAGCGGCCCGCGGGCCGCGCCGCCGACCGAGGTGCGGACCGCCCGCGCGCCGTGGTTCCAGAGCGCGGCGAGCAGGCTCGCGCCCGCGTCGGCCTCGACGTGGCGGCCGCCGAGCGTGAAGCGGACGCGCTCAGTCATGCGCGGGAGCCGGACGCCGCGGATCGAAGGGCGCGGGGTCGATCGCCGGCGCGCGGCCGAGCACGAGGTCGGCCAGCAGCCGCGCGGTGCCCGGGGCCGTCGTCACGCCGAGCCCTTCGTGGCCGGCGGCGATCCAGAGGCCCTTTTCCCACGGGCCGACGAGCGGCAGCTTGTCCGGCGTCGCCGGACGGAAGCCGGTCCACGTGCGGAGCGCCTTGAGCCGCGGGAGGGCCGGCAGGTACAGGGCGGCGCGCCGCAGCATGCGACCGCACAACCCGCGGTTGAGCGAAGCGTCCCAACCCACGAGCTCGCGCGACGAGCCCACGAGCAGCTGACCTGTCCGCCGCGGCTGCACGTTCATCGCCACCGACTCCTTTGTCAGCGTGTGCGCGCTCTTCAGGTAGCCGAGCTCGACGACCTGGTGACGCAGGAAGCCGGGGTAGCGATCGGTGATCACCAGGTGGCCCTTGCGCGGCACGATCGGCAGGCCCGGCGTGAGCCGCGGCGCGTCGGCGCCGGCCGCGTTCACGACGAGATCGGCTTCGCGCCATCGGCCGCCGCAGCGCGCGCGTCCCGGCTCGAGCGCCTCCACGGTCGCGCCGGCCTCGACCGTCGCTCCGAGCGCGCGAGCCTTCTCCAGGAAGAGCCGCGCCGCCGCTGGAGGGTAGACGACGCGGTCCTGCGGCACGCGCAGCGCGCCCGCGAGCCCCGGCCGCAGCTGCGGCTCGGCCTCCCGCAGCCCCGCGGCGTCCAGCAGCTCGACCGGCTCACCGCGCGCCTCGTAATACGCGGCCTTCTTGCGGCAGTGGTCGAGCTCCTCGTCGTCCGCCGCCACCCACAGCGTGCCGCACGGGTCGTCCTCCACCTCCGCGGGCAGCGACGGCACGCGCTCGGTCCACAGCCGGCGCGAGTAGGCGGTGAGCGCGAACTGCGCCGGCGAGTCGTCCATCACGACCAGGTGGCCCATCGCGGCGCCCGTGGCGCCGGCGCCCGGGAAGGCCGCCTCGAGCACGCTCACGCGGCAGCCCGCCTCCGCGAGCGCCTCGGCGCACGCGGCGCCCACGACGCCGGCGCCGACCACGATCACGGACGGCGAGGAGGCGCTCATGAAGCGGCGGTGAATCCCTCCCGGAAAGGATCGCGCGCGTCGAAGAAGAGCGTGGCGCGGCCCGTGACGTAGGCGCGCCCGCGGATGTGCGGAACGAGGCCGCCGTCCTTCTCTTCGAGCCAGCCCTCGAAGCGCGAGCCCGTGATGCTCTCCTGGCGCCAGCGCTGGCCGGGCTGGAGCTTCCCGCGGGCCGCGAGCACGGCGAGCTTCGCCGACGTGCCGGTACCGCAGGGAGAGCGGTCGTAGGCGAGTCCCGGACAGAGCACGAAATTGCGGGAGTCGGCGTCCGGACGCTGCGGCGGCCCGAACAGCTCCACGTGGTCGATCTCGGCTCCCTCCCTGCCCGTCACGCCGCGGGCGCGCAGCGCGTCCTTGATCTGCGTCGTGATCCCGGTGAGCAGCGGCGCGTTCGTGAGCTCGAGCGCGGGTGCGCGCAGCTCGGTCAGGAAGAACCAGTTGCCGCCCCACGCCACGTCGCCCGTGACGCGTCCGACGCCCGGCACTTCGAGCGTGACGTCCTGCGCGTGGCAGTAGGCGGGGACGTTCTCGATCGTGACCGCGCCGTCCGCTTCGAGCTCGGCTCCCACGGTTCCCACCGGCGTGTCGACGCGGAGCGTGCCCGGGCCGAGCTGCCCGAGGTGCTCGAGCGTCCGCACCACGCCGATCAGCCCGTGGCCGCACATGCCGAGGCCGCCTTTGTTGTTGAAGAAGACGACGCCCGTCCCGGAGCCGGGCTCGACGGCCGGCGTCAGCAGAGCGCCGACGATCGCGTCGTGCCCGCGCGGCTCGCAGACGAGGGCCTGGCGCAGCCGGTCCTGATGCCGGAGCAGGAAGTCGCGCCGCTCGGCCATCGTGCGGCCCTTCGGCTGCGGCCAGCCGCCGACCACGACGCGCGTGGGCTCGCCCTCGGTGTGGGAGTCCACGACCTCGACCCGCTCGGGCCACGCGAAGGCCGGCGCGGCGAGCGCCACGCGGTGCCCGGCCTCAGCCCCGGCTCGGCACCGGCTCGCGCGTCGGGTGTCCGTCGAGCAGGCGCCAGATGCCGCGCGGGTTCGAGTCGCGCAGCTCTTCGGGCAGTGCTGCGTTCGGGACGTCCTGGAAGCAGACCGGCCGCGCGAAGCGCACGATCGCGGCGGTGCCGACGGACGTCGCGCGCGAGTCGCTCGTGGCCGGCCACGGCCCGCCGTGATGCATCGCGTGGGTCACCTCGACGTCGGTCGGCACGCCGTTCATCACGATGCGTCCCGCCTTGCGCGCGAGCAGCGGCAAGAGGCCCGGGTTCGCCGCCAGGTCCTTGTCCGTGGCGTGGACGGTCGCGACCAGGTGGCCTTTGAGCTGCGCGGCGGCGTTCATCAGCTCGCCCTCGGAGCGGCAGCGCACCGCGACGCTCGCCGGGCCGTAGATCTCCTCGCCCAGGCGGTCCTGCGTGGTGAAGCTCGGCACGTCGGTGACGATCAGCGCCGGCTGCGCTTCGGTGTCCGCGTACGCCCCGTGGGTGCTCGCGCGCGCCGCCACGGTCACGCCCGCGAGCGCGCCCACGAGCGTGAGCGCCTCGTCGTAGGCGCGCTTGATGCCCGCGTGCGCCATGGTTCCCGCGGGGGACTCGCCGAGCAGCGTGCCGAGCTGCTTGACGAAGCCGTCGGTCGGATCGGCCACGAAGGTGAGGCCGGGGTTGGTGCAGAACTGGCCGGAGCCGAGGATGATCGACGACGCGAGCGTCTTCGCGATCTCGTCGCCGCGCGTCGCGAGCGCGTCGGGCAGCACGAACACGGGATTGGCCGAGCCCATCTCGGCGAACACGGGGATCGGCTGCGGGCGCTTCGCCGCCGCGGCGACGAGCGCCTGGCCGCCGCGGAAGGAGCCCGTGAAGCCGACGGCCTGGATCGCGGGGTGCGCGACGAGCGCCTGGCCGACCTCCGGCGTCGCGCCCTGGACCATCGAGAAGACGCCGTCGGGCATGCTCGTGGCGCGCGCCGCCGTGAGGATCGCGCGGGCGACGAGCTCCGAGGTGCCCGGGTGCGCCGGGTGCGCCTTCACGACGACGGGGCAGCCGGCCGCGAGAGCCGAGACCGTGTCGCCGCCGGCGACGGAGAACGCCAGCGGGAAGTTCGAAGCGCCGAACACCGCGACCGGCCCGAGCGGCACCAGCATGCGGCGCACGTCCGGCTTCGGCAGCGGCTTGCGCTCGGGCTGGGAGCGGTCGATCCGCGCCTCGACCCAGGAGCCGGCCTCGATCAGGTCGGCGAAGAGCCGCGCCTGGTTGGCCGTGCGCGTGCGCTCGCTTTCGAGCCGCGGGCGGGGCAGCGCCGTCTCGGCCTGCGCCCGCTCGATGAGCGCGTCGCCCAGTGCCGCGAGCTCGTCGGCGATCTGACGCAGGAACGCGGCCCGCTTCGCGGACGGCAGCGCGGCGTAGGGCTCGAAGGCCGCCTCGGCCGCGCGCCCCGCGGCCTCGACCTCGGCGGCCGTGGCCTCGCTGAAATCCGGCTCGAGCGCGTCACCCTTCGAAGGGTCCTGCGCGCGGAAGGACGCAGCTCCCGCGCGCGATTCCCGGGCGCCGATGAAGCTCGAGCCGGAGAGCGTGACCGGCAGGCTAGACCTTTTCAGGCACCGCGAACGGCGCCCGGTACGTGCGGGTGAGCAGCTTGTCCGCCTCGGCGTCGCTCACGAACTTCTCGCTCTTGCCATCGAACTTGAGCTTGCGGCCGACGCGATACGAGATGTTCGCGAGGTGCGCGAGCGAGGACGAGTAGTGGCCCTCCTCGATGCCGCAGGTCAGGATCTTCGGATCGTTGGCCTTGATGGCGTCGACGAAGTTGCGGTAGTGCGGGCCTTCCTCGCTCGTCAGCACGTTCGGGTCGCTGCCGCCGGCGGCGGCGGCGGGCGCCGCGTCGGAGCCCGGCCCCTTCTCTTCCTTGCGCCCGAGGTAGCTCTGCCACTTGCGGCCGTCGCCGTCGATCCAGACCCAGCCCTTGCTGCCGTAGAAGAGGTTGCCGATGCGCTGCGTGCCCTCCTCGTTCGTGTACTGGCCGCGCGTCGCGAACTCGAACACCGTCCCGTCCGCGTACTCGAAGATCGAGCTGTGCGTGTCGGGCGTCTCCTGCGAGGCCGGCGCGCCGAAGTAGCCGCCCACCGAGGCGACCGTGACCGGGTGCTCGTTCTTGGCGATGCCCCAGCGCGCGATGTCGAACTGGTGCGGCCCCTGGTTGCCGGTGTCGCCGTTGCCGTAGGCCCAGTGCCAGTGCCAGTTGTAGTGGAAGTGGTTGCGGTTGAACTCGGCCTTCGGCGCAGGGCCGAGCCAGAGGTCGTAGTCCACCTTCTGGAGGTAGGCCGCGTCCCAGACGCCCTCGGGCACCGGCGGCGCCTCCACGTTCAGGCAGAAGGCCTTGCCGTCGGTGATCGGCCCGTCGGGGTACTTCGAGATGCACGGGCGCGGCTTGAAGCACAGGCCCCGCGCCATGTAGACCTTGCCGATGCCGCCGTCGTGGATGAACTGGATCGCCTGGCGCACGGCGGGGCGGCTGCGGTTCATCGTCCCGACCTGGACGATCTTGCCGTAGCGCTTGGTCGCCTCGATCATCTGGCGGCCTTCCCAGACCGTGTGCGAGGCCGGCTTCTCGACGTACACGTGCTTGCCAGCCTGGAGCGCCCAGATCGTGGCGAGCGCGTGCCAGTGGTTCGGCGTCGCGACGATCACGCCGTCCACGTCCTTGTCGTCGAGCACGCGGCGCAGGTCCTGGACGTAGCCGGGCTTGAAGGTCGCGACGTTCGAGAGCGCCTTGTCGGAAGCACGGCTCGCGAACAGGTTCTCGTCGATGTCGCAGAGCGTCTTGATCTCGACGTCCGGCAGCTTGGCGAAGCCACGTTTGAGCGCGTTGCCCTGGCCGCGGATCCCGATCGAGGCGAGCACCACGCGTTCGTTCGCCCCCAGCACGCGCCGGGCGTCTCCTGCCACCACCGCCGCCGCCGCGAGCGACGTGGCCGTGAAGCGGCGCCGGCTGATCTCGTTTCGATCGCTTGCCATGGAGTGCCTCCTTCGACCCGCCCTGGCATTCTATCCTTCCTGCATGCCCAGGAAACGCCCCGCGCGCCCCGCGCCCGCTCCGGCGCCGGACGCGCCGCCCGACTCCGCCGCGGCGCTCGAGGCCGCGCTCCGCGCGAACGCGGCGCTGTCGGACGACCTGCGCCGGGCGAAGCAGCAGCTGTCGCTACGGGCCTACGAGCTCCACAACCTGGTCGACCTCACCCGCGACTTGACCAGCAGCTCGGCCGAGGACGCGATCCGCGAGATCGTGCTCACCACGGTGATGGGCCACTTCGTCGTCTCGCGCAGCGCTCTCTACCTCGTCGGCCCGGACGGGCTGGCGCTCGCGAGCGCGCGCGGGCTGCCGCGCGGGGCCGAGGCGCCGCCGCTGCCGTCGCGGGCCCTGGCGGGGCTCAGCGGTCCGCAAACCGTGGCCGCGCTGCCGCCCGGTCCGCTGCGCGACCGGCTGCAGGCGGGCCGGCTCGCGCTCGCCGTGCCGCTCGTGGTGGCCGACCGCACGCTCGGCGTGCTCGCGATCGGGGAGCGCGCGTCGGGGCTCTCGTTCTCGGAGGAGGACAAGGACGTCGCGCAGACGCTCGCGCGCCAGGCGCTCGCCGCGATCGAGAACGTGCGCCTGCAGCGCGTCCGGGACGAGAAGCACCGCCAGGACCGCGAGCTGCAGGTCGCGCGCGAGATCCAAGAGAGCCTGCTTCCCGCGCGCCAGCCGCAGGTGGACGGGTTCGAGGTGGCGGGGGAGAGCCGTCCCTGCTACGAGGTCGGCGGCGACTCCTACGACTGGATCCCGCTCGCGAACGGGAGACTCGCGCTCGTGGTCGCCGACGTCGCGGGCAAGGGCACGCCGGCCAGCCTGCTGATGGCCTCGGCCCACGCCTTCGTCCACGCGCTCGCCGGGACGAGCGCGCCGGCCGAGCTCGTCTCGCGCCTGAACGCCTTCCTCTTCGCGCGCACGCAGGCGAGCCGCTTCGTGACGCTCTTCTACGCCGAGCTCGACGCGCGGATGCGGCGACTCTACTACGTCAACGCCGGCCACGTCCCGCCGTATCGGCTCACGGCCGAAGGCCGCGCGGATCGGCTCAAGGAAGGCGGCGGGCCGGCGCTCGGGCTGCTGCCCGAGGCCGCCTACGCGGTGGGCGAGCTCGCGCTCGGGCCGAGCGATCTCGTGGCGATCGTCACGGACGGCGTGAGCGAGGCGATGTCGCCCGACGACGTCGAGTTCGGGGACGACCGGGTGTGCGAGACGCTGCGCCGGTGCTCGGCGACGGGCGCCTCCGCCGTCCTCGCGAGCCTGATCGCCGCAGTGAACGAGTGGGCGGGCGCGCGGGGCGGCAGCGACGACCTGACGGCGGTGATCCTGAAGGCGCGCTGACGCCCTTGCCTCAGGCGGGCTCGACCTTCCTCACGAGCTCGCCCACGACCGCGAACCAGTCCTCGAGCTCGGTGGACGTGGGCGCGAGCTCGTAGGCGTGATGGTGGCAGGCGCGGCTCAGGGCCGACCAGGTGTGGGAGGCGCGCGCCGCGAGCGGTGCGTCCTCCAGGTAGCTGCGCAGGCAGATGAGCTGCGTGCGCATCGAGCAGCCGTGGAAGTCGAGCGCGTGGCGCTGCCAGAGCCGCGCGACGCCGGCCTCGAGGGCCTGGAGCGCGAGAAGCGCCGACGCGCGCGGCCACAGGCCCGCCGTTGCGGGCTCCGCGCGGCGCAGCAGGCCGTCGGCCAGCTCGAGCAGCGGCCGGGGATCGGCGGGGCCCGTCACGCGAGCCCCCGCAGCCACGCCGCGAGCTTGCTCGACTGCCGCACGAGCTCGAGTGCCGCCGCCGGCTTCACCTCCGGAGTGGCCTCCTCGCACTGCTTCAGGGCCTGGGCGAGCGGCGCGCCGGCCTCGCGCTCGACGCGGGGCAGCACCTCCCTGGTGCGTGCGGCGTCGTCGAACAGCGCGAGCGCCGCGAGCGGCAGCAGGCCGGAGGCCTCGCCGAGCGTCCGCTCGACCTCGGCGTACGGCTCGCCGCGGCCGAGCCGCCGCCGCCTCACGACCTCCATGCAGGTGGCCTCGAGGCCGAGACGGCAGAGGCCCGGCACCACGCGGGCCGCCGCGGACGACGGGAGGTCCGCCGTGCCCGCGACCGCGAGCGCATCCTCCAGGTAGCGGCCGACGGGATCGAGCGCGCGGCGCAGCTCCACCACCGAGGCGTCGCGCCGCGTCACCTCGACGATCTCGGCGGCGATGTCGAGGCGCCGCACCGCCTCCGGGAGGCGGTCGTCGTGCGTGAAGACCACGACCTGGCGGTCGGCGGACGCGCCCTCGAGCACGCGCGCCAGGCCCTCGACGCGCGAGGGATCCATCGACTGCACCGGATCGTCGATCACGATGAAACGGAACGGGCTCTCGGCGAGCGTGGCGCGCGGCACGAACAGGCTGAGCGCGAGCGAGTGCAGCTCGCCCTGGCTCATCACGCCGAGCGCCGCCCCCTCGACGCCGTCCACGGTGACGTCGAGCGAGACGCGCCGGCGCGTGCCCTCGCCCGTGAGCTGGATGCGTCCGAGCTCGACGTGGCTCTGCTGGCGCAGGCGCTCCCAGATGGCGGCCGCCTTCTCGGCGATCGGCGCGAAGCGGTCGTCGCGGATCCCGGCCGCTGCCTTCTTGAACCAGCTCTCCGCGGACTTGAGGTGCTTGAGCTCGGCCGCGCCGCGCACGGCGTCGCGCGCCGCCTTGAGCCAGGCGGCCACCTCGACGGCCAACGGGCGCCACGCGTCCTCCCTGCGCCCGAGCTCGGCGCGCGCCGTGTCGCGGAGCTTCTCGATCGCGTCGCGCAGCGGGGCGCTTGCCCGCTCGAGATGGTCGGCGAGCGCGCCGAGGTCGGCGATGCCGCCCGCTTCCACCCAGGTCGCGAGCGCGCCCACCAGCGGGCCGAGATCGAGGCCGACCTCGGCCGCGCGCGTCAGCGCTTCGGGCTTGAGCGGCACGAGGCTCTCCCACGCGTGCCGCGCAGCGTCCGCACGCTGGTGAACGGCGTCCGCCTCCTGCGCCGCGGCCCGCAGCTTCGCCACGGCCTCGCGCTGCTTCTTGCTCCACGCGGCGTCGAGCGCGCCCTTCCTCCCGCAGACCGGGCAGTCGGAGTCGCCGTGCGCGGCGTGGTACTCGAGCGCGCTCTCGACGAGCGCCGCCGCGTCGCGCGAGCGCGCGGCGCTCGTCGCCCGCGCGGACTCCACGGCCGCGGCCGCCGCGCGCATCTCCGCGGCGGCTTCGCCGACGCGCGCCGCGTCGGGCGGCTCGAGGCTCGCGATGCCGCGCAGCACGTCGCCCTCGGCCGGCCCGCCCGCCGTTCCCGCGAAGCCGCCGAGGGCCGCCTCGACGGCGTCGAGATCCCACTCCTTGCCGGACGCCGCCGCCACGACGCGCCGCGCGCGCTCGTCGTCGACCTCGCGCAGCCGCGCGACCAGCCCCTCGCGCGCGTCGGTCGCCTCCTTGAGCGCCTTCTCGCGCGTGCGCCGGGCCTCCTGGAGCGCCGCGAGCGCCTCGACCAGGTCCTCGAGCCCCAGGATCGAGGACAGCGCGTCGTAGAGCTTCGACGGACCCTCGTCGAGCAGCGACCCGAGCTCGTTGTAGGAGAGGAACGGCCGGTGCGTGCGGAGCGCCGCCGTCCAGCCGAGCGCGCCGAGGTCGGAAGCCGGCGCACCGTCGAGCGCGGCGGTCGCGGCCGCGGTCTCGAACTCCGCGCCTTCATCCCAGCGGCGCGAGACCACGCACGGCCCGCGCGCTCCCTCGACGAGGAACGTGGCGCCGAGCGAGGCCGCGGGATGGTGGAGGTTGCGCCAGCCCTCGCGCCACACGGCCGCGCGCTCCTTCCAGCGCAGGCTGTCGCCCGTCAGCAGCACCTCGAGGCCTTCGGCGAAGCTCGACTTTCCGGAGCCGTTGCGCCCGACCACGAGCGTCAGGCCGGGGCCGGGGCGAAGCGAGAGCGTCTGCTGCGGCCCGATGCCGCGGAAGCCCTCGACCAGGACGTCCTTCAGGAACGCGCCGACCAGGACGGGCGCCGTTCGCGCCGCGACCGCCCTGGGGGCCGCGGACCCGCCCGAGAGCTCGGCCTCGAGCACCTCGCGGCCGCCGAGTGCCGCGAGCACGAGGCCGCTCCACGCGTGATTGGCGGAGTCGTCGGCCTCGAGCCGAGACTCCACCAGGCTCCGGATTCCGGGGTCCATGTCTCGGGGTTCCTGGTGGTGTAGACGGAAATGCTACGACGGGGTTCGGCGAAAAGCGCGGGCCCGCGTCAGGGCGCGAGGCGGCCGGGCATGTCCGCGAGCACGTACCCCATCACGGCCAACATGCCCGTGGCCCGGCGCACGTCGTCGGGCTCGACCTTGTCGAGCGTGTCGCCGTGGCTGTGGTGCCAGTCGAAGTAGTGCTCGCCCACGGTGTTGAGGTGCAGCCCGGGAACGCCCTCGCCCATGAGCGGGGAGATGTCGGCTCCGCCGCCGCCCCAGCGCACGGCGCTCGCGTCGATCGGCGCGAACAGCGAGGCGATCTTCTGGACGGTCGCGAGCGCGGCCTCGCCGCGCGCGTCGGGCGGCGCGGTCGGCGCCGCTTCTCCCCGCGGCGGCCGCGGCTCGCCGGGCTGGCGCAGCGTGATCCCGAATCCCGCGGGCCGCTCGCAGCCGCCGTCCATCTCGATCGCAGCGACGTGGCCCTTGTAGTCGCCGGCGAGAGCCGCGTGGTAGGCCTTGCCGCCGGCGAGGCCGTTCTCCTCGTTGGTGAAGAGCACGACGCGCAGCGTGCGGCGCGGCCGCAGGCCCAGCTCCTTCAGCACGACGAGCGACTGCCACGCGGCCATGCACGAGCAGCCGTCGTCGTGAGCGCCCTGGCCGACGTCCCAGGAGTCGAAGTGGCCCGAGACCACCACGACCTCGTCGGGCTTCTCGCTGCCGCGCAGCTCCGCGATCACGTTGGCCGAGTCGGCCTCGCCCTCGAGCCGCGCCTCCATGGCGAGCGTGGCGGTCAGCGTCTCTCCTGCGGCCGCCAGCCGCCGCAGCCACAGCGCGTCCTCGACCGTGATCGCAGCGGCCGGGATCTTCGGCACGCCCTCGGCGTAGCTGAGCGAGCCGGTGTGCGGCGAGGCGATCGAGCGGCCGGTCGCCGAGCGGACGAGAGCCGCGACCGCCCCCAGCTTCGCGGCCTCGGAGGCGCCGTTGCTTCGGAAGCGCACGGTCTTGCCGTAGCCCTCCCAGTCCGCGGCGTAGACGACGATCTTGCCCTGCACCTTCTCCCGGCCGAGCGCCTGCAGCTCCTTCTCGTCGCGGACGACCACGAGCTGAGCGGTGAGACCGCCCGGAGGCGTGCCGACGCTCATCCCCAGGCTCAGCATCGGCAGCTCGCGCTCCAGAGGCGCGACGAGCCGCAGCGACTCGCGCCCGCGCACCCAGCGCGAAACCTTCGCCGGCTGGAGCCGCACGCCTTCGAGGCCTTCCTTGCGCATCTCGGCGCTCGCCCAGGCGATCGCCTTCTCGAGGCCGGGCGAGCCGCTCAGCCGGTGGCCGATGCGCGTCGTCAGGTGCTCGAGCTTGCGCCACGCGCCCTCGTCCTCGAGAGCGCGCGACATCACGCGCTGGCCGAGCTCACGGTAGCGATCCGCGAGATCGTCCTCGGCCACTGCGGTGGTCGCGGTAGCGAGGGCCGCGGCGAGCAGCAACCTGCTGGCGCGTCGGGAGTTTGGCGAATCGCAGCCGTCTCTCATCTGGGCGCGGACAGTATCACGGGCGTCTGGCGCGGCCGTTCGGCCGGCCCGACCGGCCGTGCTAGGATCCCGTGTTCTCCGAGCCCCCGTTTGCAGCCGATGAGCCAGCCGCCCATCCGACTCCGCGTCACGCCGCCCATCGGCGAGCCGTTCGAGCACCTGTGCGAGGCCGACGCCCTCGTGGTCGGGCGCTCGTCCAAGGCGGACCTGGTGCTCTCGGACCGCTTCCTCTCCCGGCAGCACGCGCGCTTTTTTCGCGACGGCGACGCCTGGGTGGTCGAGGACCTCGGCTCGCGCAACACGACGCTGCTGAACGGGCGTCCGCTCGCGACCCCCGCCCGGCTCAGCACGGGCGACCTCGTCAAGCTGTCGGAGACGGTCATCTCGATCGAGGGCTTCGACGCCACGTCCTCGCGCCCGAAGGCCGACTCCTCCTCCAAGACGAGCTCGTCCGACACGATCGTGCTGCGCTCGGCCTCGGAGCTGCTGGCGACCGCCGAGCGCGAGTCGGCCGGGCGGCTGAAGCTGCTGAACGAGGTCCACCGCGCGCTCGCGGCCTCGCTCTCGCTCGACGAGCTGCTCGAGGCCGTGCTCGACCGCACCTTCGTCCACCTGGGGCCCGAGGAAGCCGTGATCTTCCTGCGCAAGCCCCACGGCGGGCTCGAGCGCGCCGCCAGCCGCAGGCTGCCGAGCGCGCGCGGCGACTTCTTCTTCTCGCGCAGCCTCGAGCACGAGGTGGCCGAGAAGGGCCAGGTCGCGCTGGTGCTGGACGCGCAGACCGACGAGCGCTTCGCCGCGGCCGAGAGCATCTTGAGCTCGGGCGTGCGCAGCCTGATCGCCGCGCCGCTCATCGACTCGGCGGGCAGCCAGGGCATGATCGTGCTGAGCTCGCGCGTGCACGTGCGGCGCTTCTCGGAGCAGGACATGGAGCTCCTGGCCGCGCTCGGCTCGGTCGCGGCGCTGCGGCTGCGGAACCTCTCGCTCGCCGAGGAGGGCGCCCGCCGCCGCGAGCTGGAGAAGGAGATGGCGCTCGCGCGCCAGATCCAGCTCACGCTCCTGCCGGAGAAGCTGCCCGAGATCCAGGGCTACTCGCTCTTCGCGGCCAACGACGCCTCGCGCGCGGTCTCCGGCGACTTCTACGAGTTCCAGGGCCGCGAAGAGGGCGACGAGCAGGTGATCGTGATCGCCGACGTCTCCGGCAAGGGGATGGCGGCCTCGCTGCTGGCGGCCTCGTTCGACGCGCTGCTGATGGGGCCGATCGAGGTCGGCAACCCGACCGACCAGATCTGCTCGAAGGTCTCGCGCCGGCTGTTCAGGAAATCGCCGCCCGAGCGCTACGTGACGGCGTTCATCGCCGCGCTCGACCCCGGCGCGGGCCGGCTCTCGTACACCAACGCCGGCCACAACCCCGGCCTGCTGTTCCGCGCCGACGGCAGCGTGCAGCGGCTGGAGGCGAACGGCGTGCCGCTCGGCCTCTTCCCGCTCGTCGAGTACGAGCGGGTCGAGACGATGCTCGCGCCCGGCGAGATGGTGCTGCTCTACACCGACGGCATCACCGAGGCCAACAACCCGCACGGCGAGGAGTTCGGGCTCGACCGGCTGCAGAACGTCGTCGCGCGCTACACGCGCGAGCCGCTGGTCGCGATCGCCGTCGCGATCGAGACGGCGGTCGAGGTCTTCGCCGACGGCACGCCCTTCGGCGACGACCGCACGATGGTGCTGCTCCGCCGAGAAGCCTGAGCCGATGCTGCTGACGTGCGGCCTGCTGCTGCTGCAGGCGGCCGCCCCGGCGCCGCCGCCCGCGCTCGCCGCCCGGATCCACGAGCTCGTGGACGGCTTCAAGGGCCAGGTGTTCCTCTATGCGAAGAACCTCGACACCGGCGCTTCGATCGGGCTGCGCGAGGACGAGCGCGTGCGCACCGCCAGCACGATCAAGCTGGCCGTGATGGTGGAAGCGTTCGATCGCGTGGAGCGGGGCGAGCTCGGCTGGGATCACCCGCTGACGCTCACGGCGGCCTCGCAGGTGGGCGGCTCCGGGATTCTCGGCGAGTTCGCGCCGGGCCTGCGCCTCACGCTGCGGGACGCGATGCACCTGATGATAGTCATCTCGGACAACACGGCCACCAACCTCGTGATCGATCACCTGACCGCCGACGCCGTCAACGCGCGCCTGGACGCGCTCGGCTTCCCGAAGACGCGGCTGATGCGCAAGGTGATGGGCGGCGGCGACAGCAAGGCCGGCGCGGACCCCGCCTTGAAGCGCTTCGGCCTCGGCGTCTCGACGCCGCGCGAGATGGCGACGCTCGTCGAGAAGATCGAGCGCGGCGGGGTGGTCTCGAAGGAAGCGTCGGCCGAGATGATCCAGGTGCTGAAGCGGCAGCAGAGCCACTTCGGGATCGGCCGCACGCTGCGCGACGTGGAGATCGCCGACAAGACCGGCGCGCTCGACGCGCTCAGGAGCGACGTCGCGATCGTGTATTCGAAAAGCGGCCGCATCGCGATGGCGATCACGATCGACGAGATGCCGGAGGTCGACTGGACGGTCGACAACCCGGGCCTGCTGCTGATGTCGAAGCTGTCGCTGGCGCTGGTCGACGGGCTCGGGGCAGGACAGCGGCCGTAGGTCGGCGACCGTTTCGTCGGAACGGAATCACGATCCGCCATTAATGTAGGACCAAGCCGGAGGCTTGGCCGCCGCTTACCTCCGCGGTACGAGTCGCGAAGGCCGGCCCGCCGCGTCCGGCGGGCTGGCCCCTCCCTTGCAGCGCGAAAAGCCCCATGTCACGAGCGGAGGCGGGGTTCGTCTATCTCGTGGGGGCGGGTCCTGGCGATCCAGGCCTCGTCACCCTGCGGGCCAAGCAGCTGCTCGAGAGCTGCGACTCGGTCCTCTACGACCAGCTCGGAACGGCCGGAGCCCTGGGCTTCGTGCCGCCTTCCGCCGAGAGGATCAGCGTGGGCAAGGTCGGCCACGGGTCGCAGGTGGCGCAGGCCGAGATCGAGAGGCTGATCGTGGACCGGGCGCGGGCGGGTCGACGCGTGGTCCGCCTCAAGGGGGGCTGTCCGACCGTCTTCGGCCGGCTGGCCGAGGAAGTCGAGGCGCTGCGATCGGCGCAGATCCCCTACGAGATCGTGCCCGGCGTCAGCTCCGCCCTCGCCGTGCCGGCCGCAGCCGGCATTCCGGTGACCCACCGGCTGCTGGCCTCGTCGGTCGCGATCGTCGCGGGCCATTGCGCGCGCCCCGGAAACGATCCGATCGCAGCCGTCGCCCACGCCGACACGGTCGTGGTGCTGATGGGCGTGAGGCGCTTGCCTGCTATCACGCAGGAGCTCCTGGCCGCCGGGCGCGATGCCGACACGCCGGCGGCGTTCATCAGCGAGGGAGCGGGCCCGCGCCAGCAGGTGCTCGTCGCCACGCTGTCGACGCTCGCCAGCGAGGTGGAACGCTCGGGCCTCGGCGCGCCCGCGGTGGTCGTGGTGGGCGAAGTCGCCGGTCTGGCGCGCGGGGCCGGGCGCTTCGTGCTCGCCGACGTTCTGGCTCGTCCGACATATTCGTAGTTTCGAGCGAAAGTCGGGACATTTCTGGGGCAACCGGTCCGGCGGCCGCCGGCGCCCCAGCCATTGCGCTCAGCGACTTCCAGGCGCCGACACGGCACAGGCATGCAGGTTGCACATGTCAATCGCAGTAGAAATCAATTGCCTTGATTGCTTCCATGAAGAGCCACTGCCCCTACTGCGCGCTGCAATGCGGAATCGAGCTGGAGGGCTCCGCGCAGACGCCCGCGCTCGTCGGCGATGCCGGGTTTCCGGTGAACGAGGGCGCGCTCTGCATCAAGGGCTGGACGGCGGCCAGCCTGCTCCGACATCCCGAGCGCCTCACCTCGCCACTCGCGCGTGACGCGGGCGGCGCGCTGCGCACCGTGGGCTGGGACGAGGCGCTTCGTCGGATCGTCGATGCCGTGAGCGGCGTGCAGGCCCGCCACGGAAAGGACGCGGTCGGCGTCCTCGGCAGCGGCGCGCTCACCAACGAGAAGGCCTACCTGCTCGGCAAGTTCGCGCGCGTCGCGCTCGGCAGCGCGAGCATCGACTACAACGGCCGCTTCTGCATGTCCTCCGCCGCGGCCGCCGCGGTCCGCGCCTTCGGCGTGGACCGGGGCCTTCCGTTTCCACTGGAGGACATTCCGCTCGCCGAGGCCATCCTGCTCGTGGGCGCGAACCCGGCGGAGACGATGCCGCCGCTCGTGCGCTACTTCCAGGCGCAGAGGAAGGCCGGCGGCGCCCTGATCGTGGCCGATCCGCGCCGCACCGCGACGGCGCTCTCCGACGCGCTCCACCTGCCGCTCGCCCCGGGCACCGACGCGGTGCTCGCGAACGGCCTGCTGCACGTGCTCGTGCGCGACGGCTTCGTCGACGAGGACTACGTGCGCGCGCGAACCGAGGGCTTCGAGGCGGTGCGCGCGCTCTGCGCCGCCTACTGGCCCGAGCGCGTCGAGCGGCTCACCGGAGTGCCGCAGGGGGACGTCGTGCGCGCGGCGCGCCTGCTCGGCCAGGCTCGCACGGCGATGGTGCTCACCGCGCGCGGCGCGGAGCAGCAGGCCCAGGGCGTCGCCAACGTGCTCGCCTTCGTGAACCTGGCGCTGGCGCTCGGCCTTCCGGGGCGGCGGGGGAGCGGCTTCGGCACCCTCACTGGCCAGGGCAACGGGCAGGGCGGCCGCGAGCACGGCCAGAAAGCCGACCAGCTTCCCGGCTATCGCCGCATCGACGACCCCGCGGCCCGCGCGCACGTGGCGCGGGTCTGGGGCATAGGCGCGGACGAGCTCCCCGGGGCCGGCCGCTCGGCGTTCGAGATGCTCGACGGCATCGGCAGCGAGGGCGGCGTGAAAGCTCTGCTCGTGTTCGGCACGAACCCGGCGGTATCCGCGCCGCACGGCAGGGCGATCGCGGACCGCCTCGCGCGGCTCGAGTGCCTGATCGTCTCCGACTTCTTCCTGTCGGAGACCGCGAGCCTCGCCCACGTCGTGCTTCCTTCCACGCAGTGGGCCGAGGAGGACGGGACCACGACGAACCTCGAAGGCCGCGTCGTGCGGCGGCGCAAGGCGTTCGACGCGCCGCGCGGCGTGCGCACCGATCTCGAGATCCTGGGTGCCCTCGCACGTGCGCTGGGGCAGGGCGACGGCTTCGCGTTCGAGAGCGCGCAGGACGTCTTCGAGGAGCTGCGCCGCGCGAGCGCGGGCGGCCCGGCCGATTACGCGGGGATCACGTACGAGCGCATCGACCGCGAGGGGGGCGTATTCTGGCCCTGCCCGTCGCAGGACCACCCGGGCACGCCGCGCCTCTTCACGCGCCGCTTCCCGACGAAGAACGGGCGCGCCCGCTTCCACGCCGTGCGCCCGGCCGGTCCGGCGGAAGCGCCCGACGCGGACTACCCGCTCTTCCTCACCACGGGGCGCGTGCTCGCACACTACCAATCGGGCACCCAGACCCGCCGGGTGGCGGAGCTCGTGGAGCGCGAGCCCGAGCCGGTCGCGGAGATCCATCCGCTGCTCGCGCGGCACCACGGGCTCGAGGCGGGCGACACGCTGCGGCTTTCCACGCGCCGGGGCGAGCTCCGACTGCGCGTGAAGCTCGTGCCCGCGATGAGGCAGGACACCGTGTTCGTGCCGTTCCACTGGGGCGGCGTGCAGTCGGCCAATCGGCTGACGAACCCCGCGCTCGACCCGGTCAGCCGGATGCCGGAGTTCAAGGTCTGCGCGGCGCGTATCGAAGACAAGGCGGTTTCGGCGGCCGAAAGCGTGGAGCGAGGTGTGGCATGAAGGAGCGCCTGGTCGTGATCGGGAATGGGATGGCGGGGGCCCGCCTGGTCGAGGACGTGCTGGCCCGCGGGGGCGGGCGGCGCTTCGACGTCGCCATGTTCGGCGAGGAGCCGTACGGCAACTACAACCGCATCCTGCTGTCGTCGGTGCTGGCGCGCAGCCACGACGCCAAGGACATCTTCATCAACCCGCTCTCTTGGTACGAGCAGAACCGCGTGCGGCTCCACGCCGGCGTGCGGGTCACGGCGATCGACAGGCAGGCGCGGACGATCACCGGAGTGTCCGCCGCGGCCGAGCCTTACGAAGTGATCGAGCACTACGACCGGCTGGTCCTCGCCACGGGCAGCGTTCCTTTCGTGCCTCCGATGTCGGGTCTCGAGCGCGCGGAGGGCGGCTACAAGCCGGGCGTCTTCGTGTTTCGCACGCTCCAGGACTGCGAGGCGATCACGGCCTACGGCCGCCGCTCCCGCGTCGCCGCCGTGATCGGCGGCGGCCTGCTCGGGCTCGAGGCCGCGCGCGGCCTGCTCGAGCAGGGGCTCGAGGTGCACGTGGTGCACCTCATGCCGCACCTGATGGAGGTCCAGCTGGATGCGCCGGCCGGGTCGGTGCTGAGCCGCACGCTGCGCGAGCTGGGCGTCCACGTGCACCTGGGGAAGAGCACCAGGGCCATCCTCGGCGAGGAGCGGGTGAGCGGTCTCCAGTTCGAAGACGGCGGCACGCTCGCGTGCGACATGGTGGTCGTCTCGGCCGGCATCCGGCCGAACGCCGCGCTCGCCCGCAAGGCCGGGCTCAGCGTCGAGCGGGGGATCGTGGTCGGGGACGACCTCGCCTCGCCGGAGGATCCCAGGGTCTTCGCCGTGGGCGAGTGCGCGCAGCACCGCGGTCGGGTCTACGGGCTCGTGGCCCCGCTCTGGGAGCAGACGCAGGTGCTGGCCGATCGCCTCACGGGCAAGAACGTCGATGCCCGCTACGAGGGCTCGGCGGTGAGCACCAAGCTCAAGGTGATGGGCGTCGAGCTGTCGGTGATGGGAGAGAAGGAGGCGGCGAGCGAGGCGGACGAGGTCGCCACCTACTCGGATCCCGCGCGCGGCGTCTACAAGAAGCTGATCGTGCGCGAGGGGCGGCTCGCGGGCGCGATCCTGCTAGGCGACGCGGCGGTCGCGCCGAGCCTCGCCCAGATGTTCGATCGCGCCACGCGCATCCCGGGCTCGCCGGCCGAGCTGCTCTTCCCGGCGGCCGGCGCGCGAGCCGCAGCGTCGGCGGCCGAGCTGCCCGACGACGCGCAGATCTGCAACTGCAACGGCGTCTCGAAGGCCCGGCTCGTGGACGCCGTGAAGTCCGGCTGCCGCAGCCTGAAGTCGCTCTGCGACGCCACGCGCGCGGGCACCGGCTGCGGCTCGTGCAAGCCCCAGGTGCAGGAGGTGCTGCAGGCCACGGCTGGCGACTCCGTCGTCGCGGACCCGGCGGCGCACTACTACGTGCGCGGCGTGCCGATGGCGAAGCCCGAGCTCGTGGCGGCGATCCGCGAGCGCCGGCTGCGCAGCGTCTCCGCCGTCTTCGCGCAGCTCGCGGACGGCAAGGAGGACGCGGGCAGCAAGGCCGGGCTCGCCTCGCTGCTGCGCACGCTCTGGGGCGGCGACTACGTCGAGGAGCGCGACGCCCGCTTCATCAACGACCGCGTCCACGCCAACATCCAGCGCGACGGCACCTTCAGCGTCGTGCCCCGCATCTACGGCGGGGTCACCTCGCCCGCCCAGCTGCGGCGCATCGCGGACGTGGCCGAGAAGTACGACGTGCCGATGCTGAAGATCACCGGCGGCCAGCGCATCGACCTGCTCGGGATCCCGAAGGAGAAGCTGCCCGACGTCTGGCGCGACCTCGGCATTCCGTCCGGGCACGCGTACACGAAGGCTTCCCGCACCTGCAAGACCTGCGTCGGCACCGACTTCTGCCGCTACGGCGTCGGCGACAGCACCGCGCTCGGCATCGCGATCGAGAAGCGCTTCCAGGGCATCGAGTCGCCCCACAAGATGAAGCTCGCGGCCAACGGCTGCCCGCGCAACTGCGCGGAGGCGACCACCAAGGACCTGGGCGCGGTGGCGATCGAAGGCGGCCGCTGGGAGATCTACATCGGCGGCGCCGCCGGCTCGCGCGTCCGCAAGGGCGACGTGCTCTGCGTCGTGGACACCCACGACGACGTGCTCCGGTACATGGGGCGCTTCATGCAGTACTACCGCGAGCACGCCAAGTACCTGGAGCGCACGTACGACTTCGTGGAGCGCCTGGGGATCGAGAAGCTGCGCGCGATCCTCGTCGACGACGTCGAGGGGATCGCCGAGCGGCTCGACGCGGCGATCCAGGCGGCGGTCGACGCGTACGAGGACCCGTGGCTCGAGGCCGATCGGCCGATCCACCCGAGCCAGTTCCGGTCCACCTTGATGACCGTGGAGGCGCGCTAGCCATGGAGGCCACGATGACGAGGTCGCGCACGGTGAGGCTTGGGCCGGTCGAGGCCATTCCCCTCGGGGAGGGCCGGGCGTTCGTCGTGGACGGGGAAGCGGTCGCGGTCTTCCGGACGCGCGGGGGCGGGCTGTTCGCCACCCAGGCGTTCTGCCCGCACGGCCGCGGACCGCTCGCCGACGGCCTCGTGGGCCGGGGAACGGTGCTCTGTCCGCTGCACGCGTTCGCGTTCGATCTGGCCAGCGGCCGCTCCCTCGGCGGCAGCTGCGCCGACCTGCGCTCCTACGCCGTGTCGAGCGGCGCGAACGGGGAGATCGTGCTGCAGATCCCGGCCGCGCGCGAGAGGACGAAGGCCGACAACCTTCGCCAGGGAACGGCGGCTTGAGCACACCGCTCCTCCGCGGCCAGAAGGTCGCGCTGCTCGAGGCCCGCCTGGGCCCGGAAGCGGCGGCGCTCGTGCGCCGACTGGGCGGCGAGCCCGTGTCGGTCCCCGCCCTGCGGGAGGAGCCTCTGCCTTCTTCCCCCGAGGTCGCGGCGTTCCTGGATCGGCTCGAACGCGGCGAGCTCTCGTACGTGGTGGTGCAGACGGGCGTGGGCGTGAGCGCGCTCGCGCAGCAGGCCGAGGGCCTCGGCCGGAAGCACGACCTCGTTCGCGGCCTCGGCTCCGCCGCCATCGTGAGCCGCGGCCCCAAGCCCGCGGCGGCTCTCGCGGCGCTCGGGCTGCGGCCGCGGTTTCCCACGGCCTCCCCCCACACGAGCGCGGAGCTCTTGTCGGTCCTCGAGCCGCTGCCGCTCGCGAACGCGGGAGTAGGCGTCGTTCATTACGGCGAGCGCAACGAAGCCGTCGTAGCGGCTCTTCGCGAGCGAGGGGCGAGCGTCCGCGAGCTCGTGCTCTACGAGTGGCGGCTGCCCGAGGACCTCACGGCACTGCGCAGGCTGGTCGGCCAGATCCTGGCCGGCGGAGTGGACGCCGTGGCCTTCACGACCCAGGTGCAGGTGCGACACCTCTTCGAGGTGGCCGGCGGGCTCGGTGCCGCGCTGGCCGAGGCACTCGACCAGCAGGTCGTGACGGGCGCCGTGGGCCCGACGTGCGCAGCGGCATTGCGCGGACGCGGCGTGCGCGATCTGGTCGTCCCCGACAACCCCAAACTGGGGCCGCTCCTCACGGCCCTCGCTTCACGCCTCGCCGCGGGAGGTTCCCGAGCGGCGCAGGCCGCCGAGGTCCAGCCATGAGCCAGCGTGCTGTTCATCGTCGCTCGCGTCGCCGCTTCCTCGAGGCGAGTGTCGCCGCCGTCGGTGCGGCGCTCCTGCCGGCCGGCCGCCTGTGGGCCAGCGACGCCCCCGAGGTCGCCGATCTCAAGTTCGGGATGATCGCCCTCACCGACTGCTCGTCGATCGTGATCGCGCACGAGAAGGGCCTCTTCAAGAAGTACGGGATCAACTCGGTCGTGGCGAAGGGCGCGAGCTGGGCCGCGATCCGCGACTCGCTCTCGAACGGCGACATCCAGGCCACGCACATGCTGCTCGGGATGCCGATCGCCTCGACGATGGGCCTCCTGGGATCGCCGCGCAGGCCGATGGTCGTTCCCTGGCTTCTCAACCGCAACGGCCAGTCGATCACGCTCAAGGCCGAGCTCAAGGGCAAGGTCCAGGCGGATTCGAAGCCGCTGAAGCCGCTCGCGGACGCGGCGCGCGCGGCGGGCAGCCCGATGACGTTCGCCATGACGTTCCCGCCCGGGACTCACGCGATGTGGATCCGCTACTGGCTCGCCGCGGGGGGCATCCATCCCGACAAGGACGTCTCGCTCATCACGATCCCGCCGCCGCAGATGGTCGCGAACATGAAAGTCGGAAAGATGGACGGCTTCTGCGTGGGCGAGCCATGGAACGCGCGGGCGGTGAGCGACGGCATCGGGTTCACCGCGGTCAACACCCAGGACCTCTGGAAGGACCACCCGGAGAAGGTCTGCGCCTTCACCGCGGAGTTCGCGGAGAAGAACCCGAAGACGGTGAAGGCCGTGCTGAAGGCGCTGCACGAGTCGAGCGTGTGGCTCGACAAGATCGAGAACCGGCCCGAGCAGGCCCGGATCGTCTCCCAGGCCACCTACATCAACTGCCCGCCCGAGGTGATCCTGGGCCGGCTCCAGGGCCACTACGACTTCGGCGACGGCCGCAAGAAGGAGGACGCGGGCTACATGATCTTCTCCTCGCGCAACTGCAACTATCCGCAGCCCAAGTACGCGGTCTGGTGGCTCACGCAGTTCCGGCGCTGGGGGATGGTCGAAGGCGCTCCCGACTACGCGGGCGTCGCGAAGCAGGTGATGCGCGCCGACCTCTACGAGGAGGCGATGAAGGAGATCGGCGCGAAGCACGGCGGACGCGACGACAAGCCCGAGAGCCTGTTCGACGGCAAGGTGTTCGATCCCGCGAAGGCGGAGGCCTACGCCACGTCCTTCGCGGTCAACTCGGTCAAGGGGTAACCATGGCGAACGAGACTCTTCGGAAGATCCTCTTCGGTCTGCTGCCGCTCGTCGGCATCGGCGGCGTGCTGATGCTGTGGAGCATCAGCAGCCAGACGTGGTCCCGGAACCTGCCGTCGCCCGCGAAGACCTGGGAGACGAGCAGGCCGTATGTGGTCGAGCCGCTGGCCAAGCGGGGCGAGATGGACCAGGGCGTGCTGCGCTTCGCCTGGTACTCGCTCGTGCTGGTCGCCAAGGGCTACGCGCTCGCCCTGCTCGTGGGCACTCCGCTCGGCTTCCTGCTCGGGACGTCGAAGCTCTTCGCCAAGAGCTTCGACGTCGTGATCCAGGTGCTGCGCCCCGTATCGCCGCTCGCCTGGCTGCCGCTCGGCCTCGTGCTCTTCGAGAACTCCAAGCCCGCGGCGCTCTTCACGATCGCGATCTGCGCCATGTGGCCGACCGTGCTCAACACGGCGATGGGCGTGCGCGCGATCCCGCAGGACTTCCTGAACGTGGCGCGCGTGCTGCGGCTCTCGCCCACCAAGCGCCTTTTCAAGGTGCTGCTGCCGGCGACCCTTCCCTACATGTTCACCGGCTTTCGGCTGAGCCTCGGCATCGCCTGGCTCGTGATCGTGGCCGTCGAGATGCTGACGGGGGCGCCCGGCATCGGCGGCTTCCTGTGGCAGGAGTACAACAGCCTGATCTACGAGCACATCCTGCTCTGCATCGCGACGATCGGCTTCATCGGCTTCGCGCTCGACGCGGCGATGAGCGCGGTCGAGCGGCGCTTCCGGACGGCTTGAGCCATGGCTTTCCTGGAGCTGCGCGGCGTGACGAAGGCGTTCGGGGCGGGCCGAAACCGCCTGGAGGTGCTGTCGGGCATCGACCTCTGTGTGGAGCGCGGCGAGTTCGTGGCCGTGGTCGGCTACTCGGGCTCGGGCAAGACGACGCTGCTGTCGCTCATCGCCGGCCTGGCTCGCCCGGACGCGGGCACGGTGTCGCTCGACGGAGGGCCCGTCGCCGGCCCCGGTCCCGACCGCGGCGTGGTCTTCCAGAGCTACTCGCTCTTGCCCTGGCTCACGGTGTTCGAGAACGTAAAGCTCGGCGTCGACCAGGTCTTCGCCCACTGGTCCGAGACCGAGCGCCGAGCTCACGTCGAGCGGCACATAGCACTCGTCAATCTCACGGCCGCGCGCGACAAGCGGCCCGCCGAGCTCTCGGGTGGCATGCGCCAGCGGGTGGCCGTGGCGCGGGCGCTCGCGCTCGATCCCGAGGTGCTGCTGCTCGACGAGCCCTTCGGCGCGCTCGACGCGCTCACGCGCGCCACGCTCCAGGACGAGCTCGAGGCGCTCTGGGAGCGCGACCAGAAGACAGTGGTTCTGGTCACGAACGACGTGGACGAAGCCGTGCTGCTCGCCGACCGCATCGTGCCGCTCACGATCGGCCCGCGCGCCACGCTCGGGCC
>Ga0111539_10000972_pt1 | contig 37616 bp, 30 predicted proteins | sample RhiMethybrSRZTD1_FD_79667 | JGI IMG/M metagenome (GOLD analysis project Ga0111539, IMG submission 79667) | Populus rhizosphere microbial communities from Tennessee, USA - Rhizosphere MetaG P. TD hybrid SRZTD1 (version 2) (version 2) | ecosystem: Host-associated > Plants > Roots > Rhizosphere >...
GACAGCCGCGGCCGAGGTCGCCGGCCGCCTGCGTCCCTTCGCCGATCCGGTGTATCTGCATCAGGTGGTCGAACAGCGCGGCGCCAGCCGGCGTCAGTTCCGCGATCTGGACGAGGCGCTGAAACACCTTGTGGACTCTCAAGAGGAGCGTCAAGTCGAGGGGCCGACTTCAGTCTGCCCCGCATGCTGGCGCATTCACTTTCACGTGCCGCTCTTCATGCACGACTACGAGGGCCTCGGGTCCACCCAGCGTGACGTCGAAACCGTGCTACGCGCCGCTGGCACCCAGCGGTTCACACGCCACCTCGAGATCGAAACCTACACCTGGGACGTGCTCCCGGCCGGGCTCAAGACCGATGTGACGACCTCGATCGCGCGCGAGTACAAGTGGGTGCTGGATGCTCTCTCACAAAAGCGGGAACATGAAGAAGTTAAGAGCTGAAGCTTTTTGGGGTAAACCGCTTGTCTCGCTCGGGCTCGCGACAAGAACTCCAGCCCGATTGTTAAGAGCGCGTTCCAGAACTCAGAAGGAGAGGCGGGCTTCAGCTCTTCACGTCTTCATGTTCGCTTTGTGACTGATCTCCAGGTAGCGAGATGCACAAGACCGTTGTCCTGAACGTCGTCGGGCTCACGCCGAAGATGCTCGGGCCTTCGATGCCGCGGCTCGCCGAGTGGGCGCGGCGCGGGCGGGTGGCCCGCATCGCGCCGGCGTTCCCCGCGGTCACCTGCACCGCGCAAGCCGACTACCTGACGGGCCAGTTTCCCGACACGCACGGCATCGTCGGCAACGGGTGGTACTCGCGGGAAGAGTGCGAGGTGAAGTTCTGGAAGCAGTCGAACAAGCTCGTCCGGGCGCCGAAGATCTGGGAAGCGGCGAAGGCCGCCGATCCGTCGTTCACCTGCGCCAACGTCTTCTGGTGGTTCAACATGTACTCCACCGTCGACTATTCGGTGACGCCGCGGCCGATCTACCGCGCCGACGGATTGAAGCTGCCGGATGTGTACACGGCACCTGCCGTGCTCCGCGAGGAGCTCGCCGCAAAGCTCGGCGCCTTTCCGCTCTTCGAGTTCTGGGGACCGGGCGCGGGCATCAACTCGACGAAGTGGATTGCCGAGTCCGCGAAGGACATCGACCAGCGCTTCGGACCGACGCTGACGCTGATCTACCTGCCCCACCTCGATTACAACCTCCAGCGCGTCGGTCCGGGTCATCCGTCGACGGCGAAGGATCTCCAGGACGTGGATCAGGTCGCCGGCGATCTCATTCAGTTCTATGAGTCGCGCGGCGCGCGGGTGGTCGTGCTCTCGGAGTACGGGCTGGTCGATGTCTCGCGTCCGGTGCACCTCAACCGCGTGCTCCGGGAGCGCGGGCTGATCGCGGTTCGCGAGGAGATGGGCGGTGAGCTGCTCGACGCGGGCGCCAGCGCGGCATTCGTCGTCGCCGATCACCAGGTCGCGCACGTCTACGTCAACGATCCCGCAAAGGCTTCCCTCGCGCGGGAGCTGATCGAACGCACGCCGGGTGTCGAGCGCGTGCTCGACCGCAGCCAGCAGGCCGCGTTCCACATCGCCCACGAACGCGCCGGCGACTTCGTCGCGATCGCCGCGCCGGATGCGTGGTTCACGTACTACTATTGGCTCGACGATCGCCGGGCGCCCGATTTTGCGCGGACGGTGGATATCCATCGCAAGCCGGGCTACGACCCCGTCGAACTGATGATGGATCCGGCGATTCGGATGCCACCACTCAAGATCGGGTGGACGCTCGCGAAGAAGAAGGCGGGCTTCCGTTACCTGATGGACGTGATTCCGCTCGATGCGACGCTCGTCAAAGGCTCACACGGCCGGAGCGGCCTGGCGAGCGACGAGGGACCGGTCGTGATCTGCAGTGATCCGCAGCTGCTGCGCCAGAACGTGATTCGATCCGTAGACGTGTACGGGATACTCTGGGCGCACCTCACCGGACCAGGGCGCGTATGAGCGAACGGACCGCGACCGAGCAGGAACTGGCAGCGGCGATTCGCACGACCGCCGGCGGCCCGGGCGGCCTGACCGCCGCGCTCGGCCGGCTGATCGAGCACTTCGCCGCCGACAGCGGCACGATCCATCTCCTCGGTGACGACGGCCTCCTGCACCTGAAAGCCGCGAGCGCGGGCATCCCCGAGGCCGTGCTCGCGCTCGTCCGCACGGTGCCGATCGGCAAAGGCATGGCGGGCCTCGCCGTCGAGCGCGGCCAGCCGGTCAACTCCTGCAACATTCAGACGGATCGCACCGGCGATGTCCGCCCGGGCGCAAAGGGGACGGGCCTCCAGGGATCGATCGTCGTGCCGATCCTGCGCGACGGCATCGCCATCGGCGCGGTCGGCATCGCCAATCTGCGCGAGCGGACATTCTCGGACGAGGAAGCCGCCACGCTCATGCGGCTCGCCGAAGCGCTACGCTGAAAGGGCTTCCTGTCTAAAAGCGTGAACATGAAGAAGTAAAGAGCTGAAGTTTTTTGGGGCAAATCGCTTGTCTTTCGGGCCCCAGACAAGAGCCTCAGCCCGACTGTAAAGAGTTTGAAGGGGTTGAAGACAAATGATCTGCCCCAAAAGATCTTCAGCTCTTTACTTCTTCATGTTGAAGCTTTGGATCATCGGCAGAGCACGCGTCAGAACGTTCGCCGCGCCACCCACTCCCGCATGAGCGAGTCGATCACGACGTAGCGGCCGTCGTCTTCGCGCGCGACGATGTCCTGTTTCAAAAGCGCGCCGAGGGCGGCCTGAACGCTCGAGGCCACGCCCAGCCGGTAGCGGCTTCGCGTGTCGGACGAGAGGATTTCGACGCCGTGCTCGATGACGACCGCGCGGAGCACGGCACGCTGCGCGAGGGTGAGCCGCTGCCACACCGCCTCGAAGAACGTGTCGTGCTCGGCGAGCAGACGGTGCAGGGTCTCGTGCAGATCCTCGAGCCCGGCCGTCTTCCGCCTGCCGCGTTGCACGTCGTCCCAGGTTTCGTGGGCGAGGCGCTGGACGTCGTACGGCAGGTTGCCGGCCAGATCGACGATCGCCGCGCCGAGTCCGACCTCTGGCGAGAGGCTTGATCGCCGGAAGCGATCCTCGACGAAGGCCGCGAAGACGTCCGCGGGGATCTTGCCCAGCCGCATGACCGGGCCGGCTTTGTAGAACGGCCGGCGCGGACCGATCATCTGCTCCATCAGGGTCGGCTCCGATCCGGCGAAGACATAGCCGACCTGGCGCTGCTGCTGGACGGCGGCGCGGAGCGCCTGCTCCACGCTGCCGCCGTTGAAGCTGCCAATCGCCTGGAACTCGTCGAACGCAATCGCGAGCGGCCGCTTCAGCCGGGCCGAGATCTTGGACGGCAGGACGAAGACCTCCTCGGCGAGCCGGGCGGCGTCGCGGGCGGTGCGCACGCTCGGAAAGGCGACTGAAAGGCCCGGGCCTTCGGCGTCAACGCGCAGCTCGGGCTTGGCGCCCGAGAACATGTCGCGCAGCCAGCTGCGGGCGCGGCCGGTCCGGGTGTCGAGCGCCGCCAGCGCGCGCGTGTACCCCTCGAGAAACGCGACGTACGAACTGAAGCTGCTGACGGTGATCTCCAGGGTCACGACCCGGTTGCGGGCGAGCGCGGTCAGCGCCTGCCGCACCAGCGACGACTTGCCGTAGCGCCGCGGCGAGATCAGAAAGATCTTCTGGCAGTCGCCGAGGTCGGCGATGAGGCGATCGAGCTCGGTCTCGCGGTCGATGAACGCGGACCGCGGGACGATTTCACCGTAGACGAAGGGGTTTTCGGCGGGCATCACGCATCTCCACTACGTTATTCTACGTAATCATAATGGAGATTAACGTAATGGGGTTCAGGGGTGACCCCCGGAACCTACTTTTTCTTGAACACGACTCGCGCTATCCCCATCGCCAGCCCGGGGACGAGGAGGGCGCCGGCGAACGCCAGCAGGAACGACTCGACGCGCATGGAAAAGGCGCCCATCGCGCTGTAGCCGGCGGCGATCCCGAGGTTGGCCAGCGCGGTGAGGGCGACGAACCGGCCGAACGGCGCGTGCGCCAGGCCGGCGAAGATCACGCTCGCCTCGGCCAGCACCGGCACGGGCCGGCAGACGACGAGCGCCCAGTCGCCGTAGCGGCGGACCAGGTCCGCGGCACGGACGAGGCCGTCCTCACCGATGATCCGGCGAGCCACCGCCGACGACCGCGATCCCACGGCATACCCGAGCAGGCAGCCAGCGGTCATGCCGGCGAAGACGACCGCGGCGCCGCGCCAGAAACCGAGGAGCACGCCGGCGGCCGTCGAGACGATGCTTGACGGCACCGGCAGCAGCACGTCGGCCGCGAGGAGGCCGGCGATCCCGCCGGCCGCCAGCCAGCGCGATCCCTCTCCGCGCGCGAGCTCGGCGGCGAAGCGATTGAATTGCTCTTCGAACAGAAAGAACGGGACCAGCACGATCGCGATCAGAATCGCCGCGAGGGTCGCCCAACGCATCGACCGCAGCCTATCAGATCGATCCGGCGGGAGGCGTCTCCCGACCCACATAGGACACGCGTGTGCTCAGTGTGTGGCCGCCGGTTCGCCGATCGAGGCCGCTGTCGCACATCGGCCGCCATCGGCGGCGTCCACGTGGCGGTATGTGCATTGCAGTTGTTATCCGGGATGTCTGGAGATGGATTCCGGCCGCGAGCCTCGGAAGGAGCTGGCAGATGCAAGTGAAGCACGTGATGACTCAACCGGCGGTGACCTGTCCGGTCAACGCCACACTCGATGCGGTGGCGCGGTGCATGTGGGAGTGCGACCTGGGAGCGATTCCGCTCGTGGATGACGACGGGAAGATCGCCGGCGTCATCACCGATCGTGACATCTGCATGGCGGCGTACACACAGGGCCGGCCGTTGAGCGCGATTCCGGCCGCGACGGCGATGGCGAAGGAAGTGTTCTGCTGTCAGCCGGAGGAGACGACCGAGTCAGCCGAGTGGTTGATGGCGCAGAAACAGATCCGGCGCCTGCCCGTCGTCGATCGTGATGGCCGTCCCGTGGGCGTGTTCGCGGTGGCCGACCTGGCGCGCGTGGCCACTACCCAGGCGAACGGCGCGGAGCACGAGGTCGTTGAGACCCTGATCGCGATTGCCGAACCGCACAACGGGGCGGCGCGCGAGCGCACGTCTCCCAGCCGGCGGGTGACCGCGTAGAGCTGCAGGAGGGGCCGGCTTCCCGGCCCCTCCTTGATAGCGACTACAGATCGTCGACGCCGAAGCCTTCGCCCACCGGCTCAGCCTCCGGCTCGCCACTGCCCCGCCGGCGCCGCGGGCGGATGTCGTAGCGCTTGATCATCTCGTTCAGCGTCGTCGGTTTGATGTGCAGGAGCTCGGCGGCCTTCTTCTGCACGCCGCCGGCCGCCTCGAGCGCGGCTTCGATGTAGCGCCGCTCGTGGCCGATGATCACCTCGCGGAAGTGGATCCCTTCCGTCGGAATCACGACTTCAGGAACCGTGAAGACCGGATTGGCGCTGACGTGGTCAGGAATGAGATCCGGGCCGATCTCGCGATCGGGACAGAGGACCACGGCGCGCTCGATGACGTTCTCGAGCTCGCGAACGTTGCCCGGCCAGTCGTACGCCATCAGCCGGTCCATCGCCGGCGGCGTGACCACGAGCCCGCTCTTGCGGCTCTCCTCGGAGTACTTCTCGAGGAAGTGCTGCACGAGCAGCGGGATGTCCTCCTTGCGCTCGCGCAGGACCGGCAGCTCCATGGTGATGACGTTCAGGCGATAGTAGAGATCTTCGCGAAACTTGCCCTGGTCCACCCAGTCGCGCAGGTTGACGTTCGTGGCGGCGATGATGCGGACGTCGACCTTGATCGTCTCGACCCCGCCGAGCCGCATGAACTCGCGCTCCTGGATGACGCGCAGCAGCTTCGCCTGGGTGTCGGCCGGGACGTTCCCGATCTCGTCGAAGAAGATCGTCCCTTTGTCGGCCAGCTCGAAGAGGCCTTTCTTCGGGTAGACCGCCCCGGTGAACGCGCCTTTGACGTGACCGAAGAGATTCGACTCGAGGAGATCGGGCGGCAGGTTGCCGGAATTGACGGTGATGAAGGCCTTGTCGGAGCGAGACGAGTGCCGATGAAAGGCGCGCGCGACCAGTTCCTTGCCGGTGCCGCTGCCGCCGGCGATGAGCACCGTCGCGCGGCTGGGCGCGGCGCGGCTGATCAGGTCGAACACGGCCTTCATCTTCGGGCCGCCGCCGATGATCTCGTCGAAGCGGTGCGAGCCCGACCGCAGCCGGTCGCGCAGCACCCGATTCTCGAGCACGAGCCGGCGGCGCTCGACGGCGTTCGCCAGCACGACGAGCACCTCGTCATTCTTGAACGGCTTCGTGAAGTAGTAGAACGCGCCCTGTTTCGTCGCGGCGACGGCGTTTTCGATCGTGCCGTAGGCCGTGATCATCACCACCGGCAGCTCGTCGTCCAGCCGCCGGATGTCCTGCAGGACCTCGAGCCCGTTCTTGTCGGGCAGCATGAGATCGAGGAGCACCGCATCGAAGGCGCGATTGGCCAGCGCTTCGAGGCCGCGCTCAGCTGACGCGGCGGTCGTCACGCGGTAGCCCTCGACGACGAGAAGCGCTTCGAGCGCCTCGCGGATGATCTCTTCGTCGTCGATGACGAGAATCGATGCGGTGGTGTGTGCCATGTGTCATCTGGCGGGACTCGCGTCCCGCCGGTTGCCGCTCAAATTCTGCCGGCGCCGCCGGCGGCCTCGCCGGCCGCAGGTTCCGCCAGCGGTAGCGTCAGGCGGAAGCGCGTGCCCTGCCCGATGTGGCTCTCACACGAAAGCGTGCCGCCGTGCTCCTGCACGATGCCGTAGGTCACCGACAGTCCGAGCCCGGTGCCGCGGCCTTCTGGTTTGGTCGTGAAAAACGGATCGTAAATCCTCGCCAGTTGCTCCGACGGAATGCCGGTGCCGGTATCGGCCACTTCGACGATCGCTTCACTGCCGCTGAACGCCGTGGAGACGGTGAGCCAGCCGCCCTTCGGCATCGCGTCGCGCGCGTTCAGGAACAGATTGAGGAACACCTGCTGGAGCTTGTACTCGACGCCCCGGACGACCACGGCCGGGGTGGCCAGCTCGCGGCGCACCTGCACGTGACTCAGCCTGAACTGGTGCTCGAGCAGCGACAGCACGTCGCCGACGATGCCGTTGAGATCCACCGGCGCGGCGTCGTTTCCGGATGGCCGCGCCAGATTGAGCAGGCTGTTGATGATCTTGGCGGCGCGGAACGTCTGGCGTTCGATCTTCTCGAGCAGCTCCGTCCGCGGATCGTTCGCGTCGGATCGTTCCAGCAGGAGCTGCGTGAAGCTCGAGATTCCGGTGAGCGGCGTGTTGACTTCGTGGGCGACGCCGGCGGCGAGCAGCCCGATCGCCGCCATCTTCTCCGAGAGCCGGAGCTGCTCCTCGAGATTGGCGCGATCGGTGATGTCCTCGATGACGATGATCCAGCCGGCCTGGCCGCCCTCGGGGGTCTGGAACGGGGCGACGGCCGTGTTCACGAGGAGCTCGCGTTTGTCGCCATGCGCGGCCGCCAGCGGCACGCGGTACATCGCCGCGCCCTGCGGCGAATCGCGGCGCGCGGCGACGAGCGTGTCGAGAAACGGCCGGCTGAACAACCCGCCGAGCCGGCGCCCCATCGCCCGGCCGCGATCGACGCCGACCAGCGCTTCGGCGCGTCGGTTCCACCGCAGCACACGATCCTCGAGATCGACGACGACCAGGCCGTCGGTCAACGACTCGACGACGCTGTCGCTGAACTGGTGCAGCCGTTCGATCTCGCTCGCCTTGCTCTGAAGCTGACTGTAGAGGCGCGCGTTCTCGATCGCCGTCGCCGCCTGGCCGGCGACCGCGCCGAGCAGCGTCATGTCTTCGCTGCTGAGGTGATCGCCGTGCGCGCGCCGTCCGACAGCGAGGAGGCCGATCGTGAGATCGGTCGAGACGCACGGCACGAAGCTGTACAAGCCGGCGTCGCGCCAGCGCGCCGCCTCGTCGCCCGACAGCCGTCGCGCCGGCACGGGATCGTCCACGACGACGGTCTGGCCATCGATCAGCCGCGCGCCCAGGGCCGATCCGGCCTCGATCGCCGGCACGGTGCCGCCGGGGAATCCGCCCGACGCGACCGCGACGAACCGCCCCGTCTCGCCGCGCGGATCGGGCAGGAAGAGCGCAATGCGATCGACGCTCAGCGTCTCGGCCACGCGCGCGACGAGGCGCGTGCTCAGGCGGTTGACGTCGAGATCGCTGTTCAAATCGCGCGTGAAGCTCATCAGCGCGCGCCGGTAGTCGTAGCGATCGCGGTAGTAGAGACGATCGAGCGCCGCCTGGATCGCCTTCCACAACCACGGCGCGACGATCGCGACGATGAGCGTCGCGAAGAGCGCCCAGAAACTGCTGCGCTGCTCGTCGGCGCCGAGAACGAAGCTCACGAGCCGCAGCGTGCCGCCGTAAATCGACACCAGCAGCAGCCCGACGGCCGCGACCACGAGGCCCTTCTTGATGATGACCTCGATGTCCATCAGCCGGTAGCGCACGATGGCCGATGCGAACGCCAGCGGGATGCAGCCGAGCAGCACCGCCGTGTATTCCGCCCCGGGCAGCACCGTGCCGAAGAGGAACGGCGCGAGATACAGGATCAGGAACGGGACCGCGCCCACCGACGAGCCCCAGACAATCCACCGCAACTGCCGCCGCGCGGTGACCGATCGCACGCGGCCGAGCGCGCGAATCATCAGCGCGAGCCCGCCCAGCAGGCACGCCGCCAGATAGATGTGCGCGGACAACTCGATGCGATCGAGCAGCACCGACGGCTGCGGGCCGCGGATGGCGCCCGCCATCACCGCCACCCGGCCGAGCCCGAGGATCAGCGCCGGCAAATACAGCACCGGCAGAATCGCGCGGCCGGCATCGGTCCGCACCCACGGCGTGGGGCGATCGGGAAACACCAGCGCGAAGTGCAGGAAGAGCGGCGGCAGCGCGAGCCGCGCGACGAGATCCGCCCAGTCGAAGAAATAGTCGAACGTCTTGTAGCTGCCGCTCGGCGTGAACGCGAGCATGCCGAAGAACGCGACCGTCAGCCAGAAGAAGTGCAGCGTCGCCGGATCGTTCGGACGCCGCAGCCGGACCGACGCGCCGACCACGAGCGCGAGGATGCCAACGAGCGCGAGCGAGTAGTACAGGCCCGCGCGGACGAGCGGCATCGGCTGCAGGGTGACGGAGAAAGCGCGCTCGCTGCTGCGCCGGTGAATGTCGTAGGTCAGCGTCTGCCCGTCGTTCGACGCGTGCAGGATGTCGATCACCTCGGGGACCGACGTGATCTCGCGCTGGTTGATCCGCAGCAGCAGGTCCTGCGGCTCGATTCCCGCACGGGCACCCGGGCCGTGGGGATCGACTTCTTTGGCCACCACCTCGCCGGGCACCGACGCGACCCACAGCACGCCGTCGTCGGCTTCGCCCTGCCACGTCTTGACCAGCGCGATGTTGATGATGGCGAGGCACACGAACACCACCGCCACCGCGACCGGCAGGCCGACGCGGAGCAAGGGGCGAAGTTGGCTCGTGGCCGGCATGGAGGGCTCAGGCACTAGGCGGGTGGGGGTAGGGCAATCGACATGCCGAAGGACCAAGCATTTGGAGACAACCTAACCTACACATAATAAATCAGTTACCAGCCAGTGTCGAAATCGTGGCTCCAGAATATTCAATTGAATGGATTCGACTTCCAAGACATCGGGTGTCGTTTTACGAAAAGCGTAAAACGCCACCCGATGTCGTTTTAAAACTTCATCTGCACGCCGCCCATGAGGCGCATTGGGGGCGCGACGGTCAGGAGCTCGTCGTAGAACGCGCCGCGCTCGCGCGGATCGCGCATGAGGGTGCGCACGGCGACCAGCACGTCGAGCCGGCCGCCGCCTGGCGGCCGGTACGGCAGGGCCTGCCGGATTTCGACGTCGAGGCGGCCGGCGCCGGCCGGCCGGGTCGCGCCGTCCGGCTGACTGAAGGCCGACGAGACGCGATAGACCAGCGTGATCCGCGTGAGCGTTTCGGGCAGATCGGTGTCGAGTGTGCTCGTGAGGTCGTGGATCCGCTCGTCGCTCGGGCGGATCACCGAGGGCGCCACGCGGCGCACGGCCCAGACCTGGCGGCCGCGGGTCCAGTCAGCACTGGCCGCCGTGTAGTCCACGCTCGCGCCGAACCGTCGCACCAATCGCGTCGTGAGGCGCGCGCCCCATCCGTCGAGCTCGACGCTGCCGGGCGTCGCCACGTAATAGTGCCCGACGTCGCTGGCGGCATCGATCCCGAAAAGCGTCGCAATCTGATTCGCAGACGACTGGTGGAATCGGCGGACGAAGACCGTGCGATCGCTCCGCCCGAGGTGGTGACCGAGGCCGAACTCGTAGTGGCGCACTTCCTCGACGCGCGGCGCCACGTTGGGCACGAGCGAGGAGAACGTGCGCTCGGGCGGCACCCACGGCCCCGACGAGATGGGCGGCAGGAACTCGTCGGCGCCGGGCGCGATCATCCAGCGCGCGATCTGTGCCCGGGCGTAGGTGCGGGGGAACAAGTCGAGGCGCACCCCGATTTCGGGACTGACCAGATTGGGGGACGCCACGTAGTCGTAGCGGTCGAGGCGGACGCCGTAATCGAGCGCGACGAACGATCCGACGGTCCAGCGATCGAAGCCGTAGACGCCGGCGACGTTCTTCGCGTCGGTCGTGGCCACCGACCAGCGCGTCGACATCTGTGGGTCGTAGCCCTGCGCGCTGTACGAGACGCCGACACGGAACGCATGCGTTGCCTCCGCGTGTGCCTGGTACTCGCCGACGAGGACCCAGGTGGACGCGTCGCCGGCGGTGATGGCGCCGCGCATGCGCCAGTCGCCGTGCCGGCCGACCGGGGCGCCGACGGCGATCGACGCGATGCCGCGGGGCCATTCGACCGGCAGGCCGTTCGTCGCGCTCATGACGCTGGTCGTGAGGAAGTTCACCTGGCCGTCAAAATCCGTATCGGTAAAGAAGGCGGACGCGACCCGCGCCGAGCTCTCGACTGCGCGGCCGAAAAACGACGGCCGGGACTGAAAGCTATTCCTGTTCTGCTGCGACGCGATATCGTCGTCGGTGACCGCGCCGTCGCGCAGGATTGATCGGGTCAGATGCCGAAGCCGCCACGCCGACTCGGTGTGGGCGTGCTCGCCGGCCGGCGCATCGGCCGGCGGCGCCGCCGCCGTCGTACTGGCGGCACCGGCTGAGCTGGCCGCGGCGCCCGCGGTCGAGGCAAGCAGCACGGGCCGCGACGCCGTCAGGCCCTGGCGCGTGAGCGTGATGTCGCGCTGGAGCAGGCCGCTCGTCTGGACGCGAACCGGCTCGCGGTACGTCGAGAGAAACCCATCGCACGTGGCCCGCAGGATGTACTCGCCTGGCGGCAGCGCCAGACTGAACTGACCCCGTTCGTCGCTGCGCACGGCGGCGAGGATGGTGCCCATCGCCACCACGCTGACGCCGCGCACGGCCTGACCCGTCTCGTCGCGGACGATCCCCTTGATGCGCCCTTCGCGCATCGAGGCCTGCCGGCCGATTTGTGCAGTGGGCGGAACGGACGCCGGCGCCTGGGCGGCGAGGTCGGCCGCCGTCACAGCTGTGACGCCCATGAAACTGACCGCGACGAGGACGGGAATGTGTCGAGGCATTCACCCTCCCGGGGGAGTGATCGCGTCCGTACTGATGCCGAATCCTACCGGTAGTCCGACGCGTCGGGGGACGTCGCGTGAGGCCATGGTAGCACGCAAATCTGGTGCGGGGTGCGAGGTGCGTGGTGCCCTGAAGTAAAATCGCCGGGTCGTGAAAATCCGCAGCATTCAAGCCAGAGAGATCCTCGATTCCCGCGGGAATCCCACCGTTGAAGTTGACGTCGTCCTCGAGTCGGGCGCGCGCGGGCGCGCGGCCGTGCCGTCCGGGGCGTCGACCGGCACGCGCGAAGCGCTCGAGCTTCGCGACGGCGACACGCGCCGCTACCTCGGCAAGGGCGTGCTCAAGGCCGTCGGCCATATCAACGACGAGATCGCGTCGGCGCTCGGCGGCGCCGAGGCGGACCAGCACGCCGTGGACGCCAGGATGATCGCGCTCGACGGCACGCCGAACCTCGGCCGGCTCGGCGCCAACGCGGTGCTCGGCGTGTCGATGGCACTCGCGCGGGCCACTGCCGAAGCGAAGGGCGTGGCGCTCTTCGAACACCTCGCGTCGCTCGTGCCCCCGGCCGCGCGCGCCGGCGGCCCGGTCCTGCCCGTGCCGATGATGAACATCCTCAACGGCGGCGCGCACGCGGACACCAACGTTGATTTCCAGGAATTCATGGTGATGCCGCTCGGCGTGACGTCGTTCGCCGACGCCGTGCGCGCCGGCGCCGAAACCTTTCACGCGCTGCGCGGCCTGCTCAAGAAGCGCGGCCTCTCGACCGGCGTCGGCGACGAGGGCGGCTTCGCGCCGAGCCTGAAATCCAACCGCGAGGCGGTCGAGCTCGTGCTCGAGGCCGTGCAGGCCGCCGGCTATCACGCGGGCCGCGATCTGTTCGTGGCCCTCGACGTCGCGTCGAGCGAATTCTGGGACGACGCCTCCAAGACCTACGTACTGAAGAAATCCGGCGAGGGCACGAAATCGTCCGACGAGATGATCGCGCTCTACGAAGACTGGATCCGCCAGTATCCGATCGTCTCGATCGAGGACGGCCTCGCCGAGGGCGACTGGCCCGGCTGGCAGCGCCTGACGCGCGCGCTCGGCTCGCGCATCCAGCTCGTCGGCGACGACGTGTTCGTCACCAACCCGGCGATCCTGCGCGAGGGCATCGCGCAGAAAATCGGCAACGCGCTCCTCGTGAAGCTGAACCAGATCGGATCGGTGACCGAGACGCTCGCCGCGGTCGAGTTGGCGCGCACTGCCGGCTACGCCAGTGTCATCTCCCACCGGTCGGGTGAAACGGAAGATACGACGATTGCCGATCTTGCGGTCGCGACCTCGGCCGGCCAGATCAAGACCGGATCGGCCAGCCGCTCCGACCGTACCGCCAAATACAACCAGCTGCTTCGCATCGAAGAAGCGCTCGGTGGCGCCGCCCGGTTCGCCGGCCTCGGCGCCGTGCGTCAGCTCGGCAGCCAGTGACCGCCATGTATCGCGTGGTGTTGCTGCGGCACGGCGAAAGCACCTGGAATCGCGAGAACCGCTTCACCGGCTGGACCGATGTGGATCTCAGCGAAAAGGGCGTCGAGGAAGCGGGCGCGGCCGGACGGCTGCTCCGCGAGGGCGGCTACGTGTTCGATCTGGCGTATACCTCCGTCCTCAAGCGCGCGATCCGCACGGGCTGGATCGCGCTCGACGAGCTCGATCGCCTCTGGATTCCGGTGGAGAAGCACTGGCGGCTGAACGAGCGCCACTACGGCGCCTTGCAGGGCCTGAACAAGGCCGAGACCGCCGCGAAGCACGGCGAAGCGCAGGTCAAGACCTGGCGGCGCAGCTACGACATTCCGCCGCCGCCGCTCGCGTCCGACGACTCGCGCCACCCGTCGCACGATCCGCGCTACGCGGATCTGTCAGCCGACGAGCGGCCCGCGACCGAATCGCTCAAAGACACCGTGGCGCGATTCCTTCCGTATTGGCACGGCACGATCGCGCCGTCGATTCGCGCCGGCCGCCGCGTGCTCGTCACCGCGCACGGCAACAGTCTGCGCGCGCTCGTGAAATACCTCGACGGCATCTCCGATCAGGACATCGTCGAGCTCAACATCCCGACGGGGATCCCGCTCGTCTACGAGCTCGACGCGGAGCTCCGCCCGATCAAGCACTACTACTTGGGGGATGCGGACGCCGCGCAGAGAGCGGCAGAGGCGGTGGCGAAGCAGGGGACTAAAAAATAGTAGGTTCCGGGGTTCCGAGGTTCCGGAGTTCCGTTCAAGGTGCCCCCGGAACCGAACCTCGGAACCTCGGAACTTCGGAACCCCGGAACCTCTACTCGACTTCTTTTTCCTGCACTTCGTCCGCTGAGATTCTCAGCGACTTCAGGAACCGGCGATCGTTGGCGCTCATTTCGAACGCCTGACGGGAGGCGGCTTTGCTGCGCGCGCTGCCCTTCTGCGCGGCCGCCTTGTCGCGATTGACGAAGCCGATGACGGCCTCGAGCGTCACTTTGAGCTCGAAGCCGGCGGCGCGCGCCTTTTCGCGGCACGCTTCCACACGCGCGTCGTCAGCAATGGCGGCGGAGATCGCTTCCGTCAATTCCCGGGCGACCTGGTTCACGACCGAATCCATTCAGACCTCCACACGCCGCTGAGCTGGGAGACCAGCGGAGAGACCAGTCGAGTGTCTCGAGGCTTCGGGCGAAGTGTCGAAACGCACGTGCTGGAAACGATCATCATCTGCGAGGACCGATGCCGCGGAAAAACTGCGCAATTGTAGACATGCGCTTCCGAGGGTGTCAAACACGATTCTTGTGCGTTTGACGTCATTCGTCCCAGCTCGGCCCGCCCGAAAGATCTCGCGCGATCTGACGAATCCGTCTGCGCCGATCATCTAGAATTCACCCAATGACCAGACTTTTTGCCCGATCGGACGACGTCTCGCGATCGGCCGAACCGGGCGACGAGCTGCCCGGGGTCTTTCCCTACACCCGCGGCATCCAACCCACCATGTATCGGGGCCGGTTGTGGACGATGCGCCAGTATGCGGGGTTCGGGACGGCGGCGGCGTCCAACGCCCGCTACCGGTATCTGCTGGGCCAGGGTGTGAGCGGTCTCAGCGTCGCGTTCGACCTGCCGACCCAGATGGGCTACGACTCGGACCATCAGATGGCGGCCGGCGAGGTCGGCCGGGTGGGCGTGGCGATCGATTCCATCGAAGACATGGCGCAACTGTTCGACGGCATCCCGCTCGACCAGGTCTCGACGTCGATGACGATCAACGCGACGGCGATCATCCTGCTCGGCCTGTATGTCGCAATTGCGCGGCGCCAGGGCGTGCCGGTCGCACAGCTTTCGGGCACGATTCAGAACGACATCCTGAAGGAATACATCGCGCGCGGGACGTATATCTACCCGCCCCGCCACTCGCTCCGCATCGCAACGGACATCTTCGGGTGGTGCGAGCGCGAACTGCCCAACTGGAACACGATCTCGATCAGCGGCTACCACATCAGGGAAGCGGGCGCGACGGCGGTGCAGGAAGTGGCGTTCACGCTCGCCAACGCCATCGCCTACGTGGACGCCGCGCGTCAGGCCGGCCTGGGCGTGGACGCGCTCGGCCAGCGGCTGTCGTTCTTCTTTGCCGCGCACAACGATTTCATCGAAGAGGTGGCGAAGTTCCGGGCGGCGCGGCGGCTGTGGGCGCACCTGATGCGCGATCGGTTCGGCGCGACGTCGCCGCGGGCGATGCAGATGCGGTTCCACACGCAGACGGCCGGCAGCACGCTCACGGCGCAACAGCCGGACAACAACATCGTGCGCGTGGCGGTGCAGGCACTCGCCGCCGTGCTCGGCGGCACGCAGTCGCTGCACTGCAACGGCCGCGACGAGGCGCTCGCGCTCCCGACCGAGGACGCGGCGCGAATCGCGCTCCGTACGCAACAGGTGATCGCCGCCGAGTCGGGCGTGGCCAACACCGTGGACCCGTTCGGCGGCGCCTGGGCGATCGAGGAGCGCACCGACCGGATCGAGCGCGAGGCGCGCGCGCTCCTCGACCAGATCGACGCGGCCGGCGGCACGCTCGCCGCGATCGAGTCCGGCCGGATCCAGCGGCAGGTGCAGGACGCCGCCTATCGCACGCAACAGGCCATCGACAGCGGCGAGGCGGTCATCGTCGGCGTCAATCGATACACGACAGACGAGCCGGCGCGCATCGAGCTGCTCGAGATCGATCCCGAGACCGAGCGCCGCCAGGCCGCGGCCGTGCAGGCAGTGCGCCAGTCGCGGGACGCGGCGGCGTGGCAGGGCGCGGTCGCCGATCTCGAGCGCGCGGCCCGGGACGGATCGAACCTCGTGCCGGCCGTGATCGCGGCGGTGGAAGCGCGCGCGACCCTTGGAGAGATTGCCGACGCCCTGCGACGAATCTTCGGCGAGCATCGTGAGCTCCACACCTGAGGCGCCGCTCCTCCGGGTCGAGCACCTGAGGACGGTGTTCGCGCTTTCCGGCGGCCGCGAGGCGGCCGCGGTGGATGACGTGTCGTTCGAGATCCGCCGCGGCGAGACGCTGGGCCTGGTCGGCGAGTCCGGCAGCGGCAAGTCCGTGACGGCGCTGTCGATCATGCGGCTCGTCAATCCGCCCGGACGCATTGCCGGCGGGCGCATCGAGCTCGAAGGGCGCGATCTGATGGCGCTCGACGAGTCGGAACTGCAGCGGGTCCGCGGCCGCCGCATCGGGTTCGTCTTCCAGGAGCCGATGGTGGCGCTCAATCCGGTCTACACGATCGGTTTTCAGATCGAGGAAACGCTGAAGGTGCACGGCCTTGCGCGCGGCGCCGCGGCGAAGGCGCGCGCCGTGGAGCTGCTTCGGGCGGTGCGCGTGCCCGATCCGGAGCGGCGCGCGCGCGAGTATCCGCACCAGCTCAGCGGCGGCCTGCGCCAGCGCGCGATGATCGCGCTTGCGCTCACCGCGGAGCCTTCGCTGCTCATCGCCGACGAGCCGACGACCGCGCTCGACGTCACCGTGCAGGCGGAGATTCTCGACCTGCTCCGCCAGATGCGCCGCGAGTTTCATTTGTCCCTTCTGCTCATCACGCACGACCTCGGCGTCATCGCGGAAATGGCCGAACGCGTCGCCGTGATGTATGGCGGCCGGATCGTCGAGCTGGCACCGGTCGCGCAGCTCTTCGACGCGCCGGCCCATCCCTACACCCGGGGATTGCTGGCGTCGATTCCCGGCGGCGAGCCGGGCACACGGTTGACGGCGATTCCGGGCACGGTGCCCGCGCTCGGCCAGCTCGGCGCGGGCTGCGCGTTCGCGCCGCGCTGCCCGGAGCGCTTCTCGCCCTGCGACCAGCGCCCGCCGGCGCTGCTCCCGGTGACGGACGTGCAGGAAGCGCGGTGCTATCTCTATGACTCGTCTGTCGCCGCCGATCGCGTGAGCCGGACATGAGCCGAAGCGCCTCGACCGCCGGCGCGCCGATCGTGGACGTCCGGCACCTCGTGAAGGAGTTTCCGGCCCGCGGCCGGTGGCTGCGCAAGCGGCCGGGCGTGCGCGCCGTGGACGACGTCTCGTTCGCGATCGCGCCAGGCGAGACGTTCGGGCTGGTCGGCGAGTCCGGGTGCGGGAAGACCACGACCGGGCGGTGCGTGCTCCGGCTGATCGAGCCGACGTCGGGCGAGATCCGGTTCAGGGACATGGACGTGCGCGCGCTCTCAGCCGCCGAGCTGCGGCGCGCGCGCCGGCACTTCCAGATCGTCTTCCAGGATCCGTACTCGTCGCTCAACCCGCGCATGCGCGTCGGCGCGATCGTCCTCGAGCCGCTCGAGATTCACCGCATCGGCACCCGGCACGAGCGACAGGCCAAAGTTCAGCAGCTCTTCGAGCTCGTCGGCCTCGACCCGTCGGCGATGTCGAAATATCCGCACGAGTTCAGCGGCGGTCAGCGGCAGCGCATCGGCCTCGCGCGCGCGCTCGCGCTCGAGCCGTCGCTCGTCGTCTGCGACGAGCCGGTGTCTGCACTCGACGTCTCGGTGCAGGCGCAGGTGGTCAACCTGCTGCTCGATCTCCAGACGCGGCTCGGACTCACGTATCTCTTCATCGCGCACGATTTGCGGCTCGTCCGGCAGATCTGCGATCGCGTCGCCGTGATGTATCGCGGCCGGATCGTCGAGCTCGCTCCGGCCGAACAAATCTTCATCGCGCCGGCGCACCCGTACACCAAGGCACTGCTGTCCGCGATTCCACGGCTCCAGCCGGGACAGAAGCTCGAGCGGATTCCGTACGATGCCGGGACATTCACGCCGCGAGAACTCACGGAGATCGAAAGCGGGCACTTCGCGGCGATCTAACCCGGCACTCGGCACTCGGCACTGGGCACTCGTTAAGACGCTGGCCGTGAGGTCTTTCGAGTGCCGAGTGCCTAGTGCCGAGTGCCGAGCGCCGTTGTGGACAACGGGAAGCTTACGCTGGCGACGCCGGGGAAAGCTCTGACGCCCCGGACGGATGGCTGGCGGTACGCGAAGTCGCCACGTCCTTCTCGATGCCGCCGTCGCGGATGTGGATGACGCGATGCGCGTGGGCGGCGACGTCCGCTTCGTGCGTGACGAGAATGATCGTGTTGCCGGCTTCGTGCAGGCGCGCGAAGAGCCCCATGATCTCGACGCCGGTCTTCGAGTCGAGGTTCCCGGTGGGCTCGTCGGCGAGCAGAATCGACGGGTTGTTCACGAGCGCGCGCGCGATCGCCACGCGCTGCCGCTGACCGCCGGAGAGCTGATTGGGCCGGTGCGTCTTGCGGTCCGACAGCTCCACCTTGTCGAGCGCCTGGTTGGCCAGCTCGAGGCGCGCCTTGGACGAAATCCCCGCATAGATGAGCGGCAGCTCGACGTTGTGCAGCGCCGTCGCGCGCGGGAGCAGGTTGAAGGTCTGGAAGACGAACCCGATCTCCTCGTTCCGAATCCTGGCCAGCTCGTCGTCGTTCATCTGGCTGACCTGCTTGCCGTTGAGGAGATAGCTGCCCTTGCTCGGCGTGTCGAGACACCCGATGAGGTTCATCAGGGTGGACTTTCCCGACCCCGACGGCCCCATGATCGCCACGTATTCACCACGCTCGATCTGGATCGACACCCCCTGAAGGGCGTGCACCTCTTCGGTGCCCATCACATATGTCTTCCACAGATCGTGCGTTTCTATAAGTGACATGGGCGATTCTTGAATTCGCGATTCAGAGATTCGGGGATTCAGAGATTCACGGGTTCAGGGTTCAAGGTTCCACCCAATCTTACCCTCAGACGCTGGCTGGGGCCGGACGGTTCCAGAACCCTGAATCCCCAATCCCTGAATCCCCAATCCCTGAATCTCTGAATCTCTGAATCCCCGAATTCCTGAACTGTCACTCGTATCTGAGGGCCTCGATCGGATCGACGCGGCTGGCCCGCGAGGCGGGGGCCCAGGCGGCGGCGAGCGCGACGGCGCCCAGGAGGCCCGCTACCGCCGCGATCGTGAGGGGATCGGAGGCGCGCACGCCGAACAGCAGGCCTTCGAGCGCGCTCCCGGCCGCGATCAGCACGGCGACGCCAATCGCCAGACCGACGCCGGCCAACCGCAGGACCTGACCGAGGACGAGCCCGATCACGTCGCGCCGCTGCGCGCCGAGGGCCAGGCGCACGCCCATTTCCTGCGTGCGCGCGCTGACGGCGTACGCCATGACGCCGTAGATCCCGATGGCCGCGAGGACGAGCGCGACGGCTGCGAAGATGGCCAGGAGCACCGCCGAGATCCGCTCCTGGAAGGTTGTGGTCGCCAGGACTTCGTCGAGCGTCTGCGTCTGGTAGATGGGCTGCTCGGGATCGAGCGTCAGTACCGCCTGACGCACCGCCGGCACGAGACCCGGAAGCGTGCGCTCGTCGGCACGGACCAGCACGAAGAGCTGATTCCAATCCGTCTGCTGTCGCACGGGCATGAAGATCTCCGGCCGCACGGGCTGAGTGACGCCGTTGTTGCGATAGTCGGCGACGACCCCGACGATCGTCGCGGCCGGACTGGCCCGATCCGGTCGGCCGAGTGTCAGGCGCTGTTCCAGCGGATCGAGTCCGGCAAGATAGCGCGCCGCAAACGCTTCATTGACGAGAACCACCGGCGGGCTGTCGAGCCGGTCGGTGGCGGTGAACGCGCGGCCGGCTCGCACGGGCACGCGAAGCGCCTCGAAGTACCTCGGCGAGGCGACGGTGATGAGCGCCGTCGGTAGCGTGTCGCTCTCGGCCGGCTGGCGCTCGAGCCTGAACTGCGTGCTGAACATTTGCATCGGCGGGAACTGTGACGACGCCGAGACGCCGCGAACACCGGGCAGCGCCGCGAGCCGTTCCGAGAGTCGATCGAAGAACGCGCCCGCGGCATCGCCGGGGTACTTGTCGCGCGGGAGAGTCAGGCGCATCGTCAGCACGCCGCCCGCGTCGAAGCCGCGATCGATCTGCTGGATGTTCGCGAAGCTCCGCATCAGGAGACCGGCGCCAATCAGCAGTACGACGGACAGCGCCAGTTCCGCGACGACGAGCACCTGCCTCAACCGGCGGCCGCCACGCGATCCGCCGGCGCGCGAATCGGCCTTCAGCGAATCGTGCGGATCGGTGCGCGTCGCCTGCAGCGCCGGCGTCAGACCCACGAGCACGCCCGACCCAATCGCCAGTGCCAGGCTCCACAGCAGGACGCGGGTGTTGATGCCCGCCTCGAGACCGAGCATCTGAAATTGACCGGGGATGAGCGCACCCGCGCCTTTGAGGCCCGCCCACGCCAGGACCAGCCCGACGGCGGCACCGGCCAGCGCGATCGCCAGGCTCTCGGTCAGCAGCAGTCGCGTCAATCGCCATCGCGCCGCGCCGAGCGCCAGTCTGACGGCCAGCTCGCGCTGCCGCGTGGAGGATCGCGCCAGGAACAGGTTCGTCGAATTGGCGCAGGCGATGAGCAGCACGAGGCCGACGGCGGCCAGCAGCATGAAGGCGGCCGGACGCAGATCCCTGAGCAGCGCGGCGGCCCACGGTGTCGCGACCAGCCGCCAGCCCTCGTACTCCGCGAATGTCGCTTTCTCCGATTGCTCGACGCGCCGGGCAATCGCGGCCAGTTCGGCATTCGCCTGGTCGAGCGTCGCACCGGGCGCCAGACGCGCCAGGACGTTGAATTGACGCGCATTGCGAGGCACCTGAGACGCGTTCCCTCTCCAGGGGACCCACAGGTCCGTCCCGATCAGGACGAGACCGGGCGGCATGACGCCGACGATCGACGCAGGCGTGCCGCTGATTCGGATCGCGCGGTTCAGGATGCCGGGATCGCCGCCGAAGCGTGTCCGCCAGAGACGATGACTGATGATCGCCACGGGCGGACCGTTCGGCGCCAGCTCCTCGGCGGTGAATCCACGGCCGAGCGCCGGCGTCATCCCGATCACCGGAAACAGGTCGTCGACGAGCACCGCCGTGAAGACGCGCTCCGGCACGTCGCCGCCGCTGAGGTTGCGGTTGCCGAGATCGAAGGAGCCGACGTGCGCGAAACTGCGTGCCTCGCGAATGTCCAGGTATTCCCTCGGCGACAACGTCTCGACATACGTGGTCTCCGACGACAGTTTTGGAAAGCTCACGCCAACCGCCACGAGCCGGTCGGGATCCGGGTACGGAAACGGATGAAACACGAACCCGTCGAGCATCCCGTAGATCAAGCTGTTCCCGCCGATCGCCAGACCGAGCGACAACACCGCAATCGCGGTGAATCCCGGCCTGCGGACGAACTGGCGGAACGCGTAGCGAAGGTCCTGAAGCATGGTGTCCAGCTCGCTCCTCTTTGAAGGCGGTGGGAGCCGCGGCGTGCCGCCGCCGTTTGCCGCGAACAGCAGGTGCGTGACCTGGCGGATCCGTAACCGGACGGCCGTGGTCAGCAGATCTCGAACGAGAGAAACGGAAAGACCATCCGAGGTGATCGCCTCGGCCATCTCGGCGCCGTAGCGTTCACGAAACCGCGCCGGATACAGCCACAGGAGGAAACGGGCCATCCACATCACGTGAGTCCCTTGCGCAATCGCGGGTTCGCGCGAGCCACGTCCACGAGTTGACCGTGCGCCCGCATCTCGCTGGCCAGCGTCGCCCAGCCGTGGGGAGTCAGGCGGTAGTAGCGGCGTTGCGCTTCCTGCCCGTTCGCCGGTGCCGATCCTCCAGGTGTGGCGGCTTCTTCGATCAGCCCGCTGTCCTCCAGCCGGGCAATCGCCTCGTACAGCGTGCCCGGTCCCAGTCGAATGGCGCGATCCGTGCGCCGTTCGACTTCCTGTTTGATCGCATAGCCATGCCGGGGCTCGTCCGCCAGGGCGAGCATGATGTGGAGGACCGGAAGCGACAGCGGCTTCGCGCGGGCCATAGACATGTCGTTAGACGATATGTCTAGGCGGTTGGTTGCGTCTACAGTCTTTAAGGCCTCAAACACGGATAGCACAGAGGACGCGGAAAGCACGGAATCAGAAGGGTTCAACCCTCCTTGATCCGTGATTTCCGTGCAATCCGTGCCCTCCGTGTTGAGGATCGAAGGGACTAGCTCTCGAGACTCTCGTACTCGTCCTTGAGCCGGGCGACGACATTGGGATCAGCCAGCGTCGTCGTGTCTCCGAGCGTCTTGCCCTCGGCGATGTCGCGCAGAAGGCGGCGCATGATCTTGCCGGAGCGGGTCTTGGGCAGGTCCGCGGCGAAGAGGATCTGATCGGGGCGCGCGAGGGCGCCGATTTTCTGCACGACGTGCGCCTTGAGCTCCTCGCCGAGCTCGGGCGAGGGCTTCACGCCTTCCTTGACGGTCACGAACGCAGCGACGGCCTGTCCCTTGATGTCGTGCGTCCTGCCGACGACCGCCGCCTCGGCCACCTTGGGGTGATCGACGAGTGCGCTCTCGACTTCCATCGTCCCGATCCGATGTCCCGCCACGTTCAACACGTCGTCCACGCGGCCGAGCAGCCAGTAGAAGCCATCGCGATCGACGCGCGCGCCGTCACCGGTGAAGTACACACCGTCGGTCCACTTGCTGAAGTACTGCTTCACGAAGCGTTCGGGATCGCCGTAGATGCCGCGAAGCATGCCGGGCCAGGGCTTCGTCAGCGCGAGGAGGCCGCCGCCTTCGGCGATCGGCTTGCCGTCCGCTGTTCTGATCTCGGCCGTGATGCCGGGAAACGGCTTCGTGGCCGATCCAGGTTTCAGCGGCGTCATGCCGGGCAGCGGCGTGATGAGGATGTGTCCTGTTTCGGTCTGCCACCACGTGTCGACGACCGGGCAGCGCGACCTGCCGATGTGCTCGTGGTACCACATCCACGCTTCGGGGTTGATCGGCTCGCCGACCGATCCGAGCAGGCGCAGGCTGCTGAGATCGCAGCCGTCGGGCCAATTCGTGCCCCACTTCATGAACGCCCGGATCGCAGTGGGCGCGGTGTAGAAGATCGTGACGCCGAACTTCTCGACGAGGCGCCAGAAGCGATCCTTCTTCGGCCAGTCGGGCGCGCCTTCGTACATCACGACGGTCGCGCCGTTGGCGAGCGGACCGTAGACGACATAGCTGTGTCCCGTGACCCAGCCGATGTCCGCCGTGCACCAGTACACGTCTTCGTCGCGCAAGTCGAACACCCACTTCGTGGTCGCATACGCGCCCGTGAAATAGCCGCCGGTCGTGTGGACGATGCCCTTCGGTTTGCCCGTCGTCCCCGACGTGTAGAGGATGTAGAGCATGTCCTCGGCGTCCATCGGCTCGGGGGTGCAGCCGGGCGGCGCGTCCTGCATCAGCTCGTGGAACCAGCGATCGCGGCCTTCCTGCATCTGAACCGCGATCGGCTCCCCCGCGCCCCGCTTGACGACGATGACGTGCCGGATTGAAGGTGTGTCCTTCAGCGCCTCGTCCGCCATTTTCTTGAGCGGCACGATCTGGCCGCGACGGTAGCCGCCGTCGGCGGTGACGAGCACGGAGCATTGCGCGTCGTTGATGCGATCGCGCAGCGACTCCGCGCTGAACCCGCCGAAGACGACGTTGTGGACCGCGCCGATGCGGGCGCAGGCGAGCATCGCCATCGCCAGCTCGGGGATGAGCGGCATGTACAGCGCGACGCGATCGCCCTTCTTCACGCCGAGCGATTTGAGGACGTTGGCGAACTGGCCGACCTGGCGATGGAGATCGAAATAGGTCAGCGTCCGCCGATCGCCCGGCTCACCTTCCCAGATAATGGCGGCCTTGTTGCGGCGGGCAGTGCGGACGTGACGATCGAGACAGTTCGCGCTGACGTTGAGCTTGCCGCCGACGAACCACTTGGCGTGCGGCGGCTGCCAGTCGAGCACCTTCGTCCACGGCTGGATCCACTCGAGCTCGGCCGCAAAGCTGGCCCAGAACGCTTCCGGATCGGCCGCGGCCCGCGCGTAGATTTCGGGATCGTTCGCGAGCGCGTGCTGGCGCCATTCGGGTGAGGGCGGGAAGACACGCGCTTCGGTCAGAAGGGCGTCAATTTCTGGAGTGCTCATGTCTTGCTGGCCCAGTCAAGAGCCTTGTCTAACGACATGAAGCCAGTGAAGGAAATGAAGCCCATGAAGAAGGGCTTGGGTCTTGGGCAACCCTCATGCTTGGTGGTTAAGGCCCTTTTTGCGGCCAGAAAGGTCTTAACCATCCCAATGGTCTTCTTCATGGGCTTCATTCCCTTCATGGGCTTCATGTCGTTAGACGAATCAGTCGACACTACCCTTGCGCCTGCGGCGGCACCTTCTTCCTGAAGAACGCCAGGCCGAGCAGCGACCCGAGCATCGCGAACACGGCGTAGAGCGGCAGGTTTATCGCGAAGAGGATGAACATGAAACCGCGTCCGGTGAGCAGATTCAGGACGAAGTCGCGCGCCTCGGGCGGCAGGTCGGCGTTCGATTCGAGTTGCTGACGCACCGATTCGATCGCCATGGGTCCCGTGATGCTGGTCATCGCGACCGCCACCAGCGACGCGATGACGCCGCCGATGAGACCCGCCATCAGCCCGCCGAGGACGGCCTCACCGGTCTCGACCGGCTCGGGCTTGGCATTCTGCTGCAGGTAGACGACCAGCACGCCCCCGGCCACCACCCACAGGCAGCAGCACAGGTTCGCGATGTTGATGATCGGGACCGACGAAATGACCCCGATGAACAAGCCGCCCAGCAACGCAGGTTGATGCTTCCCCATCGGTGCCTCCCAGGAATTCAGAGATTCAGGGATTCGGGATTCAGAGAATCAGTCGTAGTACTCGCGCCCGAGATGCGTGATCAGTTCCTCGCCGCGGATGTACCGCAGCGTGTTCTTCAGCTTCATCAACTGGATAAACAGGTCGTGTTCCGGGTAGAGACCGGCGGCGTGCATCGGGCTCTTGAAATAGAACGACAGCCACTCCTGGATGCCGGTAAAGCCGACGCGCTTGGCCAGATCGAGGAAGAGCGCGACGTCGAGGACGATCGGCGCGGCCAGGATGCTGTCGCGGCACAGGAAGTTGATCTTGAGCTGCATCGGATAGCCGAGCCACCCGACGAGGTCGATGTTGTCCCAGCCCTCTTTGTTGTCGCCGCGCGGCGGGTAGTAGTTGATGCGCACGACGTGGTGGAGATCGCCGTAGAGGTCGGGGTACAGGTTCGGCTGGAGGATGTAGTCGAGCACCGACTTCTTGCTCTCCTCCTTGGTCTTGAACGACTCGGGATCGTCGAGCACCTCGCCGTCGCGGTTGCCGAGGATGTTCGTCGAGTACCAGCCGTTGATGCCGATGAGCCGCGCCTTGAGACCCGGCGCGATGATCGTCTTCACCAGCGTCTGGCCGGTCTTGAGATCCTTGCCGGCCATCGGCGAGCCCGTCTTCTGCGCGAGCTCGATCAGCGCCGGGACGTCTGCCGACAGATTCGGCGCGGCGTTGGCGTACGGCAATCCTTCACGAATCGCCGCGTACGCGTAAATCATGCTCGACGGGATCGTCGGATCGTTCGCCTCGAGTCCCTTCTCGAACGCCGCCAGCGACTGATGCGCCGGCGATTCGGTCATGAACACTTCCGTGCTTCCGCACCAGAGCAGCACGACGCGATCGAGCCCGTTGTCCGCCTTGAACCGGCGGATGTCGTCGATGAGCTGCTCGGCGAGATCCTTCTTGTTCTTGCCCTTCTTGACGTTCGGCCCGTCCAGCCGCTTCACGTACTGGCGGTCGAACACGGCGGGCATCGGCTTGACCGCCGACAGCTCGCTCTTGATCTGGTCGAGCACCGAACTTTCGAGCACGCCGGCCGTCTTCGCCGCCTCGTAGCAGTCGTCCTCGAAGATGTCCCAGCCGCCGAAGACGAGCTGATCGAGCGAGGCCAGCGGCACGAAGTCCGAAATGAGCGGCGATCTGTTATCTGTGCGCTTGCCGAGCCGAATCGTCCCCATCTGCGTCAGGGCGCCGATGGGTTTGGCGATCCGCTTCCGGACCGCCATGATGCCTGCGATGGTGGTGGTGCTGACCGCGCCGAGCCCGACGAGCAGAATACCGACTTTGCCCCCTGCCGGAGCAATGGAAAGCCCTTGAGTCACGGGGCAGAACTATATCATCCGGTACTTCGCAGATCAGGCACTCGGCACTGGACACTCGGCACTAGGAAGGCAGAACAGCCCAGTGCCCAGTGCCTGGTGCTGGTGCCCAGTGCCTAATTGAGACGAAGCCCTTATCTGAGACACGTGAGGTGCCTTCCCCCGTCGATCGCGATCGTCTCGCCGGTGATCCAGCCCGCGTCGGGAGAGAGGAGGAATGCGATGAGGGCGGCGATTTCGTCCGGGTCGCCGGCGCGGCCGAGCGGGTGCGTGGCTTTCGATCGTTCGAGAAAGTCGGCGTAGCGTGGCTCGTCCATGCCGCTGCGACGATGCAGGTTGGTCACCACCACGCCGGGGTTGACGGCGTTGACGCGGACGCCTTTCGGCGCGAGATCGAGCGCGGCGACGCGCGTGAGCTGATCGACCGCGGCCTTGCTGACGCAGTACGCCGCGACGCCGGGAAACGCCCGCGTGCCCGTGACGCTCGAGACGTTGACGATCGCGCCCTTCGACGCGATGAGCGCGGGCGCGGCCGCGCGAATCAACCGGAACGGCGCGCGGACGTTGATGTCCATCATCGCGTCCCAGTCGGCGTCGGTGGTCTCGGCGACGCCGCCCGACGCGATGATGCCGGCCGCGTTCACGACGGCGTCGATCCCGCCGAGGGTCATCGCCGCGTCCACGATGCGTTCGGGCGCGGGCGCCGCGGTCACGTCCACCGCGAGCGGCGTCGCCCGGCCGCCGGCCTCAGCGACCTCTGCGCACACGGCCGCAAGCGCCGCGCCGTCGCGCGCCACCGCCAGCACCGCAAACCCGTCGGCCGCCAGGCGCCGCGCCGTTGCGCGGCCGATGCCCGACGACGCTCCCGTCACAATCGCTGTTTTCATGCCGGCAGATCTTATCTGGTCCGGCGACTCACACAGGAGGGGCGGGCTTTAGCCTGGCCCGACAAGGGCGGGCTGAAGCCCGCCCCTCCTCCTACCTAGGACTCGATCCGCTGCAGCAGCTCCGTCGTCGAGAGGCCCGGCACGCGTTCGATGAGATGCAGCCTTGCGCCGACCCGGCGCACCGTCTCGGCCTCGATGCAGTCGGTGCCGTATTCCGCGCCGTTGACGTGGACGGCCGGCCGCGCGTCCTCGATGAAACGCATCGGCTCGGTCTCGTCGAAGAGATGAACGTAGTCGACGTACCGCACGGCCAAAAGCAGCTCGGCGCGCTGCCGTTCCGGGATCACCGGCCGCGACGGCCCCTTGTAGCCGCGCACGCTCGCATCGCTGTTGAGCCCGACGATGAGGACGTCGCCCTGCTGGCTGGCTTCGCGCAGGAAGTGCACGTGTCCCGCGTGGAGGAGATCGAACGAGCCGTTGACGGTCACGATGCGCTTGCCCTGCGCCGCGAGGCGCGCGGCCAGTGTTCGCAGCTCGTCACGATCCACGATCCGCGATTCGCCGTGCCCGTCACGAAGGAGCTCGTCCGGCGTGACCGTCGCCGTTCCCCGCTTGCCGACGACCACGCCGGCGGCAAGATTCGCGACGCCGACCGCATCGACATGGCTGCAGCCGGCGGCCAGCGAGAGGGCCAGCGCCGCCACCACCGTGTCGCCCGCGCCGCTGACGTCGAACACCTCGCGCGCCACGGTGGGCACGCTGAAGTGTTCGTCGCCCTGCCGCCCGAAAAAACTGATCCCGCGACCGCCCAAGGTCATGACGACGTGGCACTTGAACCTCGCCGCGAGCTCACGGCCGTTCGCCAGGATCGACTCGTCGGTCGGCGCCGCATCAGGGTGGCCGAGCAGCGCCTGCGACTCCTTCCAGTTGGGCGTGAGGTAATCGCATCCCGCGTAGAACGATCGATGCTGCGGCCGCGGGTCGATGATGACCGGCTTCCCCGCCGCATGGGCACGTGTCAGGAGCTCGTGGCAGAACCGACGCGTCACCGCGCCCTTGGCATAGTCGGAGAGCACGACAATCCCCACGCCCGGCAATTCGGCGTCGAGCGCGTCGAGGAGCCGCGTTTCGAGCGCCTCGTCAATTGCCGCGGTGTCCTCGTAGTCGAGACGAAGCAACTGCTGCTGCTCGCCGACGACGCGCACCTTGCGGGTCGTCGGGCGCGCGGTGGTTACCGCAGACAACTGGATGTTCGCCGCCGCACAGCCGTGCCGGAGCTCTTCGGCGGCTGCGTCCTCACCGAGCAGGCCGATGAGGGTCACCTGTCCGCCGAGCGACGCGATGTTCGCCGCCGTGTTCGCGGCGCCGCCGAGCGTCGTCCGCCTGCTGCCGACACGTACGACCGGCACCGGCGCTTCGGGCGACACCCGCGAGCAGTCCCCGGTTACGTACTCGTCAAGGATCAGATCGCCCAGGACGAGCACGCGGTGGCGGGGAAAGGAGGCGAGCGTCTGACGGAGCACGGAGTCTTACTTTACAGATCTTTTTGGTTCCGGGGTTCCGGGACCCACTAGTGCCCTTGACTCCATCCGCCGAAACACTAAGCGGAAAGATCTCACGTGTTCGGCACCTCGGAAGTCCCCTTCGCAGCGGACGTCTACTCCCCGGACGAAGTCGCTGATGCCGCCGGCGTCGCTGTCGAGCGCGTCGTCCAGGCTATTGCCACGGGGCAGGCGATCGCATTTCGCGGTTTCCTGCCTGAGGCGGAAGCTGTCCGGCTCGTTCGCTGGCTGCGCGGCGTCGCCGCGGAGCCGGCGTCCCGGGAACGGACACCTGTGCTCGCCAGCGTCGTGCCTACGCGGCGAAGCCGGGCCGGTCTGGCTGCGTCGAGTGTCCTGCATGCGGCGGCGGTGATCATCCTGCTGCTGGCCTCGTCGTGGGGATGGCTGGCGGCCAACGATACCGAGACGCGCCTCGACGAGCCGAAGCCCGCGCGTCTCGTCTTTCTGATGACCCTCGGCCCGGGCGGGGGCGGTGGCGGCGGCGGCCTGAAGATGCGGACACCACCCCCGCCGGCTGAGCGCAAGGCGCCGGTCAAGCTCATCAAGCGCACGCCCAGCCCGGTGCCACCGGTCCGGCGGACCCCTCCGCCACCGCAGCGGCCGGAGCCGATTATCGAGCGCCCGATTCCTCCACCGCCGCTTCCGCCGCTGAGGGTCGAGCCCGTGGTGGTGGAGCCGCCGAAGCCAGCGCCGTCGATACAGGCCCCAGTAGCGCCAATTCCGGCGGATCCGGTTGACACGGCGGGAGTTCCGGCCAAAACAGCGCCCGCGCCGCCCAGCAGTGGTTCGGGGACGGGCGGCGGCATCGGATCGGGCAGCGGTACCGGCCTCGGCGAGGGTAAAGGGGGCGGCATCGGCCCGGGCAGCGGCGGCGGCACGGGCGGCGGGCCGTTCCAGCCGGGCAACGGCATCGATCCACCGCAGCTCGTGCGCGAAGTGCGGCCGACCTACACGGACGAGGCCCGCCGGCGCGCGATTGAAGGCGACGTCGTGCTCGAAATCGTCGTCCGCCGCGACGGCACCGTCGGCAACATGCGCATCCTCCGCAGCCTGGGTGCCGGGCTCGATCAGAAAGCCGTCGAAGCCGTTCGGCAGTGGCGATTCGGACCGGCCAGGCGTCAGGGCGCTCCGGTCGATGTGGTGGTCGAAGTCTCGGTGGAATTCAAGTTGAGGTGACGTCGATGGAATCTCTGCTCCTGATCGTGACCGTGGTGGCCGTCCTCCTGGGCACGGCGATGTCGCTCGTGGCCTGGCGCCTGCTGCGGGACAACCGCGATCGATCGGCCGCACGCGTCGAGGCGCTGGTCAACCTCGCGCGCGAGGGCGAGCCGTTCGTCGCCCTCGAGCCCGAGCCGGCGCCCCGGCCCGCGCCGCGGCCGGCGCCGGCCGTCGAGCGCGCACCTGCGACTGCACCAACGATTGCGATTGCGCCTGCGCCCGAGCCGACCTGGGACCTGGCATTGCGTCCCGGTTCGGCGACGCACTTCACCGCGTCGGTTCCGGTTGCGGCCCTCGACGTGGCGCCGCGCCGTGACGACGCTTTTCGTCTTGCGCCCGTGCACGATCTCATCGGCAGCTCGGCGATGTTTGCCGCCGAGCCGGTCCCGGCCGCGCCAAACCGGCGCTGGGTGGCGCTGGCCGCGGTCTGTCTCGTGGTGATCGCGGGCGCCGCCGCCGTCTACAGCCTCCGCACCTGGGACGTGTTCGGCGCGATTGCCAACGCGTCGGCGGCGCCGCGCGACGCGCAGCCGCTCGAGCTCCTCTCGCTCAGACACGCCAGCGACGACAGCGGCACGTTCACCGTGACCGGGCTCGTCCAGAATCCGGTGGCTGGCCGGCGCCTCCGCGGGGTCGTCGCCGTCATCTATCTCTTCGACGCGCAAGGCCGGTTCCTCGCGAGCGGCCGCGCGGCGCTCGACGTCGCGTCGTTCACCCCGGGTGATGAGTCGCCGTTCGTCGTCAAGGTGCCGACCAGCGCAAACGTGAGCCGCTATCGGGTCGGCTTCCGCCTCGAAGACGGCGGAGTCGTCGCCCATGTCGATCGGCGGGGCCAGATCCTCGACGGCACAATGGAAGAGACGATCGATCACTCGCCCGGCGCGCCGCCACTTGTAACGCCGATCGGTCCGCGACGATCGGAAGGATGATCGTCATGGCCAGACCATTCAGGACGCTCGCCGCGGCCGTGACTGCGGCCATCGTCGCGGTGCCGCTATGGGCGCACGACGGACAGGAGCGGCCGGCCGGCCAGGGATTCTCGTTTCGGACCGGCGTCGAGCTCGTGAGCGTCACGGTCACCGTGACGGACGACCGCGGACGCTTCGTCCCGGATCTCAAGATCTCTGATTTTGTCGTCTACGAAGAGGGCCAGCCGCAGACGATCTCGCAGTTCGACTCGGAGCGCGTGCCGGTCAGCCTGGGCGTGGCGCTCGACACGAGCGGCAGCATGATCGGCGAGAAGATCGTCGCCGCCCAGGCCGCGCTCAATCGCTTTCTCTTCGACCTGCTCGGCGCGCAGGACGAGGTGTTCCTCTATCGCTTCGACAGCCGGCCGACGCTCGTCCACGGCTGGAGCGAGGATCGCCGCGCGATCGCGCAGGCGCTCGGCACGGTACGGCCGAACGGCGGCACGGCGATCTACGACACCGTGGCCGAAGCCGTGCCGCTCGCGCAGTCGGGCACGCGACGCAAGAAAGCGCTCGTCGTCATCTCCGACGGCAACGACACCAGCAGCCGGACCAACCTCGCCGATCTGCAGCAGCGGATTCGTCAGAGCGAAGTCCTGATCTACGCGATCGGCATCGACGCCTCGGACGGCGTCGGCACCAGCGCGTCGCGTCCATCGGCGCCGTCCGGTCCGGCGAGCCAGCCGAATCAGCCGCGGACCATCCCGGTGCCGTCGCCGTTCCCCGGCAAGGCGCCGACGACGCGGACGGTGACGCCACCCCCACCACCGCCGCCGTCCGCGCCGCCGCCCTCGTCGTCGAAGCGCGGATCCGGCTCGACCGACCGGATCAACGCCGACACGCTGCGCGCGCTCACTGATGACAGCGGCGGCCGCACCGAGATCATCGTCTCTCCGCGCGATCTCGATCCGGCCACGGCCGGGATCGCCGACGAACTCAGCCGACAGTACTTTCTCGGCTACATCTCAACGCTTCCCAAAGACGGCCGCTGGCACACGATCGAAGTGAAAGTGAAGAAGGGCAACTACACGGTGCGGGCACGAAAGGGATATATAGCGGGATAGAGACAGAATCGGGGTTCAGGGTTCAGCGTTCTCGGTTCGAGTTCGAGGTTCTGGGTTCAGCGTTCTGTTCTACGTTCCCGTTCAGCGGTCCCGTTCGGCGTTCCCGTTGGGCGGAACCTCGAACCGGAACCTCGAACCGGAACGTAGAACAGAACGCCGAACCGAGAACGCAGAACTCGAACCAAGAACGCTGAACCCTGAACCCCGCCGTTCAAACTCTGAACCCTTTCTCCAATAGACTCACCCTGTGCCCGTCTGGTCTGTCGCCTTTGCCCTGTCCATCGCGGGCAGTGTTCTCGGTCTGTTCACGGCCTCGCTGCTGCTCCTGATTGACACGCCCGCGCGCAGTCGCATCGTGCCGTGGCTCGTGTCATATGCGGTCGGCACCCTGCTGGGCGCGGCCCTGCTGGGTCTCGTCCCGCAGGCGCTCGGCTCGCTCGCGCCGACGCCGGTTTTTGCCGCGCTGCTCGTCGGCATCCTGACGTTCTTTCTACTCGAGAAGCTCGCGTGGCGTCACTGTCACGACGACCACGAGTGTGAAATCCACCGTGCGACGGTGACGCTCGTGATCGTCGGCGACATGGTGCACACGTTCGTGGACGGCGTCGTGATTGCGGCGGCCACGCTCGTGTCGATTCCGTTCGGCGCGACGACGGCGCTCGCGGTCGCGGCGCATGAGATTCCGCAGGAGGCCGGCGACTTTGCGATCCTGCTGGCCGCGGGCTACTCGCGGCGCCGGGCGCTCGTCCTGAACCTCACTTCGGCGATTGGCGGCGTCGCCGGCGCGGCGGCGATGCTGCTGTTCGGGACGCGCGTCCCGGGCGTCGTGCCGTACGTGCTCGCGTTCGCGGCCGGCAACTTCCTGTACGTCGCGATGGCGGACCTCATCCCGACGCTGCACCGGGGGAGTCTCGACCCAAGCGTCGTGCGGCAACTGCTGCTCATCTCGGCCGGCATCCTCACGATCGTTGCACTCTGACGGCGGTTCGAGCCGGGGCCCGCAGCAGGACGGCCCGCCGGGGCGTCACCCGAACGGGACAAGCCACCGGGAAGGGTTCGAGCCGGCGCCATGGCCGCGAGCCCGCGTCCTGGTACTGCTCTTGCTCAATCCCGATGCAGGTCCTGGAGGGGCCGGCTTCAGCCGGTCTGGCCAAGGCGGGCCGAAGCCCGCCCCTCCTTCTGAGTTCTGAAACGCGCTCTAAGAGAGCATCATGCGGCTCCCCACGTTCGTCGTGATCACGCTCGTCGCGACCTCGGTCCCTTGCGTCGCCTCGGCGCAAGTCTCGGACATGGCGCTCGTCGAGCGCGTGACCCAGACCGTGCAGCGCTCCGCTCATTTCGGCATCTTCGATGACGTCAACGTCGAGGTCAGCAATCGCGCCGTGACGCTCACCGGACGCGTGACGACACCAGCCAAGCGCGACGCGATCGCCGATCGCGTCGCGAGGATCGATGGCCTGCGCGCGCTGACGAACGACATCCAGGTGCTGCCCAACTCACCGCTCGACACGCGGCTCCGCGCCGCAGCGGCGCAGGCGATTTACGGCCACTCGGCGTTCTGGCGCTACGCCTCGATGGCCAATCCGCCGATCCACATCATCGTGGAGAACGGCCGCATCACGCTCACGGGCTGCGTCAACAGCGAGGTCGAGAAGACGCTCGCCTACGCGCTGGCCCAGGTCGAGGGCTCGTTCGGCGTGAAGAACGAGCTGCGCATCGACAAGCGCTGAGGCGCCGGCCCGGCCAGAACCTCGAACGAGTCGTCGTAAGGGGCGCCGATGGGAGGCGCGTACCCGGCCGCGCCGTCACCCGGGCGCGGGACTAGAATGAGCCGGGATCCCTCATGAAAGCGTCCTTCCTGGCGGTGGTCGTCGTGGCCTCGATCTCGGCGCCCGCGCCGCCGCAGAAGCCGATCCCGCCCACGCCGCCGACCGTGCAGCCGCCGATTGTGCCGCAGACGGTGCCCCCGCGGCTGCCGCCGTCGCCGGCGCCGGTGCCGCTCCAGGGCAGCATCCGGCCCGGCACGATCGCGGCACAGGTCGTCGATTCGCTGGACGGACGCCCGATCGCCAAAGCGGTCGTTCGTCTGTCGGGCCGCGGGATGCTGCAGACACGGCTGACGGACGAAAAGGGCCGCCTCCTGTTCACCGACGTCCCGCCGGGTGACTTCACGATCACCGCGGCCAAGGTCGGCTTCTTCGACGGCGCCTACGGCAAGCGGCGGCCCGGCGGCGCCGGCATGCCGGTGTCCATGCTCGGCGGTTCGCCGATCAGCGATCTTCAGATCGAGCTGTTTCGATCCAGCGTGATCAGCGGATTCGTGTTCGACGAGAACAACGATCCCGTCATCGGCGCGGAAGTGGTCGCGCTCCGCCGCCAGTTCGATGCGGGACAGTGGCGCTTTACCGCCGTGAGCACTGAACGCACTGACGACGAGGGCAGCTATCGGATCTTCGGCCTGATGGCGGGCGACTACATCGTGAGCGTGCCGTCGGTGCAGGTGACGGCGCCCGTCGCGTCGTTCGAAGCGATCGCGCAGAGCGGCTCGGTGACGGGCGATTTCTCGTCCTTCTTCTCCACGTACTTCACGACGCCGCTCGCGGCCGAAGGCCGCGCCGCGCCCGGCGCCGCACTCGAGAACCGTCTCGTCTACGACCGCGACGGCAAGTACGTGATGATGCCGTATGGCGCGACGGCGCCGCCGGCAGCGGGCCGGCGCGAGCTCGCGTATCCCACGCAGTACTATCCGGGCGCCGAGACGATTGCCGCCGCGGCGCCCGTCTCCGTGCGCCCGGGCGAGGATCATCGCGGCGTGAATTTCGGACTGCGGCCGGTGGCGACCGCGCGCATCGAAGGCCGGGTGGTGGGGCCGAACGGACACATCGCCAATCAGCAATTGCGGCTGCTCCCGGAGAACAGCGAAGACTTCGGCGCGGGGACGGAGACGGCCGCCACGGTATCGGCGCCGGACGGATCGTTTGCTTTCCTGCGCGTGCCCAGCGGGCGCTTCACGATTGAAGCGCAAGGCGTCGGGTCGGTGCCCTCGGGAGCGGCGACACTGGTGATGGTGGACGAAGGGGCCGAACGGCCCGCGCTCTGGGGCCGTACCCTCGTCGGCGTGGACGATGCCGACGTGGATTCGGTGATCGTGAGCATGGAGCCGAGCATCACCGTGCGCGGCGCCATCGCATTCGACGGCTCGGCGATGCGGCCGGTGCAGGGACAGCTCACGCCGATCGAGGTGTCGCTCAACCTCGCCTCGGGCGCGCCGGGGCCGCGCCTCGGCGCGCATCTCGATCCGTCCGGCAGGTTCACCGTGCGCGGGCTCAGACCCGGCGAGTACCTCGTGCGGGTGAGCAGCACGCCGGCCGGCTGGTTCGTGAAGTCGGTCGCGGCCGCCGGCCGCGATGTCTCGGACACGCCGCTCGTGATCTCGCCCGGATCGGAGCCGGTCGTCACGATCACCTTCACGGATCGGTCGACAGAAGTCCTGGGCACGGTGCGCGACGCGCGCAATTATCCGGTCGCCGGCGCCACCGTGATCGCGATGCCCGCCGGGTCGGCGTTGAACGCGCTCCACCCGGTCCGCACCCGTGAAGTGCGCAGCTCCAGGCTGGGCGTATTCACGATCAGCGGCTTGCCCCCGGGCGATTATTTCGTCGTCGCCCTCGACGACGCGATTGCCGACGGGTGGCAGGATCTGGCGCGGCTCTCGGAGTTGCGCAACCAGGCGACGCGCATCACGCTGCGCGACGCGGAACAGCGGGGCCTCGAGCTTCGCGTGGTCGTGCGCAAGTGAGATCCGGCCGCCTCGCGCTGCTGGCGATGATCCTCGGTGCGGTCACGACCACCGCGCAGAGCGTGCAGCGATCCGACCCCCTGCCCAATCGCCTGATGTCGGCGCTCGGCGGGACGCTCTTCGGCGGCGGGGCGGGCGTCCTCGCGGGAGTCCGCATCGTGCTGCTGTCAGCCGCCAGCACGCCCATGTACGAAACGACGACCGGCGCGGATGGGCGGTTCATCTTTGGCGAGATCCCTCCGGGCTCGTACACCGTGGCGATTCAGCGCACCGGTTACACCGTCGAGCTCGGCCAGGTTCGACTCCTCGCGGGTCAGCGGCTGGAGCGCGCGTTTCGCAAGACGGTAATCGCCGCCGGCCATGTGGTCGATGAATCCGGCAGGCCGCTGCCCGCGATCCCGGTGTGCCTGCTGCGGCCGGTGTCATTGAACGCCGCCGGAGATTTCGTCCGATACGAACGCGCAGGCTCGGCAGTGACGAACGCGCGCGGACAATTCGTCGTCGGGCTCGAGGCGCCGCTCGGACGCGGCACTTACGTGGCGGCCGTGATGCCGACCGGATGCGAGACCTACGCGGATCCTGCTCAAGCGAATCCGGTGTTCGCGCGCTACGCTCCGACGTACTTTCCCGGGACGACGGTGTCAGCCGAGGCGTCGCCGCTCAGGCTGATTGAAGAAGAGGACGCCGACCTGTCCTTCCAGCTCCGTCCGTCGCCGGTGACGCAGCTCATCGGCAAGGTCAGCAACTACGTCAACACGTCCGTGTTCCCCAACTACATCGTTCTCGAGCCGCTCGCCGACGAGCCCGGCTCCCTGCTGCGTACGGCCAGGATCGAGGCCGACGGGTCATTCACGTTCGCCGGATTGATCCCCAGTCGCTACCGGCTGGTCCTGACGCCGCGCAAGGGACCGGATCCGTTGACCTGGGCCGATCAGGAAGTCACCCTCAACGGCGAGCCGACCCGTCGCGTGCCCGTGATCACGCACGCCGCCGGCGCGATCGGCGGCACGCTCGACTTCGCCGGACAGCGCAGCGCGCTCTATCTCACGCCCGTGTTCCTGATCGTGAACGCGACGCCGGTGGCCGACCGGACGTTGCTCACGCGGATGATGCCCGGCAGCTTCGGCCGCGTCGAGCTCGACGGCACGTTCGGCATCACCGGGCTGATGCCGGGGAAATACCGTCTGAGCGTGTCGGGCGCCGAAGCGCTGGGGTGGCACGCCGCATCCGCGATGGTGCCGTCACCGCAGAGCCGGCTCCCGGAGCTCGACGCCCTCGACGTCCCGCTCGCGCTCGACGCGAGCGGCGGCCGATTCGGGGTCACGATCAAGATGACGTACCAGGCGACCGTGATCGCCGGGCAGATCGAAGACGAGGAAGGCCGTCCTGCGGCGGGGACGGAGGCCGTGATCTTCGCGACTGATCCCCGCTACTGGATCGAAGGATCGCGCCGATTGAAACGTGTGACGGCCGACACGCTCGGGGCCTTCAATGTCGACACGCTGCCGGCCGGCGACTATCTCGCCGTCGCCGTGAAACGCGTGGCCAAATGGCCGGACGCCGCCTGGCTCGAGTCGCTCCGGGCCGTGGCGGTGCCGGTGCACCTCGACGACGGCGAGACCCGCGCGCTGCGGCTGCGGCTGCCGGGTGCCACGGTTTTGCCACGCGGGTTGTCTAACATGTCGGGAGGGGCGGGTTTCAGCCCGCGCTCGCTGGGCCGGCTGAAGCCGGCCCCTCCGACCGCCGGCGGCCCCGGCCAACACGCCGGCCGCCCGCAACCGTCTAATCTCAAGGGTTCATGATGCTGCGACTGCGTTCCCGAATCTGGACTGCCACGTTGGCCCTCACGATGGC
>Ga0111539_10000973_pt1 | contig 37589 bp, 28 predicted proteins | sample RhiMethybrSRZTD1_FD_79667 | JGI IMG/M metagenome (GOLD analysis project Ga0111539, IMG submission 79667) | Populus rhizosphere microbial communities from Tennessee, USA - Rhizosphere MetaG P. TD hybrid SRZTD1 (version 2) (version 2) | ecosystem: Host-associated > Plants > Roots > Rhizosphere >...
CGGCCAGCGATGGCAGAATCGCGGTATGCCCTATGTGGACCTCTTCACCGACGCGGCGGCGATGCGGCGTATTTTTGTGTCGCTAGGCCTGGCGCAAGAGCACGAGGAGGTGCACGCACTGCCGCTCACAGGCGGCGTTTCGTCGGGTATCTATCGGGTCGACCTCCGTTCCGGCTCGTATTGCCTCAAGCAGGCGCTGCCACGGCTGAAGGTCGCGAAGGACTGGAGAGTTCCGGTCGACCGCGTGTTTGCGGAAATCGACTACTTGCGCACCGTCAGTGCGATCGCGCCCGGACGCGTGCCGCAGGTGATTGGCCAGGACGATGCGACCAAGAGTTTCGTGATGGAGTTCTTCGGGCCCGAGTTTCGCAACTGGAAAGCACAGTTGCTTGCGGGTGCCGTCGATGCCGAGATCGCCACGCAAGTGGGCGATGTGCTTGGCCGAATCCATTCCGCAACCGCCGACCGGGCTGATATTGCCCGTCGCTTCGCGACCGACGACAACTTTTTCGCGCTTCGGCTCGAGCCCTACCTCGTTGAGAACTCGCGCGTGCACACCGAACTGGCGGATATGCTCCTCCGGCTCGTCACGCGGACGGCCCAGACAAGGCGCGTGCTCGTGCATGGGGACGTCAGTCCGAAGAACATCCTCATTGGGCCGGAGGGACCGGTGCTCATTGATGCGGAGTGCGCGTGGTTCGGCGATCCTGCTTTCGATGTGGCATTCTGCCTGAACCACTTCTTCCTCAAGGCGGCGCACATGCCAGAGCATGCGGAGGCGCTGATGCGGTGCGTGTCGATGATGACCCGGGCGTATCTCGAACATGTCAACTGGGAGCCGCACAGTCAGCTCGACGCGCGTGTCGCGTCGTTGCTGCCGGGGCTCACGCTGGCACGCATCGACGGCAAGTCACCAGTCGAATATCTCGACGCTCCGGCGCGCGACGCTGCGCGCTCCCTGGCGATCACACTCCTTCATCAGCAGCCGCGAACGGTCGAGGAGATCGCGATCGCCTGGGGTCAGGCATTGAAGTCGTGAAGATCACGCAGGTGAGTGCGCGACGCATCTGGGACTCCCGTGGGCGGCCGACGGTGGAGGTCGAGGTCGTCAGCGAGGACGGCACAAGCGGGGTCGGCATCGCCCCGGCCGGCGCGTCGCGCGGTACCCGGGAGGCCGCGGAACTGCGTGATGGCGGCGATCGGTTCAAGGGTCTCGACGTGCAGCACGCGATCGCGGGGATCGAGCGTGAGATCGCCCCGGCGCTGGTCGGACGCGACACCGTGGACCAAGCTGGCATCGACCGAATGCTCATCGCTCTCGATGGCACGCCGAACAAGTCACGCCTCGGTGGCAACGCGTTGATCGCGACCTCGCTGGCGGTGCTGCATGCTGCGGCGGCCACCCACCGCAACGCGTTGTGGCAATACGTCGCAGAAGGGCGCGACGTGAGTTTGCCCTTGCCGCAGATTCAGATCTTCGGCGGTGGTGTCCACGCCGGCCGGCGTGTCGACGTTCAGGACTTCATGATCGTCGCCATCGGCGCGACGTCGTTCTCGCAGGCGCTGGAAATGACAGCCGAAGTGTACCGGTGCGCGGGCGAGCTGCTCGGCGAGCGTGGGGCGTCGATGGGCGTCGCAGATGAAGGCGGCTGGTGGCCGAACTTCGCGCGCAATGAGGACGCGCTCGAGACATTGGTGCAGGCGATCGAGCGCGCCAAACTCGCGCCTGGCGCCGATGTCTCGATTGCGCTGGACATCGCCGCCTCTCAGTTCGGCGACGGCAGGCGATATCGCCTTGCGCTGGAGCAGCAGGAACTCGACTCGGATGCGCTGTGCGAACGGCTCGTGCGCTGGATCGATACCTACCCAATCGTCTCCATCGAAGACCCGCTGGCGGAAGACGACGAAAGCGGCCTCATTGCGTTCACAGGTGCGGTGGGCGACAAGATCCAGATCGTCGGCGATGACTATCTCGTGACCAGCGCGGATCGAGTGAAGCATGCGGCGGCCGTGGGCGCTTGCAATGGCATGCTCGTGAAGCCGAATCAGGCAGGCACCGTGACCGAGACGCGGCTCGCCCTCGATGCCGCCCACCAGGCGGGGTACCGGACGATCATGTCTGCCCGTTCGGGTGAAACCGAAGACGTCGCGATCGTGCACCTCGCCACGGGCTGGAACGCCGGCCAGCTCAAGGTTGGCGCCTTTGCCCGCAGTGAGCGAATGGCGAAATGGAATGAAGGGCTGCGGATTGAATCGCGATCAGGTCTGCCCTTCGCCGGTGCCGCTGCCCTGCGCCGAGGGCACGACCACGCCAGGCGTGCGTAACTTTCCCGTCGCCGCACAGTTCAGCTCGTCACTTGCCCGGCGCGGCGCTCGGTGGCAGCACCCCGTTCAATCGCAGGTACGATGCGGCGGTCGAGTAGTGGTCGGCCCAGTCGACGAGGATGGTCACGAGCGCGCCCCCGCGGCTCATGCCGGTCTTCTGCCCGAACAGGCTCGCTTCTTCGCCGAGTGCCGAGTCCTGTAGCTTTGCGAATCCCTCCGAACAGTAGTCGAACGACTTCTTCATCGCTGCAACCAGCGCATCCTTGCCGTCGGTGCCGGCGATCTTCTTGACGTCCGGCGGGCTCATCGGAGCCGGCGAGGCAGACGTCGCGGCGCACAAAAAAATGTTCGTCTGGACGATGTGTGCGATCAGATCGCCGAAGGTCATCTGCGCCGGAGTCGGCCGATAGGAGTACTTGTCGGCAGGCAGCAGTTCGGCGGCGGCGATGAGGTGTTTGGGCTCGCGCGCCAGGCGCGCGCGGGCCGCATCCGAAACCGGATTGGTTGACGGCGTGAATGAGGGCTGCTGCGTCGGCGCCGCTTCTGTGGCAAGCACGAGAACGACAGCGAGAGTGGCGGAGATAATCACGTCGAGCCTCCTGCGCTGAAACGAGGTATGGGACCCAAACTTGATACAACGTAGTTCGAGTACGCGCCGTTCCATCGTTTCGAACTGGATGAGCTGGAACCGACTCCGTGACGCGAATGACCAAATGGAATGGGCGGCTGCGGATTGAATCGCGTGCCTAATGTTTACGAGTCTTCATCAGCCAGAGTCGGCTCCGGTGCTCCCAGTGCCTCCCTAGCAGTCCGCGGTTCAGGTTTAGAATTCGATTGATGATCGACGCTGTACCGCCGGCAGATTGGAACGGGATCTCGACTGAACTTGGTGAGCTGTTCGTCATGAGACGAGGACGCCGCGAGATACGGTGCAAGTTGTTCTCGCATCAGTTCGGATGGGAGTTGCGCCTCGTGATGGGTGTGCGCGCTGACGTCATGCTCGATAAGGTCTGCCGGTCGCGCGGCGATGTCCTCAAGACCGGCGAGCAATGGAAGACGGCACTTCTTGACAAAGGGTGGGCCTGATTATTTGTCCATCGCATTGATGGCGTTTGCTCGGCCCGGGTTGTGCGTGGAGGCGTTACCAGGGAGGCGTACAGCCAGCTTGCGCGGTGAGGCGCACGAGTTCCGCCCGGCGGTTCATTGCGCGGTCGGCAGCTGTCTTCCCGAACGTTAACGGCCGCTGGGTGCCACAGCCTTTGGGCACGAGACGGCTCCGTGTGATTCCGCGGCTCGCGAGCCAATCGCCCACGCGTTCGGCGCGTCTCGTCGAAAGCGCGGCAGCATCGTCTTCGTTTCGATCGGAAAATGCTTTAACCAACACGCTCAACCGCCGATCGCGCATCATCTCGCGCAACACGGCGTGCAGCGGTTCATCAGCATCTGAGGCAAACGCCGTGCGGCCTTCTTCGAATCGAATCTTCGCACCTCGAAAGGGGAGCGTGGCGTAACCAAGCGCCTGCCTCCGCGCCAGCTCGATCTTGTACGCAGAGTCGAGCGACGGAGATTGAGCCAGTCGCGCCGATGCCGATGGCAGCAACAGCAGCGCATCCACATCGTCTTCAACGACGCCGCGCGAGAGAGTGAACCCGATTTGGCGGACGTCCGTTCTTCCAAGCCACGTATGCCGAATCGGCGCTCCCGCCGGACGGCTCTCCGGTTGCAGGCGCGACTTGATGTCTGGATCGACCCGGTTCGAGTCGAGCACTCCGACTACCCACGTCTGATCGGGAAATCGCGAATCGAGGAGGTGAATGAGGCTGTTCGGAAAGACGACGTTGCGACTGATGTGGGCGCCGCCGATCAGGATCAGTGCTTTTCCCCTGCGCCGCATAACCTCGAGCGCCACCACGTGTGCGAGATGGGCATCGCGCCAGTCATTCATATCCTCGTCAGCGGGGCTGGCGACGGTGGTCCAGTCGATTGGCGGGTCGCCGAGCACGACGCGAATACGGTGTGCAGGTGGCAGTCGCGCGTTCACGGAACGGACGTCGGCCAGCATCTGTTCATACATCGGCGACGACCAGACGCCGCTGACCTGAGTCGTGTCCTCCCAGACGTGGCGCAGTTCGTCGCGCGTGACGGGATTGCCCGCGACATAGCGATCGATCATCGACTGATATCGAGCGTTTCCGAATTCGATGACGACGCTGTTGACCGTTGAAGAAAAACGGCTGTCACGAATCAGCGCATGGAAGAAATCACGCGTCTCTGTTTGCCCGTGCCCGGCACCGTCGCTGAGAGCGACGAGCGGATGAGTTTCAAACGCCGTGAGGATCAGATCGATCGCAGGCTGCCACGTAAGTTCGTCGCCCCGTGCGACGTGCGTTTCCAACCCGGCTGCGATGAGGCCGGCCGCGAGAGGAATGATGTAGCGTGTTGCTTTGTTCGGCATCCTGACGGCGATATTACATCGCGGATTGCGGATCCCGGATCCCGACGCGATTACATCCGCGTAAACAAATCGCCCGCGAGGTACTTCAACCCCGTGTCGACGGCGACCGTCGCAACGCGACGGCCGGGTCCAAGCTGACGCGCGATTTGACACGCCGCGAGGACGTTGAGTCCAGTCGATACTCCGGCGAAGATTCCTTCTTCCTTCGCCAGACGGCGAGCAAAGGCGCGGGCCTCGTCCTCATCGATCGCGCGCGCGTCGTCATAATCGTCGCGCTTCAGGTGTGGAGGCACAAATCCTGGCGCAGTTCCCTCGACTCGATGCGCGCCACCTCGTCCGGTCGTCAACACCGGCGATCCGGTTGGTTCGAGCGCGACGACGCGCGTCCGGCTTTCGGCTGCCTTCAGCGCCCGCGAAACACCGACGAGCATGCCAGCCGTTCCGACCGCGCCACAGAACACGTCGACCGATCCGAGCTGCTCCAGGAGCTCGAGACCGATCTGTCGATATCCGTTGAGCGCGTCGGCGTTGTGGAACTGGTCGGTCCAGAACGTGTCTGGTTCATCCTTCAAAACGGCGATGCGGGCGCGGAATCGATCGAAAAGTCCGGGTGTCACTTTGCCACCCTCACTCGGCACGATCTCCACTTCCGCGCCGAATGCCTCCATGGTTCGGATCTTCTCGATTGCGAACGCATCCGAGGATAACGGTGCAAACCGATAGCCCTTCACCGCGCAGACCATCGCCAGCGAAGATCCGGTGCTGCCGCCTGTGTATTCGACGACGCGCATACCTGGACGCAACGCTCCGCGCGCCTCGGCGCCTTCAATCATCGCCAGCGCCATGCGGTCTTTGTACGAACCGGTCGGATTGAAGTATTCGAGCTTGACGAACACATCCGCGCCGCCAGCAGGAGCAACCCGTTGGAGTTGAACGATCGGTGTGTGACCGATCGTGCGGAGGACCGAGTCCGTAACGGCTGGAAATGTCGACGCCATATTGTTTACACCGGTCTCGTTGCCTGGAAGAATGCCACCGTTCCGAAAATCAGGCTGCGCTCACGAATCTTCCTTGGCGAAACGAACCCCGCCGACTGCATCATCTGTACGATCCTGTGATCCACGTTGTCGTGCACCTCCGCATGCGAGTGAACGAGGCGACTCAGCAACCCGTGCGCATGTGCGTCCGGGCTCGCCAGATCGAGAAACTCGAGACGTCCGCCTGGCCGCAGAACGCGGCGAATTTCTCGGAGTGATTGTTCCTTCTCGTTCCTCGCGAGATGGTGAAACATCAGCGATGAAAACACCCGATCGAATGTGGTGTCAGCGTACGGCAGCGCATCAGCAAAACCGCGCTCGAAGTGGACCGACACCTCGGCGCGGGTTGCTTTGCGTTCGGCTCGCGCCAGCGCCTTGGGATCTGGATCTATCCCAATCACGGTGATGGTGGGGTGCTCCTGTTTGATGAGAGTCGCCAGAGTGCCGGTACCACACCCGATGTCGAGCACGCGATACGCCGGCTGCAGATCCGCCTGCTCCAGCAGGTCTCGCCGTAACGCGTCAAGCCCGAACAGTCTCGTGAACGGATCGTAGAGCGGCAGGAACAGGTCGCGTCCTGCCGCCGGAAGATAGTGTCGATGGATATTTGTCATCGCCATGAGATGCATTCCTACGAAGTAGCGCCCGCGAGTTCGCCCGCGCCAGACGGCGACCGCTTTTCCTCCTCGACCGGCACCGCGACTCGCGATCGTGCAACCAGCACGTAGATCGACGGCACCACAAAGAGCGTGAACATCGTCCCGATAATCATGCCGCTCACGAGCATGATCCCGATGCTGTTGCGAGCGCCCGCGCCAGGACCGGTGGCAAGGATGAGCGGCGTGTGTCCGACGACGGTTGCTGCCGTGGTCATCAGGATCGGCCGCAGCCGCGTGCCGGCGGATTCGATCACCGCGTTGAGCTTGCTCAGTCCAGTCTCCTGCAGGTGGTTGGCAAACTGCACGATCAAAATGCCGTTCTTCGCCACGAGCCCAACGAGGGTAATCAGGCCGACCTGGCTGTAGATGTTCAGTGTCGTCAATCCCAGGAACGAGAACAGCAGCGCACCTGACAGTGCGAGCGGCACCGAGCCTGCGAGGATGATGAACGGATCGCGGAAACTCTCGAACTGCGCCGCGAGGACCAGATAGATCAGCACCGCGGAGAGGAGAAACACGCCGAGGAATTTTCGCCCTTCCGTTCGAAGCTGACGGGATTCTCCCGCGTAGTCGATCGTGAAACCTTGCGGCAGAATCTTGCGGGCCTCGTCCTCGAGAAACGTCAGCGCCTGGTTCAATGGCACCGGCGGCGGAATGACCCCCTGGATGCGAACCGCATTGAGCTGCTGGAACTTCTTCAGCTCACGGGGTTCGGTGCTCGTCTGAAGATGCGCGAAGGTCGACAATGGAACCAGCTTTCCGGATCCACCGGTGATATAGATGTCGGTCAGTTGGTCGGGGGTCAGCCGGCCCGTGCGCTTGACCTGCGGGATGACCTTGTAGCTCCGTCCTTGAATGCTGAACCGGTTGACGTAGTCGCCGCCGAGCAACACCGAGAGATCGCGTCCGGCCTCGCTCAGATCGACGCCCTGCGACCGCAGCTTGTCGCGATCGAAGACCACTTCCGCCTGCGGTTGATCGAACTTCAGATCGGCGTCGGCGAACATGAACATCCCGCTGGCAAAGGCCTTCTGAACGAGCTGTCCGGCAAGATCCCGAAGTTGTGCCGGCTCCGCCGAAGAGGCGATCACCAGGTCCACCGGGAAGTCGCCACCGCCAGGCAGTGGCGGTGGCGTCAACGGGATCACGCGAATTCCAGGAATCTGCGACAACGGTCCCATGGACTCCATCAGGAGTTGCTGAGCAGTCTTCGTCCGCTCGCTCCACGGCTTGGTGACCATTCCGCCGAACCCGCCATTCGGTCCCGTGATCTGAAAGATGCTGGCGGCTTCAGGGAACGACTTGTACACCTCGTGGATCTTGTTGGTGAACAGCGTCGTCTGGTCGATGGTGGCGTTTGCCGACGCCTGGATCACGCCGAAGACCACCCCTTGATCTTCAGCGGGTGCCAGTTCCTGCTGCGAAAACATGTAGAACGGCACGATCAACAACGCGACGATGGCCCACAACACGAGCACGACCGGCCGATAGCGCAGTGTCGACGCCAGCATCCGCGTGTATCGGGTTCGCACGGAATCGAAACGGCGATTGACGAAACCAGAAAAACCACGCTCGGTATCGCCGGCGCGCAGCAGCTTTGACCCCATCATTGGCGACAGCGTCAGCGCCACCACGCCGGAGACGATGACCGCTGCAGCAAGCGTGAATGCGAACTCGCGAAACAACGTACCCGTGAGACCACCCTGGATCCCGACCGGCGCATACACCGCGGCGAGGGTGATGGTCATGGCAATGATCGGTCCAACGAGTTCGTGGGCGGCCTCAAGCGCGGCCTGAAGCGGCCTCTTGCCTTCATGTAAGTGCCGCTCCACGTTCTCCACCATCACGATCGCATCGTCGACGACCAGTCCGACCGAAAGCACGATGGCCAGCAGTGTCAGCAGATTGATGGTGAATCCCGCCGCGAGCATGAGGAAGGCTGCGCCCACGAGTGAAATCGGAATCGCGACAACCGGAATAATCAGCGCGCGCAGCGATCCCAGGAACAGGAAGATGACGACGATGACGATGAGCAGCGTTTCGGTCAAGGTGCGCAGCACTTCGTTGATCGCATCCTGGATGTATTCGGTCGAGTCGTAGGGAATGCCAACTTTCATCCCCGCCGGCAATTGCACCTGTATCCCGGGGATCTCGGCGCGGACCTTTTTGATCACGTCGAGCGTGTTCGCAGTGGGAAGAACCCAGACGCCCATGAACGTCGCAGCTTCGCCGTTGAAGCGCACCTCCTGGTCATAGTTTTCCGAGCCGAGCACGACGTCGGCGATTTCTCCGAGCCGGACAACGACGCCGTTCTCTTCTTTGACCACGAGCTGACGAAATTCATCCGGCGTGCGCAGGTCTGTATTGGCGACGAGATTGACCGACACCATCGAGCCCTTGGTCTTGCCCAGGGCCGACAGATAGTTGTTGCGCGCCAGTGCCTCGCGCACATCCGAGGGGGCAATGCCGAGCGCCGCCATCTTTTCGGGCTTCAACCAGACGCGCATCGCGAACGTGCGATCGCCGAGGATGTCTGCCCGCTGCACACCGCTGATCGCGCTCAATTTCGGCTGCACGACCCTCGTGAGGTAGTCGGTAATCTGGTTCTGATCCAGGTCCGATGAGGAGAAACCGAGATACATCGCCGCGAACTGGGCGTCGGCCGTTTCCATTTCGATGACCGGCGCTTCCGCCTCGGGCGGCAACTGGTTCCGCACCTGGGCGACCTTGGCCTGGATCTGGGTCAGCGCCGCGTTGGTGTCGTAGTTCAATGTCAGGTGGACGGTGATCGTGCTGATCCCCTGCGCGCTCGACGATTCCATGTAGTCGATGCCGTCGGCGCTGGCGATAACGCGCTCGAGCGGCGTCGTAATGAAGCCTCGGACGAGGTCCGCGTTCGCGCCGACGTATACCGTCGCCACCCTGATGACGGCGATGTCGCTGCGCGGATACTGCCGCACGCTCAACGCGCGGATCGACTGAAGTCCCGCGATGAGGATGACCAGGTTGACGACGATCGCCAGGACTGGCCGCTTTATGAACAGGTCTGTAAAACGCATTGAAGAATTCCTTGTCTGCTTTACTTACGGCGCGTGGGGCCCCACCCCCACGCGCTCTCGCTCGGCGACTTCGCGCCTCCCTCGGGCCGCGGGCGCTTTTATTTGTCCTCAGTACTCGGAGCCGCGCTGTTTCCCGGCTGCACGCTGTTGTTCACCTGAATCGGTGCGCCATTGCGAAGCTTGAATACACCCGACGTGACAACTTCCTCTCCTGGTTTGATTCCCGACAGCACCGCAATTTGATCGCCGCGCGCCGGCCCAAGCTTCACGACCTGCTGGCGAACGCCGCGATACGGGTGTCCCTGTTCGTTTTTCATGTCGCCGACGATGAACACCGAGTCGCCATAGGGCGCGTAGTTGATCGCGGAGGCGGGCAGGGCGATGACGCGCTGCGGCGCACCGAGAATGACCTGGGTCTGCACGAACATCCCCGGCCGGAGCTTTGCGCCGGGGTTGGGCAGCGTCGCCTGAACCTGCACGTTGCGCGTCGCCTGATCGATGACCGAATCAATCGCGCTGATCCGGCCTGCGAACTCGCCGCTGCCTGGTTCGTTCGAGGTGACGTGGATCGTCCGTCCAATCCGCATCTGTGCCACGTCCTGCTGCGGCACGGTGAAGTTGACGTAGATCGGATCGAGTGATTGCAACGGAACGACCGCCGCGCCACCCGTCAGGTACTGCCCGAGATTCACCTGTCGAATCCCAAGCACGCCGGAGAACGGTGCGCGGATGGTTTTTCGCTCGATCGTCGCCCGAATCTCGCTCAGCCTGGCTTCAGCCTGCTGCAGCGCGGCCGCGGCGGTGTCGTACTCCGCGCGCGAGACAGCATCCTGCTGCACCAGTCCTTTCATTCGGTCGTGATTCAGCCGAGCAAGCTGCAACTGCGACTCGGCCCCGGCCAGTTGCGCCTGCTCCTGGCGTGTATCGAGTTGCACGAGAACGTCGCCTCTCTGAACTGACTTGCCAGAGTCGAACGCAATCCGATCGACGACCCCCGGCAGATCCGCGCTCACGGTGACGCCCTGGACTGCTGCAACCGTGCCGATGGCATTCAACGTCGATGGCCATTGCGCTTCTGCCGCAACAATGGTCGTGACGGCGTCGGGTGGCGGCTGCATCGCGGCGAACTGCTCCGCCATCGCCTGGAACTGCTTGAACTTTACAAATCCGAGACCCGCAATGATGGCGATCATCACAACCACCATCAGAATCATTCGCTTCGCCATTTCTGCCTCACACGTATAGATCCAACCGTTGATTAGGCTCCCGATGTATCAATTAACTGTTCGGTGTCCAGCCCCCGCCGAGTGCCCGGTAGAGTTGAACGAGCGATCCCAGTTCCTGCTGTCGCAGCCGCACGAGATCGAGCTCACCCTGGAACAGATTTCTCTGCGCGTCGAGAACGGGCAGGTAGCTGTCGAGACCGCCCTGATATCGCTGCGTGGCCAGCTGGGCCGACGCGGTCAGCGCTTCGACAAGGTGTTCCTGCTCGATGCGCTGCTCGTTGGTCTTCGCGTATCCCGCAAGTCCATCGGAGACATCGCGGAATGCCGCATAGATCGCCCGCTGGTAATTCACCAGCGCTTCGCCGTGGATCGCTTCAGCGAGCCGAACGTTATTGCGCGTGCGGCCGGCATTGAACAACGGCACCGCCGCGCCGAGCCCTGCGCTGGCCAACACCGCGGGGCCGCTTAATAGATCCGACAGCTGGCGGCTCTGCGCACCGAAGAAACCGGTCAAGGTGATCCGGGGAAAGTAATCCGCCTTCGCCACGCCGATCTGCGCATTGGCGGCAATCAACTGCTGTTCGGCCGCTCGTATGTCGGGCCGTCGTTCGAGCAACGAAGACGGAAGTCCTGCCGGAACCGTCGGCGGTGCCTGCATCGCATCCAGCGGACGGCCACGCGGGATGGCCTCGGGAGCATGTCCCAGCAGCAGACTCAATGCGTTCTCGGCCAAGGCAATCTCACGGTCGATGCTGGCAATCTGTCCCGTTGTCGTGTAGAGCAGTTGCTCGGCTTGGCGCACGTCGAGACCGCTGGCGACACCACTCGCGCGACGAGCCTGGACGAGGCGCAGGTTGTCGTTCGCAATATCGCGCGTGCGTTTTGCCACCTCCGACTGGAAGTCGAGCGCGCGCAGCGCCAGGTACGTCTGGCTCACGTCCGCCACCAGCGTGGTGATCACGCCACGGCGCGCTTCTTCGGTTGCGAGGTACTGCGCGCGTCCGGCCTCGTTCATTCGGCGCAAGCGTCCCCACACGTCCAACTCCCACGCAAGACTGAATCCCGCCTGCGCATAGCTGACATCGGTATCCGTCCCCGCCGGGATGCCGCGATTCGCGCCGACCTGGGACGACCGCGCCGTGATCACGTCGGCCGACGCATCAACGGTGGGCCATTGTGCGGCGCGTGTGATCCCATACGCGGCGCGGGCCTGCAGGACTCGCTGTGCCGCAATCCGCAGCTCGAAGTTCTCTTGAAGCGCGGTCTTGATGAGTCCGTTCAGTGTGTCGTCGCGGAACAGCTCGAACCATTGCAGATCGGCGAGCGACGCGGCAGTCGGCTGTCCGGACGATGATCGATATGTGGACGGCGTCTGGATCGACGGCCGTTCGTAATTCCGTCCCAGCGTGCACGCGGTTGCGACCGATGCAGCCAGCGCCACGATGAGGACACGAGAGAAGCTCACCACCTCTGTACTCCTTCCGATTTCGCGTTCGTCTTGACCAGCACCGCTTCCTGCTCGGCTTCGGCAATCTCTCGCACGAGCACCGGCATCACACATCCTCGCGCGACCAGACGGGCACCCGACCGGTGCATCGCGCTCAGAAGTTCGCGGCCGTCGCTATCTACACGGCAGAGACCCGAAAGATCGACACTCAGCCTCGCCCCCGGTGCCGTCGCGGCGACGGTTTGCCAGCAGGTGTTCAGTTCATCGACCCAGGGGCCTGTGAGATTGCCCTCGAGGGTCAACACCAGCTCGCCATCCGCGCCGCGTGTTGTAATTCGGAACATTGCAATAACCCTTATCCGTGTTAATCCGTGTTAATCCGTGTTCTTCCGTGTTCTTCCGTGGCTCGTGTTAATCCGTGTGCATCCGCGGCCCGTGTTCATCCGTGGCCGACGCCTGTGGGACAGCGACGATCGTGCCGAGGCTCGACCGAGCAGGAGACCAATCGTTAAGGTCATCACTCAATGGCACTTGCAGCCCGTACCCAGGCGGGTTACAACCGGTAAGTGCCAACCGATGACCCGCCCGGATTTTGGCACTGCCAGTCGGTTGGCACCTTTCATAGCCCGTTTGCGTCTTAGTTCAGTGGGCGTTGATGTCTGGACAAAGCGTTATGAAGAACGTGAGTGATGAATTCGACGTGTTCGATGAACGCGCGTCGCGCGTCGTCGATGTGGCCACGGTTCTTGCGTCCAATGCCGAGTTGACCGATCTGCTCGCGGTGCTGGTCCGTGAGCGCGATCAGCTGGACCTGCTTCTTGATGTGACCAACGCTGTCGTCACGCATCTGGACACGCGGGAACTCTTCCGTGCCGTTGCACCGGCGTTACGCCGCTGTGTCAGCGCCGACGTCGCCGCATTGAGCCTCTACGATCCGCAGGCCGGCGTTCTGCGTCATCACGTGTGTGATGCGCCGGACGACTTCTGCGAGCGTTCAAAAGTGCCGATGGCGACAGAGAGTACGCTGGACGGGTCGGCGTCCGGGTACGTGTTCAAGACCGGTAAGCCGCGCGTGTTTTCGCCGTCTGATCTCGACAGCTTTCCCGAGAGCGCTTTCATCCGCGCCCGCGGCATCAACTCGGCGTGTGCCGTCCCGCTCGCGACCGCGCACGGCATCCTGGGAACCCTGAATCTCGGAGCATTCAGCCACGACGCGTTCTCCGATGATCAGTTTCCTCTTCTGACACGCGTTGCCGGCCAGATCGCGATCGCGGTGCGCAATGCCGTCTCGTACGAGCAGATCGAAGAGTTGAACGCCCAACTGGCCCGGGAAAAGCTGTACCTCGAAGACGAGATCAGAAGCGACTATCAGTTCGATGAAATCATCGGCCGAAGTCCAGCGCTCGCTCGCGTACTTAGGGAGATTCAAACTGTCGCGCCGACCGATTCCACGGTGTTGATCGCCGGCGAAACCGGATCCGGTAAGGAGCTCGTCGCCCGTGCCATTCACCAATTGAGCGGCCGCAATGGGCATGCCTTCGTCAAGTTGAATTGCGCGGCGATCCCAACCGGACTTCTCGAAAGCGAGTTGTTCGGACACGAGAGAGGAGCATTCACCGGCGCGATCAGCCAGCGAATTGGCCGATTCGAGCTGGCGAATCGCGGCACGGTGTTCCTCGACGAGATTGGCGAGATTCCTCTCGAGCTTCAGCCGAAGCTTCTGCGCGTGCTGCAGGAACGCGAGTTCGAGCGACTGGGCAGCACCCGTACACTTCGCACCGACGCGCGGTTGATCGCCGCCACCAATCGCGATCTCGCTGCACTTGCGAGTGAACAGAAGTTCCGACAGGACCTCTTCTATCGCCTGAACGTCTTCCCCATCACCGTCCCGCCGCTGCGCGACCGGCGCGAAGACATTCCAATGCTGGTCCGGCATTTCGCGCAGCAGTTCGCGCGACGGATGAAGAAGAACATCGAGGACATTCCGAGCGAGACGATGGAGTCGTTGACGCGGTACGACTGGCCCGGCAACATTCGCGAACTGCAGAACCTGATCGAACGCGCGGTCATTCTATCGACCGGATCCACGCTCCGCGTGCCGATGGAAGCGTTGAGCAGTTCGCAGGATTTGTCGACACCGGTCGCCGCTCCTGAACAGAGCCCGCACGACGATGGGACGCTTGCCGCGGCGGATCGGCGGCACATCATTGCGGCTCTCGAAAAGGCGAACTGGGTCATCGCCGGCCCGAACGGTGCGGCGGCGCGACTGGGCGTCAAGCGATCGACGTTGCAGTTCCGCATGCGGAAGCTCGGGATCGTGCGACCGGCGCTGCAACATTGATGACGAATCGACGGAGTTGATTGAGATTACGAGGACGTAATCGCCCAACGCTTTTGTGAATAGCGTTAACCGACCTGCGAACGCCAAAGGGCGCACAAGGCGGCAAATCCCGGCGCATCTCTAATTAGTCGATGCCGTCGTGGGTGGGAACAGACCTTGCCCCATCGACGACGGATGCGTCGGGCCCTCTTATCAGTCGCGGTTCTCGCACTGCTTTCCATCACGGTCATTGCCGCGGCGGCTTCCGGTTCGGCGCCTTCGCCGCCACCAGCCCCTCGTCTTCCTGTCAAGGACGTCGCGCCGGATCCCCCCGGCGATCAATCGTCTTTCCTGGAGAACAACCTTCTGGTCACGTGGTACGGGAACCCGTGGTCGGAGCGGATGGGCATTCTCGGACGCCTCGAAGACAAGGCTCTTGCCGACGGGTTGAAGAAGCAGGCTTCGGCCTACGCGGTGGTCACCAAGAAGCATGTCATTCCGGCCTACGAGCTCGTCACGATCATTGGTCAACCGCAACCCGGCCGCGATGGCGGCTATCGCCGCCGCGAAAGCTACCAGGTGATCGACGGCATGTTGCGCGCGGCGAGAGCGGCCGGTTTCAAGTTGATTCTCGACGTCCAGACAGGCCATTCCAGAGTGCTTGATGAACTGTCCTATCTCTCCCGCTATCTGCAGGAGCCGGACGTGTATCTCGCGCTGGATCCGGAGTTCTCGATGGGAGACGGCGGCGTGCCGGGGCAGCGGATCGGGACGATGCGCGCCGACGAGATCAACGACGCGATCAACGTGCTCGAGTACGTGCAGCAGCGTTACCGGCTTCCGCGCAAGGTGCTCATGGTGCATCAGTTCACCATGGCCATGCTGCCCGACAAGGAAAGGATCTGGAGCAGCGCCGCGCTCGACATCGTCCTCGTGGCCGACGGCTTCGGACCGCCAGCTTTGAAGCGACACACCTACTCGATGGTGCTTCGTCAGCACGCGCTCGCATTCAGCGGCTTCAAGCTTTTCTACATCCAGGACACGGATTTGTTGCAGCCAGCCCAGGTGCTTGCGCTGACGCCCGCGCCGTCAGTCGTTATCTATCAGTAAGAAAGTCGTGATCTACTGCCCGCCGGTCTTGGTCGCCACAGCCGGCGCCGGGTTGGCGTCGGCATGCAACATGTCGGGGCGGAAGCCGTAGACGAACTGCTTGAACTCCGAGTGCAGGAAGTCAGCACCGAACTTGAACTGCTTCATCTCCTTGAACGCGCGGTCGGCCGTCCAGCTGTCATGCGTCATTCGATACGCGGCGGTCATCACGCCGGTGCGATGCTTGCCACCGACGCAGTGAACGTAGACCGGCTGATTGGCAGGGTCGTTGACGATCTTCATGAACTCAGCGAGTTGCGCAGCTGTCGGCACCACGTGTGTCGTCATCGGGATCTGGAAATACGCGAGTCCCGCTTTGCCCGACATCATCTCCTCGTCAGGTGACGCGTCGTCGCTCGTCAGGTTGATCAGCGTCTTGACGCCGAGCGCGGCGAGATCGGCGTAGTCGCGTCCCTGTGGCTGGGCACCACGATAGTAGACCGACGAAATCCGCCCGAAGTTGTCGATATGAATCGGCGTCCGGGAAGCGTCGGACGCCTGCGGAGCAGCGGTTGCGTAGTGTGCGATGCCAGGGCCGAGCGATAACGCGAGCACGAGCACAGCGGTATTCAGTCGCGCAAGAGTTCCAGAGCGCACAGTAATCACCCTTCCAAGAAAACGATGGTTAATGTAGTTGGGACGCCCGGGAGCGTCACTTGGTTTGAGGCAAGGTCGATGCCGCGGACGACTCGCGATAAATGCGGCTTGTTCGGCTGCTCAGTTGTCCCCAGGGCAATATGCAGGCGACGGAGCGTCAGGCGACGACGTCATGTGACCGCCCATCGTCAGCACCAGCAACCGATACTCGAAAAGTATGAGACTGAAAAGGTTGGCGGAGAGGGAGGGATTCGAACCCCCGTGCCGGTTACCCGGCAAGACGCTTTCGAGGCGCCCCCGTTACGACCACTTCGGTACCTCTCCTGAAGCTTCACCAGCGGCGACCCTACCGACGCTCTCTGAAAAACTCCTGAATCGTATCCCGGCACTCCGCTTCGAGCACGCCGCCCGTCGCGGTCATTCGATGATTCAACGCCGGGTGCTCGTGGGCGCGCATGGCCGACTCAATCGCGCCCGCTTTTGGTTCAACGGTTCCGTAGACCAGACGTGCGACCCTGGCGTGAATCATTGCGCCAACGCACATCTGGCACGGTTCGATCGTCACGTACAGCGTCGAACCGGTCAACCGATAGTTGCCAAGACGTTTGGCCGCGCTGCGCAACGCGACAATCTCTGCGTGCGCTGTGGGATCGTGCGAACTGATGGGCTGGTTGAACCCGGCGCCGACGATTTCGTCACCGACGACGACCACCGCCCCCACCGGCACTTCGTTGTGACGCCCTGCTTCGAGCGCCTGCTCCAGTGCGGCCCGCATGAATCGCTCGTCAGGGTCCACAATGCACACCCCTGTCTGCGAACGCGCATCAAGGGGAACAGATTATTTTACCATGCAGGTGCCCTTGCGCTGGTGCCACAACTTGCCCGCTGCCGATCTCACTCGGACAGTCGGCGCCGCACTTCGTCGAGGAAGTTGAAGACCAGGACAACCTTCTGCACGGTGGTTTGATTCGGCAGGTCCCCGCCGACGACAAACCGATCGCCGTCGGGATGCACATCGAACGGACGTGGTCCAGGGCGTTCGATGATCGGCTGCTCGGACCATCTCTGTGGAGGGCTCGCTCGAAAAGCGTTCCCTTCCACGTTGTAGGACACAGCCATCACATGAAAATCGGGGGATAAAAAGAACAGTTCCTTGCGGCGACGTGACCACGTTGGCGCCCACCCACCGGCGGTCGAGATCTGCCATGTTGTGCCTGATGCCGGAAACGCACGGACCTGCACCTCCGAGCGACCGGACTCATTCGAGGTATACGCGAGCCATCGTCCGTCTGGCGAGAACATGGCTCCTGGACGCTGCGCGATGTTGCTGAGGAACACCGTCGGTGTCCCCGCCTTCCACAGCGACCCGTCGGGCGCCATCGGCAGGATCATGAGATTCCATTGCTGACGAGAAATCTGCTGTTCGAAGGCGACATACTTGCCGCTTGGGTGCCATGAAGTGGCGTGCTGCCGATCCGTGCTGTCGGTCAGACGATGTGGCTCACCCGATCCGTCGGCCGGAAGCCAATACAAGTTTGATAATTGCTTCTGACCTCGTGCTGACGAGAAGACGACAGCACGCCCGTCCGGCGACCACACGGGATTCGAGTTTATGCCGGGATCGGATGTCAGCCGTGTGGTGAAATCACGCGCCCATTCGTAGGTGTAGACGTCCAGTTGCCGACCATCGTCGACGTAGAACGCGAGTCGCGTCCCGTCCGGCGAGAATTGCGGATCTCTCCAATCACGCGGCACGGCCCGCATTGCGACGGTGGTTCCGTCGCGATGCATCCACAGCATGGGAACGTCGCTGCGTATCAATGCGCCGGGCACATACACCAGGGTGCCGGTATCAGTGACGTCAAAAAACGAGGCGCCGCTGACGTCGAACCCCATGACGCCTTGTATGAGGGCGACCGAGGGGCCGCTCACCTCGAGCCGATTGATGTCGAACCGTACCGCGAAGAGCGTCGCTCCCTGCGAGTAGAGGAGGTGTCCGCTTCGAACGTAGCGGGCATAGTGCGCACCTCGAAGCACGATTTTCGAAGGACCGGACGGCAGCCGTTGAACGACGATGTTGGAAGCGTTGATGCCGCCCTGCGTTCCGAAGGCGGTGAAGAGAAGCGCATGCGCGTCGGGTAGCACTTGCGGCCATCGATGCGCTATTTCACCTTCGTTCAATGTCGACAACGGTTCAGGCTTGCCTCCGGCGGCAGGCACCCGCAGCAGCGTCGTCCATGGTTCACCAAAGGCGTTGAAGACAATGTAATCGTCGTCGCCCCACGACGCTCCGCGGGGATAGTTGCTGTAGACGTCACAGATCGACACGGGATTCCCACCCGCGACAGGTATCTTTTTCAATTTGCGATCGGCGAGGCTGAAGAATCCTATCCATTGGCCGTCGGGCGAGAAGAATGGCTCGCTCACCGCGCCCGTCGCGAGCGGCACAGCCTGCAACTCCCGGAATCGTCGGAGATACAGTTGCCGCACGCGATTCCGCTCGCCGACAAACGCCAGCATGCTGCCGTCGCGCGAGATGGCCAATTCCGTGGCCAGCAGACCGGAGCCGGCGAGAAATGAATCAGCACCGAGATCGATGCTGAAGTGCTGCGATAAGGCGGCCGGCGCGCCGCGCCAAGGACCCCAGACGGCTACGGTCGTCACGAGAACGATCGTGAGCGCGGCGGCGATCACCCACGGTACGACGCGTTGCAACGTCGTCATGCTGCGCGCTCGCTCTGTCCCCTCCAAAACATCCGCGGCGACCGGGCTGAACGCCTCCTCGATTTCGAGCCGCGCATCAGCCATATCCGACAAACGACGTTTCGGATCTTTTTCGAGAGCCCGGCGGAGAAGCCGGCGGATCGCCGGTGGTGTTTCGCTCGGTAACGCCGTCCAATCGGGCTGTCCTTTCAGTACGCTCGCCAATGTGTCCGCTGCGTCGTCGCCACGGAATGCGCGCTGCCCGGTGAGCATCTCGTGGAGCACGCAACCAAATGCCCAGATATCACTTCGCTTGTCGGCGGTTCGTCCCTTGGCCTGTTCGGGACTCATGTACGCAGCCGTCCCGAGGATCACGCCCATTGCCGTGATGACCGGACTCGCTCCCACCACTGCTGGCGAGAACGGCAAGGCGGCGGCAGGTCCTGATTGCGGCGACGTGGCATCCTGAAGAGGCTTTGCGAGACCGAAATCGAGGACCTTCACCGTTCCGTCGTCCCGGACTTTGATGTTTGCCGGCTTCAGATCACGATGAACGATGCCGTGCTCGTGCGCCGCGACAAGAGCGTCCGCGATCTGACGCCCAATCGAGAGGGCTTCGCCGAGCGGAAGTGGGCCGTTCGCGATGCGGTCGACCAGTGTTGGACCGTCGACGAGCTCGAGCACGAGGGCGTGAACGTCGCCGCGATCCTCGAACCCATAAATTGCGGCGATGTTTGGATGATTGAGTGACGCGAGCACGTGCGCCTCGCGCGTGAATCGTGCGAGGCGGTCGGCGTCGGCGGTAAACGATTGGGGCAGGACCTTCAGCGCGACGTCGCGATTCAGTTTCGTATCGCGGGCGCGATAAATCTCTCCCATGCCGCCGGCGCCGATTAGGGAATCGACGCGGTAGGGGCCTATGGCCGTACCCGGGTCAAGCCGTGGCAGGTCCCGGAGCACAGCCGCTGCGACTTCGTGCACCTGTTGGTCGACGACGATCGAGGTATGTTCCTGCGCGAGCAGTGATTCAACCTCGCGACGCAGGTCCGCGTCGTCTGCGCACGCCTCACTGAGGAAGGCGTCGCGCACCGCCGGTTCGCGGTCCATCGCCGCATCGTATAGGCCGGCGACTTTCCGCCATCGATCCGGATCCATCAGACTTCCGGCAACTCAGAGAGTCTACACGCGAGCCCCTGCCGCCGGTTCAGTCGTCGAGCGGCTTGAGCAAATGGGTCGCAGTGTACTTCCCGACCTTGCTGCCCAGCGCCGTGCCGACTTCAGTGCTGTTTCGGAAATGCATCCCGCCCCACACACGCGCATTGCCTTCCTCCTCGTGAATCTCTCTCACGTCTGTGTAGTGCCGAACCACACCAAGGTTGCCCTTGAACGCCAACGGCAACTGATCGGTGTCGAACCACACCGTGTAGAAGCCGAGCGCGCCCGCGCCAACCGTTGTGTGAGCCGCCGGATATTCCGGGTGTGAGGGTGTCGCGATGAACGAAGTCCACGACGCGTCCGGTTGGGTCAGGCCGTTGCCGTCGCTATCGCCGGCCTGAATTGCCGTCACAGGGCGCCAGAACAGGTACGCGTACTTCGCATCCCAACAGGCGATCAGCGCGTTGGTCACCGCAGCAATGCCGATCGCCTCGAAACGCGCGGCAGTCAATAGATCCATTGAGCTGGCCTGGCTCCGGACGTTGGCGCTCCAGAGCGCGCTTGCCGATGGCGACCAGAACAGGGCCGTTGCCGACTGTTCGGCGGTCCGGCTCGTCTCGGTGGCGCGGCCGAGATCCCTGATCTCGCTGTAGTCGGCCGTGTAGGTGTTGCTGTCAAGCGCAGGCGGCGCGTGAGGACGAAAGCGCGCCGGGTCGTCGTAGCCGAACGGCGTGACATATCGAAGGAACGGCGTCTGCGGATTGGCGAACGCGGGTGGAGTGGGAATCCACACGCCAGGGCCGCTTCCGGGCGTGTACCCCTCGAGGTCTGGATCGTTGCGGTGATCTCCGACGCGGGCTGCCAGAACCGCATTCGCCGCGGCTTCGCCGATCACAATCCCATCAGCAATCGCCGCCGGACTTGCGGAAATGGCGGCGATCGACACGGTATAGGCGCTGTCGATCGTCGCGGCTTTCGACGGGAACTCGTTCAGCGCGACGACGTACGCTGCCCGGATTGCCGCCGCTTCCGGTGACGCCCCGGCGCCGGACGGAGGCTTCGACGCAAACGGTCGATAGGATCCATCCATAACCGCGTTCACCGCGTCGAACATCGCGAGCTGCGCGATTGTGGTGCGAACTTGCGTCCGTAATGCGTTCTCAGGAATCGACGCTCCGAGCGCCGTGAATCGGTTGCCCCAATCGTCGAGGACCGCTGGCCCTGCCAGTGTGAGAGGGGTTGAGTCCAACGCCGCCGTTCGATCAATCCCGCTGTTTCCGATCGCTGTCCCCAACAGAAACACTGCCGCGCACGCATGAATCAACTTCATAAGAGTCTCCTTGAGATGCTTTCCCCGGGGTAAGCGGAAAAGCGGGGCAGGAACTACAATCCGGACGTTCGCAAGGAAGCGATTCGTGTCGAGCCCTGAAGAATCGACGGAAATCACCCGGTTGCTGAAGGCCTGGGGGCACGGGGACGCGGCGGCCCTCGATCGCCTGGCGCCGCTCGTCTACGAGCGGCTGCACCGGATGGCTCGCGGCTACATGCGGAACGAACGCCCTGGGCACACATTGCAGCCAACGGCGCTGGTGAACGAGGCGTTTCTACGGCTGGTCGATACGCGCGATCTCGACTGGAACGATCGCGTGCACTTTTTCGCGGTCTGCGCGCGAGTGATGAGACGGATTCTGGTCGATGCCGCGCGGTCCCGCGCGTCAGTCAAAAGGGGCGGACAAGTGGTCCGGCCGCAGCATTCGACGGCGATCGATCTCGATGATCTGCCGGGCCATGGTGCGGCGGTCAGCGCGCAGGTCTGCGCGCTGGACGACGCCCTCACTGCGCTCGAGCGGATCGATCCTCGACGAGCTCAAGTGATTGAGCTCCGCTTCTTTGGCGGACTGAGCGTCGAAGAAACCGGTCAGGTGTTGCACGTCTCGCAGCAGACGGTGATGCGCGACTGGAGGCTCGCGCGTGCCTGGCTCGCGCGAGAGCTTTCGCATTAGGATCGGCCTGTCGCGCCGAAGCGTTCATCTTATAGAGAGCGCGAAGGCGGATTCAGGAGGATCGCGTGAAGAAGATCCAGGTGCAGGGCTTCCACCACATCACCGTTGTCGGGTCGACGCGGCAGAGCGCGATTGATTTCTGGGAAGGCACGCTCGGCATGCCGTTCATCTTCGAGCAGCCCAATCTCGGGAAACCCGACGAGAACCACTTGTACTTCGATCCGGGGGACGGCCGCCTGCTTACGGTCTTCACCAATGAAACCCGCACCGATGCCCGTCGGACGGCGCCTCGCGAGGTCGGATGTATGGAGCATCTGGCGCTCAATGTGTCGCGGGCGACCTTCGCGCTCGCCCCGGCGCGTCTCGGTGAACGCGGCATCGAGTTCATCGAACGCGACCGCGGGTTCATGAATTCGATCTACCTTCAGGATCCGAACGGCATGAAGGTCGAGCTCTCGTGCTACAAGTTTGAAACTCCGCGCGGATTCCGCGACGCCGACGTCCTGATGCAGGCGCACCGCCTGCGTGTCGAGCGCGGCGATCATCACATCACGGAGGATCATCTCGCTGATGCGATCGAGATTCTGCTGGCGACGAGAGATCGATTGTCGGAGCCTGTAAAACGGGGCTAAAGCCTCTGGTATCGAATGACGCCAGTTTCCTTCCGAAATCGTCGCGCCTTCATACGCAACCCCTGAGGCCACGTACAGTCGAGCTGGCTTCCTAATTGCACCTCGGGCAAAATTCGTGGTTTTGACATGCACTTCCGTATCAATCGGAAACGCTGATGGCGCTGGTTTGACAGAATTCCAACGCGTGCACGGCCTGTGATTTTCCGGTGCGCGGAAATGACGCACGAAGAGTGACTCTGAAGGAGTCTCAATGGAACCCTCCGCTTCGACGTCCGCTTCGTCGCTTGAACCCAGAGTTGCTGACGGTGGTCACGGATCGGCGTTCATCACCGACAGCGATCAATTCTCTCGCGCGCTGCTGGCGGCGATGCTTGCCTACAAGCAGGGTGATTTCTCGGTTCGCATGCCGAACGATCTCACCGGCGTGAACGGCAAGATCGCCGACGCGTTCAACGACATCGCACTGGTCAGCGAACGTCGGGCGCACGAAACCGCGCGGGTGACGCGGGCCGTCGGCAAAGAAGGCAAACTCAAACAGCGCATGACGCTGGCGGGCCTGACCGGCGGATGGGCCGACGAGGTCAACGCCCTCAACACGCTGATCGACGACCTGGTCTGGCCGACGACCGAAGTGACGCGCGCGGTGGGCGCCGTTGCCAAGGGTGACTTGAGTCAGGCAATGGCGCTCGAAGTCGATGGCCGGCCGCTCGAGGGAGAGTTCCTGCGTTCGGCGCGCCTCGTCAACAACATGATCGATCAGTTGTCGGTCTTCACGTCGGAAGTCACCCGCGTCGCGCGCGAAGTCGGCACCGAAGGCAAGCTCGGTGGACAGGCGCAAGTCAAAGGGGTGTCGGGCGTCTGGAAGGACCTGACCGAATCGGTCAACCAGATGGCCGGCAACCTGACCGCGCAGGTGCGCAACATTGCCGACGTCACGATCGCGGTGGCCAATGGCGACCTCTCCAAGAAGATCACCGTCGACGTGCGCGGCGAGATTTTGCAGCTCAAGGAAGCCATCAACACGATGGTCGATCAGTTACGCGGTTTCGCGGCGGAAGTGACGCGCGTCGCGCGCGAAGTCGGCACCGAAGGCAAGCTCGGCGGCCAGGCGGTCGTGCCGGGTGTGGCCGGCACCTGGAAGGACCTCACGGACTCCGTCAATGCGATGGCCTCGAACCTGACCGCGCAGGTTCGCAACATCGCCGGCGTGACCACGGCGGTGGCGCGCGGCGACCTCTCGCGCAAAATCACGGTCGACGTCAAAGGAGAAATCCTCGAGCTCAAAGACACGATCAACACGATGGTCGACCAGCTCAACGCGTTCGCGTCGGAAGTGTTCCGCGTCGCGCGCGAGGTCGGCACCGAAGGCAAGCTGGGGGGACGCGCCGAAGTGCCGGACGTCGCCGGCACCTGGAAGGACCTCACCGACTCGGTCAACGCGATGGGCGCCAACCTGACGGCGCAGGTCAGGAACATCGCGGAAGTGACGACGGCGGTCGCGCGTGGTGACCTGTCGCGCAAAATCACGGTCGACGTCAAGGGGGAGATCGCGGAACTGAAAGACACGATCAACACGATGGTCGATCAGTTGAACGGCTTTGCGTCCGAAGTCACGCGCGTCGCGCGCGAGGTCGGCACGGAAGGCAAGCTCGGTGGTCAGGCGGTCGTCCCAGGTGTTGCCGGCACCTGGAAGAACCTCACCGACTCGGTCAACTCGATGGCGTCCAACCTGACCGGTCAGGTCCGTAACATCGCCGACGTCGCCACCGCGATCGCGAAGGGAGACCTCTCGAGAAAGATCACCGTCGACGTCAAGGGAGAGATTCTCGAGCTGAAGAACACCATCAACACGATGGTCGATCAGCTCAATGCGTTCGCCTCGGAAGTGAGCCGCGTGGCGAGAGAAGTCGGCACCGAAGGCAAGCTCGGCGGACAGGCGGCGGTGCCTGGAGTTGCCGGCACGTGGAAGGACCTCACGGACAACGTCAACTCAATGGCGTCGAACCTGACCGGTCAGGTGCGCAACATCGCCGACGTCGCGACGGCAATTGCAAAGGGCGACCTGTCGCGCAAGATCACGGTCGACGTCAAGGGTGAAATCCTTCAGCTCAAGAACACGATCAACACGATGGTCGACCAGCTCAACGCCTTCGCGTCGGAAGTGAGTCGCGTGGCGAGAGAAGTCGGCACCGAAGGCAAGCTCGGTGGCCAGGCGGAAGTCCCCGACGTCGCCGGGACGTGGAAGGACCTCACCGATAACGTCAACTCGATGGCGTCGAACCTGACGGGCCAGGTGCGAAACATCGCCAACGTCGCGACCGCCATCGCCAACGGCGACCTGTCGCGCAAGATCACCGTCGATGTGAAGGGGGAAATCCTCGAGCTGAAGAACACGATCAACACGATGGTCGACCAGCTCAACGCGTTCGCGTCCGAAGTGACGCGCGTCGCGCGCGAAGTCGGCACCGAAGGCAAGCTCGGTGGACAGGCCGTCGTGACCGGTGTTGCCGGCACGTGGAAGGACCTCACCGACAACGTCAACTTCATGGCCTCGAACCTGACCGGCCAGGTGCGCAACATCGCGGAAGTCGCGACCGCCGTCGCCCGCGGCGACCTGTCGCGCAAAATCACCGTCGACGTGAAAGGCGAAATCCTCGAGCTGAAGAACACGATCAACACGATGGTCGACCAGCTCAACGCGTTCGCGTCCGAAGTGAGCCGCGTCGCGAGAGAAGTCGGAACCGACGGGAAGCTTGGTGGCCAGGCGGTCGTCACCGGCGTCGCCGGCACGTGGAAGGACCTGACCGACAACGTCAATCAGATGGCCGGGAATCTCACCGCGCAGGTCCGCAACATCGCGGAAGTGACCGTCGCGGTCGCCAATGGTGACCTGTCGAAGAAGATCACGGTCGACGTCCGCGGCGAGATCCTGCAGCTGAAAGACACCATGAACACCATGGTGGAGCAGTTGCGATCGTTTGCCGCAGAAGTCACGCGCGTCGCGCGCGAGGTTGGGACCGAAGGCAAGCTCGGCGGACAGGCGGAAGTCCCGGGCGTTGGCGGCACGTGGAAGGACCTCACCGACAACGTCAACTCGATGGCCGCCAACCTCACCAACCAGGTGCGGAACATCGCCGACGTCGCCACATCGATCGCGCGCGGCGACCTCTCACGCAAGATCACGGTCGACGTGAAGGGAGAGATTCTCGAGCTGAAAAACACCATCAACACGATGGTCGACCAGTTGAACGCGTTCGCCTCGGAAGTCAGCCGCGTCGCCCGCGAGGTCGGCACTGAAGGCAAGCTCGGCGGGCAGGCGCTCGTTCCCGGTGTTGCCGCGGGCACGTGGAAGGACCTCACCGACAACGTCAACTCGATGGCGTCGAACCTGACCGGCCAGGTCCGTAACATCGCGGAAGTCACGATCGCCGTGGCCAACGGCGACCTGTCCAAGAAGATCACCGTCGACGTCCGCGGCGAAATCCTGCAGTTGAAGGAAGCGATCAACGCGATGGTCGAGCAGCTGCGTTCGTTCGCCTCCGAAGTGACGCGCGTGGCGCGCGAAGTCGGAACCGAAGGACGCCTGGGTGTGCAGGCCGTCGTCCCCGGCGTCGCCGGTACGTGGAAGGACCTCACCGACTCGGTCAACGTCATGGGCGCGAACCTCACCGCGCAAGTCCGGAACATCGCGGAAGTCACGACCGCCGTCGCGCGCGGCGACCTCTCGCGCAAGATCTCGGTCGACGTCAAGGGAGAGATCCTCGAGCTGAAGAACACGATCAACACCATGGTCGACCAGCTTCGCGCGTTCGCGGCCGAGGTCACGCGCGTCGCGCGCGAAGTCGGCACCGAAGGGAAGCTGGGAGGTCAGGCCGAAGTGCCCGGCGTCGCCGGCACCTGGAAGGACCTTACCGACTCGGTCAACGTCATGGCCGCCAACCTCACCGACCAGGTCCGCGGCATCGTCAAGGTCGTCACCGCGGTTGCCAACGGCAACCTGCGCCAGAAACTGACGGTCGAAGCGAAGGGAGAAGTCGCGGCCCTCGCTGAAACGATCAACAACATGACCGACACGCTCGCGACGTTCGCCGAGCAGGTGACCAACGTCGCCCGCGAAGTCGGTGTCGAAGGACGGCTGGGCGGCCAGGCGAACGTGCCCGGGGCAGCCGGCACGTGGAAGGACCTCACCGGTAACGTCAACCTGCTGGCCGCGAATCTGACCAACCAGGTGCGCGCGATTGCGGAAGTGGCAACCGCCGTCACCAAGGGGGACCTGACGCGGTCGATTCAGGTCGAAGCCCGTGGCGAGGTCGCGGAGCTCAAAGACAACATCAACACGATGATCGACAACCTGCGCGGAACGACCGATCGCAACCAGGAGCAGGACTGGTTGAAGACCAACGTCGCCAAGTTCACCCGCATGCTGCAGGGGCAGCGCGATCTGGTCACCGTCGGCAAGCTCCTGCTGACCGAACTTGCACCGCTGGTCAATGCGCAGCAGGGCACGGTGTATCAGATGCTGAGCGAGGTCACCGACGCCACACCGTCACTGTCGCTCCTTGCCGGCTACGCGATCGGCGACGATCAGGCACCTCGCATCGAAGTTGGAAAAGGACTCGTTGGCCAGTGCGCGCTCGAGAAACAGCGCATCCTCCTCACCAAGGTGCCGTCTCGTTACATGCGCATCCACTCCAGCCTCGGTGCGGCGACGCCGAAGAGCATCGTCGTGTTGCCGGTTCTGTTCGAAGGTGAAACGAAAGCGGTCATCGAGTTGTCGTCGCTGCAGCCGTTCACCGCAACCCACCTGACGTTCCTCGAACAGCTGACGCAGTCGATCGGCGTTGTCTTCAACACGATCGAGGCGACGATGAGGACGGAGAACCTGCTGCTGCAGTCGCAGCAGCTGACGATCGAGTTGCAGACCCGGCAGAGCGAACTTCAGCAGACCAACGAGCAGCTGGCGCTCAAGGCGCAGGAGCTCGCGGAACAGAACGTCGAAGTCGAGCGCAAGAACAAGGAAGTCGAGCAGGCACGCCGGGCGCTGGAAGAAAAGGCCGCGGAGCTGGCGCTGACCTCGAAGTACAAATCAGAGTTCCTCGCGAACATGTCGCACGAGCTTCGCACACCGCTCAATTCGATCCTCATTCTCGGGCAGCAGCTCGCGGATAATCCGACCGGAAATCTGGCTGCCAGGCAGGTCGAATTCGCCAGGAACATCCACTCGGCCGGCACCGACCTCCTCACACTGATCAACGACATTCTCGACCTGTCGAAGATCGAATCGGGCACGGTGACCGTCGAGCCCGAAGAGCTCACGTTCAGATCGCTTCGCGATACGGTCGGGCGCATGTTCCACCATCTCGCGGAGTCGAAGAACCTCGCATTCCAGGTGGATATCGACAATTCGCTGCCGAGAACGTTCACGAGTGATCCGAAGCGCCTGCAGCAGATTTTGAAGAACCTGCTTTCGAACGCGTTCAAATTCACATCGCAGGGCCAGGTCAACATGCGAGTGAAGCAGGTGACCACGGGGTGGACGCCCGATCATCCGGTTCTTCGTTACGCTCCGGCAGCCGTTGCAATCGAGGTATCGGACACCGGCATTGGCATCGCGCCCGAGAAGCAGCGCCTGATCTTCGAAGCATTCCAGCAGGCCGATGCCGGCACCAGCCGCAAGTACGGCGGAACCGGTCTCGGTCTGGCGATCAGCCGTGAACTGGCCTCGCTCCTTGGTGGCGAGATTCGCCTGATCAGTGTCCCCGGGCAGGGCAGCACGTTTACTCTGTACTTGCCGGTCAACTACATCGGCCCGGTGCGGGCGGTAACCGCTCCCGCGAGCGAACGGGTTGCGGCAGACACGGCGCGTGTCGTCCCGACGACGCTTCCGGTTCTCGCTGTCGCCAAGACCGAAGAAGTGGTGCTCGACGACCGCGACGACATCGTCGAAGGCGATCAAACGCTGCTTATTGTCGACGACGACCCTCACTACGCGCGCGTGCTGCTTGGACTCGCGCGGGACAAGGGTTTCAAGGCGATCGTCACCAACCGCGGTGCCGCGGCACTCACGCTCGCGCGGCAGTATCTGCCGACGGCAATCACGCTGGATGTCTTCCTTCCCGACATGCTTGGCTGGACCGTGCTGAACAACTTGAAGTTGGATCCAGCGACACGGCACATTCCGGTTCAGATGCTCTCTGTTGAAGAAGAGCGGCAGCACGGCCTGTCGCATGGTGCTTTCTCCTACCTCGTCAAGCCGGGAACGACACAGGATCTCGAACAGGCATTCGATCGCATCAAGTCGTACGTTGTTCCTCACAAGAAGCGGCTGCTGGTTGTGGAGGATAACGAGATCGAGCGCGAAGGCATCGTCGATCTGGTGATGCACGACGACATCGAGGTGGCTGCCGTCGGAACCGGGGAGGAAGCGCTCAGTGTTCTGCGAGAGCGCCCGGTGGAGTGCTGCGTCGTCGATTTGCGCCTGCCGGACATGTCAGGATTCGATCTGCTGGGACGGATGCAATCCGAACCGGAACTGCGCGACACACCCGTGGTCGTATTCACCGGCAAAGAGCTGAGTTCTGAAGAGGAGGCTCAGCTGAAAACGGTGGCGAAGAGCGTCGTGCTGAAAGATGTGCAATCGCCGGAACGATTGTTCGACGAGACCGCGCTGTTCCTCCATCGTGTCGTTGCCGATTTGCCTGAATCCAAACGCAAGCTCCTCGAGCGGCTCCACGGCTCCGATGCCGTCCTGCGCGGTCGCCGCGTCCTCATCGTCGACGACGACGCCCGGAATATCTTCGCGTTGACGAGTCTGCTGGAAAACCATGAAATGGAGGTCGTCACCGCAACCAATGGACGTCAGGCGATCGATCTAATCAATGAGACTGAGGGTCTCAGCGTCGTCCTCATGGACATCATGATGCCCGGCATGGACGGCTACGAGACGATGAGAGAGATTCGCAAGAATCCGGAGTTCCGAACGCTGCCCATTCTGGCGCTGACGGCGAAGGCGATGAAAGGGGACCGTGAGAAGTGCCTCGGAGCGGGCGCGTCGGACTACATCGCGAAGCCGGTCAACACGGAACAGCTGTTGTCGCTGCTCCGGGTTTGGCTCTATCGCTGAACTGTTCCAGGTTGTTGGTTGTCAGTTCTGAGTTCGAAGGGCACCACTGAATGAACGAGGACGTCAAGATCCTGATCGTCGACGACGAAGGGCGGAACCTGGACTCGCTGGAGATCATGCTTCAGCCGACCGGTTGTACGTCTATCCGCGCGACGTCTGCCGACGAGGCGCTCCTCGCGGTGCTGCGTCACGATTTTGCGGCGATGATCCTCGACATCCGAATGCCCGGGATGAGTGGGATCGAACTTGCGAACCTCGTCAAGCAACGACGCCGGACGCAGTACGTTCCGATCCTTTTTTTGACGGCACACCTTGTCGACGACGACGACATTCTTCGGGGATATGGCGTTGGCGCGGTCGATTACCTGAGTAAGCCCGTCAAGGGCGACATCCTGCGATCGAAGATCAACGTCTTCATCGAGCTGCATCGAAAGACGCGCGCGCTTGCGGCTCTCAACGAAGAACTGCAACGGCAGGTGGCGGCACGACAAAACGCTCAAGAGGCGCTTCAGCATGTCAACCAGGAGCTCGAGTTGAGGGTGGCCGAGCGGACCAGCGCGCTCGAGCAGGCGTTGCTCCGTGAGCGTCGCGCTCGCGACGAGGCCGAGCGGCAAAGCCGCATCAAGGATGAGTTTCTGGCGACGCTCAGCCACGAGCTACGAACGCCGATGAACGCGATCCTCGGATGGGTGAGTCTGCTGGCCCGAGGGGAGGGCGTCAAGGATTCACGACACGCAATAGAGGTCATCCAGCGAAACGCCCAGATGCAGGCGAAGTTGATCGAGGATCTTCTGGAGCTGAACAGGCTGGCGCTGGGGACGACACGGTTGGAGGTGGCACGTACCGATATCGGAGCGGTGGTTCTTGCCGCGGTGGAGTCGATGAAACCAGCCGCGGAAGCCAAGCACGTTCAGGTTGTCGCGAGTGTTGAAACGGGGTTGCCACAGGTGCAAGCGGATCCCCAGCGGGTTCAGCAGATCCTCTTTAACCTGCTGCACAACGCGGTCAAGTTCACTGGAGCGGGCGGCACCGTCGACGCGCGGGTCAGTCACGCGGATGGACACGTCCGCATCCTCGTGCAGGACACCGGGCGCGGCATCGCGCCGGATTTCCTGCCGTTCGTCTTCGATCGATTTCGGCAAGCTGATGCATCGCCGACGCGCGGCGCGACCTGGGGACTTGGCATCGGTCTGTCGATTGCGAAGTATCTGGTCAAGCTTCATGGCGGCTCCATTCAAGCCGCCAGTCCCGGCCTTGATCAGGGCGCCACGTTTACGGTGGACCTTCCGGTGATGGGCCAGCACGGTGTGACGCGTGGTGAAGACATGGATGGTCTGGCCGCTGCGGCACTGTCGTAGCGATACTGCCTAGCTTGAAATCACGGCAGAGAAACTGGTAACAGGTACGCACGGTATGTCTGTTTCGATAAGTTGTCCGCAGCTCGGTGATGCGGGTCTGCGCAACCAGCTCACGACCGCCGTCAAGACGGTCGTGAAACGCTGGCGGCCGGCCTTTGAAAGCTGGAGGCTCTCGCTGTTCAAATCGCAATCCGGCAGCGGTTGGGACCTGGCGATTTCGGGCCCGCGATTCCGGAAGATCTTTACGCTGAACGGCCCGGTCGACGATCTTCCAGGTCTCGTGAGTGCGTATATCGACGCCATCCTTTCTCAGCTGTCCGACCAGCGGCGAGCGGCTCCGAATCACTGATCACTGATTAGATGCCGAACTGGCTGCGGGTGATCGATACGGTGACAGGGCTCGCGCGAACGGCCGGGCGGCTGCGCGCGACATTTGATCCCGGGTCCACCGACATCGCCGAGGGAACGACTCGCGGGCTGGAGACGCGGTTAGCCGGTGTCGTGGTCGCGGCGTTGAAAGAGGCGTTCGATCGCGATCGCGCCCGGATGGACCTCGAACGCACGCAGGTCGAAGCTGAGCAGCGGCGTGCGGAAGAGGCGCTTGCTGCAGAGCTGCGTCGCCAGGCGGCGGATCGTGCGCTCGGTCAGCTCAAGCTGCTCGCGATCATGGCGATCGCAGCGTGGATGCTGTCGGCAGCCCTTGCCGTCTGGCTGCCAGGGATGCGCGCCGGAGTCCCCAGAGGTCTCCTCGGTGCCGGCTGGGCGCTCTCATTCGGCGCGCTCGCCTGCACGTTTGTGGCCTTTCAGACAATCTCGACCTGGGGCGCCTCGGGGCAGCCCAACACGTTGCCCGCAAGCCGCGCCTCCGCGGTCGCGCCGTGGCTTCTCGTTCTCGCCCTCGCCAGCACTGGCGCCAGCCTCCTCGCCGCGCTATAACATGGCAATTGGTGGATTTGTGCATTGGTGACGTGGTGAATTGATGAACGCATAATGCGAGGCGTTGATCCACCAACTCACCAATTCACCAATCGCCAATTCGAAAGTCACCAACGTGAAACGAGATCCTCTGCTGCAGGCGATCGCGGAAGCACGGCACGCCGATCCGTTCGCTGTCCTTGGACCACACCTCGAGCCGGACAAGGGTGTGGTGATAAGAACCGTCATTCCGACCGCCGAGCGCATTAGCGTGACGCGCAACGGGTCGGGGTCCATCGAGATGACGCGACGGCATCCTGCCGGCATTTTTGAAGCGATCTTCCCGGACCTGACCGAGATTCCTGATTACCGGCTGCGCGTGTCATACCAGGGGGGCGTGACGTCGGAAATCGACGACCCGTACCGCTACGGCCGTGTCCTGTCGGACTACGACCTGTATCTATTCGGCGAGGGGAAGCACACGCGCATTTACGACAAGCTCGGTGCGCACCCGATCACGGTCGGCACGGCGGCCGGAGTTCACTTCGGCGTCTGGGCGCCGAATGCAAAGCGCGTCAGCGTCGTTGGCGACTTCAACGCATGGGACGGTCGCCGGCATCCGATGCGTTCGCTCGGAGCCAGCGGCGTATGGGAAATCTTCATACCGGGTATCGCGACTGGCGAGCGATACAAGTTCGAGCTGCTCACTCGGTATGGAGAAGTGATCCTGAAGTCCGATCCGTTTGGATTTGCGTTCGAACTCCCGCCGCTGAGTGCCTCGCTCGTCGCGGCTCCCCAATATCAATGGAAAGACGACGAGTGGATGCGATCGCGGCAGTCGGCTGATTCCTGGTTTCACCGGCCGTTTGCCGTTTACGAGGTGCACCTCGGCTCGTGGGCGCGAATCCCGGAGGAAGGCAATCGATATCTGACGTATTCCGAGCTGGCGGAGCGGCTGATTCCCTACGTCAAGGAGATGGGCTACACGCACATCGAGCTGCTCCCGGTGATGGAACACCCGTTTTCCGGCTCGTGGGGCTATCAAGTGATCGGCTTTTTCGCGCCGACCAGCCGCTTCGGCAAGCCGGAAGAATTCAAGGCGTTGGTCGACGCGTGCCACGCGCATGGAATCGGTGTCATTCTCGATTGGGTCCCGGGGCATTTTCCGAAAGACGCGCACGGGCTCGCGCAGTTTGACGGCACGGCGCTCTTCGAACATCAGGACCCCCGCCAGGGCGAGCACCGGGAGTGGGGAACGCTGATCTTCAATTACGGACGCAACGAGGTCCGCAATTTCCTGCTCGCGAACGCGCTCTTCTGGCTGCACGAGTATCACGTCGACGGACTGCGCGTCGATGCCGTTGCCTCGATGCTCTATCTCGATTACTCGCGTAAACAGGGGGAATGGATTCCAAACCGTTTCGGTGGACGGGAGAATCTCGATGCGATCGAGTTTCTCCGTGAGCTGAATACCCTCACCCACGCCGAGCAACCCGGTTCGATCACGATTGCGGAAGAATCCACAGCGTGGCCATCGGTTAGTCGGCCCACGTACGTCGGCGGGCTGGGTTTCACTTACAAGTGGAACATGGGATGGATGAACGACATCCTGGAGTACGTGCGGAAGAATCCGGTCTATCGCCGCTATGAACATCGGCACCTGACCTTCTCGCTCCTGTATGCGTTCAGCGAGAACTTCATCCTGCCGTTCTCGCACGATGAAGTCGTTCACGGCAAGGGGTCAATGTTCGGGAAGGTTCCGGGCGACGACTGGCAAAAGGCGGCGACGCTCCGCAGCCTGTATGGGTTCATGTACGCCCATCCGGGGAAGAAGCTCATGTTCATGGGTTGCGAGTTCGGGCAGACGCGCGAGTGGAACTACGACTACAGCCTGGACTGGCATGCCCTCGACGACCCGCTGCACCAGGGACTGCGATTGTTCATGCAGGATCTAAATCGCACCTACCAGTCGGAGCGTGCGCTGTTCGAGCTGGATTTCGACGGCAGCGGGTTTCAGTGGATCGATTGCAACGACAGCGAGAACAGTGTTGTCTCGTTCATCCGCCGCGCCAAGGACAGCGCCGACTATCTCGTCGCGGTTCTGAACTTCACACCGGTGCCGCGGGATGGATACCTGGTTGGCGTCCCCACACCCGGCCCATACCTGGAGCTGGTCAACAGCGATGCCGCGGTGTACGGCGGATCGAACATCGGCAATGGCGGCGCCATCTTCACTGAGGCACTCGCGGCGCACGGCTATCACCAGTCCCTACGACTGACCCTCCCGCCGCTCGGATTCCTGCTGTTGAAGCCCGGCCGCTAACCACGGATTCACACGAGCCACGGAAGAACACGAGCCACGGAGTAACACGAGCCACGGAAGAACACGGATTAACACGGAATAACACGGGGCACGGAATAACACGGATTAGTGGTGGAAGATTTCCGCGCGTTCAGCGAGCGAAAGGCACGCGAGGCGACGTCGGCGGTGCTGGTGCCACTCGATACCACCGAGGATCATTCCGACAAATTTGCCACTCGATCGATTGGTAACGCGTGGACTCGCCAATATTACGATGGACTGTTTCATCTCGCGATGTACGGCCGCTCATGTCCGTTCGTCTCGCTCGTGTTCGTGCAGTCCAAGAACGGCAATACGGGCACCGATAATCCCGACGAACTCGGCGGTGGGCCGCTCGACAAGCATCTCGTTTACGAAGGGCTATCGAGGGTTGGCGTCGACGCGGTGCTTGCCGGCGCGAAGACGGCCGACGATCCCGGCACGTTTTTCTCCGTCTGGCATCCTGAGCTCGTTGCGCTTCGACGAGAGCTCGGTCTGCCGCGACATCCCGCGCAGATCGTCGTCACCGGCACAGGTCGCATCGACCCGGAGACGAGCCGGATTTTCAATGTGCCGGAAGTGTCAGTCTTCGTGCTTGCCGGTCCGGTCGGATGTCGCGAGCTCGAGCGAGCCATTGCCGATCGCTCGTGGGTACGGCTGGTTCCGATGTCGGGCGAGGACCTGAGGACGCCGCTCGAGTATCTCGGTCGCGAATATGGAATCCGGCGGATATCAGCGGTGGGTGGTCGAACCACTGCATCCGCGCTGCTGGATCAGGGACTTGTGCAGGATGTCTGCCTGACAACGACGGATCGATACGCCGGTCAACCGAATACCCCGTTGTATGTTGGCAGCCGTCCGGCGCGGATGACGCCAATCGTGCGCAAACGCGGGCTGGATCGCGAGTATCCAATGGTCTTCGAGCACCTGTCGATTCAAACGTAGAATCTATTTGCTCATGCCCTCGATCCGTTCCCACTCGTCGTCACTGACCGGCATGACCGAGAGGCGCGGGACGCGGGTGAGAGGAAACGTCGCGAATGACTTGTCTGCTTTGACCGCCGCGAGCGTCACGGGGTTTTTCAGTTTGCGCACCGGGACGACATCAACGGCGTAGAACTTGCCGGTCGTGTCACTCGGATCCGGGTACGACTCTGCTGCTGCCTTGGCGACACCCACAACCGCCTTCTCGTCTCCCGTGTGATAGAAGAAGATGCGGTCGCCTTTCTTCACGGATCGCAGGTGCTTCTGAGCGACGGGATTTCTCACGCCGGTCCACGAGGTCTTCCCGTCGCGAACGAGATCGTCGTAGCTGTAGTGCGTCGGTTCTTCTTTGAATAGCCAGTTCATTTCTGCATCCTATGCCACCACGCCGTCCAATCGCCAACGACTGGTCCGAATTGCGACTGAAGGATCGGATCGAGCGCGATCTTCGCATCCTCTTTGTTGGAATCAATCCAGGTGTTCGTTCTGCACTGACGGGTCATCACTTTGCCGGGTATTCGAATCGATTCTGGAAACTCCTGTGGGAGTCGAAGCTGGTGCCGGAACCGATCACTTATGCCGAGGATCATCGGCTGCTCGAGTGGGGCTTCGGGATTACGAACCTTGTCGCGCGACCCAGTCCGGGGATCGACGATCTTGCGCCGCCCGAGTACATCGCCGGCTGGCACATCCTCGAGCGAAAGATAAAGAAGTATCGGCCGAGGCTGGTTGCGCTCGTCGGGGTGACTCTATATCGAGTCATTCAGCCGCTGCTGGCCGACGACGCCGACAAGAACACACGCGGACGCTTGCGGACCGCTCCACTAACCACTGGTCTTCGCCCGGAGACGATACACCAGGCGCGCATCTACGTGTTACCGAACCCGAGCGGGCGCAACGCGAACTTTACCTACGATGAGATGCGGCGGGCCTTTCGAGGACTTCGACGGGCCACGGAAGAACACGGGAAGGATAAGCCACGGATGAACACGGATTAACACGGAATGAGTGAGCCACGGAAGAACACGGATCGACACGGAAACGAGTGAGCCACGGAAGAACACGGATCGACACGGAAACGAGTGAGCCACGGAAGAACACGGATCAACACGGAATGAGTGAGCCACGGAAGAACACGGATCGACACGGAAACGAGTGAGCCACGGAAGAACACGGATTAACACGGAACGAGTGGGCCACGGAAGAACAGGGATGAACACGGAACGAGTGGGCCACGGAAGAACACGGATCAACTGACGCATGCAATGAATAAATCGACGCACATTCTGGGCTGGAGCGTGTCAGAAATTTTGTGTGTCGGGCATAACATGAGGAGCCGTTATGCCACGACCTCGCCGTAAGACCCTGGTGCGCGAAGCACCACTGACGCCCGTCCCGTCGGAGATTCTCCATCAGTTCATTCGAGAAGGACCGATCTCGCCTGAAGAGCTCGACGCGGCGGCGCGTCGCTTTAAGAACGCACTGATCGAGCGCGCACTGGGCAGCGAGCTCACGCATCATTTGGGGTATCCGCCTGGCGGCGCGAAGCCCGTCGACGCGACCAATCACCGCAATGGGACGAGTGGCAGACCGTGCTGACCGACGATGGAGCGGTTGCCATCGCGGTTCCGCGCGATCGTGAGGGGACGTTTGAACCACGCCTGATCGGCAAACACGAGCGCCGGTTCACAGGCTTCGATGACAAAGTCCTGGCGCTGTACGCCCGGGGGATGACGGTGCGTGAGATCCAGGCGTTCCTCAACGAGATGCACGGCGTCGAAGTATCGCCTGACCTGATCAGCACGGTCACCGACGGGATCGTGGCCGAAGTCAGCGCCTGGCAGAGGCGGCCGCTCGACCCGATGTATCCGGTCGTGTTTTTCGACGCTCTGCGTGTGAAAATTCGCGATAAAGCGACGGTGATGCGCAAGGCCGTTTATCTGACTTTGGCGATTCTGCCCGATGGCACGCGTGACATCTTGTTTGTTGTTCGTTCCAGATAAAATGCCGCGCATGGACGCTGCCGTCCCCGCGGACGCCAAAAACGCGCCCACAGGGACTTGGAAAACCGCACAAAACGCGGTTTCCCACACCGCCCACG
>Ga0111539_10000974_pt1 | contig 37579 bp, 27 predicted proteins | sample RhiMethybrSRZTD1_FD_79667 | JGI IMG/M metagenome (GOLD analysis project Ga0111539, IMG submission 79667) | Populus rhizosphere microbial communities from Tennessee, USA - Rhizosphere MetaG P. TD hybrid SRZTD1 (version 2) (version 2) | ecosystem: Host-associated > Plants > Roots > Rhizosphere >...
ATGCGCGTGGACCTGCAGGTCATGGACACGAAGCGCTGCGCGGTGCTGCCGGATTACGGGCCGCAGAAGATCCACGGCGGCGTCATCTGCGCCGCCAATGCCGGCCGGTCTACCTGCGCGGGAGACAGTGGCGGCGCCATCACGCCGACGAACGGCGCACCGGCGATCGTCGGCATCGTGAGCTGGGGCAAGGGCCGATGCACGGGCGACGGCCAGCCCGGCGTCTTCACCCGTGTCGCGAGCTTTCGCGACTGGATCAGGCAGGCAATGCTGCTCGATCCCGCGAAGAACTCACTCCCGTAAGCGCAAACGGCCCGCGGCGGCGTCACGCGCCGGCCGCGGGCTCGATGGCTGAAGCCTAGGGCGAAACCTTGTCGCCGCCGGACTGCGGATCGTCCGCGGAATTCGTCGCCGCGTCCGGAGCCGGTGCGGGTTCGGCCGGGGCTGCCGGCGCTTCAGCCGCTGGAGCCGGGGCTTCCGCCGCCGGTGCAGGGGCCGCTTCTTCCTTTTTCGCGCAGGCCGCCGTCAACAGTGCGGCTGCGGCGAGCGCGATCAATGTCTTCAGGTTCAACATTATTGTCTCCCTCGTTGTAGTGCCCGGCGGTTCTGACGCGAGGCCGATCGAGCCTATTCGAAGCCGAGGCTCGTCAGCAACTCCTTGAATCGGGGATCATTGCGCAGGGGGTCGAGCTTCGGGTCGTTGCGGGCATAGATGAGGCCAGAGTCCCCGATCCGGCGGGCGTGCTGGAGCCGCTCCAGGGCGGCGTCCCGCTCGCCCCACTGGGCGAGGACCTGGGCCTGCTGGTAGAGGACGCGGTCGCCCTGGTCGGCAACCAGCTTCGATAGCCCGGCCTTCGCGGCCGTGTCGTTCCCGAGCTTGCGATCGACGATCGCGATGCCGGCCAGGCGGAAGTCGTCTACCGGTTCCGCCAGGTATTCCGTCCTGGCTTCCTGGTGGCGGCCCAGCATCAGCAGCGCGTCGGCGATGCCGGCGTGGGCCTGCGACAGGCGCGGGTTCATGTCGAGCGCCTTGCGCAGCGGCGGGATCGACTCGCGGTATTCCCGGGCGGCGTAGGCGATGGAGCCGGCCGCGCGGTGAATGAGCGGATTCAGCTTGTCGAGCACGAGCGCGCGCCCGATCGCTTCAGCGGCCTCGCGGGCCCTGCCCGTGCGCGCGCTGTACTGCGCGTAGCGCGCGAGCACCGTGGCCTCGCCCGCTCCCAGCTCGCGCGAGCGCTCGAATGGCGCACGCGCGGCTCGCGCGTCGAGCCTGCCCTGGAACAGCGTGAAGCCAAGCGTCGAATACGCCTCGGCGAAGTCCGGGGCGATCTCGATCGCGCGCTCGGCGGCGGCCACGGCCTCGTCGTACAGGGCGGCGGTTTCCCCGAGCTTTCCGTACTGGTTCGCGATCGCAGTCAGCGAGCGGGCGCGCGCCGCGTGCGCAGCTGCATAGTCCGGATCGGCGGCGACCGCAAGGTCGAACTGCGCGAGCGCAGCGCGCTCGGAGGCTTCGTCCGCGCTCAGGTCGTAGAGCGCGCGGCCGCGGAGGTACGCGTCGAAGGCTTCAACGCTGGTCGTGCCGCCGGACTGTGCCTTGGCAGGCGCGATCTTCGCCACGAGCGCGCTCGCCACCGATGCCGCAATCTCGCTCTGTACCGCGAATATGTCCTCGAGGCTCCTGTCGAAGCTCTGCGACCACTTGCTGAAGCCCGTCGCGCCGTCGGTGAGGTCCGCCGTCACCCGGACGACGTTCTTCGATTGCCGCACGCTGCCCACGAGCAGAAACGCGACGCCCAAGGCGCGCGCGATCGACACCGCGTCTTCCTTGCTGTCGCGGAACTTGGACGCGGACGCCTGCGCCATCACCTGCAGGCTGAAGTTGCGTGCGAGCGTCGCGCGCAGCTCCTCCGACAGCCCGTCCGAGAAGTAGTCCTGGCTGCGGTCGCCGCCCATGTTCGCGAACGGCAGCACGGCCACGCTGTTCGGCGGCGCGCCCGCCGCTCCGAAGATCCCCGAACGCCAGGCGATGAGTCCCGCGGCGCCGGCGACGGCGACGCCTGCCCCGGCCATCAAGACCCCTCTTCGCGAGATCCCGGCACGCGACGGCGGAATCACGGGACGCGCGGGCGGGTGCTGCGCGACGCTGCCGGCCGCTGCGACGCTGCGGACAATCGCCTGGATCTCGGGCGATTCCGCCTGCCCGCGCCACTTCGCGAGGTCGATCGCGTGATACTGGCGAAATCCGAGCGGTGGCAGCGTGCCGTCGATCGATACCGGCACCAGTTTCCGCAGGTCGCGTCCCTGCGAGGCCTCGTCCAGCACCCAGTCGGACTCGGCCGAGGCCTTCGACCACAGCACGATGACCGCGTCGCAGTGGTCGAGCTCGTTCTCGATCGACTTCGCGAACGCGGCGCCGCCCTCGATCAGGCCGTCCCACCAGACCGCGAGCCCGGCTGATTCGAGGGCGAGCGCGAGTTTCGACGCCTGCGCCTGGTCGGTGCGCGCGTAGCTCAAGAAGACCGACTTGCCTGGAGTTCCTCTGGAACCCTTCTCGTTCTCGGGCATGAATGCTTCCGGCTCGCGCCCGGGTCGCGGCACCTTAGGCCGGGCGGCGCCTGATAATCAAGTCATGCCGGAAGTGCCCGCCTCGCGGCGAGCCGCTACATGGCGCCGATCGCGTTCAGGAACGCGCCCTGGTGCTCGTAGCTCAAGTCCGTGAGGTCTTCCGAGAAGTCCGTGAAGTTGTAGCCGACCCCGACCTTGAAGTGGCGGCCGACATACCGGTAGACGGCGACCAGGGCACCGCCGCGGCGCTCGCCGAGGTCGGGCAGCTCGAGCGCGCGCGCCTCGACCATGCTTTCCCAGCCTTCCAGGAAACGCCAGTCGGCGCGCACCAACACGAGATGCGCGGAGTTGTCGAAGAACTCCGGATTCTCGCGCTCGAGACTTGCTTCGCCCAGGCGGTAGGCGTACTTGCCGCCGATCGTCCAGCGCTCGGTCAGGTCATAGCTGAGGTCGAGCGCCGCGACATGGCTCTTCTGGATGAATTCGGCCGGAACACCCTGACCGGTCACCTGGTCCGTCGTCGGGACGTTGTAGAAGTACGTGTACTTGGCCAGCGCATTGAAGCGGTCGTTGCGCACCGGTCGATACGCATATCCGACAACGGCTTCGGTGTAGCCGCCGTTGAAGAACTCGCCCTGTGAGCTCTCGCTGACTGCGTGGTCGAGCTTTCCAATCACGCGCCAGTCCGGCGACAACTGGTAGCGCGCGCTGTTGCGCAATAGCCAGGTGGTTCGCTCGGTCGTCCCCAGGTCGAGCTGCTCCGACTCGTCGACGCGGTACTCGACGGCGCTCGAGAACTGCACGTTGTCGAACGCGTAGCCGACATGCACGCCGCCGGCGACGCGATCGGTCTCCGCCCCGGTCAGCGGGTCGGCGAGCGTGCCGACGTCCGCATTGGCTCCGAAATTCCAGCGCTCGCTCGCGGCGAGGCTGATGCCGGTCGCGTGCGTCAGGCCCGTGGCGGAGCCGCTTTGCTGGTAGCGCTCCTCGAAGTAGACGCTTGAGCTGTCGGAGAGGCGCCGCTTCACGCCGGAGACCAGGTTTCCGCGGCGGACGAGCAGTCCGTTGTCGGTACGCTCGTTCTCGAGCGCGTAATTGAGATAAAGGTTGGTGCGCTCGGAATAGAGGAAGCTGCTGCCGACGCGCCCGCCCGGACCCAGGTCGCCGTCAGAGACCTCAGTGTCGATGCGCAGCCGTTCCGTGAGCCGGTAGGATCCGCCGACGCCCAGCCGGCCGTTGTCCTCGCGGTCGCCGGTCGATGCAACGGTGTCCTGCACGAAGCCGTAGCCCCGCCACGACGAGCCCGGGTCGTAGTCCATCTGCACGACGGCGTCCGTACGCTCGCCCTGCTCCTGCGTGAGCGGCACGAGCGCCGAATTGTCGGTGCGCTCATCATTGCGGACGCCGGCGCTCACCTTCAGGCGTTCGGTGAACTGGAATCCCGTATTGACCTCGACCGCGGTGGTCTCGAGCCCCTGGTCGATCGTGCGCCGGTCGCCCTTGGCGCCGACGCTGAGGCGCGTCGTCACCGGCATCCAGAATGTGCCGCCGAAGTTTTCCGTGTCCGCGACGGTCGCGTAGCCCGGCGCGGAGTACCCGGCGTCGAGTGTCTGCGCATAGACCGAGGCGCGACCGTCGTGGCCGGCAAAGAAATCGCCGATGCCCACGCTCACGTCCGCGCGGTAGGCGCCGGCCTCCGCTTCCGTGAACGACAGGTCGTCGTAGCCGGTGAACCCGAAGCCGCCGTCGTCCGATCGCTGAAGTCCGGAAACCAGGCCTTCGCTGCGGCCGGCCTGCAGCTTGAGCCAGGTGTCGGCGCTCTTGCGGAGCGTCACATCGGCGGCATTCATCCCGTTGTCCGCGTCGCCTTCGTCGCTGCTGCTCGAGGTCAGGCCGACCTTCACGTGGTCGTTGAGCCAGTAGTGGCCCTGGCCGCCGACGGCCATCGCATCCAGCTCGTCGAAGCCCGGCGTGTACTCGTACCGCACGACCAGCCAGGCCTCGTCGCCGCCGAGGCCGCTGTTGCGGACCAGCAGGTTGTCGTTGGCCGTCGACGACAGGGGCTCCGAGAGCAGCAGCCGCCCCTGCAGGTAGTCGATGTCGTAATCCATGTCGGGCCGAAGGTTGACCACGCCGGTCACGATGCCCGAGTCCTTGTCGCGCAGCTCGATCCGCAGCCGCTCGGAGCCGCCGAGGATGTCCTGGTGCCGCAGGAAGTAGAGCGAGCCGCCGGTGCCGCGGAACTGCTCGTAGCTCGCCATCGTCCCGGGCTCGGCGGCAAATCCGTCGAACGCAAAGCGCCGCTCGCCGAAGCTCGTCGTCGATTCCGACGCGTAGTGCCCGTTTGCGCCATACAGCCCGCGATCGACCTGCCCCAGCTCGTTGCCCATGTAGTCGACCGAGAAGTTGCCCCACATGCCGTAGTTCTCGCCGTGGGCCGCTTTCACGTAGAACTTGCCCATGGTGGCGGCCATTTCCTCGACCACGCCGTCGTCACCGAAGGTCGGGTAGTGGTTGTCCGGATCGATGCGCCGGAACAGCGAGTCGGGTGACTTGTCGAGGAAGTTCCCGAACAGGTCCTCGACCGGCCCTTCGCGCGTGTCTGCGCTCGCGGTGACGTGCCAGTGGTCGCCGAACTTGCTGTTCAGGTAGAAGGCCAGGCGTCCATCGAGCGGCGAGTCGAGGTCGACGGGCGAGTCTGCGCCCTGGAGCAGTTCGGCCGGGCCGCTGGTGCGGCTCTCCGACAGGGTGAAATCCGCGAGGCCCACGTAGAAGGTGTCGGCGCGCTTGAACTCGAGGTCGCGCAGGTACAGGTTGCCGTTCCCCTCCTCGTCCAGCACTGCGACTTCCACCGTGTGCGCCCCTGTTGGCAGGATCTCCTCCGCGGCGAAGTTACCGGCGGCGTCGACCGGCACTTCGCGGCCGGCGACCCAGACCGAGTGCTTGGCCGGTATGCCACTGCCCTGCACCTTGACCGTGCCGCTGCCGAGGGGAATGTTCCGGAGCGCGAGCCCGCTCTCGCCGTACGCGGCGAGCAGCTCGCGCTCCTCGGGCCCGGGCGTCGCCATCCCGTCGCTTACCGCCGTCGCGTCCCCGCCCTCGCTTGCAGGTGCCGGCTCGCGCTCGGGCGCGCTGTATAGCCAGAGCGGCTGCGGGTCGGTCTCGTCGAAGTTGCCGTGGCCGTCGTAGGCGCGGAGCACGAAACGCAGTTCGTGGGTGGGTCCGGCGAGCTTCAGCGCCGGCGGCTGCCATTCCGCAAATCCCGCGCGATCGACGTCGACCACCGCGAGCGGCGTCGAAGCCACGCCCCGGTCCGCCTCGAATACGCGCACCTCGGCGCGGTCGATGAAGTGGCCGTAGTTGGCGTACATCCGGAATCGAATCGGCGGCACGATGGCTTCCTCGCCCTGCCCCACGATTTCGACGGCGCGCGGATGCGCCGCGACGCCGAGGCGCGGGCTCGACTCGAAGTTGTCGAACCGGAATCGGATGTCGGCCTTGTCGAGCGCGACGTCGGTGCAGCGCTGCACGTCCGCGGAGTTGCGTGCCGGGTCGTCGATCGGCTCGCCGTCGACGGTGATGCGCATCAGGTTGAGCGCATAGGGATTCTCCGGCTTGAGCTCGCGCGTCATGCGCTGGATGTCGACGCCCTCGTAGTCGTCGCGCTTCGCGGGCTCGTCGTAGACGACCTGGACGCGCACGAAGCTCTCCGCACCCTGGACGAAGCCCGCGTTGACCACGTCGTCCGATTGCACGTAGCCGCGACCCTCGTGCTCCGCAACCGCGCCGGCGAGCGCCGGGTCCTCGAGCAACGACTCCTTGGCGCGGCGCGCGCGCGCCGCGGAAAGCCCGACGTCGTCACCGTAGACCGCGGCCGTGCGCCGGTCGAGGCGCTCGTTCCGCGTGAAGCCGATGAAGCGCAGGCGTGCGTTGCTGTGACCCGCGACGTCCGCGAGCGCGCGCGAGAGGTCGGCCGCGTAGCCGGCGGGTACGACCGGCTGGCCGTGCTCGAGCGCGAGCGGAGCGATCCGCCCCCAAGGGGGATCGTACACGCGGGTCACCATCTCCTCGCCGGCGTCGCCCGGGCAGAGCTGCGGCTCGTCGGGCAGCTCCTGCAGGGGATCGTCGTACCAGAACTCGACCTCAACGCGCCGGTTGAGTGCGCGGCCCTGCTCCGTCTCGTTCGAGGCCAGCGGCTGCGAGTCGCCGCGGCCGTCGCTCTGCACGGCAGCGGCGGGCAGGCCGATCGCCTCCTGGACTGCGAGCGCCACGCGATGCGCGCGCGAGCGCGACAGCGAGACGTGATCGCCGTAGATGCGATCGTTGCGGCCGCTCAGAGGGACGTCGTCCGTGTGTCCAATGAAGCGGACGGTCACGTTCTGCCGATCACGCAGGTTCTCGAGCGCCTGGCGCACCTGGGCGGTGAACGCCTCCGGCACCGCGGCAGTCTCATCGTCGTAGCGCAGCGGCACGATGAGGTTGCGCACGCGCGCGCGCCGGGCATGGCCCTCCAGGTAGCGCATCTTGCAGACGGTCTCCATGCGGCAGACCTTCACGCGCCGGATGTCCTCGGCAACGACGAATTCCTCCTCGCGCGTCTCGGGGGCGGCCTCGTCGTACCAGACTTCGACCTCGACGCGCCGGTTGAGTGCGCGGCCCTCTTCGCTCGCGTTCGAGGCGATCGGCCGGGTGTCGCCCGCCCATTCGTAGGAGATCGACTCGGGGGGAAGGTCGAGCACGCTCTTGAAGTACTCGGCCACCTCGCCGGCACGCTCGCGCGACAGCCCCGAGTTGTCCTCGAAGACCCGCGCGAGCGCGGGCGACAGCGGCTGCGAATCCGCGTGCCCGACGAAGTGCACGCGCACGTTCCTGCGTTCGCGCATCCCGGCGAGCACCTCGTTCAGCGTTGCGACGTAGGCCGGCGGGATCTGCGCTACGCCCGACTCGAACCGGATCGGCGGCACGACATTCCTGAGCTTGACCGTCTCGAGCTTCTCGCCAGCCACAGGGCGGAGCTCGACGCGGTCGCCGCGCTCGCTCTCGTGCACCGCGGGATCCTGGGCCCACAGCGTGAAGGTCTGGTCGCCGGACAGCTGGCGCTCGGCCGGCTCGCCGGGAGCCGACTCGTCGACCGCGCCGCCGTGCGCGAGCGCGGGCGCGAAGCAGGCGAGGACCAGGACCATCGTGCGATAGCTGTGCATGGCGTTCACCTCGCCTCCGCCGCCGGCAGCTCGGAGCGCTTCGGCGGCCCCCCGAGGCGCCAGAAGAGCTCGCGCTCGATGCTGAGCCGGTAGCAGCAGTTCAGCGCGGCCCAGCCTTCCGTGATCTGCGACTTGACCGCCTCGATGCGGCGCTCGACGAGCTCGGCGTCCTCGACGTCCGCCAGGTAAGTCAGCCGCAGCACGGCAGGCGCCTTCTGCAGCTCCTCGAGGAGCAGGCTGATCCGCGGGCGCCACTGGATGCGGATTTCCGTGCTGCCGGGCTCGAACACGGCATCCGCGAGCTCGAATCCCACCACGCGATGGATCGATGCGCCGAAGTTGAAGCGCAGCGCCTTGCCGCGTGTCGCGCGCTTGATCTGCACCTGGTCTCCGGAGAGGCGGAAGCCGCTCGGCAGCGTGCGGTCGTCGAGCTTCACCACGAAATTGCTGCCACGACGCTCGTCGGGCGTGATCGCGCAGGTGATGTGATAGCGCCCGTACTGGTCGGTCGTCGCCGCGAGGCCGCGAGCAGTCAGTACGCGCACTCCCGGCAGGCCGGTTTCGCCGTCCTCCTGCAGGCCATTGCGGTTCACGTCGTCGAACACCTTGCCGGTCACGTCGGTGCAGTCGAAAGTCGGGTCGGGCGCGACCCGGACGGTCGCGGTCGCAACTCCCGACATCGCGACGCCGGTGATGCCTTGCATCACCTGCGCGCGGTTGACGAATTCGCCTTCACCGACGCCCGCGCCAACCGCGAGCAGCAGTTTCAGGGTGTGCTGGCCGGCGCTCGCGATCGTGAGGCCCCCCCAGGTCAGCTCGAGTCCCGCGAGGGAAGGCTCGGCGGCGACGCCGTCGATCCGCGCGGATCCCTCGACGTAGCGGAAACCGGCCGGGTAGCGGTCGACGATCGCGACATCGGTGAGCGGCAGTCCGGCGGTGTTGCTGACGGTAATGACGTAAGGCACCAGCTGGCCGCGGGTCACGTTCCGAAGCGGCGTGGTCTTCGTGATCGCGAGTGCCCCGCTCACGTCCGGGTCGAGCGGGATGTGGTTGTTGAAGATCTGCGCCGAGCCCGGCACGTGGCTGTTGTCCAGGGCCAGACGCAGGTAGTAGACGGTGCCGTCGGAGCGCGCCGGCACGCCGGCCGCAGGCGCGAACTCCGAGGCCTGGACCTCGCAGAACAGGGCAGTTCCCGGGATCACGTCGTCGGCAGTGCCGGGGCAGGCCGGCACCGAGAATGCGGCCGTCGAGCCATCCGACGACGGCGGAATGACCTGCGAGTTGCCGGCGACGTAGATCGTTCCCGCGGGTACTTCGACGCCGATCAGGTAGTCCGCGCCGCTCGGGCAGGCCGCATCGGTGAAGTTGATGTCGAACTTGTAGTAGCCGTCGGCGAGCGTCACCTGCCCCTGTTGGGCCGCGTCGTAGAAGCAGCCGTCCGGCAACGGCGCGCCGCTGCCGGCGTTGAGGAGCGTGAGCGTCGCTCCGGTGACCGGCGTGCGCGAGATGGAGTTGTAAACGACGCCGTTCGGGTCGATCGGCAGGTTGAGGCCCGCGACCGTTGCGTTGGGCGGGACCACGATGTCCGAGATACGCTGCAACGCATTTGTGAACGGCGACGCCGCAAAGCCGAGCGGCGCGGTGTTCGCGCCCGCGCCGGGTGCGCGGAAGCGCAGCTCGTACTGGTAGTTGATGACGTCGTTCGGTGCAACCCCGATGATGCGCCAGGAGCCGTCGTCACCCGTCAGGGCGGTATGCAGGAGATTGCCATTGCGGTAGAGGTCCACTGACCAGCCGGCCAGGGCGCGCTCGGCAGCGTCCTGCACGTCGTCGAAGTTCGCATCGTGCCAGGCGGCGCCGGCCAGCACCGCGACCCCGGGTATCCCGCCAACGACGACCGATACGCTGGCCTCCGCCGTCTGCGGCGGATCGTTCCAGTAGACGACGCCCGTATTGGTCACGGTCGTGCCGATCGCGAGTCCCGCGTCGATGGTTGCGCGGAATCGCAGGACGATCGTGGCGCCGGGCTCGAGCGTCCCGTAGGTTGCGCCGTAGTCCGCCGTGATCAGCGTGCCGGCGAACGTCACGCCGGCGGTCGCACCGTTCAGCGTGGCGGAATCCGGGACGTAGACGATGTACCCGGGCTGCGTCGCGTTGAGGTCGTCACGGATCACGACTTCGTGCGCCGGCACCGCCGCGATGTTGACGACGCTCACGACGTACTCGAGCACGGAGCCCGGAAGCGCCGGGCCGCCGCCCACGACGGACACCTGCTTGGTGATCGCGAGCTGCTGACCGGCCCCCACGACGACGACCGTCGGCTCCGGCCCGGTCGCGGGGTTGCCGTCGCCGTCGGTCAGGACGCCGGGCAGCTCTGCGCTGCCGACCACCGCCTGGTTGACGATGAGGGTGCCCGCCGGCGTGCCGTCGTTCACCCGCAGCTCGAACTGCAGCACCGCCGTCGCGCCGGGCGACACGGTGCCCGCGCCGGCGTCCGGCAAGGGAGGCGTCAGGTCCGAGGAGCTGATGTCGATTCCGGAAGCGAGCGGCGATACGCCGCCGTCCGGCTGGCCGACCGCCAAGCCGTTGAGCGCCGTCGAGTTCGCCACGTACGTCGTATTGGCGGGTACCGAGTCGGTCAGCACCACGCCTGTTGCCGGGATGCCGCCGGAATTCAGTACGGTGATGGTGTAGCGGAGCGTGTCGCCCGGGTCGACGATTCCCGGTGAGAGGAGGTCGACGGCCAGCTCGGCCCGCTTCTCCGCATAGATCAGCGGCAGGCTGCCGACCACGTCGCGCGTCGGGTCGTTCGCAATTGGCGTATCCGGATCGTCGGACGGGTAGTCCGCGATGTTGCTGGCGAGGGCTGTGACGAAGCCCTGGTTCGAGATGATCGTGCCATCGATCACGTTCGGGTCCACGACGACGTCGAACGTGATCGTCGCCACGGTGGTTGGCCCGGAGGTCGGGTCGGCCGGCATCGAGCCCGGCGCCGGGTCCGACGGTGTGTGGACCGGCATGCCGTTCACGAGCGGCGAGAGGCCGCCGACGTCCGCGACCGCCGCGCCGTTCAGCGTCGTGCTCCCGGCGACGTAGGTCGTGTTCAGTGGCACGGCATCGCGCAGGACCGCGTCCGTCGCATCGTCGTTTCCGATGTTCCTGACCGTGATGGTGTAGCGCAGCGTCTCGCCGGCCAGCAGTACGGCGGGATCGCCCGTGAGGTCGGTGGAAATTTTCTGCACCAGGAAGAATGCCGCCGAGGCAATGGTCACGCGCGTAGGGTCCTCGTCCCCGGCGACGAGCGGATCGGCGGGGCCATTGACGTTCGGATCGTCGCTGCGTGCGAACAGGGAGCCGTTCGCGAGCAGGAGTCGCGACTGGTTGGCGACCACGGTGCCGTTCGAGAGCGACCCGGCCAGCGTGATGTCGAACTGGATCACGATCTCGCCGCCCAGCGGCACGCTCAGGTTGCGGATATCGAGAACTCCGCCGCCGTTTGCGCCGCCGTTGGGATTCGTGTTGCTGATGTCGGCGCCGGCCGGATATGCAACCAGCGCGAGCGAGCCGGGAACGAACACTGCGCCCGTATTGAGCGCGTCGAGTTCGTCGCGGATGCGGAAGCCGCTGATCGCCTGGTCGAAGGACCGGACCCGCAGCGTGTACCGCAGGATGTCGCCCGGCGCGGCCGTTGCAGCCGGGTCGGCGCCGCTCGTGACGTCCGCCACCGTCTTCTCGAAGAAATAGCCGGCGAGCGCCACCGTCACGGTGTGCGGGTCCTGGTGGTCCGCAATCGCGGGCGTGCCGTCCGTCAGCGTGCGCGTAAAAGGCAGACGATCCGGGTTGCTGCCGTCGCCGTTGAACCAGCGAATCGCTCCCGCCACGTTGGTCAGCGCCACGCCGTCCTGCGTGTCGGTGTCGAGCTGCGTCCGGTACCGCACGATCAGGCGCTCGCCGGGCCCGATCACGGCGGCCGGGGTCAGCATGGTGAGGTCGAGCACGCAGTCCGGCGCGGCGCCGTAGCTGAAGGAGTAATCGGTACCGGCGCTCAGCGCGGGCTTGCCCGGCACCGGGGTGACGCCGTCCGCGGCGAACACCCGGGCACTCAGGATTTCCGGCGTCTGGTCGCACATGCCGCCCGTCGCGCCGTCCGGGAACAGGTCGCGCAGGCTCACGTCCCAGGCATCGCTCAGGCCCGTGTTCGCGACGTCGACGATGAAATCGCCCCATATGCCGAGGTTCATCGTCGCCGGCCCGGTCTTGGTCACGACCAGCTCGGGAGCGGCGATCGTCAGCGGCGGCGAGATACCGTTCTCGCCGGGCAGCGGCTCGTAGAACACCCCACCGATGAGCCGACCGAAATCCCACTTCGCGGTGTTGACGAACTGCGTGCCGGGTGCATTGACCGGGGTGTCCTCGAGCACCACCGTGAGCGCGATGACGATTTGTCTCCCGGCATCGACGATCGGGATGTTGTCGAAAGTGAGTGCGCCGCCCACGTTGGAGAACGTGTGTGGAACCGGTGTGCCGTCGTCGAGCCAGGTGACGGTGTGGCTGACATAGGTCAGGTCCACGCCCGTGGCATTGAGGTCGTCCCAGACCGTGATGCTGTGCAGATCGTTGAGGCTGCCCTGATTGTCGATGACGTTTCCGGTACCCGGATCGAAAAGGACCGGAATGACGAGCCTCCACGTGAATGGGACGCCGATGGCGGCGGTCGTCCGGTTCGCCGGCACATTCTGCTTGTCGATCTTCTCGACCGGGATCAGTAGGTCCAGGCAGTGCGCCTGGACCGTAGAGGAGGCGCTATTGACGAACCAGATTTTGTTGTTCTGGGAAGGGAGATTGCACGCCATGTTGCCCGTGTGGACGACGTTGTCCATGATGAGCAACCAGCTCGTGGGGTTGTTTCCGAACCAGCTGATGTTGCTGGTCAACGGATTGGACGCCGGATAGTTTCGGATCGTGCAGTTGCCATCGATGTTGATCTGGGGCGGAGGGACGGGATAGTTGACGAAGCCGTCGATGACGCCGCCGGCGTCGGCGACGCAGTCGTCCGCGCGCGCCGTGAAGGTGGCGCCCAGCAGCAGCGCCACGGCGAGCCAATTCATGACCCGCCTGCTCCAACTTTTCGCGCCGTTTGCGCCACTCGGTGTCATCTGTGCCCTCGTTCCACTAACCGGACGATTTGCTCGTCACGGGACCGGGGCAGCCTGTCCTCTGGACTGGATTGCGGCGGTCCCGCCGTCATGGGGCCGCGTGGCCCGTTAGACCGGTGACTTTGCGTCGCCACCTTTCGGTGGCTTTGCCTTTCTCAAGATCGCGTTTTGGTCAGCTCTTCAGCGTCCTGTGCTCCTCCGCCGGCGTCAGGCAGCCGGCAGGAAGTCGATCGGGTACACGATGGTCAGCGCCTGCACTTCCGGCTTGTTGCCGAAGTTGATGGTCCGCACGCGGTCGACCACCTGGGCGGAGAGTTCCGGTGCGTCCATGTCCGATGACTGCAGCATGCACATCGACACGCTGCCGTCCGGCTCGATCGTCAGGCGCAGCACCATCTGCCCGCGCAACGTCGGGTCCTTGCGCAGCTCCCGGTTGTAGAGCCGGTAGAACGACGCCTTGTAGCGGTCGAACACGATCTGGATTTCCTCGTCAGTGCGCGACAGCCCGGGCCCGCCACGCGCGAGCGGCCGGTCGCCGCCTCCGCCGCCGGCCGCCGTGATCGCGCTCGTCGCGCGTCCGACCTGCACGCCCTTCATGCCGCCGCCCGCACCGCCGCCGCTGCCGGCATTGCGGCTCAGCGCGGCGAGGTTGATGCCGCCGCTCGAGCCAGGCGCATTGCTGGTCAGCATCGACCGCTCGGGGCGGCCGGCCGCGGTCTCGTCGGCGGAGGCAACGGCGGGCTGGAGCCCGATGCGATCGCTGACGCGCGCCTCTTTGAAGGAAGCGAGCTTCTCGCGGAACGCCAGGATGCCCTGGTCCTTCTCGGGCTCCGGCGGCGCGGCGGCTACGGTCTCCGGCTGCACTTCGTCCACCACGACCGGCTTCGGCTTCTGCTTCTCGACCGGCTGCTCCGCCAGCTTCTGTTCCTTGGGCTTCTGCTCCTCGCGCGCCGGCACGGGCGGGCGGGGCCGCTCCTGGATCATCATGCGCACGACCCGCTCTGGCAGCCTGACGACGTCGTCCGGGTCGGGCAGCGGAATGTCGATGAACGGGAACAGCACGGCGAGCGCCAGGCAGATGAGGAGCGAGGCCGCGAGCGACTTGCGATAGCGCCGGTCGTCTTCGCCGCGCCGCGTCCAGGGCATCACGAGCTCGCGTGCCGGCAGCTCCTTGAGCTCGCGCTCGATGATCCAGTCGAGCTTGCGCAGCTCCTCCTCTTCCTGCGCCTCGAACAGATCGTCCTCGATCAGGCCGGCCTGGAATTCCTGTTCGCGGATCTGTTCGACGAGTGCGCGGCGCCGGTCCTCGATGCCGCCGACGTGTTTCTGGAACGTCTTGGCCCGGGCCCGCGCATGGCGCAACTGGTCCTCGGCGGCGGCCGCCTCGCGCTCGCCCCAGAAGAGGCCGGCTCCGCCGGTCTCGCGCAGCTTCTCGAGCGCGCCGCAGGCGGCGTCGAGCAGTGCGTGCTGCTCGCGCTCCCGGGCGAGCGACGCGAGCTCCGCCTCGGCGCCCCGCAGCTCGCGGACAAGTCCGTCGAGCCTTGCGCGCACTTCGGCGAGCTGCGGCGCTAGCGCCTGGCTGTCCTGGATATTTTCGGATTCCATGAAACCACCTTATGTGGAGGTCAGGCGGCCGGCGCGTGCCGGCTTGTCCTTCTCGATCACGGCCAGCGAAATGCGCCCGTAGGCCGCCGCAGTGCAGGTCGCCATGACCTTTTTCACCACCTCGTACGGCAGCGACTTGTCCGCGACCACCGTGATCTCGCGCGATGCCAGCGCCGCTTCCTGTTCCGAGGCATCGACGCCCACCATCGGGCGCGCGAGCACCGCGAGGAGCGGCGTGATGACCTGGGCATCCGGGCGTTCGATCTCGGCGATGGTCGCCACTTGCTCACCCTGCACGAACAGGTCGTCGCGCGTGATCATCACCACCACCGACTGGTTCGGCAGCGAGTTGGCGGTCGACTGCGGAATCTCGACACCCTTCGAGTTCGGCACGACCTCGACGTCCACCGAGTACACCAGCAGGAACGCCACCATCACCGACAGGATGTCGATCAGCGGAATCAGGTTCAGCTCCGCGTCCTCCCGCTTGTGGAGGTGATGGTCCCGGCTGCCTCGCTTCCAGCGGATCATGGTGCGTCTCCCAATGCGATGTCGGTGAAGAGGTCAATCCGCCCGGGCTGCGCATCGGCCAGCGCCGGCACAACCGTCGCCGCCTCGCCCGGCGCACCGGCCGCGGGCTTCTCGGCGCTGCGGATCGCATCCATCACCTGGATCAGGTCGTCGTACTCCACCTGGCGCTCGAGCAGGATCGAGGCGTCGTTCACATCGGGGTGCTCGCGCTTCAGCGACTGCGCGAGCTCCGAGAGGGCGGCGAGATCGTATTTCCCGCCGACCTTCGGCACCGCGGCGATGACCGACGTCCCGTTGGTCAGCTCGAAGCCTTCCGCGCGCAGGATCACCTCCAGCCGGAATTCCGGCTCGGGGGCAACAGCCCCGCCGGCCGCGCTCGGCAGATCCAGCTCCATGATCGTGATGCGCGAGAACACCGCGGTCATGAGCAGGAACGTGACCAGCACCGTGAAGATGTCGATCATCGGCACGAGCAGCAGCTCCGAAGGCTTGCGCGCGCGCTGCGCTTTGCTGTGGCGCATGACGTTTCCTCAGCTCGCCTTCGCGAGCTCGAGATGGCTGATGCGCGCGTGCGCGCGATTCGCCATCGCGTTCAGGAACTTGACCGACGCCGTCTCGATGCCGTCGATCAGCTCCGTCGTCTTGGTCTGCAGCAGCGCGTGCAGGAAGAGGAGCGGCACGGCGGTCACGAGGCCGAAGGCGGTGCAGTTCATCGCCTCGGAGATGGACGCCGACAGCAGGTTCGCCTTCTCCGCCGGGTTCACCGTCGCGACCGCGGCGAACGCATGGATGAGGCCGCTGACGGTGCCGAGCAGGCCGAGCAGCGTCGCGAGGTTCGCGAACGTCGCCAGGTAGTGAGTGCGCTTCTGGAGCAGCGGGATGCTCTCCATCATGCTCTCCTCCATGGCCTTTTCGACGTCGTCACGGCGGCGCACCGTGCCCTGCAGCGCGAGCCCGATCGAGAGCAGCCGCGCGATGACCGTGTCGTCCTTGCTGGTCAGCTCGCGTGCCTTGTCGAATTCGCCGCGCAGCAATGCCGGCTCGACGCGCGCCCAGGCGGCCCGGTTCCTTGCCCCGACACGCGTGAGCGTGACGTAGCGCTCGATCGCGATTGCGGCTCCGACCGCCGCGACAAGCAGGATCGGGAACATGAATGCCCCGCCCCGGACGAAGAAATTAACGATTGAGTAGAAGATGTCCACGGTTCGATTCCTCTTTGAGAAGCGGTTGGGTGTAGCTGAACGATCCTCAGACGAACTGGATGAAAACCCTGCGGCTCACTTGGAGCCCGACCGGATGTCGTAATAGTCGAGCTCGCGCATGAAGACTTCCTTGTCGACGGGCCGACGGGAGCCGTCGAGGTTCTCGTCGAGGCCGAGCGGATCGCCGATCTCCGAGCTCTTCCACGGCACGATCACGAGCGCCTTCGGCGCCTCCTGGTTGCCCAGAATCGATATGCCGGACAGCGTCTTGCTGCCGGCGGGATCCGCCTTCTGGCCGGCGGCCGCGAGCTGCGCGGCTGGCGGAGCGTCCGCGCTCGCGGCGGGTGCTGCCTTGTCGGCAGCGGCATCGTCCGCGGCATGGGCGGCAAAGGCGATGAGCAGCGGGGCCATCAGCATCCGGCGCAACATGCTTCCTCCTAGGTTCCAGACCTGGCCTTGAGGTCGGCGATCCATTTCACGGCCTGCTCGTCGTCCGGCACCGCGCGGCTGTACGCCTCGTAGTGCGCCAGCGCGCAGCCGGGGTCCATCAGGTACAGGTCGCAGAGGATCGCCAGGTTCCGGTGCGCGAAGTGGAACGTCGGCGCGACCGCGAGCGCGCGCTCGTAGGCCGCGCGCGCCTCGGCGAACTTTCCTTCGCGTCGGTAGACGATGCCGAGCTCGTTGTTGGCGACCGGGTGGTCGGGGTTGATGGCGAGCGCCTTGCCGAAGCTTTCCTCGGCGTGGACAAGATCGCCGGACCGGGCGTAGGCAATGCCGAGATCGATGTGCGGCGCGATCGCGTCCGGTGCGCTCTCCGTGACGCCGACCAGGAGCGCAATCCCGGGCGCGGCCGGCTGCCCGGCCAGCAGGCGCAGCGCCTGGTCGTAATCCGCGCGCACGTCGCCGCTGACCCGGACCTCCTGCGTGATGGTGAAGCCGGTCGCGTCGGGCACGATCTCGACCTTCGGCGGGCGCTTGGCGGCCGGTACGGGCGCCGCGAAGGCGCAGGCGAGCAGGCCCGCGGCAAGTCGCAGTGCCGCCCGATCAGCGCAGCGGTTTTTAGCGTGCGCCTGCAAGGGTCGCCTCCTCGCCTTGCGGCGCGTCGTCTGCTCGCGTCGTCTGCGGCAGTTCCGCGGGCGGCGAGTCGGCCGATGCCGACTGAGGCGCCGCCGGCGCGACGTACGCGTAGCGCCCGATCGAGCCGAGGTAGCCGCTCGACAGCTCCTCTTTCGCGTAGCGCACCGGAACGAGCTCGGCGAGCCTGGCGAGGCTCTTGTCGGTCCATGCATTCAACGTGCCCTTGCGCACGAGCTCCAGGTTCTTTTCGTGGATCGCGATCGCCTGCTCTTCGAAAGGGAACGCTTCTTCCTCGAGGGCGAGCTCGTAGTCGGCCAGCTCCGCGGCCGGCATCCCGGCCGGGCGCTCGGACGACATCAGCGATCGGCTGAAGTCGATCTGGATCTCCGCGAGGTAATAAGTCGCCGCCGCGGTCACCTCGCCGATACCGTATTCCATGAGGCGCTCGAAGGCGTCGACCGAGCCGTCCATGAGCCGCTTCTTCTCCGCGAGGCTTTCCTCGAACGGCTGACGGAGCTCGAACGCCGCGAATTCGCGGTACGACCGTTCCGAGAGAACCAGTGCGGAGCGTGCCGCGAGAGTGCGTGTGCGGCTGGTGCGCTCGGCACCGCCCTCGGCGTCGACGCGCACGATCTGTTCGAGCTCCGCGAAGTAAAGCGCATCGTCGTGCGCCGCCTGGTGAAACCCGGCGATCTTGAAGCGCGTCTCGATGGCCGCATCGAGCGGCCGCGGGAATTTATCGACGTAGGTCTGGTAGGCGGCGAGCGCCTGCGCCGTCGCGCCGGACTGCTCGTAGAGCTCTCCTGCGACCAGGAGCGCGTCGCCCTGCGTGTCGGGATCGGAAGCCTCGGAAGCGACACGTTCGTACTCGCCGGCGGCGCGCGACAGCTGGCCGTTCTGGCGGTACGCGAGCGCGAGCTCGCGCGTGGCCTCGCGGTTGAGCTCGTGGTCCGGCCAGTTCGTGCGGAACGCCTCGAGCACGGCGGCAGCCGCCGCCCAGTCCTGCAGCCGGACGAGCGCGGCAGCCGCGTCGTACTCCGCGGTGGCGTGGATCTGCGAGCCGGGCGCGGCTTTCCCGACGCGCAGGAAGTTGTCGGCCGCCGCGCGATAGTCCTGGGCCGCGTTCGCCTGCTCGCCCTGCTTGTAGATCGCCGCGGCGAGGTTGTCGACGAGCGCCTGGCGCTCCTTGTCCTCCGCAGGAGTGAGCGCCAGCACCTGCCCGTAAGCCTGCTCCGCCTGCGGATACTCCGCGAGCTCCAGCGACGAGTGCGCGACCACCGTGAAGGCCGAGCGCCGCAGCGCCGGCTCGGCGGCCGGATAGCGGTCGATCAGCTTCTGCGCCGCGGCGAGCGCCGGCCGGAAGTCTTTCATGCCGTACAGATCGTCCGCGGCCGCGCCGAGCACGCGGGGAGCCTGCTCATGGTCGGGGAACGCGTCGGCGAACTTCAGCGAGCTCGCGACCGTATCGGCACGAACCGCATCGCGCTGCGCTTCGTCCGCAGCCTTGAGGTTCTGCCGGTGCGCGAAGATCGCGGCATAGCCCGCGGCCGCCGACTTCTCGTGCGCCGGGTAGCTGTAGGCGGTCCGCTCGTACTCGAGCGCGGCCTCGCCGAAGGCGCCGTTTTCGAGCAGGAGGTCCGCGAGCTGGTAGTTGATAGGCGCGGACTCCGGATCCCGCGGGAACGAGGCCAGGAACTCGCGGTACCAGCGCTGCGCCTCGGCGAAGTTCGCCGGCTTTTCGGCGGCGAGCTCCGCGTTCTGGTACAGGGCGTGGTAGTGGCCGGCGAGGTCGCGGAGGTTGCTCTTCAGGTAGCTCAGCACTTCCGGGGACTGTTCCGGGTCGAAGTGGCGCCAGTAGTCCGCCTGCAGCCCGTAGGTCGCCGCGAACTCCTTCTTCGCCTCCAGCACCAGCTTCGGGAACTTGCCCTCGGCGTAGATCTCGATCACGCGCATGCTGAAACGCGGCGACGAGCGGTGGAACGGGTTGAGCGCGACGAACGCCTTGTAGGTCTTGGCCGCGTCGTCGTAGCGAAGCTTTGCGAGGTAGAACTCGCCGAGGTTGGCGTAGATGCGGTTCTCGTAGTCCCTGCGGCCGTTCTCCGCGAAATACTCGCGCACCACGTCGGGCCCGCCGAGATTCGAGAAGCCGAGGCTGATGACGCGGAAGGTATCCGCCACGCGCCGCTCCTCGTCCTCCTCGTGCTTCTGGTCGAAGTCGTAGCCCGTCGAAACCTTGTAGTCGAGCAGCGACATGAACCGGCGCTGCGCCTCGTCGTAGAACTCCTGCTTGTAGAGCGTCCAGCCGAGCTTGTAGAGCGCGAACTCGTAGTAGGAGGACTCGGGCCCGAGGCCGATGATCGCGGAATACGCCGATTCCGCATCGCGGAATTTCCTGCGCGTGAAGAAATACTCGCCGCGCCGGAACTGCACCTCGTCGTAGTGCGTCGAGTGCGCGTTAGTGGCGATCAGGCTCTGCATCGTCTCCATCGCGTCTTCGGTTCGCCCCAGCTCGTCGTACGCGCGCGCCTTCTGGTACAGCACCTGGTCGTTGTGCTCGTACGCGGGGTATTCGGTGAGCAGGCGGTCGTAAATTGCGATCGCCTGGAGCGCGGCCGAGGGGTCCGCCGGCGCGGTGCGGGCAGGCGCGGGCAGCATTGATGCAGACGCGCGCGCCTCGAAGTCCTGCACGGACTCGGCAAGCTCGCCGGCGGCCGTCGCCGCCGGGGCGAGCGGCAACGCGGCGCCTGCCGCGATGTCGGCGCGTTGCGGCGCTTCCATCTCGCGCATCGCGACGTCCCCGTCACGTATGCCGAACTGCTTTTCGATCTGCAGGTCGGCGAGGCGTCGCATGGCTTCCGGCGTCAACTCGGTCTCCGGGGTCTCGTCTAGGAACCGGCGGTAGCCCTGCATCGCCTGTTCGAGGCCCTCGGTCACCGGCACCTCGGCGACGTCCGGCTCGATCGCGTGCAGGTCCGCGAGCGTGCGCTTCTCGGGGCTCGAGGCGCAGCCGGCCGCAAGCGCGGCGGCGATCGCTACCGACAGAGCGGCGCGCCTCATCGCCCTGCTCCGGCGGGCTGCGACGAGCGCGCGCGGTCGTAGCTGTCGGCGACCGCGTAGCGGGCCTGCGTCTGCTGCGCCACGAGTCGCTCGCGCCTCGATCTCAGCTGGTCGATCGCGACCGTCTCGATTGCATGGCCCTGGCGCGCCATCACGATTGTCACGCGCTGCAGCGCCGAATCGACGCGGTCGCGCAGGCGCGCGATGCCCGCGTCGTAGCCGACATAGCTGTGGGTCGCCGCTTGGCGGCTGCGGACGAACGAGTCGTAATTCGCCTTGAGGTCTTTGACGTGGCTGTCGAGCTCGAACAGGTCCTTGTGCGCCTGCGTGAGGCGCGCGTGGTACTCGGTCTCGAGCCGCCAGGTCAGGGCGCCGCGCAGCCGGGCCACACGCTCGAGGTCGAGCGCCGGGGCTTCGCCGGCCGCCTGCAGGCTGGCGGAAATCGCGTCGAGCCTTCCCGCCATGATCCGCTCGTCCGCGGTCGCGAGGAATTCAGGGCGCGGCGCGGTCAGCATCGAATGCAGGCGCGACGCGATGCGCTCGCGCTGCTCGAGTCTCACGCGCATCTGGGAGTCGAGCTCGCGGAACTCGGCGTCGACGCCGGGCAGGATGGGTTCGTAGTTGGCTGCGCGCAGCCGGATGATGTCCTCGAAGGCGTCGAAGCTCGTTCGCCACGAGACCAGCCTGGCGCGCAGGTCCTCGAGGTCGAGGTAGTTCTGCAGCGCCGTCTGGAAGTCATGCGACGCCATCAGCTCCGTCAGGTAGAAGGTCTCCGGGGCGTCGGGCAGCTGCCGGAGCCGCACGACCCAGTTGCGGTCCTGGCGCGTCTCCTCGCGGGTCAGCGCCGTCAGGAACCCGCCATCGCGGATAGCCCCGATCGACGCATCGACCTTGCCGATCTCACCGCTCAAGGTTTCGAGCGCGCGGCCGTATAGCATTGCGGCGCGGCCGTGCGCCTCGAGCTCCGCATAGGCGTGCGGGTAGGCGAGCATGGCTTCCTGCACGGCGGAATCCGTGGGCTCGCGTTCGACCAGGATTCCCCACGGAACGAGGGCCCGGTCGTAGTGTCCGGCCGATGCCTCGGCCCAACCGGCGCGCAGCAATGCCTGGTTTGAGTACGGCCCGTCGAGGCGGACCCGGTCGAACGTCTGCTCGGAACGCCCAAAGTCGGCCGACTCGAAAAGCATCGTGCCCAGGACCAGGTTCGACTTGTCGCGGATCGCGAGATCCGCGCGTTCGCGAGCCTTGGTCTGCCCCGCCCGGTCCAGCTGCTCGATCGCATGCGTGACGTCGCCATCCTGCAGCAGCGCGATGCCGAGGTTGTACGCGCTGAACCCGGCGAGATCGGCGGACTCCGGCATGTGCTTCAGCACGGCGACCGCGTCGTGCGGCCGCCCGCTCGCCAGGTAGACGTTGGCGCGCAGGAACTCCACGTCGTCGCGGATCTCTTCCGGCACGTCGCCCTGGATGCGCGCGAGCGCATGCAGCGCTTCCTCGAGCTGGTCCTTCTGAAAGTGGATTCTCGCGAGCCGGAAGGCGGCCTCGTTGCGCACCGCCTCGTCCACGTTTCCTTCGAGCACCGCACGGATCGCGCGGCCAGCGCGATTGTGCATCCGGTAGTTCAGCTCGAAGTCTCCAACGGAGAACTCAGCGCCGTTGACGTGGTAGTGCAGCGTGTCGAGGTCCGGCTCGTCCAGCCCGTAGTGCTGGGCGAGCTCGGTGTCGAGCCGCACAAGCGCGTCGAAGAACTGTCCCTGGTCGGCTTCGAACAGGGCCTCCCCGTAGTACAGGTCGCGCAGCTCGGCGCTCGCGCACGGATTCGCCGCGAGCAGCGCGGCGACGCCGAAAGCGAACCAGCGGTGCGGCGCGCGGTCCATCGCTACCAGTTCCCAAGCTCGATGGGCTCGTGTCCCGAACCGGGTCCGGCTACTGTCAGCCCGACGAGCTTCGGGCCCACGCCCTTGTCGAAGGTGAACTCGCCGGTGTGGCTGTAGTCGGCGCCGCCCTCGAGCTTGCCGCCGACGGCTACCTCGATCGTGTGCGTGCCGGTCGCGACGTTGCCGACATAGATGCGCTGTACCCCGCCTTTGCGCAGCGCCTCCAGCTCCTTGAAGCTGTAGATGTAGCGCGCGACGGGCTGTCCGTCGATCTGGATCTGCACCGCGTCGAGCCGCACCGTGTCGCCTTGTGCGAGCGCCACGAACACCGCGAGCTGCGTACCCGACGGGTACAGCAGCTTCTCCTCCAGCAGGTTCAGCTCCGCGGCGATGCCGAGCACGTCGGTCTTGATGTCCTGCACCTGCTCGTCGAGCCCCTTCATCTGCTGCCGGTCGGCCTCGTCCGCCCGCGCGGCAGCGATCCCGATACAGAGCACCAGGGAGACGGCGACGAAAAGACGGATGATCAGCGGCATGGCATGGCCCTCTCGCATCACTCGCCCTGCAAAGAAACCTGGGCAAAGCAACCGATTCGGGCCCGCGACGGGCTCGGATTCCGGCGGTCCCGCTATCCTGGGGCTCGCGCCCTTTAGACCGGAGACTTTGCGTCGCAGCCTTTCGACTGCTTTGCCCTTGACTGAATCGCGGTGCGACTATTCTCTCAGTTTGTCCGGGGATGTGTGATCGGCATCTCAGTTCATTCGTGACGGGGGTCGCACGCACCCGACACCCCGCGCCCGGCGTGTTCAATCCCGACTATGTCATGCGACTGTCTTACACGACGGTTTTACGTAAGCGCACCGCGCAGGTCGGCGTGCGCGACGCGGCGTATTGGCGGAAGATATTTCGCGCATGGACGCGACCGAGCACATCCTGCTGGAGACGGACGAGCGCGATGTGCCAGCGCGCGAGACCGCGCGCCGCATCCACGCGCGCGTGATCCTGCGCGACGCCCGTAGTCGCTCCGTCGAGCTCGCGCTGATCGAGTACTACTACCTGTCGGTGCGCATCGTGCGCGCGCAGTCGGTCGTTGCGCGTTACGTGCTCGACCTGCGCTTCGTCGACCCCGTACCGCGCCGCAAGCGGCAGGTCGCATGGCGATGGGTGGCAGCGGGCGCTGCGTTTCTCGCGCTTGCGATCGCCGGTGCGCGCACTGTCTCGAGCTCTCCTGCGCCGTGGTGGCGCCACGAGTGGCTCCCGGCCACCGCGGTCCTGTTCGGCCTCGCGCTGTGCGCGATGTTCGCTGCATTTCATCTCTCGCGAGAGACGCTCATGCTGATCAGTGCTCACGGGCGGGCCCGCCTCCTGGCGCACGCCGGGGGCCTCGGGACTTTCCGCGCGTTGCACCAGTTCCTGCCGCGTCTGGTAGCCCACCTGGAAATCGCCAACCGGGCGCGGCGGAGCTCGCGCGCGAAGCAGCTGCGGGACGAGATGCGCGAGCACTTCCGGCTGCGCAATGCGGGCGCGATCAGCGACGCCGAGTACGAGTCCGCCAAGCGGCGGATCCTCGCGACGCACGCGCCGGCCCGCGCGCCCGCGCCAGCCCGGCACGCGCCCAACAAAAAGGCCCGGGAGTCGCCTCCCGGGCCTCGCAGGCCGATGATCCGGGCCTGACGCGGAACTTACATGTCCATGCCGCCCATGCCGCCGCCCGGCATCGGGGGATGCTCGTGCTCCTCCTTCGGAGCCTCGGCGACCATCACCTCGGTGGTGAGCAGCAGGCCGGCGACGGACGCGGCGTTCTGGAGCGCGAGGCGCGTGACCTTGGTCGGGTCCAGGATGCCCATCTCGATCAGGTCGCCGTACTCGCCGGTCGCGGCGTTGTAGCCGAAGCTGCCCTTGCCCTCGCGGACCTTGGCCAGCACGACCGAACCGTCTTCACCGGCATTTTGCACGATCTGGCGCAGCGGCTCCTCGATGGAGCGCGACAGGATGCGAACGCCGACATTCTGGTCTTCATTGGCGCCGGTGAGCTTGTCGAGCGACTTCTGCACTCGGACCAGCGCGACGCCGCCACCCGGAACCACCCCCTCCTCGACCGCCGCGCGCGTGGCGTGCAGCGCGTCTTCGAGACGGGCCTTCTTTTCCTTCATCTCGATCTCGGTGGCCGCGCCGACCTTGATCACGGCAACGCCGCCCGAGAGCTTCGCCACGCGCTCCTGGAGCTTCTCCTTGTCGTAGTCGGAGGTGGCCTCGTCGATCTGCTTGCGGATGTTGTCGACCCGCGCCTTGATGTCGGAGGGCTTGCCGGCGCCGTCGATGATCGTCGTGTTTTCCTTGTCGGCGACGATCTTCTTGGCCTTGCCGAGATCATTGAGCGTCGCCTTCTCGAGCGACAGGCCCACTTCCTCGGCGATTACCGTGCCGCCGGTCAGGATCGCAATGTCCTTCAACATCTCCTTGCGGCGGTCGCCGAAGCCCGGCGCCTTGACCGCGCAGACCTTGACGATGCCGCGGATCGTGTTGACGACGAGCGTCGCGAGCGCCTCGCCCTCGACGTCCTCGGCGACCACGAGCAGCGGCTTACCCGCCTTCGCGATGCCCTCGAGCAGCGGCAGCATCTCGCGGATGTTCGAGATCTTCTTGTCGTACAGGAGGACGTACGGGCCCTCGAGCTCGCTGGTCTGGTTCTGGGCGTTGTTGATGAAGTACGGCGACAGGTAGCCGCGGTCGAACTGCATGCCCTCAACCACCTCGAGCTCGTTGTCGAGCCCGGAGCCTTCCTCGACCGTGATCACGCCTTCCTTGCCGACCTTCTCCATGGCCTCGGCAATCTTCTTGCCGATCGCCTCGTCGCTGTTCGCGGAGATCGTGCCGACCTGGGCGATCGCCTTCGAGTCCTTGCAGGGCTTCGAGAGCTTCTTCAGCTCGTCCACCGCCGCGACGACCGCGAGGTCGACGCCGCGCTTGACGTCCATCGGGTTGATGCCCGAGGCGACGGCCTTCATGCCCTCGCGGATGATCGCCTGCGCGAGCAGGGTCGCCGTGGTCGTGCCGTCACCGGCCTCGTCGGAGGTCGAGGACGCGACTTCCTTGACCATCTGCGCGCCCATGTTCTCGAACTTGTCCTTGAGCTCGATCTCTTTCGCGACCGAGACGCCATCCTTGGTGATGGTCGGCGCGCCGAAACTTTTCTCGAGCACGGCGTTACGCCCCTTCGGGCCCAGCGTCGCCTTGACGGCGTTCGCGAGCAGGTTGACGCCGCGGACCAAACGGGTGCGCGCGTCGTCTGAAAAACGGACTTCCTTGGCTGCCATGATTCGTATTCCTCTGGATTACTTTTCGATGACGGCCATGACGTCTTCCTCGCGCATCACGAGGAGCTCTTCGCCGTCGACCTTGACTTCGGTTCCGCCGTACTTGCCGAACAGGATCTTGTCGCCGACCTTGAGGTCGAGCGGACGCACCTTGCCGTCTTCCAGGATCTTGCCCTTGCCGACTGCGACGATCTTTCCGCGGATCGGCTTTTCCGCGGCTGTGTCCGGGATCACGATGCCGCCGGGGGATTTGCGCTCTTCATCTTCGCGCTTGACGATCACGCGATCATGAAGCGGACGGATCTTCATGGTTCAACACTCCTTGGGAATTCGTTAGCACTCAGGCGGAACGGGTGCTAATGATAGGGATCGCTGACCCAATTTCAAGCACTCTCGGGCATCGAGTGATAGAAATTCGTAACTGATTGATTTTACATTCATTTACAGCACTGTCGTCACGCGCAAAGCGTCTTGCCCGCATGAAAACGGGCAAGCCGTCGCGACAAGCGCAGGCGAGGCCGCTAACCTCTTGGCCGCCATGAAGATATTCAGGACTTGTCTAGGCCTCCTCGGCCTCGCCGCTGCGGGCATTGCAACTGGGCAGGGACTTCTCGGCCCGACCTCCAACGAAGACCAGTTCCTGCCCGTCGACCAGGCCTTCGTGTTCTCCGCCCTCGCAGACGGCGGCGACCGCGTGCTGCTCGACTGGCAGATCGCACCTGGTTACTACCTCTACCGCCATCGACTGTCGGTCAAGACCGCGACCCCGGGATTCACGCTCGGCGACGCCGCGCTGCCGGACGGCCACAAGAAGACCGACGAGTTCTTCGGCGACGTCGAGGTGTACTACGACGTATTGACCGCGACCGTGCCGGTCGCGCGCGCCGGTGACGCCGCGTCGTTCGAGCTACAGGTGAGCTACCAGGGCTGCGCCGATGCCGGCCTTTGCTACCCGCCCGTCACCAAGACCGTCGCGATCGAGATGCCGCCACCCGGCACGCCTGCGAAGAGCGCCTCGGCGGAGGCCCGGGGCGCGGGAACGATGGTTTCGGAACAGGACCGGCTTTCCAGCATGATCGCCGACGGCAACCTTTTTGCCGTCCTCGCGACTTTCTTCGGGTTCGGCCTGCTGCTCGCATTCACACCTTGCGTGCTGCCGATGATTCCCATCCTGTCCGGCATCATCGCGGGCCAGGGCGCCGCCGCGACTCCTCGCCGATCGTTCATGCTTTCGTTGGTTTACGTGCTCGGCATGGCGCTGACCTACACCGTCGCGGGCGCCGCATTTGCCGCCGCGGGTCAGCAGGCGCAGGCCGTCTTCCAGAAGCCGTGGATCATCATCGGATTCGCCGGGCTCTTCGTCGCACTCTCGCTCGCGATGTTCGGCGTCTACGACTTCAAGATACCTGCGGCCCTCGAGACACGCCTCGCGGGTGTGTCGGGGCGGCAGAGGGCGGGCAGCTTCGTCGGCACCGCAGTCATGGGCGCCCTGTCCGCGCTCGTCGTCACTGCCTGCGTCGCTCCACCGATGGTCGCCGCGCTCGCGGTCATCGGCCAGTCCGGCGACGTCCTGCGCGGCGCGCTCGCTCTTTTTGCGATGGCGCTCGGGATGGGCGCGCCGCTTCTCCTCGTCGGCGTGGCCGGAGGCCGATTCCTGCCGCATGCGGGCGCCTGGATGACGACGGTCAAGGCGCTCTTCGGCGTCCTGTTCCTCGGCGTCGCCGTGTGGATGCTGGACCGCGTATTGCCCGGCTCGCTGACGCTCGCCCTCTGGGCACTGCTCGTGATCGTCGGAGGCTATTATTTCGGCGGTTTCGGGCGCACGGACGCGGGCAGCGCCACCTGGCGCCTGGTCGCGCGGGGCCTCGGACTCGGCGCCATCGTCTGGGGCGTCATCATGCTGGTCGGTGCCGCGGCCGGTGGCCACGACCCCCTGCAGCCGCTGCGTGACGCCGCGCTCCCGGGAATCACCGGCAAGTCCATGGCCTCGAGCGCCGATGCGCTACCGTTTCGCAAGATCGCCTCGGTCGACGAACTCGACCGCGAGCTCGAAGCCGCGAAGTCGGCCGGCAAACCCGCGCTGCTCGATTTCTATGCCGACTGGTGCGTCTCCTGCAAGGAGATGGAGAAGTACACGTTCTCAGTCCCGGCCGTGCAGCAGGCGCTCGCGAACTTCGTGCTGCTGAAGGCCGACGTCACGGCCAACAGCGAGGCGGACCAGGCTCTGTTCCGCCGCTTCGGCATCTATGGCCCGCCGACCACCGCGTTTTTCAGCGCGGAAGGCCGCGAGTGCCGCGCATTCCGGCTCGTCGGTTACGTCAAGGCGGATGATTTCACCTCGCATGTCGCGCGCTTTGCCCGCGAATGCTGACGATGGGCCGCGCCGGCCGCTCCCTCTTCCTGTTCCTGCTCGCGGCCGTTGCGGGCGTCGCGGCCTACTTTGCGAGTCGCGCCTGGCTCGCGCCGGAGCCGCCCCAGTTGACGACGGCATCCGCGCTGGTGCCGGCCGTCATTCCGGAACGCCGGCCCGAGGTCACGCTGGCGGACCGCGACGGCAAGCCGCGGAGTTTGTCCGAGTGGAATGGAAAACCCCAGGTCATCAATTTCTGGGCGACGTGGTGCGCGCCCTGCCGGCGTGAGCTGCCGATGTTGAATGCGCTCGCCGCCGACCCGGACTTCGCCGGATTCGCGCTGATCGGGATTGCGGTCGACTTCCGCGAGGATGTCCTCACGTTCCTGAAGTCGACGCCAATCCGGTATCCAGTGCTGATCGGTGAGCAAGACGGGCTCGACGCCGCCCGCGCGTTCGGCATGGAATCGCTCGGCCTGCCTTTTACCGCCTTCGTAGATGCGACGGGGCGGATCGTCACCATCCACGTGGGCGAGTTGCACCGGGAGCAGGCTGACAGCATCCTGTCGGTCGTCCGCTCGCTCGATGCCGGCGAGATCGACATGAAATCCGCCCAAGCCAAGATTCGGGCCGAAATCCCCAAGATCGGCTGATTTCGCGCAGATCGGCGCCGTTAGGCGCAAGTTCGGCGCTTTTTCTGGACAAATCCACGGATGTCCGGTTGAATGTCCCGACCTCTGACGCGGATACATGGGGAAGCGCAGCCAATGCGTCGGATCCTGCTCATCAACGGGCCTAACCTGAACCTGCTCGGCCGCCGCGAGCCCGGCTGGTATGGCGACGTGACGCTGCCGGCCATCGAGGAACGCCTGAAGGCGATCGCCGTGAAGCGCGGTGCGGAGCTCGAGAGTTTCCAGAGCAATGCCGAGCACGAGCTCGTCGATCGAATCCAGGCGCTCGCGACCAAGCCGGTCGACTACGCGATCGTGAACCCGGGCGCTTTCACGCACACGAGCATCGCGCTCCGTGACGCCCTGCTCGCGGTCGCCGTCCCCTTCATCGAGGTGCATCTTTCCAACGTGCACGCTCGAGAGCCGTTCCGCCGGCACTCCTATTTCTCGGACATTGCGGCGGGCAGCATCGTCGGCCTCGGAGCGCAGGGCTATGAGCTCGCGCTCGAGGCGGCGCTCGACCGCATCGCTCAGCCTGCCAAGGGATAGCTATGGACATCCGTAAGATCAAGAAGCTCATCGAGCTGCTCGAGGAGTCGGGTCTCGCCGAGATCGAGATCACCGAGGGCGAAGAATCGGTCCGCATCGCCCGCGTGACCCAGGGCCCGCCGGCAATCACGCACACGATACCGGTGCATGCGCCCATCGCCGCGCCGCCCGCCGCCGCGCCCGCGGTCGCGCCGGCGGCGGCCGAGGCCGCACCGGCGCCGCGCAACGAGAACCTCGTGACTGCGCCGATGGTCGGCACGTTCTACGCCTCGCCGGCGCCCGGGGCGAAGGCTTTCGTCGAGGTCGGCCAGGAGGTCCGAGTCGGCCAGGTTCTCTGCATCATCGAAGCGATGAAGATGATGAACCAGATTGAGAGCGAGCGCGCCGGCAAGGTCGTCGCGGTGCTCGCCAAGAACGGCGAGCCGGTCGAGTTCGGCCAGCCTCTCTTCGCCATCGAGTAGGGCCCGATGCTCGACAAGGTCGTCATCGCCAATCGCGGCGAGATCGCGCTTCGCATCCTTCGCGCCTGCCGCGAGCTCGGCATCAAGACGGTCGCCGTGCACTCGACGGCCGACCAGAACTTGAAGCATGTGCTCCTCGCGGACGAGACGGTCTGCATCGGCCCGCCGGCCTCGCGCGAGAGCTACCTCAATATGCCCGCGATCATCAGCGCGGCGGAAGTCACCGACGCCGTCGGCATCCACCCAGGCTACGGCTTCCTTTCCGAGAACGCCGACTTCGCCGAGCGGGTCGAGAACAGCGGCTTCGTCTTCATCGGCCCGAAGAGCGAGACCATCCGCCAGATGGGCGACAAGGTCTCGGCGATCCGCGTCATGAAGGAGCACGGCGTGCCCTGCGTGCCGGGCTCGGACGGGCCGCTCCCCGAGGACCAGGACGAGTGCTTCCGCATCGCGCGCGCGATCGGCTACCCGGTGATCATCAAGGCCTCCGGCGGCGGCGGCGGCAGGGGCATGCGGGTCGTGCACAGCGACGCGACGCTCGTGAACGCGATCAACGTCGCGAAGACCGAGGCGCTCGCCGCGTTCGGTAACGACATGGTCTACATGGAGAAATTCCTCGAGAAGCCACGGCACATCGAGTTCCAGGTGCTCGGCGACAGCTACGGCAGCGTCGTCTGCCTCGGTGAGCGCGACTGCTCGCTTCAGCGCCGGCGCCAGAAGATCATCGAGGAGTCGCCGGCGCCCGGAATCACCGCCCGGCAGCGCGCTGAGATGACCGAGAGCCTCGTCGCCGCCTGCGCGGCCGTCGGCTACCGCGGCGCAGGCACGCTCGAGTTCCTGTACGAGGAGGGAAAATTCTACTTCATCGAAATGAACACGCGGGTGCAGGTGGAGCACCCCGTGACCGAGCTCGTGACTGGGATCGACATCGTCAAGATGCAGCTCCGGATCGCGGCCGGCGAGCCCCTGCCGTTCAAGCAGGACGACATCGTGCTGCGCGGCTGGTCGATGGAATGCCGCATCAACGCCGAAGACCCGAAGACCTTTGCGCCTTCGCCCGGCCCGGTTCGGCTCTGGCACGCGCCGGGCGGCCCGGGCGTGCGCGTGGACAGCCACCTCTACTCCGGCTACAACGTGCCGCCGTATTACGACTCGCTGATCGCGAAGCTCATCTCTTACGGTGAAAACCGGGAAACTGCGATCGCACGGATGCGCAACGCCCTCTCTGAAATGGTCGTGGAGGGCATCAAGACGAACGCGCCGCTGCACCAGGAAATCTTCGGACATTCGGCTTTCCGCCAGGGCAGCCTCGACATTCATTACCTCGAACGCCGGCTCGGCCTCAAGTAGGCGGGCCGCCGGCAATGCCCCACCACCAGCTCGTCTTCGAGCTTGACGGCGACCAGCTCGAGCGCGCCGAGGAAGTCTGCAACCGGCTCCGCGCCATCGCGCTCTCGCTGGCCGATGCGGGTGACGAGCCCTTGCTCGAGCCTGCACCTGGCGAGACGCCAGTCTGGAAGGCCATTCGACTGCGCGCGCTCTTTGACGACGCGGCGGATCCGCAAGAGCTTGCGTCCGCGCTAGCCGGCGCAATCGGACTCCAGCGGTCGGCGATCGGCATCGAGCGCGTCGAAGACCGTGCCTGGGAACGCGAGTGGCTAAAGGATTTCCGCCCGATGCGGTTCGGCAGGCGCCTCTGGGTGTGTCCCGCCGGCCAGCGGCCGAACGGTCCGGCGCCCGTGGTGCTCGAACTCGACCCGGGCCTCGCCTTCGGCACCGGTACGCATGCGACCACGGCGATGTGCCTCGAGTGGCTCGACGGCGCGATCGCAGGCGGCGAGCGCATCCTCGACTTCGGCTGCGGGTCCGGGATTCTCGGACTCGCCGCCCTGAAGCTCGGGGCCGCGAAAGCCACCGCTTTCGACATCGACCCGCAGGCACTCGTCGCGACGCGAGAGAACGCCGCCAAGAATGGCCTGTCGGAGCGGATCGCGGTGGCGCGGCTCGCCGGCGACGTCGCGTGCCCGTTCGACATCGTCCTCGCCAATATCCTATCCGGCCCGCTGATCGGGCTCGCGCCGAAACTCGCGCAGAGAGCTCGCGCGGGCGGCCGGATCGTGCTCGCGGGCATGCTCGAGCGCCAGGCCGACGAGGTAGCGCAGGCCTATCGGCCGTGGTTTGATATCGGCCCGGCGGCGGAGCGCGAAGGCTGGGCGCTGCTCGCGGGCCGGCGCCGCGCGGAGTAGGCGTGTATACCCAATGCCCTGATTGTGCGACTGTCTTTCGCGTCACCGCCGAGGCGCTGCGTGTCGCGCAGGGGGACGTGCGTTGCGGCGTCTGCTCGACGACGTTCAATGCGCTCGAGAACCTGAGCGAGCAGGCATTCAAGGCGGCGCCGGCCGCCGAGCCTGCGACCCCCGACGACTCGATGACGGTCGAAGAGCTCCCGGGCGGCGAGAACATCGAGTTGTCGGCGCCGGTCGAGCTTGCGATCGTGCCGGAGGCTTCATCACCCGCCGCCGACGTGGCCGAAGAAGAAGAAGCGCGGGCGCTGGAGTTCCATGGCAGTGCAGCCGACCTCGACCGGCTCTTCGTGGTCGAGGATCCCGCGACGATCCGCTTCGATCCCACTGCCGCCACGCAGGGCCGTGATGTCGCCGCGCCCGAAGCTGAACCCGCGAAAGACCCCGAAAGCACCGACGAGCATCCGATCCTGGTGCTGGACGAGCGTGATGAACCCGTCGAGGAAGCCGAAGACGAAGTCGAGGACGTTGAAGTCATCGAATCGATCGTCCTCGAATCGCCGCCCGAGCCGATGCCCCCGCCCGCACCAGCACGTCCAGTGGCGCCCGCGCCGTCCGCGCCACCCGTGCGGCAGCCCGCGAAGACCGCGAGCGCGCCCACGGCGCCGCGCATCCTCATTCCGGACGATATGCGAAAGCGCCTCGCCGAGGAGGCGGAGGCCCACGCGGCAGCGGCGCGTGAATTCGAACCCGTGGTTGACGACTCGCCCGGCTTCCTAGCGCAGCGCTGGCCCTGGGTCGCCGGGGTCGCTCTCCTTGCGACGCTGCTGCTCGTCCAGGTAGTCCACAGCGAGCGCAATGCGCTCGTGCGGAACTCGGCCGTGGGCCCGTTGATCGCGGGCGCCTACTCATTCCTTGGACTTTCCCCGCTCGCTCCGAGCGACCTTTCGGCCTACGAGCTTCGGCAATGGGGCGCAGCGAGCGACCCGCGCGAGGCCAACCGCCTGATGCTGCGGGCCAGCATCATCAATCGCGCGACCTACGCGCAGCCTTTCCCGCTCTTGCGCCTCACCTTGCAGGATCGCTACGGCAGCACGCTCGGCGAGCGTGACATCGGGCCAGCCGACTATCTTCCGGGAGCAGGAGCACCGACCCTGCTGGGACCCGGAGAGCGGGCCGACGCACTGATCCGCATTGTCGATCCGGGTACCCAGGCGGTCGGTTTCGAGCTCGACGTCTGCCTGCCCGCCTCAGGCGGCGTCCGCTGCGCCAATCCGGTCGAGACTGCGAGCCAATGAGGATCGGACCTTACGAACTCACGGCGCCGCTCGCACTCGCGCCGATGGCGGGCGTGACCGACCTGCCCTTCCGCAAGCTGTGCCGCCGGATGGGCGCTGCAGTCGCCGCCTCGGAGATGGTCACATCCGACATGCGGCTCTGGAATACGTCCAAGTCGCGGTTGCGGATGGACCATCGCGATGAACCGCAGCCCCGCGCCGTGCAGATCGCGGGCTACGACCCGGGGATGATGGCCGACGCGGCGCGCATGAACGTCGAGCTCGGCGCCCAGGTCATCGACATCAACTTCGGCTGCCCCGCCAAGAAAGTCTGCAGCCGCGCAGCCGGTTCCGCCCTCATGCGTGACGAGCCGCTCGTCGCGCGGATCCTCGATGCCGTCGTCGCAGCCGCGGGCGTGCCCGTCACGCTCAAGATGCGCACCGGCTGGGACCGCGAGAACCGGAACGCCGTCGCGATCGCGCGCATGGCGGAAGAGGCGGGAATCGCCGCCCTCGCGGTGCACGGACGCACACGCGCGGATTTTTTCGCGGGCGAAGCCGAGTACGAGACCGTTGCCGCGGTCAAGCGCGCGGTGCGCCTGCCCGTTTTCGTGAACGGCGACGTCGATTGCGCCGCCAAGGCCTTGAAGGCGCTGGAACAAAGCGGCGCTGACGGCGTGATGATCGGCCGGGCGGCGCAAGGTCGTCCGTGGATCTTCCGGGAGATTGCAGCGGGACTCGCCGGACGCGTCGCGATGCAGCCTTCGCTCGCGGAAGTCCGTGTTATCATGCTTTCGCACCTCGAGGCCCTTTACTCGTTTTACGGCGAAGCGAAAGGTGTCCGCGTGGCGCGCAAGCATCTCGGCTGGTATTGCCGCCTCCACCCGGAAGTCGGACATTTGCCGGAAGGGCTGTTGACGACGGAATGCGCAAAGGAGCAATTGATGCTCACGAACGCATTCCTCTCAGGACTGATCGGCCGCGTAGCACGGGCAGCCTGACGGACAAAGACGACAGCGGAAATCGGGGACCAGTTGGACATGACTGCGAAGCACAGGGCGCATGTGGCGCGCCGCCCGCACCCTTCCCGTCCCGTCAACGGACATTCCCGCGAGATTCCGCTGCGGGACCACACTGAACAGGCCCTCAGCAACTACTTCGACAGCCTGAACGGCCACCGCCCGGGCCGTCTCTACGACCTCGTGATGCGCGAGGTCGAGCTGCCGCTGTTCCAGGCGGTCATGGACTACGCCGACGGTAATCAGAGCCGCGCGGCGACGATTCTCGGCATCAATCGGGGCACCCTGCGCAAGAAGTTGCGCGAATACGGACTGGCCTCCTGACGAGATGGCGAGGCCGGACGCCCGGCGGGCGCTGCTTTCCGTTTCCGACAAGACCGGCATCGTCGAGCTCGCGCGCGAGCTCGCCGCGCTCGACTTCGAGTTGATCTCGACCGGCGGCACGGCGCGCGCAATCTCGGGCGCAGGCCTCGCCGTGACCGAGGTCGCCTCGCTCACAGGCTTTCCCGAGATCATGGATGGGCGCGTCAAGACACTGCACCCGAAGGTGCACGGCGCCCTTCTCGGCCGCGCCGGCGTCGACGACGCGGTGATGCGGACAGAGGGTATCGCCCCGATCGACGTCCTCGTCATCAATCTCTATCCCTTCGCCGAGACCATCGCGAAACCAGGATGCCGCTACGAGAATGCGATCGAGAACATCGACGTCGGCGGTCCGGCCATGCTGCGCGCGGGCGCCAAGAACCACGCACGCGTCGCCGTGCTGGTCGATCCGGCCGACTATGCCGGCGCGCTCGCGGAGCTCCGTGCGGGCAATATCGGCGAGGCGACGCGGCGCCGGCTCGCCGCCAAGGCATTCGGACATACGGCTGCGTACGATTCGCTCGTGTCGGGCTGGCTCCGCCGCCAGCAGGGCGACGCCTCCTGGCCCGATGATTTCGCGGCGGGATTCCGCAAGAAGCAGGACCTGCGCTACGGCGAGAACCCGCACCAGACCGCGGCTTTCTATGCCGACCCGCTCGCGGGCGGCGCATCGGTCGCGTCGGCCCGCCAGCGCCAGGGCAAGGAGCTTTCCTATAACAACATCGCCGATTCTGACACCGCGATCGAATGCGTGCGTCAGTTCGAGGCGCCGGCCTGCGTGATCGTGAAGCACGCGAACCCCTGCGGCGTCGCCGTCGCAGCGGACCTGCGCGAGGCATACCTGCGCGCCTGGGAGCCGGACACGACCTCCGCCTTTGGCGGGATCATCGCCTTCAACCGCGCCCTCGACGCGAACGCTGCTGCAGCCGTCGTCGAGCGCCAGTTTGTCGAAGTGATCGTCGCGCCCGCCTGCGAGCCCGGTGCGCTGGAGGCGCTCGCCGCCAAGCAGACCATCCGCGTACTCGAGACCGGTCCCCTCGGAGTGCCTCCGCCCGGCATCGAGCTCAAGTCGGTTGCAGGCGGCCTGCTCGCACAGTCGCGCGACGACGGGCACGTCGACGCAGCGGCGCTCAGGACAGTCACGCGCCGGGCTCCGGACGCGGGGGAGCTCGCCGACCTCCTCTTCGCCTGGCGCGTCTGCAAGTATGTGAAGTCGAACGCAATTGTGTTCGCCAAGGACGCGCGCACGGTCGGCATCGGCGCCGGCCAGACGAGCCGCGTCGTCGCGACGCGCATCGCCGCAATGAAGGCCGCCGACGCCGGGCTCGCCGTCGCCGGCAGCGCTATGGCCTCGGACGCCTTCTTCCCGTTCCGCGACGGCCTCGACGCCGCGGCCGAGCTCGGCATCCGGGCGGTGATCCAGCCAGGCGGCTCGATGCGTGACGCCGAGGTGGTCGCCGCGGCCGATGAGCGCGGCATCGCGATGGTCTTCACCGGCATCCGCCACTTCCGTCACTGATGAAGGTCCTCGTCGTCGGCGGCGGCGGCCGCGAACACGCGCTGGCCTGGAAGATCGCCGAGTCCCCACGCGTCGCGGAAGTGATCGTCGCGCCCGGCAACGCGGGCACGGCGCTCGAGCCGAAGTGCAGGAACGCCGCGGTCGCCGCGGCCGACGTCGCGAGGCTGGTCGCGCTCGCGCGCGATGAGCGTGCGGCGCTCACGGTCATCGGGCCCGAGGCGCCGCTCGTCGCGGGCATCGTCGATGCGTTCGAGGATGCCGGCCTCGCCTGCTTCGGCCCGCGCCAGGCCGCCGCGCGCCTCGAGGGCAGCAAGCAGTTCACGAAGGAATTCCTGGTACGGCATCGCATCCCGACGGCAAGCTACGCCGCCTTCACGCGCGAGAGCTTCGACCCGGCCGCCATCCGCGCGCAGCGTCCGCCGATCGTCGTCAAGGCGGACGGCCTCGCCGCCGGCAAGGGCGTCGTCATCGCCGCGAGTGCCGGGGAAGCGATCCGCGCCGCCGAAGCCATGTTCGGCGGCGCCTTCGGCGACGCCGGGCGCGTCGTCGTGGTCGAGGAATTCCTCGAGGGCGAGGAAGCCAGCTTCATCGTGATGGCCGCGGGCGAGCAGGTGCTGCCGCTCGCGACGTCGCAGGATCACAAGCGCCTGCGCGACGGCGACGAGGGACCGAACACGGGCGGCATGGGCGCTTACTCGCCGGCGCCGGTCGTGACGCCGGCGCTCCACGCGCGCATCATGCGCGAGGTCATCGCGCCGACGCTGGCAGGCCTCGTGGCGGAGGGCATGCCCTACACCGGATTCCTCTACGCGGGCCTCATGATCGCGAAGGACGGCACGCCAAACGTGCTCGAGTTCAATTGCCGGTTCGGCGATCCCGAGACGCAGCCCGTGCTGTCGCGCCTCGGGAGCGATCTCGTGGCGCTCTGTGAGGCGGCGCTCGCGGGCCGTCTCGATGAAACGCGCGCAGATTGGGACCCGCGCGCCGCGCTTGGCGTCGTGCTCGCCGCCGCCGGCTATCCGGACGAGCCGCGCACCGGCGATGCGATCGAGGGGCTCGAAGATGCGGCGCGGCTCCCCGGCAAGGTGTTCCACGCCGCGACGCGCGAGAGCGGCGGGCGCATCGTGACGTCGGGCGGCCGCGTGCTGTGCGCTGTCGGCCTCGGCGACGGCGTCGCGGCCGCGCAGCGCGCCGCTTACGCCCTCGTCGATCGCATCCGCTGGAATGGCATGCAGTGCCGCCGCGATATAGGCTGGCGGGCACTTTGAGCCGGATCTACCTGAGGCGCGAGCACGAGCTGACGCCCAAGGCGGCGCGCACGAAGGTCGAGCGCATCGCTGAATTGCTTGCGAAGCGATTCGACGCTTCCTGCGAATGGCAGGGTGACGTGCTCTCGATTTCCCACCCGAGCGTCAACGGCAAGGTGGTCGTCGGTGAGGACGACGTCGTCGTCGAAGCGAAGCTTGGATTCCTGCTCGCGATGTTCCGCGACCGCATCGACGAGGAACTCGTGCGCATCCTCGACAAGGAATTCCCGGA
>Ga0111539_10000976_pt1 | contig 37564 bp, 45 predicted proteins | sample RhiMethybrSRZTD1_FD_79667 | JGI IMG/M metagenome (GOLD analysis project Ga0111539, IMG submission 79667) | Populus rhizosphere microbial communities from Tennessee, USA - Rhizosphere MetaG P. TD hybrid SRZTD1 (version 2) (version 2) | ecosystem: Host-associated > Plants > Roots > Rhizosphere >...
CCGGGAGATAACTATGCGCTGGGCACTGTTCAGCGAGATCCTGTCCATGTCCTGGGACACGATCAAATCCAACAAGATGCGGTCGGCGCTGACCGTGCTCGGGGTCGTCATCGGCATTACGTCGATCGTGGGGGTGACCTCCCTGCTGCGCGGCTTCGATGAATCGCTGCGCGACATCTTCCGGACGATCGGACCGGACACCGTGTTCGTGGCGAAGTTTTCGGCGGTCAGCCTCTCGGCCGGCGCCGACTTCCAGGAGATGCTGAAGCGGCCGAACATGACGCCGGCTGACGCCGAGGCGATCGAGCGCGGCGCGCCGTCGATTGAGGTCGTGTCGGTCATCCTCGGCAACGGCGGGCCGGCGCCGCGCGAGCGCGTGTACTACAAGAATCAGAAGACGAAGATGCTGCAGGTGTTCGGGACCGAAGAGAGCTACCCGCGCCTGACCCGCATCCCGACCGAGATGGGCCGGTTCTTCACGTCGGTGGAAGTGCAGCGCCGCAAGCACGTCATCGTGCTCGGCCTCGGGCCGTACAACGCACTCTTCCCCAACGAGGATCCGATCGGCAAGACCGTGCGGCTGGGCCTGATGCAGTACGAAGTGGTCGGCGTGCAGTCAAAGCGGCCCTCACCGGGCGGCTTCGACGTCGGCGCGGACGACTACGCCATCATCCCGCAGACGACCTATCAGAAGCAGTTCGGCATCCGCGCGGTCAACGTCGGCCGCGGCGAGATGCGCGCCATCCTCATTGGCGCCGTGCCGCGCGAGGGCGTCCCCCGCGAGAAGGCGATGGCCGAGGTCGAGCAGGTGATGCGCATCCGCCATGGACTGCGCCTCGATCAGCCCAACGACTTCGACCTGGTCACGCAGGACGCGCTGCTCAAGGTCTGGGATCAGATCAGCGGCGCGACGTTCCTCGCGCTGATCGTGCTGTCGTCGATTGCGCTCATGGTCGGCGGCATCGGCGTCATGAGCATCATGACGATCAGCGTCACCGAGCGCACGCGCGAGATCGGCGTGCGCAAGGCCCTGGGCGCGCGCCGGGTCGAGATCCTGTGGCAGTTCCTGCTCGAAGCGATCTTCGTGACGTCGGTCGGCGGGCTGCTGGGGATCGCAATCGGGAGCGGCATCGGGATGTCCGTCCACTGGCTCACCGGCTTTCCCGTTTCGCTCCCCTGGTGGTCGTTCGCGATCGGCATCGGTTTTTCGGCCGGCGTCGGCGTCTTCTTCGGCATGATGCCGGCGATCAAAGCCTCCCGGCTCGATCCCATCGAAGCGCTCCGCTACGAGTAAGGCGGGCTGAAGCCCGCCCCTCCGCCTGACTTCCGCCCTTCGCGCCCGGCTCCGACCTGCCTCGCGAGTCTCGGAGGGGCCGGCTTTAGCCGGCCCTCGCCCTTCTTTGCAATAATGCTGGTACCCCAGCTGCCGATTAGGAGGGTAGGAGTGCGCTGAGTCCGATGTGGTCAGGTTTTGATCCCGAATTCCAGCAGTTGTTCGCCAACATCCGGCGGATGACCGCCCTCCAGCACTTGACCCCCACCAAAGAGTGGCCGTTGGTCTTCGTCGCCGAGCACGACGAGCTGCTCGTGATCCGCGAATGGCCGAATGGCGAGATCACGGCCTACGCCACCACTGAGTACTCCGACCGCATCCGCGGTGGCGACCGGCCCAAATCGTAGACGCGCTTACCGGCCCAGGATCGCCAGCACGAGACCGCCGACTCCCAGCAACGCGACCATCGCCGCGATGACGAGCGAGAGCGACCGCTTCGTTGGAGCCCCGGCCGCGCGCAGCTGTGCGAGGCTGCGCGAGTGCTCCACCGTCGCCAGCCCGAGCGCCACGAGGCCGATGCTGATCATGGCGATCGCGAACCCGCGCGGCCCGAGCAGCCGGGTCGAGGCGCCAGTCTTTGCCTCCTGGAGCGCGTCAAAGAACTTGTAGACCGTAAACCCGAACGAGATCAGTGACGTCGCCGTGCGGATCCACGCCATCAACGTCCGTTCGTGCGCGAGAACGGTGCGCTCGAGCGCGAGGTCGGTCCGTTCGCCGGCGGCCTCCGTGCGATGGCGTGCCAGGTCCGTCCGCTGCTCGGCGAGCTGATTGGAAGTGAACGGCGGCTGGTCGGCCATGATGTCGCGTACCTACGCGGCCACTTCAGCCGGCTCGTCGGCCGCGTGCTCGAGATCCTTTTCGAGGAAGTAGTTGAGGAACGTGCGCACGACGGCGATCGCGGCCAGCTCGCCGATGTCCTGCCAGCTCGGTGAGATGACGCTGCGGATGATGTCGGCGGCCAGCTCGAACTCGAGCGCGAGGAGGAGCCACATCCCGAAATTCCGCCAGACGGCTTTCCGGGCGCCGTGACTCGCCGGTTTGACCGCGAGCCGGAGGATGGCCGCGAAGGCAGACACCGCGCCCCACGCGGCCAGCACGACGGCCGCGCCCTCGACGAACAAGGCGATGCGCATCGAAAAAACGTGCAGGTACTCTTCCATCGCCGTCAGGCCGACTGCGCCGCGGCGGGCCGGACGATGCCGCGGAAGCCGACGTGACAGGTCGACGTGTCAATCGGCTCCGGAAAGCGCGCGGCCGGACGGTAGCGCTGGCAGTAGTTCGGGGCGCACAGGTGCGACCCGCCTTTGATCACCTTGCGCGGAATGTGGACCGCGGGCTGGCAGGGATCGTAGCTGTCTTCGGCGCGCGGACCGCGCGGATTGCGCGGGGCGCAGCACGCTTTCTTGGGGTCTACGTCGTGGACCGCGCGGAACCAGTCAGTCGTCCACTCCCAGACGTTGCCGATCATGTCGTAGAGCCCGAAGCCGTTCGGCGGAAAACTCCCGACCGGTGACGTGCTTTCGTACCCGTCGTCGCAGAGATTCTCCCAGGGAAAGCTGCCCTGCCACGTGTTGGCCATCTCGCGGCCGTCGGGATGGAGCTCGTCTCCCCAGGCGTACACGGCGCCGTCGAGTCCGCCGCGTGCCGCGCACTCCCACTCGGCCTCGGTCGGCAGCGTCTTCCCCGCCCAGCGGCAGTAGGCCTCCGCATCGCCGAACGTCACGTGCACCACCGGATGGCGCTCGCGCCCGCGAATCGAGCTGGCCGGACCGTACGGGTGGCGCCACATCGCGCCACGGACGAAGTGCCACCAGTTGGCGAAGTTGCGCCGATCGACGGGAGCCGGCGGCTTGATGAAGACGAGCGATCCGGCGTACAGCATTTCCGGCAGGGCGCCTGGATAGTCCTTCGGATCGGGCACGATCTCGGCGAACGTCAGGTGGCCGGTCTCCGAGACGAACTGCGCGAACTCTTCGTTGGTCACCGGCGTCCGGTCGATCCAGAACCCGTCCACGCTGACACGGTGCGCCGGCCGCTCCTCGGGGTAGTTCCGGTCGGATCCCATGCGGTACGTCGTCCCGGGAATCCAGATCATGTCCGGATGCGGGGCCGGACCGGGAGCGCTTCCGGACGCTGGCGCAGGCAGGCCCTGGGCCGCCATGAGACCTCCGGCACTCGTCACGCATGACTCATGCCGCTCGGTGACTCGTGGGTCGCGAGCGGGACCGCTCGCGCGCTGGCGCCGGCTCGCCGCATCTCGCGCACTGCCGCGACATTTCGTGGTTGCCCGGGCGGGAGCGGCGCCCCACTCAGCGCGGGAGGATGGTGGGCGTGGGGCGCAGCCAGCGGCGGGCGATGCGATTCACCGGACCGCGCAGCAGCAGGTACGGCACGAAGGCGAGCACCAGAACCACGATGATGAGCTCGGCCAGATGAATGGTGCCGAACACCTTCCACTGGTAAATCATGTCCATCACGACGCCGAGCACGATGATGCGGAGGACCGCCGACCAGCCTTGCTTCAACAGCCGCCCGCGTTCGGCCGTGTTCGTGAAGATCGTCCAGAAGTACGGGGGTCGCCCTGCCCTCGCATCCTTGATGCCGTCGCGCAGCGCCATGAGCGCGGCCATGGTCGGCTGGAGGATCACGCGAAACGTCATGGGTCCGGACAGCCGGCCGATCAGGTCCGCCGAAAAGGAAGGTTGGTCCATCGATCAGTACCCCTGGCCCTCGGGTGGTGCCGTCACCTTGCCGCGGTGCAGTCGAAACACGACGACGAAGTAGAGGACGGCCAGCGGAAATCCGATGATCCACCACTGGAACGCCGTCCAGAGGCCGGTCGTATCGTTCGCGGCGGAGTACGCGGTGATCGAGGGCGCCGGCGCCCCGATGCTGTGGAGCATGTCGGGAAAGATCGTGATCGCCGTCGCGCCCAACAGGCCGGCGAGAAACGCGCAGGAGCCGAGGAACGGCACGAGCGGCCGGTGCACGCCGAGACCGCGGGCGACGGCGACCAGCCCGCCGGCGGCGGCGGCGATGGCGGCCCACGCGGCGGGCCGGGTGGTGAACCCCGCAAAGAAGGTCGCGTTCACCTGCACGGTGGCGATCGTGACGAGGATCCACCCCGCCGAGACGGCCACCGCGAGCCGCGCCGCCAGCCTGTGGCTGCGTTCGTGAACCGGTCCGCCGGTCTTCCAGACCAGGAACGTCGCGCCGTGAAGTGCGAGGGCCGCGACCGCAAAGACTCCGACAGTGACCGTGTACCAGTCCAGAATCCCGACTGGAGCGCGCGCGGAAAAGTCCGTGAACAACGTCAGGCTGAACCACCCTTGCTCGTCGATCGGCAGCCCGCGCAGGAGATTGCCGAGCGCGGCGCCGAAGAACAAGGCGAGCAGACCGGACGCGATCGAGAGGCCGGCGTCCCAGAGAGATCGCCACATCGGATCGGCGACGTGACTGCGAAATTCAATCGAGATGCCGCGCAGAATCAGGCACCACAGGACCAGGAAGATTGCGAAGTAGAATCCCGACAACCCCGCGGCGAGGACCGGTGGAAACGCGACGAACAGCGCGCCGCCCGTCGCGAGCAGCCACACCTCGTTGCCATCCCAGTACGGTCCGATGGCGGCGAGAACCTCACGGCGCTCCTCGTTCGTCCGCGCGACGAAGAGATGCAGCGTCCCGGCGCCCAGGTCGAATCCGTCCATGACGACGTACAGCGTCAGCATGATGGCGACGACGCCGTACCAGAACTCAACCATGGACCAGATCCGGCTCGGGACCGTGCGCGATTTCACGTCCGACGAGAAACAGGAACAACACGCCGAGGACCAGATAGATGCCGCAGAAGCCGATGAGGGTGAAGAGCGCCGTCCCGGAGTGCACCGTCGGGCTCGCGCCGGCGGCCGTCCGCAGCAGTCCGTACACCAGCCACGGCTGGCGGCCGAGCTCCGTCGTCATCCACCCCGCCGTGGTCGCGATGTACGGAAACGGAAACGCCAGCATGAGGGCCCAGAGCACGCTGCGCGACCTCGAGAGCCGTCCGGTCCAGACGAGGCCCGCCGCGACGGCCATCAGCGCGATCATCAGCGTGCCGAGGCCGGCCATCACGTGAAACGCGTAGTACAGGAGCTCGATGTTGTCCGGCCACTGATCCTCCGGAAACTCGAGCAGGCCGGGGACGTTGCTGTGAAACGTGCCGAACGCGAGAAAGCTCAGGACGCCCGGCACCTGAATCGGGTTGTCGAGTCTTCGCGCCTTCACGTTGGGCTGGCCGATGAGGGTGATGCCCGCCCGGGTCCCGCTCTCGAAGCGGCCCTCCATGGCGGCGAGCGCGACGGGCTGATGACGTGCCACCAGCTTGGCCTGCTGGTCGCCGGTCGGAAACGCGACGGCAATGCTGGCGATCAGGCCGGTGGTGACCCCGAGCTTGAGAAAGCGCCGCGCGTGATCGAGATGACGGCCGCTCAACGTGTAGTAGGCGCCGCAGGCGGCCACGACGAACGAGGCCGTGACGACCGAGGCGATCATGTTATGCGCGTAGGCGGCGCGCGCCCACGGGTTGAAGAGGAACGCGCCGAAGTCAACGAGCCGGAACGTGCCGTCGGCCAGGACCTCGTGCCCGACCGGATGCTGCATGAACGAATTGGTGGCGATGATGAAGTAGCCTGAGAGCCAGCTGCCGGCAAACAACGCCACCGCGGCGGCGAAATGCCACGCGCGGCCGACGCGCCGCTCGCCCCAGACGAGGATCGCGAGAAACGTGGACTCGAGGAAAAAGGCGAACAAGCCCTCCATCGCGAGCGTGTGCCCGATCACCCGTCCGGTGAGGCGGGAAAAATTCGCCCAGTTGGTCCCGAATTGAAATTCCATCGGCACGCCGGTCACCACACCGACGGCGAAGTTGATGCCGAAGATGCGGATCCAGAACCGCGCGGCCTCGTCCCAGCGCGCGTCCCGGCGCGTCAGCGCGAGCGACTTCATGATCACGATGAGGAGCGCCAGTCCCATCGTGAGCTGCGGAAACAGATAGTGATATGTGATCGTGAAGGCGAACTGCAGACGATGCCAGAAGATGTCGGTGGGCATCAGCCCGCCCTCGGAGCGGCCCGACTTCAGCCAGCTTTGATCTTGAGATTCTGCAGGCGCACCGGCTCGCTGGAGTAGTTTTCCAGCTCGACCGTGTTCTTGCTCTTGTTGAAGTCGATCTTCGTGGCGACCGCCATTTTCCCTTCGCCCTCGCCGTTCTTGTTGACCTGAATCTGGATCAAGGTGAAGGGATAGTCGATGGTCCGCGGCTGCGTTCTGGCTTCCTCGAACCCGATGTAGCGATCCGTGGCAATCACGATCCGGCGGCCGCCTTCGGGCAGTGCCGTTTGCCACGCGTAGTGCAGGTCGTGTCCGAGCCGGAGCTGATGCGGATCCGGACCGACGAGGCCGGGGATGCGGAACCGGCCGTGGGAGGGCGTCTTCTGCAGCGCGCTCAGGAGGGCCTGCGGGCCCTTCTCGAGCATGGTGGTGATGATTTGCTTGCGCTCGTCAGCGGTGGTCCACCGGTTGATCGTGATGTCGACGACGGTGCTGCCGCCCGAGCCGATGTTGCTCATGTTCACGGCAAACGCCGTGATCACGATCTTCTCGCCGCTGGTCTGGCGCGCATCGGATGTTCCGGCCAGGGCGGCCAGGGCCACGCTCGCGGCGACGCCGACGCCCATCGCTCTGATGATCATGATGTCCTCCCGCAGATGGCTCATGGGTGGCCCCTGTCGACACCACGGGGCGGATCGCGCGAGCGCGGTCCGCCCCGCAGTGCTCAGAATCGAATCGTCACGCCGCCGCTGATATCGAACTGATGCGAATAGTCCGGATCGCCCAGCACCCAGCAGCCGTAGAACGGATCGCACCAGTACCCGCTCGCGCTGCTCTTGATGTAGGTCGGTGTCCACCGGGCGGTGAGCTTCAGCCCCACGGCCGGCGCCAGGTAGAACTTCACGCCGCCGCCCCACGTCGTCGAGAACTTCGTCTCCCCGTCGATCTTCTGGCCGCTCGGGCCGTTACCGAACGAGTAGCTGGTCGCCCCGAGCCCGATGAAGGCAAACGGGCGGACTTTCGCGTCTTCCTCACCCCAGTTGTAGACGAAGTTGCCGTGATAGTTACTGACGTCCAGGTCCGAGATGTGCAAAGACGGAGCGGGGTCTTTTATGGTGAGCTCTGAGCTTTGCCGGCCGTACAGGAACTCGACCTGCGCCTTCGGATTGACGAAGAAGCCCACGGTGAAATGAAACGAGCCGCCGCTGTTCACTTCGGCCCGGTTGTAGACCAGCCCGAGGATGTTTCGGTCCTCGCCCTGAATCCCCTCACTGAGTGTGTACCCGGCGTTGAAGCTGACCTCGACTTTCTGGGCCGAGAGCGGTTGCGCGAGGAGCCAAATACCTGCCAAAACTGCCGCGATCCGTCGAACCATGACGATCTCTCCTTTTATCCAAGTGCCGCTTCGACGGTCCCACTGCTGGCCGCAGGACAGCCTCCTTGCGCGACGACCATCTTGAATGGCAATGCGAGTGCCAAACGGTTCGATGAAGTTTGTTCAGACAGAACGAGCCTCGCCTTCCCGGGCCCACGACGGATCGTGGGTTGTGGCCTGAACCACGGACGCGGCAGCCATCATCCGCGGGGAACGCGGTACTGGGCCAGGACCACGGTGATGTTGTCGGGACCGCCGTGCTCGAGCGCGAGATCGATCAGCATCTGGCACTGCTCGTCCAGCCGCCGTTGAAGCGTGAGCACCTCGGCGATTCGGTCGTCTCCCACCTGGCTGATCAGACCATCCGTGCACAACAGCACGCGGTCGCCGTCCCAGATCCGGAAGTGCGCCGCCTGCACCATCGGCTTGCCCGAACCGCCGCCAATCGTGTCCGTCAAGATGTGCTTCAGATCTTCCGTCGCGCGATCGACCGGAAACGGACGCGGCGCCGACTGGGCGAGGCGGTTGGCGACCGTGTGGTCGCTCGTGAGCTGCGTCAGCTCGCCGTCGCGGAAGATGTAGGCGCGCGAGTGGCCGACATGCGCCAGGAACAGGTCGTCGCCGGCGCTGTACGTCGCCGTCATCGTCGTCGCCATGCCGGCGAGCAGCGGGTTCTCCTTCGCGCGCTCGACGACCGCCTCGTTGACCCGGCGGTAGTACCACTCGGCGCGCTCGATGATCTCCGCGGCGGTGCGGCCGTCCACACGCACGTTCCAGCGGCCGTAGTGCATCGCCAGGTGCGCCAGGGTGCTGAGCGCGACGCGGCTCGCCACCGCGCCGGTGCCGGTGCCGCCGATCCCGTCGGCGATGAGCATGGCGTAGCTGTGCTCGTCGAAGCGGCGGAGAAAGTCCGCTTCCGGCAGGCTCGTCTCGAGGACCTCCTGCGATCGGTCCAGCCGGAGGATCAGATAGTGATCCTCGTTGTTGGGTCGCACCCGCCCAGGGTGCGACTTGGCCGAGAATTCGACTTTGACGGCGGATGACAGCGGCCGGAATTCGTCGAGACCGAGAACTGGTGACAGCGCGCGCCGCCGTTTCCCGTCCTCAATCGGATCATCCGTCTCGAGGGAGCCTGGCCGCTGTCGCACCTCGTCAGTCATGGCTACGGCTGCCGTCCCGGCGGCCGCAGGCCGAATGCCTGCTCCAGCAGGTCGAGCGGTGCGCGGAGCGCGCCCCACGCGCTCATCGTGCCAGGCAGCAGCGACGGTTGCCCACCCACGAAGGCGCCGACCTTGTGCACGCTCGCAAACAGCGTCTTGGCTTCGGCCGACGCCGGCTTGGAATCTGACGCGCGCGATTTGACGGCCTTCGCCTGCTTGATCAGCTCATCGACATCCTTCTTCGCGGTCGAACGCACGGGCGGCGGCAGCGCCTGTTCCTTGTCGATCTGCTTCTTGAGCTCGTCGGCGTTCCGGGCAAGGTCGTCGGCGGTCTTGGCCACCTCGCCATCGTTGATCCGGCGGACCGGCGCATCAGGCAGCAGCGGGAACGACGTGCGATACGCCGAGGCCAGCCGGCCGAGGGCGCCGGCAAGCGCTTCCCACTCACTGCGGCCTTTGAACTCCCCTGATTGCGACTTGAAGTACGTCTGGATGTCGCTGCCCTGCCGCAGGACCGTTTCCGCTTCCTTGCTGGCCGCATAGTCCAGCGTGAACCGATCCTTGAGGTTCTTGACGTTGTCCTGCAGGTCGTCCAGGTAGCGCTCGACGTTCACCTCGCCTGTCGGTCCACGAAGCACCGCCGACTTGATCTTGCCGTCCAGCTGATCTTCGAAACGGTCGCGGGCGCGATCAACGTCCTCGATGATCTGTTTCACGTCGCGGTCCTGCAGTCGATCGCCTGATTGGGCGGCCAGGGCGGCCGCAAAGACGGACAGCAGGCCGGCGACGGCACAACGGGTCGACATCGAAACCGGGTGGTATCTATTCATGGTTCTTCCCTGCCAGTGCACACGTGGAGTGCCCGCCGCGTGCAAACCCTTCTGTCTCAAGATCGGTGCCAGACCTGCTACACCGGCCCGGTCCTTCAGGGCCGGCCGGCATCCCCTCGGTCCGCGGAATATCGCGGACCCGTAACAGCCGGTGACGCCCCGACGTGGAGCCTCACCGAGGAACCGGCTCGGTCAGACGCGGCCACCGGGCCGCAGGCCGATACGCACGCGGTGTCGGGCCCCGTCCGGCAGGATCGACAGGAACCGTTCGAGGAGACTACAGAGCTCGATGGGGGGACGACGGGGCGAGGCGGGCCGATCGATTCCGACGACATACGCGGACGGTGTGTGCGTGTCGGCCCACTCGGCGACGATTTCGCGGAGGACGTCCGGCACCGTGAAGAGCATCGGAACGATCGCGTCGAGCGCTATCAGATCGGGGACGTAGTCGGTCTCGTCGTCGGCGATCGGCACACCGGCGCTCGTGATCACGGAGGTCCAGCCGGCCTCCGGACGCAGCGAGGCGGCTCGCGGCCCCCAGTCGACGAGGACGAGCGCCCTGAGCCGCTCGCAACCGAACTCGCGCACGTAGCCGAGCGCATCGGTGACGCCGCCCGACCAGCCGACCAGCACGATCTCGCGCAGGTCGAGATGACGGACGATCTCATCGAGATCCTGTGCGCGCCGCCGGGCCGGCGGAGGGTCCGGATATCCGGCCGATCGGTCCGGCTCCCGAAGGTCGAGCGCGAGCGCGCGGACCGTCGTTGACCCGTCGAAGTACGTCAGCTGCGGCCGAAACACGCGGCTCGCCGGAACCGCCCCCGACACGAACAGGATGGGCGTGCTGCCCGAGCCCGCGGTCTCGTAGGAGAGCCGCGCACCACGATCGACGAGCAGCGAGTGGCCTCGCGTTGTCGCGCGGACGGTCATGAGGAGATCACCGGGAATCAACAGACGATCGAGCGCCGTCACGATCCGTGAGGACGGCCGCGTCAACGCCATACAAGAAATACCGTCGTCACTTTTTCCACGTCATCGACAGACCGGCCATGCTCATCCCGGTGCGCTGGTCGCCCTGCGTCCAGCACTTCGTGAGATTGCCGAACAGTTGCGCCGTTCGCATGGTGCCCGGCAGGCGCATGTCGGTGAGGAAGATGCTCATGCCCCAGGTGAGTGCCGGACGGAACTGCCAGCCGAGCCGCGTCCGTTGCCGCAACACCAAGACGCCGGGAGGACCGAAGATGTGGAGCCGTCCGACGCGCGCGACCGCGAGATGCGCGCCGACGAGGCCGAACGACTGATTGCCGCTCTCGGTCGGAATCCAGAGGGCGTCGGTATGCAGCCATCGCAAGAACGAACTGTGCTTGGGCTTTTCGCGCTCTTCCTGCGCCTTCTTGCGCTTTTCGTATTCGTCCTGGGGCGCCTGCCCGTCGTCCGGACACGGATCGGACGGGCGGCGATCAGGATCGTTGAGGGACGCACACTGCACGTTGGTCCCACGCTGTAGGCCGGTATGCTCCCCTACCGCCTGTGGGTCTTGAGCCAGCGCGGGTCCTGCCATTACGCCAACCAGCAGGCAGCCGATCCAAAGCGAGGCTGGACGGTCCCGGCCGTGCATGAGCGTCCCTCGGGATTCAGTCTCTTCAATCGCCGAACCAGATCGCTTTGTCCGAAAACATTCGGAAAACTGCGCGCGCTGCACGGCAACTGCCTCGACATGCCGCGACTACGGCGGCGGGCCGTGGCCGCGCGTCACGCGCTCGCGTTCATGGACCTGAGACTGAGTACGGAGCGGAGGGGCGGGCTTCCGCCTTCGCATGGCCGGCTGAAGCCGGTCGCGCCTGACGTTAGTTTCTACGGCGTGCCGGCGTGTCGTTCGGCCGCTTGCCGGCGTCGGCCCGCAGTGGACGAATCGGACGATCGCCAGGCTGACGATCGGCCAGGAGATTCGCAATCAACGGATGCCGCATCCGGAACGCCCGCGCCTGACCGCCGGCGTGCGGCGGCAGGTCCGAGAAATCGATCAGCATCTGGCGGCGCGCCATCGACATCAGCCGCCGATCGATCACGTGCGACGGTTCGATCCCGAGATTGCGCGCGACCGCGTCGGCGGTGAACTCGATCCCGGCGCCGGCAGCGGCCTCGAGAATGCACCGATCGTCTGAAGGCAGCCGATCGATCTGACACTGCATCGCTTCGGCGAGGCTGGTCCCGAGCAGCGCCTCGAATCCGTCACGGGCCGGGCTCATCTGCCAACCGGCGGGCGTGGAACGCAGCGCGCTGCGCCGCACCAGACCCTCCATCGTCATCACGGTCAGCGCGGGGTTGCCCCCGCCGGCGCGGTGCAGCGGCCGGCAGATCGCCCGCGCCACGTCGCCGTCGAAGCGATCGTGCAGGTAGCGGAAGAGCTGCGCCTCGGTCAACGGCGCCAGGCGCATGACCGAGCACGCTCCCGACGGCTCCAGCGCGCGGCCGAGCCGCTCGAGCGCCGCGACCGTCGGCAGATCGTGCGATCCGCAATACGTGGCGATGACGCAGAGCCGCGACGGCGTGTGGCGCCGGCTGATGATGCGCAGGCACTCGATCGTCGCCGCGTCCGCCCACTGCAGATCCTCGAGGACGAGCAGAAGCGGCACCTCGGAAGCCAGCTCATCGAGCACGGCCGCCAATTCCCGGAACATGCGCTCCCCTGGCGGGAGTTGGCTCGCCGTGCGCGTTTCATCGACGCTGGGTTCGCAGTCAGACCACTGCGACAGACGCGACAGCCAGCCGGGTGCGTACTTCGCGAACGCGGACGGCACGCTCCCGGGATACTGGCGGGCGAGCGAATCGAATGCGTCGAGCAGCACCGCGTGCTCTTCGAGCGGACCCCACACCTCGAGTCCCTGCCCGTACGACAGCCGAAGACCAAGCCGATGGAACGTCCGCTGCGCATAGACTTCGCAGAGGCTCGTCTTGCCGAATCCCCGCTCGCCTTCGATGATCACGAGCTGCGGCTGCCCCTCGTCCGCGGCGAGCGCGAGGTGCCGATCGAGCACCTCGAGCTCGGCGTCCCGGCCGACCAAATCGAGCCGGCCGGACGGCCGGTCCGTCAACAGCGGCGTCATCGCGTCCGTCGCGGCAGCGATAAAGGTGTAACCACGGCCCGGTTCCGACCGAATGAACCTCGGCGCTTCCGACTGGTCGCCGAGGGCGATCCTCAGCTCGTGCACCAGGGCCTTGACGTTATCCGGCTGAACGTGAGTCTCGGGCCAGACGCGCTCGAGGATCTGACCGTGGGCCACGAGGGCTCCCGGCCGCTCGAGCAGGCATTTGAGCAGGTCCCCCGCCTTTCGCGTCAGCGGCACGACCTCGCCGCTGCGGCTCAGGACACCGGCACGGTCGTCGAAGCGGAACGGCGGAAAGTACTTCATAAACCGGACTTGGCCGGGAACGTGCACAGAGTGTAGGGGACCGGGAGGAAGATCTCTATTAGACCAAAGGCCCAAGCACCGGGGCCTTGGTCTAATGCCCGAGAGAGCGGGCCGGGCCCGTCCCGCTGAGCCGGTCGGCCATGCGGACGAGGTCGGGGAGCGAAAGTGCCTCCATTTTCCGCATGACCTGCGCCCGCTGCGCCTTGACCGTCTTCTCGGTCGTGCCGAGGGCCGCAGCCACCTCCTTGTTCAGCTTGCCGGTGACGACGAGGGCCATGACTTCCCGTTCGCGAGCTGAGAGCGACTCGAATCGGCTCTGCAGGACGTCGAGCGATCGACGTTCCTCGCGGCGGCGGCGATCGCGGTCGATCGCGCGATGAACGGCGTCGATGAACGCCTGATGGTCGAACGGCTTCCCGAACACTTCGACCGCGCCGGCCTTCATGGCGCGCACGACCGCGCTGATGTCGGCATGACCAGTGACGAAGATCAACGGGATCTCGACGCCCGACTCCGCCAGCCGCCGCTGCGCGTCCAGACCGCTCACGCGCGGCATCCGGACGTCCATGACGACGCATCCGAGCCGGTCCCGATCCACGTGCTGAAGAAAGTCGTCGGCGGTCGCGAACGTTTCCGAGACGAGACCGACCGAGAGGAGCAGACGCTGGATCGATCGACGCACGTCGGTGTCATCGTCGACGATGTACACCACCGGACTCGACATCACGTCTCCCGCGCCGACGGCAACAGGCCGACCCTCGGACGCCATCTGCTACCCGGCTCCTTCCGCCGTCTCCGGCCCACCGGCTGTCCCGACCGCCGCGCGCTCCCCGCCCCCCGTGGCCCCTTTCCGGGTGGCGGGACGCCCCGCGGGCCGCGCCCCGTGCCGGCCGCGAGATGTCGCGGCCCATCGCGGGATCGCACGACGGCTCGCGGTCTCGGGCGCGTAACTACGTGTCATAACGCCATTTCGAGGACGAATCCAAGCGAAATCGGTACGGCAGATTCGTTGCAACTGCGCACACGTCAGGAGTCAGCATACGTCCGAAATGGTGGTGGCCTGGATCAGTTTCCGTGCGCAGCCGCACAAGCGGCCGGAGATCCTGAGCGCAGTCGACGAAATGGTCGAGCGCATGCGGAACTCGGTCGGGTGTGCGCGCGGCCGCCTGTACGCCGACAGCGAAGATCCTAACGCGTTCACCGTGATGTCGGAATGGCAAACTGCCGACGATGCGAACGCGTTCTTCAATTCGAAGGACTTTCAGGTCTTTCGCGGGATCCGCATCCTCTTGCGCGGCGAGCCGCTGATTGTGTTCGACGAGGTGCAGGCGCGCGTCACGCGGCTGTTCCGCTGACGCGCGCCGGCCGGCTTATTTCGGGCGGGCAATGCCGAGCTTCAACATGCGGCTGCGGAGCGTACTGGACTTGAGCGCCAGCAGCTGCGCGGCGCCGCCGGCCCCTTCAATCTTCCAGCGGCAGGACTCGAGAATATGGAGGATATGGCGGCGCTCGACTTCGATGAGCGTCGTCCCGCCGGCCGCCGCGGCCGGCTCGGCGCACGGCAGCCAGGCGTCCTTCAATTCGAGCGTGTGGTTGGACGAGAGGATGATCGCACGCTGCACGACGTTCTCCAGCTCGCGAACGTTGCCCGGCCAGTCGTACGATTCGAACGCGTGCATCACCGCCGGCGGTACGGCGTCGATGCGCTTCCGCAGCAGACGGCCGTGCCGTTCGATGAGATGCCGCACGAGCAGCGGGATGTCCTCGCGCCGATCGCGGAGCGACGGCACGGTGACGGGAAAAACGTTGAGACGATAGAAGAGGTCGCGGCGGAACCGCATCTGTCGAGCTTCCTCGAGCAGGTCGCGATTGGTGGCGGCGATGATTCGCACATCGACGTCAATCGTGCGCGGACTGCCGAGCCGCTCGATTTGGCCGTTCTGGAGCACGCGAAGCAACTTCGGCTGCAGTTCGAGCGGCAGCTCCCCGATCTCATCGAGGAAGAGCGTTCCGCGGTTGGCGAGCTCGAAGCGCCCCACCTGCGTGGCATGGGCGCCGGTGAACGCCCCACGCTCGCGCCCGAAGAGCTCGCTCTCGATCAGGGCTCCCGGCAGCGCGGCGCAGTTGACGACAACGAACGGCTTGTCACGGCGCCGGCTGCGGCGGTGGATCGCCCGGGCCAGCAACTCTTTGCCGGTGCCGGTCTCGCCAAAGAGCAGGACCGTGGCGTCGGTGTCGGCCACTTGCTCAATACGGGACATCACGTAACGAAGGCTGTCGCTTTCACCGACGATCACATCGCGATCGGCGGTCGTGGCGCGCGCGTCGGCCAGCGGAAACGGCGCTGGACGTTCAGAGGTGAGTCGCTCAGGATCGAGAGGGTGGGTCGCGAGCATGGCTGCCTCCGGCGCACACAGGGGAGCGCCTGTGAGCGAGAAGCGATTCTCCTCTGAATCAGCCCGGGAGGAAGTTTGATTGCGGTAGGAAGCGGGTAGGAACTGCCCCGCCTCGAGCGCCATCTAGCGGACATGAACGGACACGGGCGACAATCGTTTGACAGCCCGCGCCGGCCCCGCTACAGTCGCCGGCAGCCGGACCCTGCCATGGGCCAGGGCTCGCGCTCGGCGCTCCGTCCTTGCTGACTGAGGGAGGATCGTGGCCGCCACGGAAATCGTATTGATGCTGACGGGCGCGTTGCTGGTGCCGCTCGGCGTCTTCGAGCTTGCCATCGAGTGGCGTCGGCGCGCCCCCGGCCGGCATCGGGCTGAAATCCTGCTCGTCGTGGTTGTGCTCGGCGCCTTCGCCGTGGCGCCGGATCAGGTGCGTGCCGCGGTGGGCTGGCATCCCGCCCTCGGTTCCCTGCTCACGCTGATCCTCGCCGGCCAGCCGTACCTGCTGCTCCGTCTCGCGCGCCGCTGCCACCACGTTCCCGGCGCCGCGGCGTGGCTGTCGATCGCGATCGCGATCGTGGCGGCGGTGTTCCAGGAGTCTGTCGCGGCCTCGACTGGCTGGGCGCTCGCGCTGTCGCTGTACTTGCTCGTCGCGTTCGCCGGCTGCGCCTGGATCTTCAGCGACGCGGCACGGCTGGCGTCGGGCGTCGCGCGCACCCGGCTCACGCTGATTGCGGCGGGCGTCTGGCTGTCGGCCGCGATGGCCGGACTCTACGCAGTGGATGCCGTTCGCGCCCTCGGCCCGCTTACGATCTCGATGGCGCGGCTCCTGGGTGTGTCGGCGCTCGGCTGTTACTACGCGGGTCTGGTGGGCCCTCGCTGGCTGCGAACGGGCTGGGCCCGGACGTCGATCTCGGACTACCTCGTGACCGCGACGCAGCCGGGTGCGCTCTCGGCGGAGGGTCGCGACGCCGCGATCGTGACCGCGGCGGGCGCATCTGTCTCGACGACGGCGTGTGCCGTCCTGCTCTTCGATCACCATGCCGGGCCCCCTGCCGGGGGACTGCTCACGGCACGCGCCGCGCATCCCGCGCCGTGGCGCGAGCTCAGGATGGCGCCCGGCGTCGGCCTGGTCGGCCACGCGCTGGCGGACGGGCGCGCGGCGGCGGGCGCGCCCCACGAATGCGAGCCGGATCTCGCGGCGCTCGCCTCGGTGGCCGGCGCCTACGTCCTCGTGCTCCCGATCTGCGGCGAAGATCACGCGTGGGGCGTGCTCGCCGTCGTCCAGCCGCACGGCTCGCTCTTCCCGGCCGGCGACGCCGACGTGCTCACGACACTCTGCCGGCATTACGCCGCGCTGCTGGACCACGCCGCGCGGGAGGAGGCGGCTCGCGAGCTGGACCGTGCCGCGCTCAATCACCGGCTCCGCCAGGCGCAGCGGATGGAGGCGCTCGGACAACTGGCCGGCGGCATCGCGCACGACTTCGGCAATCTGCTGGTCGCCGCCGAAGCCTACGTGTCCAGTCTCGAGGCCAGCCCGAATCTCGAACCCGACTCCCGGGAATCGCTGGCCGGAGTCCGGAGCGTCGTTCGCCGGGCCGCCGACCTGACCGGCCACCTGCTCGCGTTCAGCCGGCAGCAGGACGTGCAGGTACGGCCGATCAACCTGCCCGACGTGATCTCGGATCTGCTGCCGACGCTCGAGCGCGTGCTCGAGAAACGCGTCGAGGTGAGCTTCGCCGGGTGCGCGATGCCGCTCCGGGTGCTGGCCGATGCGATCCAGCTCGAACAGATCGCCCTCAATCTCGCGGTCAATGCGCGTGACGCGATGCCGGAGGGAGGCCGTCTCACGATCTGCGCCACCGGCGTCGAGCTCACCGGCGGCAGGCGCCAGGGCACGACGGAGCTCGCGCCAGGTCACTACGCCAGGCTGACAGTAAGCGACACGGGCGCTGGCATGGACGCCGAGACACAGGCTCGGATCTTCGAGCCGTTCTTCACCACCAAGCCGGTCGGCCACGGCACGGGGCTCGGGCTCTCGACCGTGCACGAAATCGTCACGCAGCTGGGCGGCGTCATCGGCGTCGAAAGCGCGCCCGGCTGCGGCTCGACATTCGATATCTACCTGCCGCTGGCCGTGGCACCAGGCGAGCGAACGGACACGGAGCCAGCCGATCTCCCGGCGGCCGGCGGGTCGGAGACGATCCTCGTCGTCGAGGATCATCCCGTGTTCAGGCAGCAGCTCGTCGAATGGCTGGCGCGGCGCGGCTACACCGTGTTCGACAGCGACAGCCCCCCTGACGCGCAGATGCAGTTCGATCTCGAGCGAGTTGATCTCATGCTCACCGACGTGATCCTGCCGGGGGGCACGGGCACGGAACTGGCCAGCGCCCTCCAGCAACAGCGCCCCGGTCTGGCCGTCCTCTTCGTGTCCGGCTACGCGTTCGAGACCCTGATCGAGCACACTCTGCTGCCGGTGGGCGCGCCCTTCCTCCAGAAGCCCCTGAGCGAGGCGCACCTTCTGCGGACGATCCGGCAGATTCTCGACGCGCGGCCGCGGGTCGATCGGCCGTCCAATCCCTCCCGGACCTGATCGGCTCGTGAGCCCCTGCGGCGCCACCGCGGTCCCGGCCGGCTGCGCACCGCCCGGGGAAGCCACCGGCCCGTGGATCCGATCCGGCAGGCCGGAGTTATGATGCGGGCTTCGGGAGGATTTCCGTCTTATGAAGGTCTTCGACGCGGCAGGCATCCGGAACGTGGCGCTGGTGGGCCATAGCGGTGCGGGCAAGACCCAGCTGGCCTCGGCGCTCCTCTTCGATGCCGGCGCCGTCAACCGCTTTGGCAAAGTGGACGACGGAACGACGGTCACCGACTATGACGACGAGGCCATTGCCAGGAAGCACACGCTGGCGGCCTCACTCGCGTTCCTCGACTGGAACAAGCACAAGATCAACCTGATCGACACGCCGGGCATGGGCAACTTCCTGTCCGACGCCCGCTCGGCGCTTCGGGTCGTCGAAGCCGCGGTGGTCGTTGTCGACGCCGTCGCCGGCGTGCAGGTCTCGACCGAGAAGGTCTGGGAGGCAGCGGAGGAATCCCAGTTGCCCCGTCTCATCGTCTGCAACCGGCTCGATCGCGAGCGCGCGAGCCTCGAGCGGACGCTCGAATCCGTGCGCACGACGCTCGGCCGGAACTGCATCCCGGTCCAACTGCCGATCGGCGAGGAGAAAGACTTCAAGGGCGTCGTCGATCTGGTGGGCATGAAGGCGTACACGTTCGCCGCCGACGACTCGGGCAAGATGACCGAGGGCGCGGTGCCCGAGAGCCTCGCGCCGACGGCACAGGCCGCGCGCGAGGCGCTGATCGAAATGGTCGCCGAAGCCGACGACGCCCTCATGGAGAAGTTTTTCGAGGCCGGGACGCTCACGCAGGAAGAGCTCACGGCCGGCCTCGGCCGCGCGGTGCGAGCGGGCCGCCTGTTTCCGGTGTTCTGCGCGTCCGGGCTCCGCAACATCGGCATCCAGCCGCTGGCCGACGCGCTGGTGTTGTACGTCGCGTCGCCGGCCGATCGCGCCATGACGGGACACGATGCGAAAGGCGCGGAGGCCACGCGCTCGGCCGACGAGAAGCTGCCGCTCGTCCTGTGGGTGTGGAAGACGGTCGCCGATCCGTTTGCCGGCCGCATCACGCTGTTTCGCGTCGTGTCCGGCGTCCTCAAGTCGGACGCGACGGTGCACAACCTCACGCGTGACGTGCCGGAACGCTTCGGCCACGTGCTGACGGTGCAGGGCAAGACGCAGACGCACGTGCCCGAGCTGCACGCCGGCGATCTCGGCGCCGTCGCGAAGCTCAAGGACACGCGCACGGGCGACACGCTGGGCGACAAGGCCGTGGGCTTTGTCGTGCCGTTGACGAAGTTCCCCGAGCCGGTCCTCGCCTACGCCATCGAGCCCAAGAGCCGCGGTGACGAGGACAAGATCGGCACCGCGATGCAGCGGCTGCAGGAGGAAGACCCGGCGATCAGCTACGCGCGCGATCCGCAGACGCACGAGCTGCTCCTCTCCGGGCAGGGCCAGCTGCACATCGAAGTGACGGTCGCCAAGCTGCGGCGCCGGTTCGGCGTCGAGGTCAACCTGAAGCCGCCGCGCATTCCCTACCGCGAGACGATCACCGCCAAGGTCGAAGCGCACGGCCGCCACAAGAAGCAGACGGGCGGTCACGGCCAGTTCGGCGACTGCAAGATCCGGATGGAGCCGCTCGCGCGCGGCGCCGACTTCGAGTTCGTGGACGACATCTTCGGCGGCGCGATCCCGCGGCAGTTCGTGCCGGCCGTCGAGAAGGGGATCCAGGAGACGCGCGTGCGCGGCTACCTCACGACCTATCCGGTCGTCGATTTCAGGGTCACCGTCTACGACGGCTCGTATCACGACGTCGATTCGAACGAGCTCTCGTTCAAGCTGGCGGGCCGCCTCGCGTTCCGCGACGCGATGTCGCGCGCCAAGCCGACGATTCTCGAGCCGATCATGAACGTCGAGGTCTACGCGCCGTCGGACTTCGCGGGCGATCTCATGGGCGATCTCAACAGCCGGCGTGGCCGCATTTCCGGCATGGACACGCGCGGCGTCTCCACGGTCATCAAGGCGACGGTGCCGATGGCCGAGATGCTGACCTACGAACAGACGCTGACGTCAACGACCGGCGGGCGCGGGTCGTACCACATGGAGTTCTCGCACTACGACGAGGTGCCCGGCCATCTCCACGGCAAGATCATCGCGGCGTCGAAAGCCGAGCGGGGCGAGGCCAAGGAAGAAGAAGATCACTGAGGATGGACATCGCGCGCGTGCTGATCGTCCTGATCGCCCTGCAGGCGACGACGCCGCCCGCCCCCGCCACGCCCTCGTTCGAAGAGTTCCTGGCCGGAGTGCGCGCCGAGGCGCTCTCACGCGGCATCAGTGAGGCCACCGCCACGATGGCCCTCGCCAACCTCGAGCTGCTGCCGGTCGTCGTCGCTCGCGATCGGGGCCAGCCCGAGCAGGTCCAGAGCCTCGATACGTATCTCGCCCAGCGGCTGACGGCACGCACCGTCGCGACGGCGCGGGAACAGGCCCTCCAGCACGCCGACCTGCTCAAGCGCATCGAGCGCGCCTACGGCGTGCCGGGGGCGATCATGATCGCCATCTGGGGCATCGAGTCCAACTTCGGCAAGTTCACCGGCAGCTACCCCACCATCGCGGCCCTGGCCACGCTCGCCTATGACGGGCGGCGCCCGCTCTTCCGTGCCGAGCTGCTGGAAGCGCTGGCCATCGTCGAGCAGCGCGGCATCCCGCCAGGCGACCTGAAGGGTTCCTGGGCGGGCGCCATGGGCCAGCCGCAATTCATGCCGTCGAGTTTCCTCAAGCACGCCGTCGATTTCGACGGCGATCAGCAGATCGACATCTGGACATCCGCGCCCGACGTCTTCGGCTCGATGGCCAACTACCTGCGATCCGCCGGCTGGCGCGACGACGAGCGCTGGGGCCGGGAAGTCAGCATTTCGAAGAGCGTGATGGCACGTATCGATCGGACCGTGCCGATGCGAGCGGGCGGCTGCCGGGCGGTGCGCGAGCTCACCACCCCGAGGCCCCTCGCCGAGTGGACCAAACTGGGAGTCACCCTGACCGGTGGCAGGCCGCTCCCCGTCTCGACGCTGACGGCCTCGCTCGTCCGCGGCCGTCAGCGCCACTTCCTCGTATATCGAAATTACGACGCGATCCTCGACTACAACTGCTCGAATGCCTACGCCATCAGCGTCGGCCTGCTCTCCGATCGCCTCGGCTCGTAACGCGCTACTTCGGGACGCGCTCGAACGAAATCATCAGCGCTTCGGTCCAGGTGATGTCGACCTTGTCGCCGACCTTGACCTTCGACAGCTGGTTCTTGTCCTGCACCCGTGACGTGTACGCCCAGTTGTTCGGCCCCTTGAACGAGATGGACGGAACGCTGGGATCGATCGCGTCGATCGTGGCGACGATGGTCCGCTGGGTCGCCGCCACAGCCCCCGGCAGGGCGCCCCCTGACTTCGTCACCGCTTCGCTCGACTTGTCGGCGGGAGACGGAGCCTCGTTCGGTCCGCGCAGGCGGAGCACGACGTTGTCGTAATACGTCGCCTTGAGCGTGTCGCCGACCTTGATTTCCTCGAACCGCGTGACGGTCTTGGGGACGATGATCGTCGTGTAGTTGCCCTTCGGCCCCTTGAGCGTGAGCGAGCGGGTGGATAGTTCGACCGCCTCGACCGTCGCCGTCACCGTCGTCTTCTGGCCGGGGATTTCCTTCACCTGGGCCACGGCGACTGCCGGCAGACCCGCCAGCAGCACACCGAGACCGAGAACGAGCCTCTGAGTTCGCATAGTGCCTCCTGAGTGTCGGCTCCCGCAAGCCTGATGCCGGTATGGCGCCGCCCGAATTGCTGCGGTAAGCGCGGATCGAGACGGACCAGGACCACTAAATACCGTGGGCCCCCGGAGCGCCGGAGGAGCCGCCGCCTGGAGCGCGGCTCCTGGGCGAGCCTCCTGGCGAACCCGGTGCAGGTGCCATTCTTGCTACGCTGCGACAGGATGATCCCGACTCTCCCGCATTGCGAGCACGGCCGTGCCGGGCTGGTCGCTGTCCTGTTGATCGTCTCGATCTTGGCGGGCCCCGCGTCGGCACAAGAAGCGGCCGGAAGCGCGGCGCCGGCCGTGGCCGGCCCGGCTGAGACCGACCTCCTGGACCTGATTCGACGGTGGCGGAAGAAGCCGGAGCCTGCCGAAGCCGACGCCAGGCGCCGTGTGGTGTTCCTGGTCGTCCCGCTGATCGGCGCGAAACCGACCACCGGACTCCGCGTCGGCGCCGGGGCGAGCATCGAGTTCCCGCTGGGCGATCCTGCGACCACGCGCATTTCGGCGATTACGACGGGCGCCATGATCTCCACGAAGAAGCAGTTCAGCGTCTCGATGTCGCCGACGTTGTACGGGCCTGACAACGTGTGGCAGTTGGACAGCGACGATCATTTCAGCCAGACGCAGACCCGCAACGGTGCGCTCGGCACGGAGAGCCGGGTCGAGCCGTCGAACGTGAACTACGATTCAGTGCGCTTCTTCAACACCTACTCGCGGCGGTTCGCGCCCAGCCTGTACGCCGGCCTCGGCATCTACTACGCCGCGCAGAGGAACATCGCGCCCGCCTCGGCGGACGAAGCCGCTTTCGAGGCATCGCCATTCGTCAGCTATTCACGCGAACACGGCTTCGATCTTTCCCGTCAGGTGGCCGCGGGGCCGGGCGCGACGCTCGTCTTCGACAATCGCGACGTGCCGGCCGACCCCTCACACGGCTCTCTCGCCTCGGCGACATTTCGGATGTACGTGAAGGATTTTCTGGGCGGCGATTCCAACTGGCAACGCGTGACCCTCGATCTGCGGACCTACCGGCCGCTGAGCCGGACGAACCGGCACACGCTCGCCTTCTGGGGGTACGGCGATTTCGTGACGTCCGGCACGGCACCGTACCTGTCGCTGCCCATGACCGGTGGCGATCCGCGCGGGCGGTCGGGACGCGGCTATGCCGAAGGGCAGTTCCGCGGCGAACGCTTCTTTTACGGCGAAGCTGAATACCGGGCGACGCTCACGGCCAACGGGTTGATCGGCATGACGCTGTTCGCGAACATGACGAGCGCCGCGTCCCCGTCGGCGAACGAACGGCTCTTCGACTCGGTGGCGCCGGGTGGCGGCGTCGGGCTGCGCGTGCTGCTGCAGAAACGGTCGCGGACCAACCTCTGCTTCGACCTGGGATTCGGCCGCGATGGATCGATCGGGTTCTACGTCGGGCTGGCGGAAGCGTTTTGACGTTCAGGAACCTTTCTTCCACATCCCGACCGCGGCGTCGCGGCCGTTGTCGTGACGCGTCGCGAGCTTCAGCAGCCCGTCGGCGCTGAAGTCGTAGTAGCGCGTGCGCTCGAGCGCGAACGGGTTCGCGCGGGCGGCGGCGAGCTTCGGATCGAACGCGCGGTTGATGTCGTCCGGGCTCGCGTAGCGGATCGCCTTCTGCTGCGGATCGATCTCGACGCGCCCGGTCGTCGAAATCACCGGGCTGGGTGAGGTCACCCCGATGGACGCGAGCGCCTTCTGCCCCGCCTCGCTCAAGCGGTACTCGACGTTCAGGTTGCCGAAGGCATCCGCAATCAGTGTCCCGCTGGCGTCGACCGGCACGGCCTTGCCCTCGGGGCTGTGCATCACCAGGGACACGAGACTCCACGTCCCCGCCAGTTGCCCACGCACCGCTTCGATCGTGTTCGGCCCCGAGGCGATGTCCGTCGTCCGCATCGGCTTCTGAAGCGGCTGGGCCTTGCAGGCGGCAACTGCGAGTCCGACCACTAGACAGATGCCAACGCGTTGAACCAATGCCGTGACGTGCATCATGTACCTCGTTCGTGTCACCCCGGTCGATCGGAAGGGAGCAAGGCGCATGCCGAGCCCGTCAGGGAGTCAGACCGGCATCTGACGATGACGGGCCCACCAGGGCTCAGCCGACCCACGGCCCGCCGTGGGAGCTGGAACGCTCGGCCGTCAATTCCAGCGCAACCCTTTGAGCTGGTCGAGATTGACGTTCCCGCCGCTCAGCACGCAGGCGACCCGGGCGCCGGCCGGCGCCTTGATCAGCCCATGCAGCAGCGCGCCGACCGGCGCCGCGGCGGCTCCCTCCGGCACCAGCTTCGCGTGGTGCATCGTCCAGACCACCGCCTCGAAGATCTGCTCGTCGGGCAGCGTGACGATGTCGTCGACGTAGCGACGGACGATGTCGAACGTCTTCTCGCCGACGCGCTTCACCCGGAGGCCGTCGATGGTGCAATCCACGCGATCGAGCGTCACCAGTCCGCCCTCGTCCACGCTCCGTTTCATGCCCGGTGCGCCCGACGACTCGACGCCGATGACCCGGACCGCAGGCTTGAGGCTTTTCAGCGCGAGCGCCACCCCTGAAATCAGGCCGCCGCCGCCGATCGGCACGACGGCGACGTCAATTTCTGGCCAGTCCTGGAAGATCTCCAGCCCGACTGTGCCCTGACCGCCGATGAGCTGCAGGTCGTCGAACGGGTGGATGTAGGTGTACCCGCGCTCACGAACGAGCTCCTGCGCTTTTTCGTTGGCCTCGTCCCAGATCGACCCGTGGAGCACGACGTCTGCGCCGTAGGCCCGGGTGGCCTGGATCTTCGACGGCGTCGCGTTCGCCGCCATGCAGACGACGGCGTGAATCCCGAAAATGCGCGCCGCGAGGGCGACACCCTGGGCGTGATTCCCGGCCGACGAGCAGATGACGCCACGCGCCTTCTCGTCGGGCGTGAGGAACGTGAACTTGTTCAGCGGTCCGCGAATCTTGTAGGACCCGGTCCGCTGGAAGAGCTCCGCTTTCAGGCGGACGTCGAAGCCGGTGCGATCGCTCAACATGCGGGACGTGAGTAGCGGCGTGTGGTAGACGTGAGGCGCCATTCTGGCGCGCGCCTGTTCGAAGGCACGGGCGTCGGGCAGAACCATTAGGGAAGGCTAATCGATCGAAGGATGATCGATCAAAGTTCGGAGATCGGGGCTCACGGTGCCTTGACGGCCATCGAGATCGTCCGGCCCGGACGGATGCCGCGGGCGATGCCGGTGGCCTGGCGTCCCGCGGCCGGGAACGTCGCTTCGACGTCCACGGCAGTGTCGGTGGCGAGGCCGATGTGGACCGGCAGGTCGTTCTGCGCGTTGTAGCCGGAGCCAGTGTCCACGATGCCGGCCCCGAGCACGCGCCGGGTTCCCGCGGCGAAGACGCGGACCACTGCGCCGGCACGCGTCGCGCGGCCGCGTGCGTCGAGGACCCGCACGAACAGCGACCGGCGCGCCGCGGCCGCGGCGAGCGGGTTGCGCAAGAGCGAGTGCATGCCGTCCGGCCGCGATCCGGTCAACGCCAGGTCGAGATCTCCGTCCCCGTCAGCATCGGCCCACTGCACGCCGTGGTCGGCGTGAAGCGCCAGGAGCGCCGGCGGCGTGACGTCGACGAACGCGCGGCCCGAGCTGCGGAAGAGATAGTCGCGGTAGCTGGTGCCTCCGGTGACCGTGCCGTTGACATACAGATCCAGCCGGGCGTCGTGGTCGATGTCGGCGAACGCGCACGCGTCGTAGCGGCCGTCGATGGCCACGCCCCACGCGCGTGAGACGTCCTCGAACCGCCCGCCGCCGCGATTGAGGAACAGCCCGTTCGGCCCGTAGTTGGCCATGAACAGATCGAATCGCCCGTCGCCGTCCACGTCGGCGGCGCACGGCCGGACGGTGCCGTTGGCGGCGTCGCCGGGCGCGCGGCCGCCCCATTCGAGACCGGCGGCGGCCGCCACGTCCGTGAAGCGCCCGCCCTCGTTGCGAAAGAGCCCGTTGGCGTCGCCGTCCATGTTGCCGACGTACAGATCGAGATCGCCATCCTCGTCGGCGTCGAACCAGACGGCGCCAACGCTCTTGCGCGGATCCGCCAGGCCGAGATCCGGGGCGACGTCGGTGAAGGCGCCCGCCTGGTTGCGGAACATCGCGTTCGGCCGATCGCGAAAGGCCACGAACAGATCGAGGTCGCCGTCAGCGTCGATGTCCACCCACGCGAGCTGCCTGACCGCACCGGCGGCAATCGCCGCAAGACCGGCCGCGGGGGCGACGTCGGTAAAGCGGCCGGCGTCGTTCCGGTAGAGCCGTAGCAGCGGCGGCGCCGGGACGCCGGCCGCGGCCTGCCCGGGCGCGAATCCGACAATCAGATCCGGATCGCCGTCGGCGTCGGCATCGCCCCACGCGGCGGCGCGCGTCGGCCGCGCATCGGCGACACCCGCGGCGGCGGCGACGTCGGTGAAGACGCCCCCGTCATTGCGATACAGACGATTCGGCGTGCCGTTGAATCCCACGAACAGATCGGGATCGCCATCCGCATCGGCGTCGGCCCACGCGTTGACGAACGATCCGCCCAGGGCGAACAGATCAGGTTGGATCGGATCGAACAGGAGAGGCGGCGCGGCCGCCTGCTGGAGGGCGAGGAACAGCAGGACGGCCGCGGTCCTCATTCCCTCTAGCTGCCTCCGGCCTTGCGCGGGGTGGTGCTCTTCGCGGCGCCCTTGGCCTTCTTCTCGACCTTGCCGCCGCCCGGCTCCTGATCGACGGGCTTCTTGCGCCCGGTGAGCGCCTCGCGAATCCGGCCGCCCATGGTCTTCTTCTTGGGCTTGTCGCCAGCCTCTGCCTTGGCCGCTTCCTCTGCCGCGCGCGGGTTGAACTCGCTGCCGAGGAGCTCGACTTCGGCGACCTCGGCGCTGTCGCCCCGGCGGTAGCCGAGCCGCAGGAGCCGCGTGTAGCCGCCCGGCCGCTCCGTGTAGCGCGGCGCGATCGTGTCGAACAGCTTCGTCACGACGGCCCGATCGGCGATGTCGGCGGCGACGCGACGGCGGGCGGTCACGCTCTGCGGACTGCCTTCAGGCGCGTCGAGGCTGCGCTTGGCGATCGAAATGATCCGCTCGACGAAGGGCCGCAGCTCCTTGGCGCGCGGGACCGTCGTCTGAATCCGCTCGTGCTCGATGAGCGCCGAGGCCTGGCTGCGGAGCATCGCGATGCGGTGCTCCGTCACCCGGCCGAGTTTCCGATACGCAACTCTGTGACGCATAAAAGAATCCTGTCTGGTACTAACGCTTGTCCAGGGGTCAGGCCCGGCTTACGCCAGCAGGGCCAGACCCCTTCAGTCACCGTCGCCCGGCCCGGCTTGCGGCAGCCAGGCCTCGTGACGTTAGTTCTGCCCGAGCGGCTGATCCAGCCGCATGCCGAGGCTCAGCCCCATCGTCGCCAGGATTTCCTTGATCTCGTTCAGCGACTTGCGGCCGAAGTTCTTGGTCTTGAGCATCTCGCCTTCGGTCTTCTGCACGAGCTCGCGAAGCGTCCGGATGTTCGCGTTCTTGAGGCAGTTGTAGGAGCGCACCGACAGCTCCAGCTCCTCGACGCTCTTGTCGAGGTGCTCGTTGACCGAGGTCGCCGGCTCGAGGCCGCTTCCCTCGAGCGGCTGATCGCCCGCCTCGTCCAGGCCGACGAAAATGGTGAAGTGATCGCGGATCAGCTTGGCCGCGAGCGACACCGCGTCACGCGGCGTGACCGCGCCGTTGGTCCAGGCCTCGATCGTGAGCTTGTCGTAGTCGGTCGTCTGGCCGATGCGCGCGGCCTCGACCACGTAGTTCACCTTCTTGACCGGCGAGTGCACCGAGTCGATCGGGATCCAGCCGATGCCGAGATCCTCGTCGAAGTTCTTGTCGGCCGCGACGTAGCCGCGGCCGCGCTTGATGCGGAGCTCCATCTCGAGCTTGCCGCCCTCGCTCACGGTCGCGATGTGCGCCTCCGGTTCGAGGATTTCGACGTCGGCATCCGCTTCGATGTCGCGCGCGCGGACTTCACCCGGCTTCATCACGCGCAGGCTGAGCGTCTTCGCGTGATCGGAGTGCAGCTTGATCGGAATCTGCTTGAGGTTGAGGATGATGTCCGTCGCGTCCTCGACAACGCCCTGAATCGGGGAGAACTCGTGGAGCACGCCCTCGATCTTCACCGCGGTCACGGCCGCGCCCTCGATCGAGGACAGCAACACCCGCCGCATCGCGTTGCCGACCGTCGTCCCGAACCCGCGCTCGAACGGCTGGGCGTAGAACCGCCCGAACCGATCCGTCAATGTCTCCCGCTCGAACTCCAACCGCTTCGGCCGCTGAAAACCCTTCCACAACATCGGTCGTTCCTTTCGCCGCAGTCCGCCCTCGCCCACCTTCGGTGGGCGACGGCGAGACCAGACCTGCTGTTTGAGTCACCGGCCTCCCGCTGCAGGTCTGAGAGCTGCGGGCCGATGACTGGCTGTATTGCCAACTATTTCGAGTAGAGCTCGACGATCAGCTGTTCCTGGACGGGCAGGTTGATCTGTGCCCGCGTCGGCAGCTGCGAGATCCGGGCCGACAGCGCGCCGCTGTCGAGCATCAGCCACTCCGGAACGCCGCGCCCCTTCACTTCTTCCATCGCATGCGCGATGGTCGGGTTCTCGGCGCTCGTGGTGCGCACCGCAATCGTGTCGCCGGCGCGAACCGCGTACGACGGGATGTCCACCTTCTTGCCGTTGACCAGGAAGTGGCCGTGGCGGACGAGCTGCCGCGCCTGCGGCCGCGACGTCGCGAACCCGATCCGGTAGACGACGTTGTCCAGCCGGCGCTCGAGCATCTGCAGCAGCAACTCGCCGGTGACGCCCTTCTGCCGGTCGGCGGCCTCGAAGTAGCGCCGGAACTGGTTCTCGAGCACGCCGTAGGTGCGCTTGACCTTCTGCTTCTCGCGCAGCTGCACGCCGTACCCGACCATCTTCGCCTTGCGCGAACGCCCATGCTGGCCGGGCGGCACATTGCGCTTCTCAATCGCGCACTTGTCGGTGTAGCACCGCTCCCCCTTGAGGAAGAGCTTCATGCCTTCGCGCCGGCACAACCGGCAGACCGGACCGATATATCGAGCCACGTCTAATTCCCTTCGTTCGTTAAGTTTGAAATCGGAAGCCAGAGGTGCGAAGTCACAGTACGCGTGACCGTCGCCCAATGACTTCTAACTTCTGGCTTCACACTTCTCACTTGCCAGCGCCACCTAGACGCGCCGCCGCTTCGGCGGCCGGCACCCGTTGTGCGGGATCGGCGTGACGTCGCGGATCGACTTGACGTCGAGCCCGACCGTCTGCAGCGCGCGAATCGCCGATTCGCGGCCGGCGCCCGGCCCCTTGACTCGCACTTCCAGCGAGCGCATGCCGTAGGTCTTGGCGGCGTTGCCGGCGGCCATCGCCGCCTGCGTCGCCGCGAACGGCGTGCCCTTGCGCGACCCCTTGAACCCGATCCCGCCGGCGCTCGACCACGCGATCACGTGTCCCTCGGCGTCGGTGATCGTCACGATCGTGTTGTTGAACGACGCCTGAATGTGGGCGTAGCCGTGGTGCACTACGCGCTTCTCGCCGCGCTTCTTGAACGTCTTCTTTTTCTTCGTCGGCGCCTTCCCCGTCTCGGGGGTTGCGCCGGCGGCGGCGTCCTGGGCTTCCTTCTTGGCCATTGGCTCCTCAGTTCACAACTCTCACGTCCCGTACCCGTCGTGCGTCATGGGGTCAGGCCCGGCTGACGCCAGCGGGGCCAGACCCCTTACTCCACTTTTTTCTTCGCGATCGCGCCCTTGCGCGGGCCCTTGCGGGTGCGCGAGTTGGTGCGCGTGCGCTGGCCCCGGACCGGGAGATTGCGGCGGTGCCGCGACCCGCGGTAGCTGCCGATCTCGACCAGCCGCTTGATGTTCATCGAGATCTCCTTGCGGAGATCGCCCTCGACGCGGCCCTGCTCTTCGATCACGCGGCTGACCTTCCGGACGTCGTCTTCCGACAAGTCCTTCACGCGGATGTCGCCGCTGACGCCCGCCTCGGTCAGGATGTCGTTCGACCGTTTCCGGCCAATCCCGTAGATGTAGGTGAGCCCGATCTCGACGCGCTTGGTGCGCGGCAAATCGACGCCTGCAATACGTGCCATGAGCTACCCCTGCCTCTGCTTGTGCTTCTGATTCGAGCAAATCACGCGCACGACCCCGCGTCGACGCACGATCTTGCACTTGTCGCAAATCCGCTTCACGGACGCCCTGACCTTCATCGCCAAATCCTCATCAACTTCGCACTTCGAAGCTGCTCTGCTATCCCCGCCGCACGATGCGGCCCCGGCCCGCGTCTCTCGGGCTGAGCTCGACCGTCACCCGATCGCCGACCACCAGCCGCACGAAGTTGCGTCCCGGTCCGGACGCCGCGTGCGCCGTCACCTCATGGCCGCCGTCGAGCGCGACCCGGTAGAGCGCGCGCGGCAGCACTTCGAGCACCGTTCCCGCGACGTCCTTCACGCGGCCGCTCCGGCCCGGCCCCGCCTACGGCGCCGCCACACCTGCCGGCGCATCCTTGCGCGCCGTCAGCACCAGCGGCCCGGCGCTCGTCGCGGCGACCGTGTGCTCGAAGTGCGCGGCCAGCCCGCCGTCACGCGTCACCGCCGTCCAGCCGTCGCCGAGCACCCGCGTCTCCGGCCGGCCCATCGCCACCATCGGCTCGATCGCGAGGACCATGCCCTCGGCGATCTTCGGGCCGCGCCCGGGCGGCCCGTAGTTCGGAATCTGCGGCTCCTCGTGCAGCCGCTCGCCGATCCCGTGCCCGCAAAACTCCCGCACGATCGAAAAGCCGTGCTGCTCGACCCACTGCTGCACCGCGTGGCCGACGTCCGACAGCCGCCCGCCGACCCGCACTTGCGCGATCGCGCGATCCAGCGACTCCTTCGTGACCTGCAACAGCACCTGCGTCCGTTCCGGCACGCCGCCGACCGTGACCGTCACGGCCGAATCGCCGTAGTAGCCGCCGAGCTTCACCCCGACATCGAGCGAAATGATGTCGCCGTCCTTCAGCACCCGCGCCGCCGACGGGATCCCGTGCACGACCTCGTCGTTGATCGACGCGCACAACGTCGCCGGGTAGCCGCGGTAGCCCTTGAACGCCGGTTCGGCGCCGCCGGCGCGCACGAGCTGCTCGGCCAGCCGATCCAGATCCGCCGTGGACACGCCCGGCGCGACCGCCGCCTCCAGCTTGGCGAGGACCTGGGCGACGAACTGATTGGCCACCCGCAGCCGCTCGATCTCCGCCGCCGACCGGTAGATGATCACAGCCGTCCTCCTCCGACCGAAGCCACCGCCGCCGCGAGATCGGCCGCGACGGCCTCCGGCGTCTGGTCCCCGTCGACCACGCGGAACGTCGGCCGCATGCGGTAGTACTCGACGAGCGGCTCAGTCTGGCGCGCGTACACCTGCAGGCGCTCTCGCACGACCTCGACGCTGTCATCACGCCGCGGCACCAGCGTGCCGCCGCAGCGCTCGCAGACCGTCACGCCCGGCGGCGCCGTCCAGCCGCAGTTGGCGCAAATCCGACGGAGCGTCAGCCGCTCCACCAGCCTCTCCTCCGGCACCTCGATGCTCACCACGACGATGGGCCGGCCGTCGTCGAACACGTCGTCGAGCGCCCGGGCTTGAGCCACCGTCCGGGGAAACCCGTCGAGCACGAAGCCCGAGCCCGCATCTTTCCGCCCCAGCCGCTCCGTCACGATGCCGATCATCGTGTCGTCGTCGACGAGCCGGCCGGCATCCATGATCGCCTTGGCCCTGCGGCCCAGCTCCGACCCGGCCTGCACGGCGTCGCGCAGGATGTCGCCGGTCGAGACGCGCGGCACCCCGCGTGCCCGCGCAAACCGTTCGGCCTGCGTGCCCTTCCCCACCCCTGGGGGCCCGAACAGCACGAGTCGCACCGACACGTGCTCAGCAGCCGGCGTCGCCAGACAAACGACGACCGCACTTGACCGCGCTCATCCTCGGCGGCCCCGAATCCGTGTCTTCTTCATGAAGCCGTCGTAGTGCCGCATGATGAGCTGCGACTCCACCTGCTGGACCGTGTCCATCGCCACGCCGACGATGATCAGCAGCGACGTGCCTCCGAAATAGAACCTGACATTCATGCCCTCGGTCACGAACCGCGGCAGCCGGGCGTCGAGCCATTCGCCGATGAACGGAATCGGCGCCACCTTGAAGCCGGTGAGCATGAACTCCGGAATCAGCGCGATGATCGCCAGGTACACGGCGCCGGCCAGCGTGACCCGCGCCAGGATGTTGTCGATGTACTCGGCCGTCCGCTTGCCCGGCCGGATGCCGGGAATGAACCCGCCGTACTTGCGCATGTTCTCCGCGACGTCATCGGGATTGAAGATAATCGCCGTGTAGAAGTACGCGAAGAAGATGATCATCCCGACGTACAACAGGTTGTACAGCGGGTAGCCGATGCTGAGCTGCGTGACGATGTTGTCGAGCACGCCGCCGGGCGGAAACATCGGCTTCAGCGTCTGCGGAAACGCCAGGATCGACGACGCGAAGATGACGGGCATGACGCCGCCCGTGTTCACCTTCAGCGGAATGTGCGTGCTCGCGCCGCCGTACATCCGCCGCCCGACCATGCGTCTGGCGTACTGCACGGTAACGCGCCGGTGCCCGCGCTCCATGAAGACGACGGCCGCGACCACGGCGATCATCAGGACGATGAGCAGCGCCAGCGTCACGATCGACATTTCCCCGGTCTGCAGCTGCGCGAACGTCGCCAGCGCCGCGCGCGGCAGGCCCGCGACGATGCCGGCGTAGATGAGCAGCGACATGCCGTTGCCGATGCCCCGCTCGGTGATCTGCTCGCCGAGCCACATCACCAGGACCGAGCCGGTCGTGAGCGTGAGCACGGTCATCATCCGGAAGCCCCACCCGGGCGCGTAGACGATGGGCAGGCCGTTCGTGGCGCGGGTCATGTTCTCGAGGAAGAACGCGATGCCGAGCGCCTGGACGATGCTCAGCAGGATGGTGCCGTATCGCGTGTACTGGGTGATCTTTCTCCGGCCGAGCTCGCCTTCCTTCGACAGGCGTTCGAGGTACGGCCAGACCACGGTCAGGAGCTGCAGGATGATCGACGCGCTGATGTAGGGCATCACGCCGAGCGCGAACAGGGTCATCTGCGAGAGGTTCTGGCCCGAAAACATGTCGTACAGGCCGAACAGACTGCTCGAAGCAGCCTGTTCCGCCAGTAGGGCCAGCGCGTCCGTATTGATCCCCGGCGTCGTAATGTGCCCGCCAAGCCGATACACCGCGAGGAGACCGAAGGTGAAAAGCACCCTCTTCCTCAGCTCCGGAATGGCGAAGATGTTCTTGATGCTGTCCATATGGGTGTGTGCGCCTACTCGTGTCGTCCGGTCACGCCTTCGCGACCAGGGCGATCACCTCTGCTGATCCTCCTGCTGCAGCGATCTTCTCAGCCGCCGATCCGCTGAACTTGTGCGCGTGCACCGTCAGCTTCTTTGCGATGTCGCCGCGGCCCAGCACTTTCACCAGGGCCGTGGCCTGCCGGACGAGCCCGCGCTCGCGGAGCACCTCGGGCGTCACCGAGGAGCCGGCATCGAACACCTCGGCGAGCGTGTCGAGATTGACGACCGCGTACTCGACGCGAAACGGATTGTGGAACCCGCGCTTCGGCACGCGCCGGTGGAGCGGCATCTGCCCGCCCTCGAACCCGCGCTTGAACCGGAAGCCCGATCGCGATTTGGCGCCCTTGCTGCCGCGCGACGCGGTCTTCCCGTGACCGGATCCCGGTCCCCGGCCGACGCGTTTGCGGCCGCGCTGAGCGCCCTTGGGCGGTCGGAGGTTATTGAGAGACATGTTCATCCACCTGTATGAGATGCCGCACTTTCAAAATCAGCCCGCGTGTCGCGGGTGTATCCACGACCTCGACCGTATGGCGAATCCGCCGCAGGCCGAGACCGCGCAACGCGAGCCCCTGTTTCCGATCGAAGCCGATGGCGCTCTTGAGCTGCGTAATCTTGAGCATCTTCATCATTTCCTCAGCGGCTGACGCCCGTCAGCTCTTCGATGTCCTTGCCGCGCAGCCGCGCCACCACCGCCGGTTCTTTGAGCAGCCCGAGCGCGGCAAACGTCGCGCGCACCACGTTGTGCGGGTTGGCCGACCCGAGCGACTTGGTCAGCACGTTGTTGATGCCCGCCGACTCCACGACCGCGCGCACGGCGCCGCCCGCGATGATGCCGGTGCCGTCGGGCGCCGGCTTGAGCAGCACCGACCCGGCCCCGAAGCGGCCGAGCACCGGGTGCGGAATCGTCGACCCGTTCATGGGCGCGCGGATCAGCGCCTTCTTCGCCGCTTCAATCGCCTTCTTGATCGCAGACGGCACTTCCTTCGCCTTGCCGATCCCGAAGCCGACGACGCCGTGGCCGTCGCCAATGACGACCAGCGCGCTGAAGCTCAGGTTCTTGCCGCCCTTGACGACCTTGGTGACGCGGCTTATCGACACGACCGTGTCCTTCAGTTCGAGATCCGCCGCGTCGATCTTCTCGCGAAAATGCACCATGTCAGAACTCCAGCCCTGCCTTGCGCGCCGCGTCCGCCACCGCGCGGATCCGGCCGTGATACAGATTGCCACCGCGATCGAACACGACCCGCGAAATGCCCTTTTCCTTGAGCCGCTCGGCGATGATCTTCCCGATCGCCTCGGCGCCGGCGACGTTGCCGCCGCGCACCTTCCCGGAGAACGTGTCCTTCAGCGCCGGCTCGTTGCTCCCGGCCGCCACCACGGTGCGGCCGTCGCGGTCGTCGATCACCTGCGCGTAGATGTGCGTCACCGACCGGAACACCGCCAGCCGCGGCCGCTCGCCCGTCCCCGAAATCCGCTTCCGCTGCCGGAACTGGATCCGCTCGCGTCGATCTTTCTTGGTCCGAATCCTCATGGCCTCAGGCTCCCGTCTTTCCGACCTTCTTCTTCAGCTGCTCGCCCGTGTAGCGCACGCCCTTCTGCTTGTACGGATCGGGCTCACGCATGCGGCGGATGTTGGCCGCCACCTGCCCGACGAGCTGCCGGTCGATGCCGGTGACCGTGATGTGCGTCTGCTTGTCCACCGCGATGTCGATCCCGTGCGGGATGTCGAACACGATGGGATGCGAGTAGCCGAGCGCGAAGACGACCTGCTTGCCCTTGAGCTCGGCGCGATAGCCGACGCCGACGATGTCGAGCTCCTTCTTGAAGCCGTCGGTCACGCCGGCCACCGCGTTGGCCATCAGGCTGCGCGCCAGGCCGTGGAACTTGCTCAGCTCGGGATCGGCCCGCTCGGTCGTCGCGATGAGCTCGGCGTCCTTGACCTCGAATTTCACGCCAGGCGGCACGCGCTGCTTGAGGGTGCCCTTCGGCCCCTTGACTTCGACGGCGTCCGGCTGGACGCTGACCGTCACGCCTTTCGGGACGGGAATGGGTTTTTTTCCGATTCTCGACATAAATTGATCTCTTCTTCAGTTGCTCGCGGGGCCCCACCCCCGCTCGCGCGCCCTCACGGCTCGCTCCGCTCGCCTTCGGGCGGTCATTCCTTCTGGCTCGCGGGGCCCCACCCCCGCTCGCGCGCCCTCACAGCTCGCTCCGCTCGCCTTCGGGCGGCCTGCGTTTCCGGTGGGCCCGCACCCAGCACACTCCTACCAGATATTGCAGAGCACTTCCCCGCCGACGCCGGCCTTGATCGCTTCGCGGCCCGTCATGACGCCGCGCGAGGTCGTGAGAATGCTGGTCCCGAGCCCGCCGAGCACCTTCGGCACGTCCTCGCGTCCGAGATACACGCGGCGTCCCGGCCGGCTGACCCGCTGGAGGCCCGAGATCACGTTCTCGCCGCGCGGGCCGTACTTCAGCGAGATCCGGAGGATCGACTGGACGGCCGGCGGCTGCCGCGCCGCCTCGGCCGCATCCTGACTCGGATCGACCGTCTTGAAGCCCTGGATGTAGCCTTCCTGCTCCAGGATGCGCGCGATCTCCGCCTTGAACCGCGACGCGGGCACGTCCACGCGCTGGTGGCGCGAGTGCACCGCGTTCCGGATGCGGGTCAGCATGTCTGCGATCGGATCAGTCATTGTTCGCCCTTAATTTGTTCAGAGACTCTGGGATTCGCGATCCTCATCCTCGAATCACCAACTACTTTTGATCACCCCAGCCACTTCGCCGCGCAGCGCCCGCTCGCGGAAGCACAGCCGGCAGAGCGCGAACTTGCGCAAGTAGGCCCGCGGCCGGCCGCACAGGCGGCAACGGTTGCGGTGGCGAATCGAGTACTTCGGCTTCCTCTGGTCCTTGACAATCTTCGCGGTGGTGGCCATCTCGTCCTCAATTCGCCCGGAACGGCATGCCGATCAGTTGCAGCAGCCGCCGCGCTTCCTCGTCGGTCTTGGCAGTGGTCACGAACGAAATATTCATGCCCCGCGACTTGTCGACCTTGAGGTAATCGATTTCCGGAAACATCAGCTGATCGCGCAGGCCGAGCGTGTAGTTGCCGCGCCCGTCGAAGCCCCGGCCCGAGACGCCGCGGAAGTCGCGGACGCGCGGCATGGCGATCGAGATCAGGCGGTCGACGAACTCGTACATCCGCTGCCCGCGCAGCGTGACCATCGCGCCGATCGGCATGTTGCGCCGGACCTTGAACTGCGCGATCGACTTCTTGGCCCGCGTCACCGCCGCCTTCTGGCCCGTGATCTTCGCGAGCTCCTCGGCGCCGACGTCCACCACTTTGGCGTTCTGCGTGCCCTCGCCCAGGCCCATGTTGACCACGACCTTCGTGATCTTGGGCACGGCCATCACGTTCTTGTAACCGAACTCTTTCGTGAGCGCGGGGACGACCTCGCGCTGGTATCGCTCTTTGAGGCGGCTCATCATTTGTCCACCACTCCCTTGCACTTCACACACACCCGGACGCTGCGGCCGTCGTCGAGGCGCTTGCGGCCGATCCGCGTCGGCGCGCCGCACTCGGGACAGACGAGCTGCACGTTCGAGAGGGCCAGCGTCGCTTCACGCTCGACGATGCCGCCCTTGATGTTGCGCTGCGGGTTGGCCCGCGTGTGGCGCTTGATGAAGTTCACGCCTTCGACGATCAGGCGGTTCTTGCTCGGCACGACCCGCAGCACGCGGCCGCGCTTGCCGCGATCGCGGCCGGCGATCACGAGGACGTTGTCGTTCTTCTTGATGGGGAGGGCAATCTGACTCACAGAACCTCCGGCGCGAGCGAAATGATCTTCATGAAGCGGCGCTCGCGCAGCTCACGCGCGACCGGGCCGAACACGCGCGTCCCGATCGGCTCGTTCTGGTCGTTGATCAGCACGGCGGCGTTCCGGTCGAACCGGATGTAGCTGCCGTCCTTGCGGCGGAGCTCCTTCTTCGTCCGCACGACCACGGCCTTGACGACCTGGCCCTTCTTGACCGTCGCGTCCGGCGTGGCTTCCTTGACCGAAGCCGTGATGATGTCCCCGATGGACGCGTACCGGCCGGTGGATCCGCCGATCGGATTGATGACG
>Ga0111539_10000981_pt1 | contig 37479 bp, 23 predicted proteins | sample RhiMethybrSRZTD1_FD_79667 | JGI IMG/M metagenome (GOLD analysis project Ga0111539, IMG submission 79667) | Populus rhizosphere microbial communities from Tennessee, USA - Rhizosphere MetaG P. TD hybrid SRZTD1 (version 2) (version 2) | ecosystem: Host-associated > Plants > Roots > Rhizosphere >...
GCGCCGCAGGCCGGTCGGCGCCATGACGAGATGGCGCAGCGCCGGCGGGTCCGAGTAGCCGGTCAGCGCGTTGAAGACAGCCGATGCGTCCTCGGCGATGGCGTCCCTCGAGGTGAGGAGTCCGAAGTCCGTGTAGAGCCGCGCCGTCCGCTCGTTGTAGTTGCCGGTGCCGAGATGGACGTACCGCCGCAGCCCACTCTTCGACCGGCGGACGACGAGACAGATCTTCGCGTGCGTCTTGAAGCCGCGGACGCCGTAGATCACATGCGCTCCAGCGGCTTCGAGCTCGCGCGCCCAGCGGATGTTGCGCTCCTCGTCGAACCGCGCGGTCACTTCGACGAGAACCGTCACCTGCTTGCCGCACTCGGCGGCATGCCGCAGGCTGGCGATGATCGGCGAGCTCGCGCTCGTGCGATAGAGCGTCTGCTTGATCGCGAGCACTTCCGGATCGTCGGCCGCTTGCGCGACGAACGCGATCACCGGATCGAAGCTGTCGTACGGCTGGTGGAGCAGCACGTCCCGCTCGTCGAGCACCGAGAAGAGGTCCGCATCGTCGGCTGGCAGCGCCTGCACCGGCTGATGCGGGGGATCGCGCAGCGCGTCGAATCCGGGCAGGTCCATGAACCCGGTGAGCACCCGCAGGTCCAGTGGTCCCGCCACCCGGTAGACATCGTCCTCCGACACGTCGAGCTGGTCGATGAGCAAGGCCAGGAGCTCCGCCGACGCCGACGCCTCGATCTCGAGACGGACGACGTCGCTCCGGCGCCGCTGGCGAACCTCGCTCTCGACCATCTCCAGGTGTGTCCGGCCGCCCTCGTCGTCGAGCTCGAGCTCGGCGTCGCGGGCCAGGCGCATGACGACGGCTTCCAGGATGGTCTGGCCCGGGAAGAGCCGGTCGAGGTGGGCGCGGATGACATCCTCGAGCAGAGCGAACGCGTGGCCGTCGGCGCCGCTGAGCGGGATCAGCCGCGACAGCCGCGACGGGACCTGGACGATCGCGAGCCGCTGCTCCGAGTCGCCCGGCGGCGCGTCGAGACGGAGCGCGAGGTTGAGGCTGAGGGACGAGAGGAGGGGAAACGGCCGCGACACGTCGATCGCGAGCGGCGTCAAGACCGGGAGAATCGCGTCGGCGAAGAAGATCCGCAGCGACCCCTGACGGTCGCCGTCAAGGTCGCTCCATCTGAAGAGACGGACGCCTTCCCGCGCCAGCGCCGGCAGGAGCTCCGAGGTCACGAGCCGGCCGAGCGCCGCGGCGAACTTCTGGCTCCGGTCGCGGATCGCCGCAAGCTGCTGCGCCGGGGTCAGTCCGGCCAGATCAGGGACGGTGTCTCCCGCCTCGACGGCGCGCAACAGGCCGGCGACTCGAACCATGAAGAACTCGTCGAGGTTCGACGCGGCGATGGCGGCGAACTTCAGCCGCTCGAAGAGCGGGGTCGTGGCGTCTTCGGCTTCCTCGAGCACGCGCTCGTTGAACGCGAGCCACGAAAGCTCACGGCTGATGAACGCGGATGGATCGTGATAGTGCTCCGAGGTCACTGCACCACTCCTGCCCGTCGAATCACCAGCTGATGTCCGAAGACATCCGCGAACAAATCCGCGCGCGAGCTCGCCGCCATCTGTTCCATCGTCAGATCGCCCTTGCCGTCGAGCTGCAGCACCCAGACGTTCCGTTGCCGGGCGACCTGGACGCGTTCGACCTTCTGCAGGTGCTCGGCATCCAGCGCGTTGGCGACGCGGAGCAGCGCCGCGAGCTTGTTCACGATCAGCCGGTCCTGTTTATCCAGGGCGATGTACGGCAGATGGCTCTGCTGCGGAAACGCCCCCCGGTGGTATCGGGCGATGTTCGACACCATCAGGTTTTCCTCGTCGGTCAACCCGAAGATCTGCGACGACGACAGCAGGTACTGCGAGTGTTTGTGGTGACCGCGCAGGCTCACGAACACGCCGATGTCGTGCAGGAGTCCGGCCACCTGTAACAGGAGGCGGTCCCGGCTGGAGAGCCCGTGCTCTTCGGTGAGGGCGTCGAAGAGCTGCGAAGCGAGGGTCGCGACGTGGCGGCCGTGCGCGCGGTCGAACTCGTAGCGCTGTCCGAGCGCCTCGGCGCTGGCGAGCACGACCTGCTGGAACTCTTCCATGCCGAGCCGGCCGCCCGGTTCGGCGAGATCGAGGAGGACGCCGGCACGGAGCGAGGCGTCAGAGACGAACAGCCGCTCGGCCTGCGATTCGAGGAGCAGCGACTTGTAGACGAGGAGCCCCGGCAGCACGCTGTCCGCGTCGCTCGTGGCCAGGCCGAAGCGCTCGACCAAACGCTCGGGGTTCATCCGCTCGATCTCGTCGCAGAACGCGACGAACGCGTCGCGCGCCAACTCGCGCGGCCCCGGGTGGCCCGGCTCGAGCAACTCACCCGCGGCAAACCGGATGTCGCCGCCGATGGCGACGACGTGGGAGATCTGGCGGAGCGGGATCTCGACGCGGATCTCGGCGACGACGTTGGCGATGTAGCGTTTGAGCAGGCTGACCTGGATCTCGTGACTGTGCGCGCGCAGGTTGAGCTGCTGGCGCATCCGCACCGCGCCGAGCGCGTAGACGCCGGACCGGTTGGGATGCCCGCGGCGGAGCTGGGTCAGACTGGTGCTGCCGCCGCCGACCTCGATGAGCAGCGGTGACGCCGACCGGAAGAAGTCCGCCTTCCCGAACTCTTCGCGAACGGCGAGGTACACGAGCCGGCTCTCCTCGGCTTCGTTGATGATTTCGAAGGCGATGCCGGTCCGGCCGCGAATGCGATCGAGAAACATGTCGCCGTTGCGCGCCTCGCGGACCGCGCTCGTCGCCACCGCCCGCACCTGATGGACGCCGTAGCTGTCCATCACGCGCCGGAACCCGTCGAGCGACGCCGCGGCCGCTTCGATCGTGTTCGATCGAATCGCGCCGCCGGAGAACGTGTCACGCCCGAGCGAGACGCCGCGCGACAGCTCTTCGAGGACCCGTTTCTTGCGCTTCGGCCCGACTTCCGCGACCACCAGCCGGATCGCGCTGGCGCCCATGTCGAGCACGGCGACGACGGTCGGGGACTGGGCGGTGGTGGAGGTCATCGCGGCGTGCATCATACCCACGTCGCGCCGGCTTGTGTGTTCATTGTCGAACCACCGTCCGACGCGTCTGCGACACTGGACGGCGCACGGCCGTGATCGACACCGTCTAAGAGTGCGTTTCAACACTCCGAAGGAGGGGCGGGCTTCAGCCCGCCCTTGCTGGGCCGGCTAACCACCTCCGCCAATCTACGTGGTCCGCCGTAGCCTCGCGCGAAGGCGGACGCCGGCCCTCCTGGAGCCAGAGTTTTGCCGCGCTTTAGTGGGAGTGCCCGGCGCCCAGTGCCGAGTTCAGTTAGCGACCCGGCAAAGCGCGGGCGGCGCGCCGGAATGCCTGCGGCGTCATTCCGGTCCATCGCTTGACCGCGCGATTGAACGCGGCCGGCTCGGAGTACCCGATGAGGTACGCGACCTCCGCGATCGCCAGGCTCGATTCGCGCAGGTGCTTCTCGGCGAGCTCACGAGCGACGCGATCGGCGAGTTCCTCGAACGACGATCCGGCCGACGCCAGCCGCCGTTGCAAGGTCCGCGGCGAGACGGCCAGATCGCGGGCCACGGTCTCGAGTCTGGCGTCACCGTGGACCGCGCGCGCGACGATCGCCCGGCGGACGTCGAGGGCGATGCCGTCGACCGCTGGAAGCCGCGCCAGCACTTCGTCGGCATGCTGCTGGAGCACGCCGCGCAGAATCGGGTCGGGCCGACGCAATGGCTGGCGCCAGGCCTCGCGCGAGAAGGCCACACCCGCCCACGGCGCGTTCGCGTGCACGGGACACCCGAGGATCTGTTCCACTTCACGGGGATCGTCAGGCGTGTGCATCAGGCTCACGAACGCCGGCTGCGCCCGGCCGTCGGTTTCCTCGCGCGCGCGAAATACGTGCAGCGTCACGCTGTACTCGATGCTGAAACGGTCGGTCGGGTCGATCGGGAAGTACTGAATCCGGGCCGGGTCGTCGTCTTCGTACACTTCGATCAGGAGCGGTGCGCTCACGAGACGGAGATAGCGCGCTACCTGCTTGAACGCCTGACCCACATCGTCCGACGACAGCGCGAGGTAGTCGAGAAGGGGAAAGGTGCCCGTCGGGGTTGCCGCGCCGAGCCGGACGCCGGGGTTCGCCATCGGCCGGACCGCGAGCGCGCGGCCGATGAAACGGCCGCACTCCGCGCACGGAATCTGCCCGTCGGGATCGGCCAGCGCCGATTTTTGAAGGCCACACGCGACGAGCAGCGCCTCGGTGTCGTAGCCGAGCCGTTCGAACGCACTGACGAAGGCGAGGAATTGGGGGGCGGCCACCGGCGGCCGCGGGCCCGCGGCAAAGGTGGCGCGTGAGGTCAACTGATTGGCGCCCTCGGTCATGGCGACGTGCGTCCCCCGGGCGAGATCATTCTGCCATTGGAGGTCGTCATGACTCACGACAATTCGAGACGGTGGTTCGGAACTGCGGTCGTGCGAAGCGCGGTGCGAGGCGCGATAGTGCTGGGGCTGATCGTGGTGGCGTCCCTGACACTGCGATCGGGCGCCTGGACGAAGGGCACGCTGCACACGATGATGTTGTCGGCAGTGCTCTCTGCACAAACGCCGGCGGCCAGCTACGGCAGCGCCAGCGCGGTAGACCCGCAGATCGCCAAGGCCGCCGAGGACTACCGCAAGGCGGTCCTGTCGGGCGACGCGCGGGCGGTCGCGGCGATGTATCGCGAAGACGGCATCGAATTGCCCAATTGCGCGCCGGCGGTGAAGGGCAGGGCGGCGATCGAACAGCGCTACCGCGAGTTCTTCGGCGGTCCCGTCAAGGTGACCGGTTTCACATTCACGCACATCGAGGCCGTCACCACAGGCGACCTGGCCTACGACGTGGGCACGTACGAGCAGACGCTCTCGCTGCCCGGCGGACAGGCAACGACCGACCACGGGAAATTCGTGGCGCTCGTGAAGCGGGCCCAGGGCACGTGGAAGCTCGCGTATCTGATCTACAACAGCGACACCGATCCGGCGAAGACGAGGTAGGAGCACAGTGCCGAGTGCCGAGTGCCGACGGATCACGCTGGTCAGTAGACGTCGAGATCGCGGCCGACGACGACTCGTCCCTGGTAGCGGGACATTTCGTTCAGCAGTGAAGCGGCCGTCGACCGCTCGGAGTCGACGGCCGGCCGGATCGACAGTGACGCGTGATAGAGAATCAACAGGCGTGGTTTGGCCTGCGTCGCCAGCTCGGTCAGCTGCGCCGTCGTCGTGTGATGCACGGCGGCGTAGCCCTGGAAGTCGGGACGCTTGGCCAGCCACTCCAGGGTCAGCACCTCGTGTATCAACACGTCGCAGCCACGGCACGCGTCGATCGTCGCCTGGGTCGGGTTCGTGTCGCCCGAGATGACGATGCTGCGGTCGGCCGTGTCGAAGCGGTAGCCGTAGCTCTCGAGCGCATGTTTGGTCGCGAAGGCCGTCACTGTGACATTGGCGTCCTTGTAGACCACGCCGACGCGGATTTCATGAGCGTTCACGGCATGGCCCTCCGGAAACGCGCCGACTGTGTAGAGCTTGCGATCGCGCGCGCGTGCTTCGAAGTCATCACGGTACGCTTCGAGCACGTGGTCGGTCATCGCCTTGATGCCGGCCGGTCCGTAGACCTCGAGAGGCACGCGGCGGCCGATCACCCAGGGAGTGAGGATCAGATCCGGGTAACCGACCGTGTGATCCGAATGCAGGTGGGTGACGAAAACGACGCGCAGGTTGATCGGATCCAGTGCGGAAATGCCTTTGTCCACAACCGCGGATTTGGCCCGCCGGACGACGCCGGCGCCGAAATCGACGAGGTAGGGCGTGCCATTGACGACGATCGCGGTCGCCGGACCTGAGCGATCAGGATCGGCCGGAGGATTGCCGGTCCCCAAAAGCACTACCTGCGTGCGAGCCTGTGCGGCCGGCGCCTGTTGCGGATGAACGATCGCCGTCGGGACCAGCGCGCCCGTCAGCGCCGCGACTCCACACAGCCTGACCAGCGGATTCCACATGGCTGATGGCTCCCGGCTGGGGTACTTCACTTTGTGGCAAGGTGCGGCTGATCGCAAGACCGATCCATCGCGCCGCCAAGCGACGAGTGCACGAGTGCCGACTGCCGCGTGCTGAGTGCCCTTTGCCTTGCGCCTTCCCCTGACCTGTGCCCTCTGCCCCTTGCCCTCTGCCCTGACCTGTGACCTCAGCCCTGGCGGTGCCCTGTAGAATGCCCCCGTGCCAGTAAAGGTGCGCCCGGAAACGCTGAAGAAGCTTCAGCCGAAGCTCCGCATGATCAGGAACGGCGACACGCGCGTGAACGTGATTCGCGCCGAGCGGTGCGCCGGGCTGGCGGTCAAGCAAACGCGCGTCGCGCAGACCGTGCCGATCCTGCGCGGCGAGCGCGCGGTGCCGGTCGCGCTCGAGACGCTGCGGCGCAAGCCGAAGACGCCGCCGCTGAAGAAGGTCACGTCGCAGCTCATCGCGAACGTGTTTCTGTACCTGCGCGATGCCGAGGCAGAGATGCCGCCGATCGACGGCCCGTGCAAACGGCAGGGACGGATCGTCGAGGCGCAGGTGCCGCTCAGCAGCCTTGCGCGCATCGCGTCGCACAAGGACGTTGCCTACGTCGAGATCGCGGAGGCGTTGCAGACGCCGCACGCGTCAGTGAGCGGGCGCCGGCCGAAGCCGCCGAAGATGAGCCAGCGCCGCGTCGGCGGCGGCGCGCACCATCACTACGGCAAGGGCGTGCTCATCGGCGTCATCGACGTTCAGGGCTTCGACTTCGCCCATCCTGATTTCCTCGACGAGCGCGGAAGGACGCGGTTCGTCCGCATCTGGGATCAAGGCGGCACCAGCCGGCCGAGCCCATCCGGCCGGCAGTTCGAGTACGGCTCGGAAATCATAGACACGCACATGAACGCCGCGCTGCGCGTCGAACGGCGCGGCGGGCTGCCGGCGACCGAGCTCGAGCCGCAGTCGCAGCAGGTCGCCGGATCGCACGGCACCCATGTCGCGAGCATCGCCGCCGGCAACCGCGGCGTCTGCCGCCGCGCCGACATCGCCGCCGTGTTGATCTCGCTGCCCGAAGCCGACCTCGACACGCGGCTGTCGTTCTACGACTCGAGCCGGCTCGTGGACGCGATCGACTACCTTCTCGAGCTGGCCGGCAAGCGGCCGATCTCGATCAACATCAGCCTCGGCACCAACGGCCATTCGCACGACGGCAGCGCCGCGGTCACGCGCTGGATCGACGCGCGCCTGGCGGTCGGCGGACGCGCGATCACCGTGGCTGCCGGCAATTCCGGCCAGGAGCGCGGCGAGCGCGCCGACGACTACGGCTGGATGATGGGACGCATCCACTCGAGCGGTCAGATCGTGGCCGCCGGGCTCGAGCGCCACCTCGAGTGGCAGGTCGTCGGCAATACTCGGATGGACGTCTCCGAAAACGAGATGGAGATCTGGTTCGGCGGCCAGGATCGCGTCGCCGTCTCGGTGAAGCCGCCGGGCGGCGACTGGATCGGCCCGGTCGAGCCCCGTCAGTACATCGAGAACCGGATGCTGCCGGACGGATCGATACTGAGCGTCTACAACGAGGTCTTTCACCCGGCGAACGGCCTCAATCACATCAGCGTCTTCCTGAGCCCGTTCTTCGGCCAGGACGCGATCATCGGCGTCAAGGCCGGCACGTGGATCGTCCGGCTGCACGGACGCGAGATCCGCGACGGCCGGTTTCACGCGTGGATCGAGCGCGACGACCCGCACAAGCTCGGCCGGATCGGCACCAAGGACGCCTGGCGCTTTCCGTCGTTCTTCACCGAGGCGTCGCTCGTGGACGATTCGACGGTGAGCTCGCTCGGCTGCGCGACGCGCACGATCTGCGTCGCCAGCCTCGACGGCGCCCGCAACCGCATCAGCCCCTCGTCGAGCGAGGGCCCGACGCGCGACGGCCGGCCCAAGCCTGACGTCGCCGCGCCGGGCACCGACATCGTCGCGGCCAACGGGTTTATGGGGCCGGATCAGCCGTGGATTGCGCTCTCGGGCACGAGCATGGCGAGCCCGTTCGTGGCCGGCGTGGCCGGTCTCATGCTGGCGGTCGCGCCCGAGCTCACGTCGGCGCAGATCGAAGGCATCCTTCGGCGGACCGCGCGGCCGCTTCCGGGATCCAGCTTCGCCTGGGTGAAGGACGCCGGGTTCGGCTGCCTCGATGCCGACGCGTGCCTCGAAGAGGTTCGCCACCTGAACGAGCGGAAGGATCTGGGCTGATGCGCCTCACGATGTTCCGCAGCGGCAAGGGCGACTGCCTCCTGCTCGAAGGCAACACGAGCGGGCGTGTCCTCGTGGACGCCGGGACGCCTGACGCGTATCGCGACTTCGTGGCCGCACCGCTCGCCAGGCTCCGGCAGGAGAACAAGGCGCTCGATCTCGTCTACGTCTCGCACATCGACGAGGACCACATCGGCGGCGTGCTCGAGATGCTGGACGACGAGATGGCGTGGCGGGTGCACGAGCATCAGATCGCGCCAGGCGGCGGCAACAACCCGTCGCACCGGGTGCCGACGGTGCCGCGGCCGCCCCAGATCAAGAAGATCTGGCACAACGCGTTTCACGAGCAACTCGACGTCGATCCCGGCGACATCGGGGACACGCTGGCCGCGATGGCGACGGTGCTGGCCGGATCCGACCACGGCGATCTGCTCGAGGCCGCCTCGGCGCAGGCCGATCTCGCGACGAGCGTGATGCAGGCGATCCAGGTCTCGCGCCGGATCGGCGCGAAACAGCTCAACATCCCGCTCAACCCCGACTCGGACAAGAAGCTCATGATGCGGCGTGCGAATCAGACGCCGATTCGCGTCGGGTCGATGCGGTTCACCGTGCTCGGGCCGACCGGCGCGAATCTCCTGCGCCTCCGCAGGGATTGGAAGACGTGGCTCGACGAGCACGCCGATACTCTGCAGGACATCCGTGGTCAGGCCGACGAGGACGAGGGCCTGCTCGGCAACAGCGACCTCAGCGGTTTCCGGGCGCGACTGGCGCTGCAGGCCAGGCAGTTCGGCAATCCGGGCAGCGTCACGCCGCCCAACCTTGCCTCGCTGATGCTCCTCGCGAAGGAAGGGTCGCAGACGATTCTGCTCACGGGCGACGCCCGGGGCGACCAGATCGTGGACGGCCTGCGCGCCGTCGGCGCGTTGCCGGCAACCGGGGGACGCCTGCACGTCAACGTGCTGAAAGTGCAGCATCACGGGGCCGAGAACAACATCGACCCGGAGTTCTGCGATACCGTAACGGCCGATCACTACGTGTTCTGCGGCAACGGCGAGAACAAGAACCCGAACGTCGACGTGGTCGAGCTCATCGCCCGTCACCGCTTCGATGACGGCGGGACCGAGAAGTTCAAGTTCTGGTTCAATAGCAGCGCGGCGGTCTCGGTTCGCGGGCTGGGCGCCCACATGACCGCCGTCGAGCGCAAAGTGGACGCGCTCCAGAGCGAAGGCCATGGGCGCCTGAAGTCGCGATTTCTGAAGAGCGGCGTGAGTCTCAGGATCGTCTGAGAAGTCGCCGGCGCGGGGCACGCGTCCCGTCGATGGCACGTCGATTACACAAGGAGCTGGTCATGACCCGCCTGCTGGTCCCGTCGATCGCGCTCTCGCTCGCGGCGCTGACGCCTGCCGTGCCGGCCGCGCCGACCGAGCGCACCGTCTACGTCACCGTCACCGACGCGAAGCGCGCGCCCATCCTCGATCTCACCGCCGCCGACTTCGCCGTCAAGGAAGACGGCAAGACGCGCGAGATCACCAAAGCCGAAATCGCCACGTCGCCGCTCCGCATTGCCGTCATCATCGACGACAACGGCACCGGGATTTTCCGGCCGAGCGCCGCCGCGTTCATGCAGCGGCTGCTCGGCAAAGCCGAGTTCTCACTCAGCTCGGTGACCGGTCAGGTGATGAAGCTGGTCGATTACACCGGCAACGCCAGCACCCTGTCCGAAGGACTGGGCAAGATCGCCGTGCGCGCCGCGACCAACGACGGCGGCCAGCTGCTGTCGGGCATTTACGAGGCGGCGAAGGAAATCGAGGAGAAAAAGCCGGCGCCGGCGCGTCCCGTCATCCTCGCGCTCACCGTCGGCGGCGAGGAGCACAGTCCGCTGCCCGCCCACCACGTGCTCGATCAGCTGCGCAAGAGCGGCGCGGCGCTGTATGTCGTGTCGGTGGCCGCGTCGGCCATCCGCGGCACCGCGGCCGTGAACAACCCGGCCGAGCTGCTCGGCGAGAACATGAACAAGAACGAAGTGATCGGCGACGGCCCGAAGCAGTCAGGCGGCCGCCACGACGAAATCGTCGCCGCCCCCGGCATCGTCCAGGCCGTCCAGCAATTAGCCGAGGAGCTGGCCAGTCAGTACAAGCTCACCTACGTGCTGCCCGACGGCGTGAAACCCGACGAGAAACTGAGCGTCACGACCCGACGCAAGGGCGCCGTCCTTCGCGCGCCGACGCGGGTGCCCGACAAGTAAGCGGACACGAAAACCTTCACGGGACCAGAAAGCTTCACCATGAAGAAGTTAAGAGGTGAAGAAAACTCTTTGGGGAAAGACTGCTTGCCGCGTCAAAAACGCAGACAGATCGTGAAGGGGAGGGGCCGGCTTTAGACGGCTCGCAGGTGCACAGCATGAAACCTTCAATCGGAAGCTGAGCTCTTAACCCCCGGACAAGAATCGCGACCACGAGTCTTTCCCCAAAGAACTGCTTCACTTCTTTACTTCTTCATGGTGAAGCTTTTTCATGGTGAACGCTTTTGTGACAGCTACTCAGTCCTGAGCGACACCATCGGATCGATCCGCGCCGCGCGGCGGGCGGGGATGTAGCTGGCCAGGACGGCGACGCTCGCGAGGAGCGCCGCGACGGCCGTGAACGTGGCGAGATCCGTGCCTTGCACGCCGTACAGGAGTGAGCTGATGAGGCGCGTGAGCGCGAACGCGCCGAAGAGCCCAATCGCCACGCCGGCGAGCGCCAGCGCGAGGCCCTGCTTCAGGATCAGCCCGAGAATCGCCGGCCGGGTCGCGCCGAGTGCGATGCGGATGCCGATTTCGCGTGTGCCCTGCGTCACCAGGTACGAGATCACGCTGTAGATGCCGACAGCCGCCAGCACGAGCGCGATCGCCGCGAACAGGGCGAGAAGCGTCATCGAGAACCGGCGCCGCGCGAGCGACCCGGCGACGCGCTCGTCCATGGTCCGGACCCGGTAGATCGGCAGCTCCGCGTCGAGCGCCTGGATCTGCCGCCGCACGCCTGCGGTCAGCGCCGCCGCGTTCGTCCGGCCTTTGACGACGATGTACATGGCGCGAGCGGCGGATTGCGTCTGCGGCAGGTACAGCGCGATGCGGCCGTCGGCATCGAGGCTGTATTGCTTGACCCGCCCGACCACGCCGACGACCGTCAGCCACGGCGAGGTGGACTTGAGATCGCCGAAGCGGACGCGCTTGCCGATCGGATCCTGGCCCGGCCAGAGCTCGCCGGCCATGAACGCGTCCACGAGGATCACGCGCGGCTTGTCCGGCGTGTCGTCGGGCGTGAACCACCGGCCGGCGAGGAGCGGCAGGCCCATTGCCTCGAAGTAGCGCCCGCCGGCGATGCGGATGTCCGCGTTGATGAAGTGTTCACCGGGTGGCGGCGAGCGGCCCTCGACCGTGATCGGACCCCACGCGAAGTACCCGCTCAATGGCAGCGACGTCACGCCGCCCGACGCGGTCACCTCCGGCAGGCTGTCGAGCCGCTCCCACAGTGCCTTGTAGGCGTTCTGGACGGCCGGCCCGTCCGCGTACTTCCGCCCGCTCATCGTCAGTTCGAGCGTCAGGACGTCCGTCGCGTCGAAGCCCGGCCGGACGTTCTGAAGGTGCGCGACGCTGCGGATCAACAGCCCGGCGCCGATGAGCAGGACCACAGACAGCGCCAGTTCGGCAATGACGAGGAGCCGCCGCAGGCTGTTGCCGCGGCCCCAGACCGCGTGGCCGCCCGACGATCCGCGCGCCGCGTCCTTGAGCGTGCCGTGGAGATCGATGCGCCTGAGCCCGAGCGCCGGCGCCAGGCCGAAGAGGATGCCCGCGATCCCGCAGAGCGCGAAGGTGAAGAGCAGCACGCCGCCGTTCACGGCGATGTCGCGCAGGCGCGGAACGCCTTCCGGCTGAAGGGCCTGAATCCACCTCACGCCGGCGATCGCGATCAGGACGCCGAGCGCGCCGCCGGCGAACGCCAGCAGCAGGCTCTCGGTGAGCAGCTGCCGCAGCAGCCGCGCCCGGCTGGCGCCGAGCGACGCGCGCACGGCGATCTCCTTCTGCCGCGCGAGCGCGCGCGACAGCAGCAGGTTGGCGACGTTCGCGCACGCGATGAGCAGCACGAATCCGACGGCGCCGACGAGGACGACGAGCGGCCGCCGCACGTCGCCGACGACCTGCTCGTGCAGCGGCACGACACTGAACGTGAGGCCGCCGTTTGGCGGGTACACGTCAGGGAAGTCGCGGCGGAGGCCGGCGGTAATCGTCTCCATCTCTGCTTGCGCGGCGGCCGCGCTCACGCCGCGCTTGAGCTTGCCCAGGATGTTGTAGTCCTCGCGTGTCCGGATGGTGGCGGCGTTGGCGGCGAGCGGCAGTGGCAGGTAGATCTCGCCGTCTTCGGCGACGCCGAGCGTCGGCAGCACTTCGCGCGGCAACGCGAAGCCTTCCGGCAGGACGCCGACGATCTCGTAAGGCTGGCCGTTGAGCGTGAGCGATCGGCCGACGACGCGCGGATCGCGGCCATAACGGCGGGCCCAGGTGCCGTGACTCAGAATCGCGGTCCCGGATCGGCCGGGGACGTCTTCGGCGGGCTCGAACAACCGTCCGAACGCGGGCGCGGCGCCGAGCATCGGCAGCAGGTTCGACGAGACGCGCAACGTGCCGATCCGCTCAGGGTCACCGTCGCCGGTGAGGTTGTAGTTGGCGCCGATCGCGATCGCCAGATCCTCGAACCCGGTGTGGCCCGTCTTGATGTCGAAGTACTGCGCGGTCGAGAACCAGTCCTCGGCGATGTTCAGGCCCGGCGAGCGGTTCCACAGGATCGCGAGCCGCTCGGCGTCCTGGTAGGGCAGCGGTCTGAGCAGCAGCGCGCTCGCGACGCTGAAGATCGCCGTGTTCGCGCCGATCCCGATCGCGATCGACAGGACCGCGGCCGCCGTCAGCCCCGGCATCCGCGCGAACGCGCGAATGGCGTAGCGGAGATCCTGGACGAGCGTGGACATGGGGACAATGCTACTAAGATCGGACACTCGGCACTAGGCACTCGGCACTGGGGGATAGCGTGGTTCGAAGCGATGTGGTCGGCAGCCTGTTGCGCCCCGCGTTTCTGCTCGAGGCGCAGGCCGAGCGTGAGCGCGGTGAGATCGGGGCCGCGGCGTTCAAGGCGATCGAAGACCGCGCGGTGGACGAGGCGGTACGGCTCCAGGAGGCCGCCGGTCTCGACGTCGTGACCGACGGCGAGATGCGGCGGTACGCGTTCTACGGACATCTGGTAGACGCGCTCGAGGGATTCGACAAATTCGGCGGCTGGGGTATCACGTTTCGTGACGGCGCCGGACACGAAGCCCGCCTCCGGCGGCCCGTCGTCGTGGACAAGCTGAAGTGGAAGCGGCAGATGAGCGTCGAGGAGTTCACCTACCTGCGCGGCCGGACGCGCCGGCCGGTGAAGGTCACGCTCATCAGCGCGCAACAGGCGGCGGCGTACTACGATCCGGACAAGTCCGCCGGCGCCTACGGCACACGCGACGCCTATCTCGCCGATCTCGTGGATTTCACCCGCCGCGAAATCGCCGAGCTCGGCCGGCTCGGCTGCGAGTACGTCCAGATCGACGCGCCGCAATACGCGGCGCTTCTCGACGAGACGATGCGCGAGGGGTACCGGCAGCGCGGCGCCGACCCCGACAAATTGCTCGACGCCTGCATCGAGCTCGACAACGCCATCGTGCGGGGCCATTCGAACATCACCTTCGGCATTCACATCTGCCGCGGCAACCACAAGAGCATGTTCTACGCGTCGGGCGGCTACGATCGGATTGCGCGGCAGATCTTCGGCCGCGCGTCGTTCGACCGTTTCCTGCTGGAGTACGACGACGAGCGGTCGGGTACGTTCGAGCCGTTGAAACACGTGCCGGACGGCAAGGTGGTGGTCCTCGGGCTCGTCAGCTCGAAGCGGCCGCAGATGGAGGCCGAGGATGTGCTCCGCGCACGCATCAACGAGGCGGCGCGCATCGTGCCGCTCGATCGGCTGGCGCTGAGCCCGCAGTGCGGCTTCGCGTCAACACACGAGGGCAACGCCCTCACGCCCGACGAACAGCGGGGCAAGCTCGAGTTGGTGGCACGCGTCGCGCGCGAGGTCTGGGCGTAAGAGTGCGTTGCAAAATGCAAGAGGAGGGGCGGGCTCTAGCCCGCCCTCGCTGGGCCGGCTGAAGCCGGCCCCTCCGACCTCTAAGAACCGGTGCCTGTCGTACCCGTCGTACCTCTCATGCCTGGCGTACCCGGTACGTGTTTTCGCACGGCGGCGAGACTGACGAACGCGAGCCCCATCGCGAGCGCGATGACGCGGAAGAACGTCGTGTAGCCGTGCTCGAGCGCGCCGGCGCCGACGTAGCCGCTCAGGATCGCGCCGGTGCGCCCGAAGGACACCGCCGTTCCCACCCCCGTCGCGCGGACCGCGGTCGGATAGACGTGTGCCGCCAGCGCGAACATCGTCGTCTGGACGCCGTTGATCATCGCGCCCGTGATGGCGAGCAGCGCGATGATCGGACCGAGCGGCGACGTCACCGCGATCGACGCCGCGCTCAGCCACAGCGCGCCGCCGATCGCGACGGCCGCCATCACGAGCATCGCCGGCCGCGATCCCCAGCGGGTGATCGCCCATCCGCCCGCGAGCGCGCCGGCGACGCCGCCGAGGTTGAACGCGGTGATGCCGGTGTTGGCGGTCCCCGGATCGAAGCCGGCGCCCGTCAGCAGCGACGTCAGCCAACTGAACGCGAGATACACGGCCAGCAGACAGCAAAAGAACGCGCCCCAGAGCGGAATCGTGTCGGCGCGGAACGCCGGGGCGAAGAGCGCGGCGACCGAGACCCGCGCGGCCGAGCGTTCGCTTGCGTCCTCGAATCTGGTGTCGGCGGGCAGCGTGCGTCCCATTCGACCGAGCGTGCGTATCAGTTCGGGCCAGCGCTGCGGACGCCGCGCGAGGAAGCGCGGCGACTCCGGAAGGAGCAATGGCAGGACGGCGGCGGCCACGAGGGGAATCGCTCCGCCGAGGACGAAGAGCGTGCGCCACCCGAGCGATGGCAGAAGGCGTACACCCACCAGGCCGGCGAGTGTCGCGCCGAGCGGGACGCAGACGATCGTCACCGTCACCGCGATCGGGCGCTGCCGTACCGGCACGAACTCTGCGGCGAGCGCCGCCGCGTTCGGCATCGCCCCGCCGAGCCCGAGGCCGGCCAGGAACCGGAGCAGCCCGAGCGCCGCGGTGCCGTGCGCGAGCGGCGTCACCAGCGTCATGAGGCCGAACACAACCATGCTGGCGACGAGCGCCACTCGCCGCCCCCAGCGATCGCCCGCGAGGCCCGCGACGGCGCCGCCGAGCATCATCCCGGCGTACCCGAACGACACCACCGGCGCGAACGCCGTGCGCGGCACGCCCCATTCGCGCATGAGCGTCGGGATCGAGACGCCAAGCAACTGATTGTCGATGCCGTCGAAGACGATGGTGAGCGCGGTCAGACAGACGATCCACTTCTGATAGCCGCTCCAGCCGCCGGCATCGATGACGTGACCAATATCCACGGATGCACGCATGGGCGGCCAATCATCGCTCAGAAACGGTGCGGTATGTGCCGAGTGTCCAGTGCCTGGTGCGATTGACAGGAGATCGTGTGAGACGTAGGCTGCCGTCCATCCCGGAGGATTGATGGTGCGACGTGCCTCTTACACGCAGTGGCGGATCTCGCGACGTGTGGTCCTGCTGTTCGTCGTCGCGGTGATCATGCGATCGCTCCTGATGTGGGCGCAGGGCGCGCCCGCTCGAGGCACACCGCCGCCGGACCAGGGACGCGGCGGGCCGCCGCCCGGACCGCCGCCGGTGGTTCCGAAGTCACTGGTCGCGAATGCCGAGCCCGCCCGCACGTGCGAGAGCCTGACTACGGTCACGCTGCCCGACACGACGATCGCCAGCGCCACGGTCGATACCGGCAACGCGACCGTCCCGGCGTCGTGCCGGGTGACCGCCGTTGTCAGTCATCCTCCGGCAGCAGATCGGATCACGATCTGGATCGCGCTGCCGATGAACAGCTGGAACGGGCGATTTCAGGGCGTCGGTGGCGGCGGCTTCTCGGGTGGATCGGCCGGCGCGGTCGCGCCGCCGCTTCGCGCGGGCTACGCGGCTGGATCGACCGACACGGGGCACGAAGGCGGCAGCGGCAGCTTCGCGCTCGATGCCAGTGGCCGGCTCAACTGGCAGGCGATCCGCAACAACGCGTATCTCGGCATCCACGAGATGACCGTGACGGGCAAGGCGCTGGCACAGGCGTTCTACGGGACGGCGCCGCAGCGCGCGTACTTCAATGGCTGTTCCACCGGCGGACGTCAGGGGCTGAGCGAAGCGCAGCGCTTTCCCGCCGACTACGACGGCATTCTCGCCGGAGCGCCCGCGATCAACTGGACGAAGCTGCACGTCGAGCAGATGTGGGGCACCGTCGTCATGCTCGACTCGAATACCGTGGTCGCGTCGTGCAAGTTCGCTGCGGCGACCGCGGCCGCCGTGGCCGCCTGCGACGGGCTCGACGGCGTGACCGACGGGGTGATCGAACACCCCAAGGCGTGCACGTACGATCCCAAGGCGCTCGTCGGCACGACAGCCGGTGACTGCGGCACGATGACCGACGCGGACGCCGCGGTGATTCGCGCGATCTGGGAGGGTCCGCGCCGGCGCGACGGGTCGTTTCTCTGGCACGGCCTCGAGCGCGGCGGCGATTTCAACGGCCTCAGCGGCACCGGAGGCACGCCGCTCGCGCCGCGCCCGAACGGGATCACGCTCGAATGGTGGCGCTACTTCCTCAATGAAGACCCGCAGTGGACATGGACCGGCCTCACCCGCGCCGCCTATGAGCAGTACTTCGATCGATCGACGGAGCAATTCGGCGCCGTCCTCGCGACCGATCAGCCCGATCTCTCCGCGTTCCGTGCACGCGGCGGGAAGATCGTGATGTGGCACGGCTGGTCCGATCCGCTGATCTACCCGGGCGGATCGATCGACTACTACACGCGTGTGCAGCAGGCGATGGGCGGACCGGACAAGACCGCGGAGTTCTTCCGTTTCTTCCTCGCCCCGGGCGTCGGCCACTGCGGCGGCGGACCGGGCCCCGCGCCGAGCGGTCAGTTCGAAGCGGTCGTGCGATGGGTCGAAGAAGAGAAAGCGCCCGGCACGCTCGACGCGATCCGCCGCGACCAGACCGGCACCGTCCTCCGCTCGCGCATCCTCTGTCCGTACCCGCGTGTCGCGCGATACAAGGGCAAGGGCAGCACGGACGCCGCTGAGAACTTCGAGTGCCGCACGGGATCCTAACCACGAAGGTCACGAAGGACACGAAGGCATTTTTGGTTTCCGGAAAACCGAGAAGGCTTCGTGCTCTTCGTGTGCTTCGTGGTGAAACTACGCGAGCCCGAACAACCGCACCGCGTTCTCTTTCAGGATCAGCGGCTTCACCTCGTCGCGGATGCCGATCGTCTCGAAGTCGGCCAGCCAGCGGTCGGGCTTGATCCAGGGGTAGTCCGAGCCGAAAAGGACTTTTTCCTTGAGCCGCGTGTTCGCGTACTGCACGAGCGTCGGCGAAAAGTATTTCGGCGACCAGCCGGACAAATCGATGTAGACGGTCGGCTTGTGCAGGCAAATCGAAATCGCTTCGTCCTGCCACGGGAACGACGGGTGCGCGAGGATGATCGGCATCTCGGGAAAGTCCACCGCGACGTCGTCGATCGGCAGCGGGTTGCCGTACTTCAGGCGGATTCCGCCGCCGCCGGGCATGCCGGTGCCGATGCCGCTGTGGCCGGTATGGAACAGCACCGGGAGCTTCGCTTCCGCGAACACTTCGTAGAGCGGATAGGCGAGGCGGTCGTTCGGCCAGAACTGCTGGACGGGCGGATGCAGTTTGAGGCCACGGACGCGGCCGGTGGCGATCAGGCGCCGCGCTTCTTCGACGGCCGCGGCGCCGCGCGTCGGGTTCAGGCTCACGAACGGCAACGCGATATCGGCATGGTCGGCGGCAAACTGCAGCACGTCGTCGTTGCTGACGCGTGCCTTGCCGGTGAGATCTTCGTCCACCGTGAACACGACGAAGCCGATCTTGCGCGAGCGGTAGTACTCGGCGAGCGACGCCCCGTCGCGTCCGGCGCCACCGCCGCCGAAGTATTTCTCGGCCGCGACGTCGGCCGCCGTGGTCTGGCCGGGGATTTCAAGGTGCACGTGAACGTCAATCGCGGTCAGGCGGCTGGGATCCATCAGGAATCTCGGTCGAGTGCAATCAGCATACCCGGACCCGGCGCACCGTAGAGCTGCGCGACCAGCGCGGACCGGCGCCGCAGGACGGCGCGCTGGTTGATCGAGCCCTTGTCGGTGATCTCCTGCGCATCGAGCGACGGCGGCTCGTCGAGCAGGATGGCGGCCGCGAAAGACGTGGAACTGCCCGGATTGGCGCTGGCGAAATCGCGCAGCAGCGCCCCGAACGACGCGCGCACCGCGGGGCGATCGAGGACGCTTCGCAACGGCGTCCGCGCGTCATCGATGCCGGCCAGCCGCCGGCAGGCCGCCGCATTGGGAAAGATCAGGGCGGCGGCACAGGCGTCGCCTTCGCCGGCGATGACGACATCCTGGACGAGATCGGCGGCGAGGGCGAGGAATCGCGCGCGAAGCGGCCCGACGCGCACCCACGTGCCGGTCGACAGCTTGAAGTCCTCGTCGATCCGCCCTTCGAACACGAATCCGGACCCGGGCTGCGCCGGATCGGCGAACGCCAGCGCGTCGCCAAAGCGATAGAACCCTTCGTCGTCGAACGCGGCCGCGGTGAGCCCGGGGTCGCGCCAGTAGCCCGGTGTCACGTTCGGGCCGCGCACCCGTCCTTCGAGCCGGCCGGCGACCGGCGCGAGCTTGAGCTCGACGCCCGGGGCGGGCACGCCGACATTGGCGGTGGTCGTCATCTGCGCGCCGGTGCAGATCGCAAACGGCGCCGTTTCGGTCGCGCCGAGACCGGTGACCCAGACGATGCGCTCGCCGCAGGCGTCGATCGCGAGCGCGTCGATCTCGTCGGCGACCTGCTGGCGTAATGCCGCCCCGGCATAAAAGAGCATCCGCAGCCGGCTGAAGAAATGACGGCAAAAGCCGGCGTCGTGGCGCAGCACCGGCAGCAGCATCTCGAAGCCGCGCGGCACGTTGTAGTACACGGTTGGCGCAATCTCGCGGAGGTTGGCAATCGTGGTCTCGAACAAACCTGGCGCGGGCTTGCCGGCGTCGAGAAAGAGCGACCCGCCGTTGTAGAGGACGATCCCGACGTTGTGATTGCCGCCAAAGGTGTGGTTCCATGGCAGCCAGTCACACAACACCGGCGCCGCGTCGCCCAGGAACGGCATCATCGCGCGGATCATTTCCTGGTTCGCGCACAGCATCCGGTGGGTGTTGATGACGCCTTTTGGCGAGCCGGTCGAGCCGGACGTGAACAGGATCTTCGCGATGGCGTCTCCACCGACGGCGGCGTACGCATCGTCCACCGCGTGGGTGGCCGGCTTCGCCTCGAGCGCGGCGAACGACGTGGTCGGCATGGACGCCGGCGTTGACGTGCTGGTGACGATCTCGGTACCCGACCGAAGGACCGCTCGCAGCGCGCGCTCGAAGGCGGCGCCGTCGTCGGCAAAGACCAGCGGCGGATCGAGGACATCCCACACGGCTTCGAGCGTCGTGTAGTCGCGCGCGACGAGCGAGTAGGCCGGCGCGATCGGGGCGTACGGATGTCCGATGTACATCGCCGCGAGCGCAAGGAGGCCATGCTCGATGCTGTTGCCGGACAGAATCGCGATCGGGCGATTGGGCGGCAGCCGGCGATCGACGAGAGCCTGCGCGATCGATCGCACCCGCTCGAGTGTCTCGCCGTACCGGACCGCGCGCCATGTGCCCGCCGGCGCGCGTTCGGCGAGAAAGATGCGATCGGGAGCGAGCTGCGCCCACTGGACGAGCCGATCGATCAGCGTGGGCGGATACGGTCCGAGCGGATGGGGTGACCGGGCCCGGATCGTGCCATCGGTGCCGCGCTCGACGATCACGTCGGGCGCGAGGATGCGTGCGGCGCGGAAAGGCGTCTCCCCCGGTCGGCCGGCCACGCCGCTATCCCTGCCGCGTGCGATCGACGCCGCGAAACGTGCCACCCTGCGCTGCGAGCTTGACGAGCAGGGGCGCCGGCGCCCACCGGGGGCCCAGCTCCCGGTGGAACGTCTTGATGCGCTCGAGCACGGCGCCGAGTCCGAGACGGTCCGCATGGAACATCGGCCCGCCGCGCCAGCCCGGGAACCCGTAGCCGTTCACGTAGATGACGTCGATGTCCGACGCGCGCAGGGCGAAGCCTTCGTCGAGGACACGAGCGCCCTCGTTGACCAGCGCGAGGATCGATCGCTGGACGATCTCGTCATCTGAAAAAGATCGCTGCGGAATCCGGGCGGCGGCGGCCAGCGACCGGATCAGATCGACGACGTCGGGATCGGGAATCGGCCGGCGCGCCTCGTCATAGCGATACCAGCCTTTCCCGGTTTTCTGTCCAAGCCGGCCGAGCTCGTACAGCTTGTCGGCGACGAGCGGCTGGCGACTGCCCGCGCTCCGCGGGAATTCCTGCCGGACGCGCCACGCCACGTCAATGCCCGCCATGTCATCGACGGCGAACATGCCCATCGCCATCCCGAAGCCCGTCAGCGCGCGATCGACCTGTTCGGGCGTGGCCCCTTCCTCGACCAGGAACTGGGTCTCGTACATGTACGGGAACATCATCCGGTTGCCGATGAAGCCGGGACAATTGCCGGCGAGGACGCCGACCTTGCCCAGTCGCCTGGCCAGGGCGAACGCGGTCGCGATCGCCGCGGGGCTGGTCTCGCGTCCACGCACGATCTCGAGCAGCCGCATGACGTTCGCCGGGCTGAAAAAGTGCAGGCCGATGACGCTGGCGGGACGCGACGTCGCATTGGCAATGAGATCGATGTCGAGCGTGGACGTGTTCGTGCCGAGCACCGCATCGCGCTTCGTCACGCCGTCCAGCTCGGCAAAGATCCGTCGCTTCAGGTCGAGGCTCTCGAAGACGGCTTCGATGACGAGATCGGCGGTCTCGAAGCCGTCGTAGCCGAGCTGCGGCTGGATCCGCGCCAGCCGTTCGTCCACCTGCGCGGGTGTGAAGCGTCCGCGCTTGACCGACACCTCGTAGTTCTTCCTGATCGTCGCGAGGCCGGTGTCGAGCGCCGGCGCGCTCGTCTCTTTCAGCACGACGCTCATTCCCGCATTGACGCACGCCATCGCAATGCCGCCGCCCATCGTGCCGGCGCCGACGATGGCGACGCGATTGACGGGCGCGGCCGGCGTATCCTTGCCGACGCCCGGCACTCTGGTCACGGCGCGCTCGGCGAAGAACACGTGCACGAGCGCCTTTGCCTGTTCGGATTGCACGCACTCGACGAACAATTCCCGCTCGCGCCGGCACCCCGCGTCGAATGGCAACGTGGCGGCGGCTTCGATGGCGTCCACGGCCTTGAGCGGCGCGATTTGATGGCGTCGCGTCCTGGCCGCCGTCTCGCGCGCCGCCGCGAAGAGGGGAGCGTTTACCTCTGCCGATCCGAGCCGGTCGTTCCGGTCGCGCGTCTTTGCGACGGGGGATCGTTCGGCCGCCGCACTTGCGAACGTCACCGCGCCGGCCGTGAGGTCGCCGTGGACAATCTCATCGATGAGCCCGGCCGCGAGTGCGTCCGGCGCCTTGACCGGCTTGCCGGTCACGCACATCGTCAACGCGCGCTCGACGCCGACGAGCCGCGGCAGCCGTTGGGTACCTTCGGCGCCCGGAATAATGCCGAGGTTCACCTCCGGCTGGCCGAGGAGGGCGTCGGCCGCCGCCACGCGGAAGTGGCCGGCCATCGCCAGCTCGAGCCCGCCGCCGAGCGCGGTGCCATGGATCGCCATGACCACCGGCTTGGGGAAGTTCTCGATGCGTGCGAGCAGATCGTGCAGGTCCGGAAGCGCCGTCAGGTCACCCCAGGCGGCGTGCTCGAGCGTGCTGATGTCGGCGCCGGCGATGAACGTCCGGCCTGCGCCGCGAATGACGACGGCCGCGATTTCGGGGTCGGCCGCCGCCGCATCGAGCCCGGACGCGAGCGCCTCGGGGACGCCCGGACTCAAGGCATTGACCGGCGGGTTGTCGATTTCGATCACGGCGACGCCGCGATCCTGATGTCGCCGGACCAGCTCGCTCATTGGAGCCGTCCCGAGCTCGACGTCTTCAGGCCAGCGCGATCGGTGGCCTCGACGATGGCGGAGCGGATGGCCGGGCTCCGGTCCGCGCGGAGCGCGACGGCCAGCCGCTCGAGCGCCGCGCGCCCGGCCAGCGGGTCGCGGATCGCCTGCGCGGGCGTGAGCTGGGCGCCGTCCACACGATCGAATGGCGATGGCGCCGCCCAGACGCCGAGCGCGGCGATCGCTTCGAGACGCAGGGCCTCCGGCACGCCGCTTCGCGCCGCGAACGCGGTGACACGACCCGCGTGCTCGGCGCCGCCCAGGCGGAGGTTGGCGCTGATCGCCCGGCGCAACAGCGGCTCGCTCGCGAACCGCGTCTCGTCGAGGAGGCGCGCCAGCGCCGGCAGCGCGGCGGCAATGCCGCCCTCGTCGTTGATCGCGCGCGCCGCTTCGGCGACGACCAGCTCGTCCGCGTCGGCGAGATACTGCGCCACGCTTTCATGACGGAGCCGCCGCAGCGCGACGACCGCGGCCAGCCGAACGCCGCGCGACGGGTGCGTGCCGAACCCGCTCACCGCCGCCGCGCCCAGCCGCGACAACGCGAACGCGCCCGCGTGGCGGAGGTACACGTCCTGGTCGTTGTTCTGCGCGAGCATGTCCACCACCGCGGTGGCGACGCCCGCTTCGGCGCGGCCGATGCGGCCGAGCGCCTCCGCCGCGAAGAACCGCACGCGCGGTGAGGTGTCGCGCAGCGCGGCGACGAGGGAAGTGACGGCCGCCGCATAGCCGGCGTCGCCGAGCACCTTCGCCGCCTGTGCCCGCACTTCGGCCTCGCCGTCGCCGAGAAACGCGACCACCGCGGCCGCCTGGCGTGCGTCGGTCCGCGCGAGCTGGCCGAGCCCCCAAATCGCGTGCAACCGCGCGAGGTCGGCGCGCTGCAGCCGTGCGCCGCGCGTGTCCCCGCGCGCGGCCGAGACGAGCGTCGTCTCGTCGCGGCGGCGGACCAGCTCGAACTGCCCGCGCAGCCGCACGCGCATGTCGGCGTGGCCGAGCCAGTCGGCGAGTGCCGCGCCGCTCTGGGACGTGACGTCCGCCGCAAAGACCTTGCGCAGTTCGAGCCGCGCGTTGGAGGAGGCGGCCGCCGGCGTGTCGAGCTTCCACACGCGCCCGTCGCCCTTGGGATCCCAGCCGGTGATCCAATCGGTCAGATAGACCGCGCCGTCCGGGCCGATCTTCATGCCCGGAGACAGGATCCCGCGCAGGATCTCGGAGTTCGAGGCCAACTCGACGCCCGCGCCGCGCTCGTTCACCTTGAACGCGAAGACACGTGCGGACGACGGCGTGCCGGTGAAGTTCGTGACGAGAAAATGCTGACGCCAGCGATCGTCGAGCGCCACGCCGGGATGGTAGACGAGACTCGCCGGCGCCGCCGGGTACGACGCTACCGGCGGCGTGAAGTAGGCCGCCTGCCCGTCGAACCGCGGGCGGAACATGCCTTCGTTGATCCACACGTTGTAGCGGTTGTTGGCGAGATCGGTGTACTTGCCGTACTGCCAGGTCGATCGCCAGCCCGCGTCGCTGCCGTACGTAATGTAGACGAGCCGCTCGGTTTCGCCGGGATAGTCGCCGTCGTTGTCCACCGTGATCAGGTTGCCGTGCTCGTCGAACGCGAACTCGTGCGTGTTGCGCAGCCCCGATGCGAAGACCTCGAAGTCGGAGCCGTCCGGGTTGGCGCGGACGATCGAGCCGCGATTCGGATACATCCACCGCGTCCCGGTCCGATCGACGACGTTCAATCCGATGTCGCCGACTTTCCAGTAGATTCGGCCGTCTGGGCCCGTCGTGATCCCCGACACCCCGTGGCCCCCGAATCCCGGGTGGACGTTGAAGCCGTGCGCGATGGAGTCGCGCACGTCCATGCGGCCGTCGCCGTTCGTGTCGCGAAATCGCCACAGATCGGGCGCGGCGCCGATGAACAGATCGCCGTCCTTGAACATCACGCCGCCGGCGACCTCGCTGACCGGATCGTCGTTCACGAAGCCGGTGATGACGATCTCAGACGTGTCGGCGCGCCCGAGTCCGGCCGTGTCCTGCAGGCGGTACACGCGCTCCTGCCGTCCGGCCAGATCGCGCCAATCGCGCGAGCCGTCGCCGTTCAGATCCGGCATCCATCCGTTCTGACCGCTGCGCTCGGGCGCCATGGTCCGTTTCAGGAACTCGCGAAGGCCGTCCACCGACGTCAGCGTGTGGACGTCGAGAATCCAGTCCGGATGATCGCGAATGTCGAGCGGGAGTCCCGTTCGTGGCGAGCTCGTCACGTACATGACGCCGCGCGCGTCGATGTCGAGCGCCACCGGATCCTTGACCAGCCTCGACGGGGCCCAGAGCGACAGCTCCAGGCCGCTCGCCATCGTCACGTTCACCGAGGCGCGGGCGGTCCGCGCAAGCTGTTCGGCTTCCGCCGGATCGAGCCGGACGAGACCGGTGGGCGGCGGGACCTGGGTTTGTGTGGCGATGAGCGGAAAGGGGTGGACGACCAACCACGCCGCGAGCGCGAGCCCGGCCCCCGCAGTCACGAGATCCGCTCTCCGCATGTCCGGATATTACACGGGGTACCCCGTTCTGACTTCCGGGTTTTGGCGGTCGGAGGGGCCGGCGAGGGCGGGCTGAAGCCCGCCCCTCTTTTTGGCTCGTGCCTTGCGCTATTTCTTCTCAGGCACGAGCGTCACGCGCACGTAGTTACCTGGCCTGAGGTACGTTCGCGCGGCCTGCTGGATCGTGGCGGCATCGAGTTTGCGGTACGCCTCGGGCAGCGCCCAGATGGTCGCGACGTCCTCGCCGAGCTGGTACTTCGACACGATTTGCGACAGCAGGAAGCCGTTCTGCCGGCTGCTGGTCTCGAACTCGCGCACGAGGCTCAGCTTCACGTCCTCCATCTGCGACAGGCCCGGTCCTTCGGCTTTGAGGCGCTCGATCTCCTGGAACACGCGCTTGACGAGCTCGTCTGTCCGAGCGGGATCGGATCCGAACTCGATGGACAGCGAGTATTCCGCCACCGGGAACTTCGTGTAGGTCTGCGAGACGCTGACGCTGTAGGTGCCGCCGAGCTGCTCGCGAATCGTCTCCACCAGCTGGCCCTGCAGCACCTGGGTCAGCGCGCGCAGGACGACGCGCTGGGCGGGGTCGTACTGAACCGATCCGCCGAACGCGATCGCGGTCTGGCTCTTCGGTTCGATCCCTTTCTCGACGACTTTCTCGACGATCCCGGCAGGCGGCCGGACGCCGACGTCCTTCCAGGTTTCGCGGCGGCGGGTTGACGGCAGGCCACCGAGGTAGCGTTCGACCAGCGGCCGCATGGCCGCGGGCTCGAAGCTGCCGACGAACACGAACGTGAAGTCGCTCGCGTCGGCGAACCGGTCCTTGTAGAAGGCGAGCGACTTGTCGAGGTTCCACTGGTCCACGGTCGCCGCCGTCACCGGGCGGCGGCGCAGGTGATTCTGGTTCTCGAGCGACGACAGCGTCGAGAAGAACGCGAAATCAGGCGACGCCGACTGGTTCTCGAGCAGCGCTTTCATCTGGCCGGCCAGCACGTCCACCGCCGTCCGATCGGCACGCGGCTGCGTGAACGTCAGGTAGATGAGCTGGAACAGCGTTTCCAGATCCCGCTGCGACGTGCCGCCGTTGAGACCCTCCTCGAGCTCCCCGATCACCGGCCGGACGAACGCGCTGTTGCTGGTCATCAGGCGGCGAAAATCGACCGCGTTGAATTGGCCGATGCCGCCGGCGGTGACGAGCTGGACCGCACTCGACGCGGCGACGTAGTCCGCGTCGCTCGCGAGCGACGTGCCTCCGGGGCTCGTCGCCCGAAACAGGATCTCGTCCTCGCGAAACGTCGTCGGCTTCAGCACGACCTTGACGCCGTTGGCGAGCTCCCACTCGGTGATGCCCGCGGTCTCGCGCGCTGTGGTCTTCGCGATCGCGCCCGGCGCGGGCAGTCTGTCGAGCAGCGGCCGGGTCGCCGACGCGTCGGCGTAGGGCTTCAGATCTTTCCCGGGGGCGTTCTTCAGCACCGCGGTGAGCGCGGCCTGACTCGGGAGCGTCAACCCGGATTTCTCCGGTGCGGTCACCACCACCAGGCGGTTGCGATCCGGAAACCACTCGCGGGCGCGCTTGTTCACCTCGTCGAGCGTAATCTCCGGGAGGAAGCGCTTGTGCAGGCCGTACTCCCACTCGTTGGTCGGCAGCGTTTCCTGCTCCATGAAGTTGCGGATGTATTCGTCGGCCCGGCTGCCGGAGTCGCGGCTGCCTTTCTCGGTGAGCAGCCGCTCGTAGATTCGGAGGGCCGCCTGTTTCTGGCGCTCGAATTCTGTCGGGGTGAAGCCGAAGCGCGTGACGCGCTCCGCTTCGGTGACGAGCGCGTCGAGCCCGCGCTCGATGCCGTTCTCCCGGACCAGCGCCGTCAGCGTCGCCTGTTCGCGCGTGCGTGCGAGGAAGACGTTCCGGCCGACGATCGCCATCACGAACGGCGGGTCGGGCTGCTGGCTCAGATCGGAGAGCCGCGCCGACAGCATGTTCGAAAAGAGCCGGTCCACGATCTTCTCGCGGTACACGCCGACCGTGCCCTGTTCGCGCGCCGGCAGGAGTGTGTCGATCTCGACGCTCGCGGCGGTCATTTCCCGGTCCGACGTGATCGCGAATGCCGTTCCGGCGCGGTCGGGCACGTCGTAGATCGGGCGCGGCCGCGGCGATGCCGGGTTGGTGATCGGCGTGAAGTGCGCCTTGACGAGATTCTCGACCGCGCCCCGGTCGAAGTCGCCGACCGCCACCACCGCCATCAGGTCGGGCCGGTACCAATCCGTGTAGAATTGCTTCAGCCGCTCGGGCTTGAAGTTCTGGATGACGTCGGTCGTGCCGATCGGCAGCCGATCCGCGTAACGCGAGCCCTGGAGCATGAGCGGGAACACCTGATCGGTCAGCCGCGCGCCGGCGCCGCGGCGCAGGCGCCATTCCTCCATGATCACGCCGCGTTCCTTCTCGATCTCGATCGGATCGAACGTCACGTTGCGCGCCCAGTCCTCGAGCACCAGCAGCGCCCGGTCCATCACGCCGGGCCGGTCGGTCGGGACCTGGAGCTGGTAGACCGTCTCGTCGAACGCGGTATACGCGTTCACGTGCGCGCCGAACTTCATGCCGAGCGACTGCATGAACGCGATCACGTCCTGCCGGGGAAAGTTCCGCGTGCCGTTGAAGGCCATGTGCTCGACGAAATGCGCCAGCCCGCGCTGGTCGTCGTCTTCGAGGATCGATCCCGCTTTGACCACCAGCCGCAGTTCAGCGCGCTTCTCCGGTTTCGGGTTCGCGCGCACGTAGTAGCGGAGCCCGTTCGCAAGCCGGCCGACGGTGATCTCGGGATCGACCGGCATCGCCGTGCTGGGTGCCGCGGTGTCCGGTGTGAGTGGAGTGCCCTGCTCGGTCGCGACCAGCGTGACCGCAAGCAGGAAGGACGCGGCGAACGTGACTGGCGCGGCTCGACGAAACGTCATGGCAGTTCCCTTGGACGGCATCGTCACGACGTTACCATCGAACGCCGCCGGGGGAGCGGCTCGATCTTCTAGCGCCGCGCGGACGAGGTCGTCGCCATCCAGACGTTGGCCTCCACGTGCATGGCGCCGTAGTAAACAGCGCGGCCGTCGGGGGCGACCGTCACGCCGTCTCGTCCGGCTGGCAACGGCAGCGTCACCGGGACGACGCGGCGCTTACCGGTGGCGACGTCGATGACGAGCAGCCGATTGTCGAGCGTGATCGCGACCACCCGCTTGCTGTCGGGCAGAAACGGCGCTGCCCAGACCTGCTGATCGTCGCTCAACTTCGACGCCTTGCCGGTGCTGAAATCGTAGACGCCCACGCCGATCGGAGCGCCGCTGCCGGAAATCACGGTGCCGGAGAGGTAGCGTCCGTCAGGCGACCACAGCGTGGGCTGGAGGTGGCCGCCGGGCACCGTGATGTTCGGGAGCGGCGTCAGATCTTTCCAGGCGATCGGAAACGGCGGCTTCCCGACGAGCGCTTGATCGTCGGTCTCGGCAAGCACGCGATCGCCGGCCGGCGAGAACACGACGTAGTTCAAATCCTCATCCGGCGCCGCGATCAACTGCGTCAGGCCGCTGCCGTCCGGCCGGATCGACCACCCCGTGTACCTGCCGCTTCGGTTCGAATAGAAGGACAGCGCCTTGCCGTCGCCCGTCCAGATCGCAAAGCGATCGCGGGCGACGTCGTCGGTCAGGCGCCGGAGACCGGAGCCGTCGGTGCGGAGCAGGGAGATGTCTTCCTTCGCCTCGCCTTGATTCATGAGCGCGAGCCATGCGCCGTCCGGCGAGACGCTGGTCGGCGTCAGGATGCCGGTGCGCGCCAGCAGCACGCGCGTCTCGCCGGCACGCTCCGCGACGGGGTCGAACGCAATCATCGCGGGGTTGACCGACATCAGGCGGGACCGGAAGAGCAGCGTCTTCCCGTCGGCCGAAAAACTGGGCAGATCCATCGACGCTTCGACGCCGGCGCTGACCGACTCGGGCACACCCTGCGGGCGGCCCGTCGCCTCGTCAATCGCGATGCGCCACAGACCCATAGAGCCTCCGCGATCGCTCGCGAAGTACAGATACCGGCCGTCGGGTGACCAGACGGGCGACCAATTCAGCGGGACATCGTTCGTCACGGCGACACGGTCGCTGCCATCGGCTGCCACCGTGAAGATGTCCCGAACGCCGCCGGTGTTGGCCCAGAAAGCAATCCGCCTGCCGGACGGCGACCACGCCGGCTGCACGGCATCGCTCTTGTGAATCTGTCGAGGCGCGCCGCCGGCGACGTCCACGACCCACAGCGTGCTCACCGCCAAGCGGCCGTAGGGCGAATCTACCTCTTCCGTGGCGAACACGATCGAGCGGCCGTCCGGCGACCACGACGGGTTCGCGCCGAAGTCGGTCAAACGCCGTTCGCTTTCGCCAGTCGCGCCCGTAATGAAGATGCCGCCGTCGGCGTCCGATTCGTTGAACGCGATCGAGCGTCCGTCGGGCGAAAACGCCGGCCAGAGCTCGTCGCGCGTTGGACTCGCGGCGACGGCCAGCGGCTGCCGGCCGCCGACGCGTTGCACGTAGATGTCCCACGAGCCTTTGGCGCGGCTCGCGTAGGCGAACGACGAGCCGTCGGGCGAGATGCGCGGTCCGGTCTCTTCTCCAGCTTCGTCGGTGAGCTGCACGAACTGATCCCACCGCTCGGCCGGGGCTGGCCCACGGCGACCCGCCCACCAGCCGCCCGCCGCTGCGGCGGCCACGACGAGCGCGGCTGCAGCCAGGACGGCAGGCGAAAACCGGGCTGGCGCGCCGCGTTCGCCGGCCTGGCCGATCGGTGCCATCGATGCGGCAGATCCCGATGCTGCGGCGGTGGATCCGGACAGCGACGTCAGGGCAAACACGACGTCGCGCGCGGTTTGAAATCGTTCCACCGGGTTCTTCTCGAGCGCGTGCTGGACGATGCGATCGAGTGCGGGCGGCAGATCGGGCCGCGCCTGCAGAAGATCAGGCGGGTCCTCGCGCAGAATCGCCGTCATGACTTCGGCCGCCGTCGGCCGCTCAAACGTCCGCACGCCGGTCAGCATTTCGTGCAGGACGACGCCGAGCGCAAACAGATCGGCGCGCCCGTCCACGACGCCCGCCCGGACTTGCTCGGGCGCCATGTACCCGACGGTCCCGAGCACCGTGCCTGGATCCGTCCTGGCGACCGTCTCGGCTGCTCCCGATCCGGCGATGCCGCCTGGACCGTCGCGGCCGAGCGCTTTCGCCAGACCGAAGTCGAGGATTTTCACCTGCCCGTCGGCGAGCAGGAAGACGTTCTCGGGCTTCAGATCGCGATGAATCAGGTTCTTGTCGTGCGCCGCCGCGAGCCCGCGAGCGATCTGCGTGGCCACGTCGATGGCCTTGCGCACCGGCAGCGGTCCCTGCGCCAGCCGCTCGCGCAGGGTCTCCCCTTCGAGGAGCTCCATCGCGACGAACGGCTGACCGCCGTGCATGCCGAACTCGTACACGGCGAGGATATTCGGATGCGACAGCGACGCAACCGCCTGCGCCTCGCGCTCGAACCGCGCGAGCTGTTCCGAATCCGCCGCGAAGGCGCCGGTCATGATCTTGACGGCCACCTCGCGCCCGAGCTTCGGATCGCGCGCGCGGTAGACCTCGCCCATGCCGCCGGCGCCGAGCGGCGCGATGATGTCGTACGACCCGAGGCGGGAACCGGCAGGCAGTGGCATCGCTGGAGGCGAGTGTAGTGCAGATTTCTCGCCCTTCTCCGCGCCCTCCGCTCGCCTCCGTGTCCTCGTTCTTCTGCTAGACTTCGAGGAACAGCGCGTCGGACCGCGGTCCGGACCCTGTGCAAGTTCAGCCGACGAACCGCGTCAGGGCCGGAAGGCAGCAGCGCTAAGTCGATCCTGTGCTGTGCCGCAGGCCCTCCGGGCCGCGGTCGGGCGCGTTGAAGGACACTGTTAAGTTAGAAGTTAGAGGCCAGAAGTTCGAAGTCAGAGTACGCTGGTTCTATCAGGCGTAGGGCGGCTCGGGCTAGGAGCCGCCAGCCAAGCGCCCACTAACTTCTAACTTCTGGCCTCTAAGTTCTGACTTACCCATGTCTCATATTGCTCTGGCGCGTAAGTGGCGTCCGCAGCGGTTCGAGGACGTCGTCGGCCAGCGCGGCGTCGTCCGCACGCTCGAGAACGCGATCGCGACCGGGCGGCTCGCGCAGTCGTTCATCTTCGCCGGCCCGCGCGGGATCGGGAAGACGACGACCGCGCGGATCCTGGCGCGGGCGCTGAACTGCGTGACCGGGCCGACCGTGACTCCCTGCGGCACGTGCGACGCGTGCGTCGAAATCGCCGAGGGCCGCGACGTGGACGTGCTCGAGATCGACGGCGCGACCTACACCGGCGTGGACGCCGTCCGTGAGGTCATCGTCGAGCCGCTCTCGATCGCGCCGATGCGCGATCGCTTCAAGATTTTCATCATCGACGAGGTCCACCGGCTGTCGAAGAGCGCCTTCGACGCGCTGCTCAAGTCGATCGAAGAGCCGCCGCCGTACGTCAAGTTCATGATGGCGACGACCGACCTGCACTCGGTGCCGGCGACGATCCAGTCGCGCTCGCAGGTCTTCGAGCTGAAGGCGCTCCCGTTCTCCACGATCCGCGATCAGCTCAAGACGATCGCCGCCCGCGAGCAGGTCAAGATCGACGACGCGGCACTGGCGCTGGTGGCGCGATCGGCCGAAGGCAGCATGCGCGACGCGCTGTCGGCGCTCGACCAGGTGCTCGCGTTCAGCAGCGACCGCGTGACGCCGAACGACGTCAGTTCCGTGCTCGGCCTCATCGGCCGCGATCTCCAGTTCGATGTCGCCGAGGCCGTCGCCGCCGAGGACGTGGCCGCGGCCATCACGCTCGCCGACACCGTCGTGGAGGGCGGTTTCGACCTGCGCGTCGTCCTGCGCGAGCTGGCGCGGCTGATGCGCGACCTGATGGTCGTCAAGGTCGATCCGGCGCGGCTCGAGGATCCCGAGATCGCCGCCGAAAGCGAGCGCGAGCGGCTGAAGAGCCTGGCCGTGCGCTATTCGCGCGAGGATCTGATGCGCGCGTTCGACCTGCTGTCGCAGGCGGAGTTCGACATGAAGAACTCCTCGCAGCCGCGCCACCAGTTCGAGATGGCGCTCGTGAAGTGGATCCACCTGCGCAATCTCACGCCGTTGACCGAGATTATCAGCGGACTCGAAGGGCCCGCCGGTTCCGGGGTTCCGGGGTTCCGGGGTTCCGCGGTTCGCGCGGGTTCCGGGGTTCCCGCAGGTTCCCGGCCGCCGGCCCAGGGCCAGGGGCCTCGGGACCAAGCGACGCCGACACCTGAAGTCCGCCCGACAGCTGGGGCTTCTTCAACGGTCCCGAGCGCGAGTCCCAAGCCTCAACCGGCACCGCCGCAAGCAGAAGTTCGAAGTTCGAAGCCCGACCTTCAAAGTTCGCGAAGCGCCCCCCCCGGAACCTCGGAACGGAACCTCGGAACTCCGGAACCCCGGAACCCTGGAACCGACGTAAAGGCATCAGTCCTGTCCTCCATCCGCGAGCAGAACAAAGTGTTCTACGGGATGGTCATCGCGCAGGCGGTGATCGACGTCGAGGGGGACACCATCGTCTTCTCGTTCGCGCCCGTGCACCGCTCGCTCAAGTCGCAACTCGAAGGGAAGCGCGGCTGGATCGAGCAGCTTGCGCAGTCGGCGAGCGGACGTAAGATGTCTGTGGTGGTCAAAGAGCGCGCGGCCGCGCCGCCGGCCGGGGAAAAGGAGAACCCGACCGCGGCACGCAAGGCCGAGCTTCGCGCACGCGCGCAGGCCGAGCCGCAGGTGCAAGCTGTCCTCGACGTCTTCGGCGGCCAGATCGAAGACGTGGAAGAGATTCAGTGATGAACATACAGAAGATGATGCAACAGGCGCAGCAGATGCAGGAGCGCCTGCAGAAGCAGATGGTCGACATGCGCATCGAGGCCACCGCGGGCGGCGGGATGGTCACCGTCACGGTCAACGGCAACAAGAACCTGCTGACCCTGAAAATCGATCCCGAGGTCGTGTCGAAAGACGACGTCGAGATGCTGCAGGACTTGATTGTGGCCGCCGTCGCCGACGCGCACCGGAAAGTTGACGAGGCGCTGGCCAGCCAGATGCAGGGGATGATGGGCGGCCTGAGGATCCCCGGGCTGTCCTGATGCTGCGGACCGAACCGCTGGCCGAGCTCGTCGCGGCCCTCCAGCGCCTGCCGGGCATCGGCGCCCGCAGCGCGCAACGCCTCGCATATCACCTGCTCAAGACCCCGCGCGAAGACGTGGACGCGCTCTGCGCCGCGATGCTCTCGGTCAAGGACCGCGTGACGTACTGCTCGCTCTGCAGCAACATCACCGACGTCGATCCGTGCGTCTACTGCACGGCGCCCGAGCGCGACGGCCGCATCATCTGCGTCGTCGAGCAGCCGGAGAACGTGGCCGCGGTGGAGAAGACGCGCGGCTTCAAGGGGCGCTATCACGTGCTGATGGGCGCGATCGCGCCGCTCCAGGGCATCGGCCCGGATGATCTGAAGATCAAGGGCCTGCTCACGCGGGTCGGCGACGGCGGGGTCGAGGAAATCATCCTGGCGACCAATCCCACGGTCGAAGGGGAAGCGACGGCGCTCTATCTCGCCAAGCTGCTGCGCCCGCTCGGCGTCCGCGCGACCCGCATCGCCATGGGCGTGCCCGTCGGCAGCGACCTCGATTACACCGACGAGTTCACGATGGCGAAAGCGATGGAAGGCCGGCGGGAAATCAGCTGAGACGGCCATCCGCAGTAGACTGCGCTCGTCATCACAATCCGGGGGATTGGCATGGGGCGCCGTGGACGGCATCTGCTGGTTCTGACCGCTGCCGGAGCGCTCGTCCTGGGGTGGACCGCGACGGCGCGGCAGGCCCGCAGGGTGGAGGACGCCGCGCTGCGGAACGCGCCGAAGAACGCCGGCGAGTGGCTCACGGTCGGGCGCGATTACGCCGAACAGCGCTTCAGTCCGCTGACTCAGATCACCCCTGCCAATGTCTCGCGGCTCAGTCTGGCCTGGTCCTATGAAGTGGGCATGGGCGGCGGCCCGCAGCAGGCGACGCCGCTCATGGCCGGCGGCGTGCTCTACGGCATCACGAACTGGAGCATCGTCTTCGCAGTGGACGCGCGCACGGGCAAGGAGCGGTGGCGCCACGACCCGCAGGTCGATCGCGCGATCGCGGCGTCAGGTTCCTCGCGGCTCTGCTGCGGCGTGAACAGCCGCGGCGTGGCCTTGTACGAAGACAAGGTGATCGTGCCGGTCGTGGACGGCCGGTTGCAGGCGCTCGATGCGGCGACCGGCAGGCTGCTGTGGTCGATCGCCACCGTGCCGGCCGATTCGGTGTCGTACTCGATCACGATGGCGCCGCGCGTCGCGAAAGGGAAGATCTTCCTCGGCAACGCGGGCGGGGAGTTTCCGCCATACCGAGGCTACCTCTCGGCGTTCGACGTGAACACCGGCCGCGAGCTGTGGCGGTTCTATACGACGCCGGGCGACCCGTCGAAGCCGTTCGAGAACCCCGCGATGGAGAAGGCCGCGAAGACGTGGAGCGGCGAGTGGTGGAAGCTCGGCGGCGGCGGATCGATCTGGGACGGCATGGCCTACGATCCTGAGGCCAATCTCGTGTACGTCGGCACCGGCAATGGGACCCCGTGGTCGCAGGACGTGCGCCAGGGCAAGGACACCGAGCACCTCGACAACCTGTACATCGCGTCGATCCTCGCGATCGACGCCGACTCCGGGCAGTTGAAGTGGCACTTCCAGTGCACGCCCGCGGATCAGTGGGACTACGACGCCGTGCAACACCTGATGCTCGCCGACCTCCAGATTGGCGGACGCGCCCGCAGGGTGATCATGCAGGCCAACAAGAACGGGTATTTCTATGTGATCGATCGGCTCTCGGGTGAGTTCCTCTCCGGCGCCCCGGTCGCGCCGGTGAGCTGGGCGCGTGGGCTCGATCCCAAAACCGGCCGGCCGATCTTCAACCCGGAAGCGCATTACACGGCCGAGCGGGGCGTGACGGTCTCGCCGTTGCAGGCGCACAATACCGCGCAGATGGCGTTCAACCCGGCAACCGGACTGGTCTACGTGCCGCTCGCGTCGGCCGGCAGCTTCTCGTTCACCGGCACGAACAACTTCGCGCTCAACCCGGGATTCCAGGTGTGGGGCTTGCGCGGTCGCGGCGATACCGGGCCCGCGCCGCCGATCGCGGTTCCGCCCGCGTACGGTCCGAATCGCGGACTGGCGCGGGGCAACACCGGCATCCTGTCCGCCTGGGATCCGGTGGCACAAACGGAGCGCTGGTTCATGCCCGGCGGCGGGCAGAGCGGCGGCGGCGCGCTCTCGACCGCCTCCAATCTCGTGTTTCAGGTCACGCCCCAGGGCCGGCTGCTCGTGTACACGGCCGACAAGGGCGAGAAGCTCCTCGAGATCGAGTCGGGACAGACAACGGGAATGGGACCGCCGATGACCTATCAGCTCGACGGCCGGCAGTACATCGCCTTCATGGGCGGCCGCGGCATTCTCTCCGGCGGCCGCGGCCCGCTCCCGCCGACCGAACCCACCGCGGGCGCGCCGCTGCCATCGCCGGCGTCCGCGACGCCGCTGCTGCCGCGCCTGTACGTCTACGCGTTGCCCGCGGACCTCAAGGCACCGTGAATCGCGAACCCTTGGACCGCGAACCCTTGAATCGCGAATCTCAGAATCCCTGAATCCCCGAATCCCGGTATCGAGTATGGTAGTATGGTATGAGTATGGTCAAGGTCACGTTCACGCTCGACGACGGCACCGTCGCCGAGATCCGGCGGACCGCGGCGCGGCTGGGCACGGCGCAGAGTCAAGTCGTCCGTGACGCCGTCGCCGAGTACGCCGCGCGCGCCGATCGGCTGAGCGAGCGGGAACGGCTCCGGATGCTCTCGGTCCTCGAGACGCTGCGCGACGCGCCGGTGTCCCGCCCGGCCGGCGACGTCGACGCGGAGTTGCGGGCTGTGCGATCGGCGCGCCGCCGCGGCGGCCGGCGATCGAGCGGATGACCGTTCACCTCGACACGTCCGCACTCGTCGATGCGCTCTCAGGCCCGCGCCGCTCGCTCGAGACGCTCATCGGGTTCGCCGAACAGGGCCATCGGCTGACGTTGTCGACGCTCGTGCTCTACGAGTGGCTGCGCGGCCCGCGGACGCGGCAGGAGTTGCTGGCACAAGAAGAGCTGTTTCCACGCGCGCGCGCCGTGCCGTTCGGGCCCGCTGAGGCGGACGCCGCCGCCCGGCTCTATGCCGCGGTGAAGCGGCCCCGCGGCCGCGAGATCGATCTCGCGGTGGCCGCGTGTGCTCTCGTCGACGGCGCCGCGCTCTGGACCCTGAACGCGGCGGACTTTCGAGATCTTCCGAAACTGAGGCTGGTCTGACGCTGAATCTCTGAATCTCTGAATCTCTGAATCCCTGAATTGGATAACGTCACCCATGCGTTTGTCGGCGCGGCGATCGCAGAGACTGTGCTGTCGCGAGGCGTTCCGGCGGCCACGCGGCGGATTTTTCTCTTCACGGGCGTCGCCGCGGCTAACGCGCCCGATATCGATCTGGTCTATACCGGTCTGACGGAGCCGCCTCTCGGCTTTCTTCTGCACCATCGCGGGCACAGCCATACGCTGCCGGGCCTGATCGTCCTGGGCGTCGTGATCTTCGCGGTTCTGCGATCCTGGCCAACGGTCCGGATCGCGATCGCCGGCATGACCGCACGATGCGTGGCGCTGATCGCGGTGGCGCTCGCCAGTCACCTGCTGATGGACGCGGCGAACAGCTACGGCACGCATCTCTGGTTTCCGTTCTCGTCCAGATGGGTGTTCGGCGACGCGGTCTTCGTCCTCGAGCCCTGGCTCTGGGTGATCCTCGGCACGGCGCTGGCAGCGAACGTCGCGCGGCGCGGGTGGCATATCGCGATCTGGCTGCTCACGTTCCTGCCCCTGGCCGTCGTCGCCTACACCGGCCTCACCGGCACGGCCGTGACGACCGTCCTCCTGCTGGCGGCGGCGTCGATCGCGCTGTGGACGCGATCGTGGCCCCCGCGCCGGCGCGCCGGTGTGGCCCTGGCTGGTGCGGCGGCAATCTTCGTCATCTTCTTTGGGTTCTCGCGCCTCGCGAAGCACGAGGCCGTCCGCGCGATTGAAGCCGCCGACGGCGCGACCGTTGTCGATGTGGCATTGGATTCGAACCCCGCGGTGCCGTGGTGCTGGTCGCTGATGACGCTGGAACGGCCGCGCGA
>Ga0111539_10000982_pt1 | contig 37391 bp, 36 predicted proteins | sample RhiMethybrSRZTD1_FD_79667 | JGI IMG/M metagenome (GOLD analysis project Ga0111539, IMG submission 79667) | Populus rhizosphere microbial communities from Tennessee, USA - Rhizosphere MetaG P. TD hybrid SRZTD1 (version 2) (version 2) | ecosystem: Host-associated > Plants > Roots > Rhizosphere >...
CGATGATGCTGCGCCAGTCCTCGCCGGTCATGTCGATGGTGGGCACGCGCTTGTTGATCCCGGCGCAATAGACCACCACGTCGACCTGCCCGAACGCCTTCAGAATCCCGTCGCACGCCTGGGTCAGCGAGCCGCGGTCCAGCACATCGGTGGCCACCCGCAGCGTCCGACGGCCCTTGGCCTCGATTTCCTTCGCGACGTCGTCGACGAGCGCCTCCCGCCGCGCCGTCGCGACGACGTCGGCACCGGCGTCCGCGAGGCCCAGCGCCAGCACCCGCCCGATGCCGCTGGTTCCGCCGACGACGACCGCGACTCGTCCTTCTAGACTGAAAAGGTTGTTCATGTTTTCTCCGAGGGGCTTCGCCCCTCGGACTCCCCTACACGCTCTCTCGCGCGCCGCTTCGCCGGCGCGCTCCGTTCGCGTGGCTCACTCGCTCCGCTCGTTCGCGGCGCTAATATCCGATGAACACAGCCCCGTCTTCGATGGTAAGTTCCACTCCCGCTCCCTTGGCCGCCTCCTGAAGCGCCGCGTCGAGCATCACGATCGGGTCGGCACTCACGTCGAGCCGGCGCATGAGCCCCTCGCCCTTTCTCGTACCGACGGCGAGCGCGATCTTCAAGCCCCTGCGCTTGCACTTGACCGGGGTTCCATCCTCGAGTTTCGCGTTCATCGGCTTCAAGTACGCATCGACATAGTGCACGCCGATGCCGGACTTGTCGTCGGTGTGCTGCGGCAGCTTCGCGACCGCGCCCGCGTTGACGTCGCACAACCGCTGTTTCATGAAACGGCCTTTGCCATCTGGAACTGATCTATCGCCTCTCGAAAGGCGCGAATGTGGTCCGGTGTGCTGCCACAGCAGCCGCCGATGATGCTGGCGCCCGCCTGGAGCAGTGGCGCCACGCCGGTGACCATCTGCGCCGGCGTTTCATCGTAGATGACTTTCATGTCCACCAGCTTCGGCTGCCCGGCGTTGGGCTGGGCCATGATCGGCAGCCCGGTGATCTGCAGATATCGCAGAACCGCCTGTCGAGCGCGCTCCATGTCCATGCCCGTGCCGCAGTTCAGTGCAACGATGTCGGCACCATGCTCCTGCATGAACTCCGCGGCGCGCTCGGGGTCGATCCCCATCATGGTCCGGAACGTCGACCCGTCGAGCGTGACGTCGTACGCCATCGACCCGATCGCGCACGAGGCGCCGGCTTCGCGGGCGGCCATCAGACCGAGGCGCAGTTCCTCCAACGAGGTCTGCGTCTCGATGATGATGGCGTCCGCGCCGGCATCCACGAGCGCCTTCGCCTGTTCGCGGAAGGCGTCGAGCACCTGCGCCTCGGTGAACTCGCCATACGGCTCCATCAGTCCGCCGAAGGGACCAATGTCGCCAATCACGTAGCCGTCCCGCCCGCCGAACGCCTCGCGCGCGATGCCAACGGCGGCGGCGTTGATTGCCACGACATCGTCAGCATGCGAGTGGCGATTGAGCATGATGCGGCTGCCGCCGAACGTGTTCGTGAGCAGGCATTCGGACCCGGCCTCGACATATCGCCGCTGGATCGCCAGCACGCGCTCGGGGTGGGTCAGGTTCCACAACTCGCCCGAGTTGCCCTGCTCGAGCCCGGCAATCATCAACTGGGTGCCCATCGCACCGTCCCCGAGGAGGGGCCGTTCCTTGATCGCGTCGAGCAGCGACTTCGTCAAATGCTGGTTCTCCCTTCTCCCTTGTCCCTTCTCCTTGTCCCTTCTCCCTTGACAAGCGAGCTCATGATCTCGCGAGCGCATAGTGAATCGTTTCCAGCACCAGTCCCCACTTGTGCTCGCGGCTTTCCGGCTCGCAGTAACAGCCGGCCGGACTGGCCGGCCGTCGCCAGCGGACGACGTCGTCGAGCGGCTGACCCTCGAGCGGACGCTCGCGAGCGATCGACGCCATCAGCTCGTCGCCATCCTTGAGGTAACGGCACATGGCCGTGTAGCCCTCATCACCGGGAGCTGGGCCGCACCATTGTTCCAGGAGCGGATAGCGATCCTCTCGCGGCCCAAGAGTCACATGATAGTGAAAGTGCAGCGGCCTGCCCATGTTGGTGCACGTGGTGCCCTCGTAGCGAAATACCGCGGCGATCCTGCCATCGTCCCGGATCTCGATCGTCAGACGTTCCCGGCTCCAGCGCTGCAGCGCTTTGAGGCTGACGCTGTAGCTCGCGTCGCCGCTCAGCGGATTGGGACCCTCGGCAACAATTGGCAGCTCGGATGGTGCGGGGCTTCGCGAACGCCGGTATGGCGCCCGCCGATACTGGCACGGCACGAACGAACAGCCTTCACAGGAACTCAATTCCGTCAGGGGGCGGACGCGATCGACGTAGCGGGTTACGCCGAATACGGCCAGCAGCGACTTCTTCGGCCGCAGCATCCCCGAGTCGAATACCTCGAGCGGCACGGCGGCAGGGCGAGGCCCACGGATGACGTCGAGCAGCTGCGGCTGCTCGTCGATCGTCCACTCGGTGTAGCCGGGGCTGTAATGCGGCAGGACGGCCGCGACCTCGCCCTCCGCCCACGCGCACAATCGCGCGCCGGTCATCGTTACCAGGTGCTCCACGACGGCCGATCCGTAGACCTCGAAGAAGAAGTACTCGTCGGGCTTCCCATCACGCCACCGGACTTGCGCCTCTTCCTCGAGCTCCGGGCCGGCACTGACGGCGACAAGAAAGGCACGGTCGGCGCCGGCCGCGGCCAGCGTCGCGCTCAGCCGGCTGCTGTTGAACGTCACACCATCGACGACGACGGCATGATCGTGGATCCGAATCCCTTCGACTCCGCGGGCGTAGGTCCAGGGACGTCCGTGCCGGGCATACCACTCGCGCGCCTCGTCTCCGAGCTCCCGCGCCCTGCCGTCGAGAGTCCATCCCCGCGGGTATCCGAGCAGTCGGGTGTATTCAGACGGGTCCACGTTGACGGGCGGCGAGGCATCGCTGATCTCGATCACCCGTTCACCCGGGACGAGGACTCAGCGGGCCTGAACTGACAACCATCGACAAAGAAATCGAAGAACCCCGGATGCGTCTCGAGCCGGCAGTGCTCGACCTTTCTCACGAGAGTCTCGAGCTCCTGGCGCCGCGTTCGCGAGACGAGCGCGATCGTTGCGCCCTCGAGCGCGGCGTTTCCCACCTGCACGATCTTCTCGTCCGCGAGATTGGGAATGAGCCCGATGCGCTTCGACGCCGACTTCTTCAAATGGCGTCCAAAACCTCCCGCCAGATAGAACACGGCGACATCGTCGAACTGGATGCCGTAGTCGCTGAACACGACCTGCAGGCCGGCGACATTGGCGCCTTTCGCCTGCGCGAGCTCGTTGACGTCCTGCTCCAGGAAAAAGATGTCGCGCTCAGCATCCACCGTGACGCGCTCGGAACCGTCCTCGAAGCGTCCCAGTGCATTCATGCGGCCGGTTCGGAGCAGCTCGCTCAGCAGGTCGACGAGCCCGGATCCGCAGATGCCCGCTGGTGGTCCTTCGCCGATCACGCCAAGCCGGAACGTTCCGTCCTCATTGAGTGCGACATCCTCGATCGCACCGTCCAGTCCCGGCATGCCGCAGGCGATGGCGCCCCCTTCGAACGCCGGGCCGGCGGGACACGACGCCGCAAGGATGCGGTGGCGATTGCCGACCAGCAGCTCCGTGTTCGTGCCGATGTCCATGAGGGCGACGAGTCGATCTTCGTGCGCGAGATCGATTGCCAGCATGCACGCGGCAGCGTCGGCGCCCACGTGCCCGCTGATGATCGGCAGCCCGTAGACGCGCGCATTCGGGTGGATCGGCAGCAGGCTGCGCCGGCCGGTCGTCCTCAGACTGGTCGTCGTCCGCTTGCCGTCGGCCAGCTCGATCTCGGTAATCGATCGGTACGGGTTCTGTCCAATCGTGTACACACCCTGCCGGAAGAACAGATCCCGCATCGTCGAGTTGCCGACGAGCACCACGTCGTAGATGGTGAGCGGATCGGCCGGCAGGTCAGCAATCGCGTGACTCAGGTAACCGGCCACCGTCCTCATCAACAGGCGGCCCGGATGCACGCTGTCGTAATGGATCCGGGACATGATGTCCGAACCGCCGAAGCGCTGCGGATTCTCGAACGACGTGTCCGCAACCTGCTCACCGGTTTCGAGATCGATCAGTCGGACCACGACGGTGGTGGTCCCGAGGTCGATCGCGAGGCCGTGGATCGGCCCGGTCGAACCGGCGACTTCTTCGCCGGTCGTCGCGTCGACGATGCGATCGCCGTCACGTACAATCGAGGGATCGAGCGTGGTGGTCCGGTGGGTGGCCGGAAGATGGAGCGCCCTTCGCTCGATGCGCATCTGGCCCCGGCGCATCGTGTGGCACTCCACCTCGCCGGTCTCGGCGGCGACGCGACACTGACACGACAGACGAAATCCGGCCCTGGCGTCGAGATGCTTTTCAAATTCGGTTGGCGGCGTCAGCAGCTCCATCCCCTGCGTGATCTCGACGACGCATTCCTTGCATTTGCCCAGGGTGACGCACGATGTCGGTACGCGGACGCCGGCCTGGTCGGCGGCGGTGAAAAGCGACACGCCAACCGGCACTGGAACGCTGTGACCATTGACCCTGAGGCTGACCGGCATCAGAAAGGGATTACCACTCCGCGGCTTCGAGCTCGCGCTTGACGGCGTGCGCGACCTCCTCGGCGCTGCCCTCGCGCTCCTGTGGTTCGCTCCATCGCCACTGGGCAAGGTAGTCGTCAGTGGCCTGCAGCCCGCGCTGGCTCGCAAGTTGATCGATCCGCTCCATGAATCGCGAATCGAGCGGCAGCGTGATGTCGTCGAGATCGTCTTCCGCCTTGATCTGCGAAGGGATCTCCTGCCAGTACAGAACCGTATAGGTGGCCACCGCGTCAGGGCTGCCTGGCCAGCCGGAGGAACAGATCGACGGCCGCCGACGCGTTCTGGCCGTAGCCGTCGGCGCCGATCTCGTCGGCGAACATCTGGCTGATCGGCGCGCCGCCGACCGCCATCTTGATGTGTCCCTTGCCCGCCTTCTCGAAGCCGTCGATCACCGTCTTCATGTAGGTCATGGTCGTCGTGAGCAGCGCGCTCATGCCGATGATCACGGGCTGGCACCTCTCGGCGGCAGCCATGAACTTCTCGACGCTCTGATCGACGCCGATGTCGTGGACTTCGAACCCGGCGCCCTCGGCCATCATGCAGACGAGGTTCTTGCCGATGTCGTGGAGGTCGCCGCGCACGGTCCCCATGAGCAGCACGCCGGTCCGCTCCACGGTGCTGTCTTTGGCGCTGAGGAGCGGCTTCAGCACCGCCATGCCGGCCTTCATCGCCCTGGCCGCAATCAGCACTTCTGGCACGTAGAGCACGTTGTGCTTGAAGTCCTCGCCGACGACGCTCATGCCTGCGATGAGACCGTCAGTGAGCACCTCCTGCACCGGACGTCCCTCCGCGAGGGCGTCCTTGGTCCTCTGCTCGACCTCTTTGGCGTTGCCCTCGTAGAGATACTGATTCATTAGGGCGTAGTCAGGCATTTATTTTCCGAGGGGCTTCGCCCCTCGGACTCCCCTACACGCGCTCTCGCGCGCCGCTTCGCCGGCGCGCTCCGTTCGCGTGGCTCGTTCGCTTCGCTCACTCGCCGCCGCGCTCGTCGCTACACTGGTCATAGGCATGCCTGTTCAGACCTTACTGGTATTGAACTCTTCGAGCGCCTCGAGCATTGCTACGATGTTCTCGCGGGGCATGCCCGGAGAAACACCGCCGCCCACGGACAGAATCATCCCTTCGCCGCCGGCTCCCTCGAGGACGTCGAGCGTGGCTTCCTTGACTTCCTCCGGTGTGCCACGAACCGCGATCTCCAGCGGGTTCACGTTGCCCATCAGGCACATCCGATCGCCGACGCGCTCCTTCACCTCACGGATGTCCTTCTGCTTTCCCCAGTTGAGCACGTGGAAACCGGCGTCGGGCAGGTGGTCGAGGCAGGCATCGACTTCGGCGTCGTTGTGATAGACCTTGACCCAGTCCTTGGGGAACGCGTCACAAATCCGTTTCAGGTATGGGTGCGCGAATTCCTTGTAGTGCTCCTCGTTGATGAACCCGACGATGTCGTCGAGGATGAAGATCCCTTCGACGGTATCCCCCATCATTTTGTGCTGGGCCTTGAGCCAGTCGATGATGACGCGGGTACACAGGTCGATCAATTTGTGGCAGCCTTCCGGGTTCTCGACGAGCTCGATCATCAGGTTCGTCGTGCTCCGCACGAAGCCGGCGGTGCAGAGCGGCCCGCGCGAGGTCACCATCGGCAGGATGTAGCCGTGGTCAAGGATCTGCTGCCGATGCATCCCGATTCGGTGCAGCGTCAGCGCGGCGAAGGCATCCGCCTCGACCTCGTACTCAGGAAACTGATCGATGTCTTCCAGCCGGTAGAGCGTGTGGTACTCGCTCGGGGTGTTGTCTTGCCAGAACTTGATCTTCGACCCAAGGACCGACGGCTCGGCGGCCATCCCGTATTCCATCCACCATGAGGGGACCATGATGATGTCGGGGAACTCGCGCATGATCTTGAGGTTCGACTCGAACCAGAGCTGCGGGTCGAGGTAGTAGTCCAGGTGCTTGATCCCGAGATACCCCGGGATCCACGGGCTGTCGACGATGAGTGCCATGGGCACTTTGTCGAGCTTCTCGAGCCTCGCCGCCCGCTTGAAGATGTCCCACTGCTCGGGTCTCATTGCGCCTCATGCCGGTCGCTGCGGAACCGGTTCAAAAAGCAGCATTATAGTCGGGCGCGATCTCTGGACAGTGTGGTTGTCCCGGCGACCGGGTCAGCATTTATTAGTTTGCGCGCCGGGGCCCCATCCCCGTCCCGCCGCGTGGGGCCCCACCCCCACGCGCTGCCAGCGCTCGCTGCGCTCGCGCCGGTGTTTACTGACAACGAGCCGCTTGGAGTAGCAATCTGTCCGAACACGCCACCACAGAATGCTGATCCAAGCGGCTTAGAGTTGCTGACCAGCGGCGCCGAGCGCAGCGAGGCGCTGGCAGCTGTGGGGGTGGGGCCCCGCGAAACAAACTAATAACTGCTGACAGTAGCGCCCGAACAACCCGATAGTCCAAACTACGCAGCTATGTCGAAGACCTCCCAGCACACCCGCATAACCGAAGTCGTCCTCGCCGTCGAGCGAGCCGGCATCGTGGCCGTGATCCGGATGAAAGACCCGAACAAGCTGCAGGCGGTCGTGGACGCGATCGCTGAAGGCGGGATCCGGGCGCTCGAGATCACGATGACCGTGCCTGGCGCCGTCGATCTCATTCGCGATCTCGCACCGAGACTCCCCGAAGGCTTCATCCTCGGCGCCGGTACCGTCCTCGACGCCGAGACCGTGGCGCGCGTCGCCGATGCCGGGGCGCGCTACGTGGTCAGCCCGGTCTTCCGCCGATCGGTCATCGATGCGTGCCGCGCGCGCGATCTGGCGGCGATGCCCGGCTGTTTCACGCCGACCGAGATCCTCGACGCCTGGGACGCCGGCGCCGACATCGTCAAGGTCTTTCCCGCGACCACGCTCGGTCCCTCGTATCTGAAAGACGTCCGCGCGCCGCTACCGCAGGTGAAGCTGATGCCGACCGGCGGCGTGACGGTCGAGAACGCCGGCGACTGGATTCGCGCCGGTGCCGTGGCGGTTGGCGTCGGCACGTCGCTGCTCGATGCCAAGGCCATCGCGGACGGCAACTTCCACGTGTTGAAGACGAATGCCGAGCGGATGATCGCGAACGTCCGCGCGGCCAGAGGTCAGAGCTGATGCCAAAAGTCGTGACGTTCGGCGAGTTGATGCTGCGCCTCAGCCCGCCGGGGTTCGAGCGGCTCCTGCAGTCGCCGATGCTCGTGGCCACGTTCGGCGGCGGCGAGGCCAACGTCGCCGTCAGCCTGGCGGTGTTCGGCATCGAGAGTGTCTACATCACGGCGCTGCCGAAGAACCCGATCGGCGACGCCGCCGTGCGTGCGCTCAGGGCCGAAGGGGTCCGCACCGACGCCATCGTCCGCAGCGGCAACCGGGTCGGCGTTTACTACGCCGAGGGCGGCGCGGCCCAGCGCGGATCGGCGGTCACCTACGACCGCGCCAATTCGTCAATCGCGGAAATGAAGCCGGACGCGGTGGACTGGCCGGCCACGATGAAGGCGGCGGACTGGCTGCACGTCACCGGCATCACGCCCGCGCTCGGTGCGAACGGCGCCGAGGGCACGCGCCGCGCGTGCGCCGCCGCGCGCGCGGCCGGCGCGAAGGTCAGCGTCGATCTGAATTTCCGCAAGAAGCTCTGGACCGAGGCCCAGGCCCAGGCAGTCATGGGCCCGCTGATGCGCGACGTCGACATCGTGATTGCCAACGAGGAGGACCTGCAATCGGTCCTCGGCATCCACGTGCCCGGCACCGACGTGACGAGCGGTCAGCTCGATGTCTCGGGCTATCGCCAGGCCGCCGAACAGGTGACGCGCGACTTCGGCCCGAAGATGGTCGCCATCACCCTGCGCGAGAGCATCTCGGCCAGCGACAACGGGTGGAGCGCCGTCCTGTGGGAAGCGGACACCAAGACGATGCACCGCAGCCAGCATTACGACATCCGGCTGGTCGATCGGATCGGCGGCGGGGACAGCTTCGCGGCGGGATTGATTTACGGCCTGATTACCGGCCGGACGCCTGAACAGGCCCTGCGCTTCGCCGTCGCCGCCAGCGCGCTGAAGCAGTCGATCCCGGGCGACTTCAATCGCGTCAGCGTCGACGAAGTCGATCGGCTCGCGGCGGGGGACGCGTCGGGGAGAGTGCAGAGATAGACGGGGGGGTCGGGGTTCGGGGGTTCGGGGGTTCGGGCGTTCGGGGTTAAAACGACACGACATACTCCCGTCCTCGCACGAGCTGCACCCGGGTGACTCCTGCATCAGTCGCGAACTTGATCGGGGCGCCGCCCGAGATGAGCCGGGTGACCACCTGCCCCTTGGGCGGCCTGATCGCGCGCTCTCCATCGACCTCCGGCCGCAACCTCACCTCGACCGCCTTCCCACCGCTCCACCTGATATCGACCTCCACCGCCCCACGCGCACGCAGGCCGGTGATCGATCCACCTGCCCACGCTGAGGGGAGGGCCGGAAGAATCTCGATCTCGCCGTTCTGGCTCTGCAGCAGCATCTCGGCGACGGCCGCCGTCGCGCCGAAGTTGCCGTCGATCTGAAACGGCGGGTGATCGTCGAACAGGTTCGGCATCGTCGACTTCGCCAGCAAGGCGACCAGATGTTCGTATGCGAGATCGCCTTCGAGCAAACGCGTCCAGTAATTGATGATCCATGCCCGGCTCCAGCCGGTGTGTCCGCTGCCGGCCGCGAGGCGGCGCTCGATGGTCACGCGGGCCGCGCGTGCGAGGGCCGGAGTGGTGCGCGGCGAGATCTGGTTTCCAGGATGCAGCGCAAAGAGGTGAGAGATGTGGCGATGGCCCGGCGCGGCGTCTTCGTAATCCTCGAGCCACTCCTGGAGCTGTCCGTGCCTGCCGATCTTGAGCGGTGGCAGCTTCGCTCGAGCGGTTTCAAGCTGGCGCCGGAACGGCGGATCGACCTCGAGGATCTCGGAAGCGGCGATCGTGTTCGTGAACAGCGCGTACGCAATCTCGGTGTTCATGTAGGGCGCCATCGAGAGCGAGCCCTTCCCCCCGTTCGGCAGCACATAGTCGTTCTCGGGTGAGCTGGACGGGCCACTCATCAGCTGGCCGTTCGCATCCTCGACCATGTAGTCCAGAAGGAACTCCGTGGCTTCCTTCAGCACCGGGTAGCCGCGGGTCCGCAGGAACTCGCGGTCCCGCGTGAAGTCGTAGTGGTCCCAGAAATGGAGCGCCAGCCAGGCTCCGCCGAACGGCCAGATTCCGGAGCGCACGCCGTCGATTGGCGACGCATGCCCCCACCCATCGGTGTTGTGGTGAATCACGAAGCCGCGGGCGCCATACATTGTCCGGGCCACGTTGCGTCCGTCCTCGCGCGCCTTGTCGACGAGATCGAACAGCGGAAAGTGCATTTCCGGAAGGTTCGTGACCTCGGCCGGCCAGTAGTTCATCTCGGTGTTGATGTTGATCGTGGATTTGCTGTCCCACGACGGCGCGAGCGAATCGTTCCAGATGCCCTGGAGATTGGCCGCCAGGTCGCCGGGGCGGCTGCTCGAAATCAGCAGGTATCGTCCGAATTGGAAGAAGAGCTCTTCGAGACCGATATCGGTGCCACCGGCCTTGACGCGCGCGAGGCGCTCGTCGGTCGGCAGCGACGCGTCGCCCGCGGGGCGATCGAGGCTGAAGGTCACTCGCCGGAAGAACCGGCTGAACTCCGATTCATGAGCGCGTTCGAGCCGGTCAATCGGTTTCGCGGCCGCCGCGGCCAGCGTGAAGCGGCAGGCCACTTCGGGATCCTTGTCGCGGAAGGTCGTGACCGCGGCAATGAACAGGGTCGCTTCGTTGGCCCCTTCGACAAAGACCGATCCATCCGCCGCGCGAACGCGCCCTCCGCTCGCCACGGCCCTCACCATCCCGGTAAAGCCGACCCCGGCCGGCGGCTCGTCCTTCTGCCGCTCGGTCCGCGGCGGCAGCGCACGGCCCGAGAGGACGACCGTATCAGACCCTTCGGTTTTCACGGTGGCGTCCGCCTCGCGCCGAAGCGTGAACGAGAAAGTGACCTGTCCCGGACGATCGGCCACGATCCGCATCACGATGACCTGATCGACCGCCGAAGCGAAGACCGTGCGTGAGAAGCGGGTTTCACCGGCACGATACTCGACGATGGCCCGCGCCCGATCGAGCTCGAGAGCCCGGCGGTAATCGGAAACAGCACCGGTGCCCTGGAACCGCAGCACGAGATCTCCAAGCGTCTGGTACGGCGGCATCCGGCGCGGTATCGAGATCATCGCCTTGTCGGCCAGCGCCTCGGCCTCGGCGACTTTCCCCTCGCCGAGCAGCCGGCGGACTTCGGGAACGGCCTTCGCGGCGGCCGGGTTGATCCGGTTCAACTTCTGCCCGGCCCAGACCGAGTCCTCGTTCAGTTGAAGCCGCTCTTCGGTGACGCCACCGAACACCATCGCGCCCAACCGGCCATTCCCGATGGGCAACGCGTCGTTCCAGCTGCCGGCCGGGGCCCGATACCAGAGCGTTGCCGGCGCTGGCGCTGCCGCGTCGCGAATCACTGGAGCGCGTTGATGGCCAGAACCAACGACGGAGAGCAGGGCGAAGAGCGCGATGTGTCTCGTCATAGAGAGGTTGGAGAATTCAGATAGAGAGATTGGAGAATTCAGAGGCTATCGAGTTCACGGATTCAACACGGAGCAACGGAGCTCACGGAGAAACACGGAGCGGGCCACGTTTGAAGGGCTGCGGTCTGCCGCTGGCGCCGGGCCGCAGGCCCGGCTGGAGGGTGGGATCCCAGTCCCACCCTCGCGCGCGCACCGCGCGCGCCCAGCGGCAGACCGGAGGTGCGGTGATCAGCACCCGGCCATTCCGTTCTCTTCGTTGGCTCCGTTGCTCCGTGAAATCCGTTGTCTCAATTGCCTCCCTCCCTCCCTTGGGCCTCCCTCCCTCCCTTGGGCCTCCCTCCCTCGGCCCTCCATGCCTCCCAGCCCCCCGGCATGCGATAATCACCGTTTCTACACCCCCTGCGGGAAGCCGGGGAAGAGGATTCCTCAATGACAATGCTCGATCGGATGCGCCGTCACCGGGGCTGGCTGAAATGGAGCCTCGGTCTCGTCGTCCTCTCGTTTATCGTCCTCTATCTGCCGAACCGGCGGCTCAACGGCGAGCCGGCGGGCGCGCGGGACGTCGTCGCCAGCGTGGACGGGCGCGAAATCACCGTCGACCGGTTCCGGCGGGTGTATCTGCAGCAGATGCAGGCCTACCGCAACCAGTTCGGCGGCAACATGGACGAGCGCCTGCTGAAACAGCTCGGCATCGACCAGCGGATCCTGCAGGGACTGATCGAAGAGGAAGCGGCGCTCGCCGAGGCGGAGAAGCTCGGGATCAGGGCCAGCGATCAGGAAGTCGTCGCCCGCATCCAGTCGCTCCCGGCGTTCCAGGAGAACGGCCGGTTCATCGGCGAAACGCGCTACCGGCAGATTCTCAACGTCCAGAACCCGCCGCTTCGCCCGGACGAGTTCGAGGAGCAGGTCCGCCGCGGCATCGTGATGGAGAAGCTGCAGGGCGTGCTGACCGACTGGATCACCGTGAGCGACCAGGAGGTCGAGTCCGAGTTCAAGCGCCGCAACGAGAAGGTCAAGCTCGCCGTCGTCAACTTCCCCGCCGACAAGTTCCGCGAGGCGACCACCGCCACCGACGCCGAGATCTCGTCGTGGTTCGAGTCGCACAAGAACGACTACAAGATCCCGGAGAAACGCAAGGTCAAGTACGCGCTGATCAACACGCAGGGGATGCGGGATCGCCAGCAGGTATCCGCGGAAGACGTGCAGCGGCACTATCAGGACAACCAGCAACAGTTCACCACGCCGGAGCAGGTCCGCGCCAGCCACATCCTCTTCAAGACCGAGGGCAAGGATGAGGCCGAGGTCCGCAAGCAGGCGGAAGCGGTGCTCGCGCGCGCGAAGGCCGGAGAGGACTTCGCCAAGCTCGCGAATCAGTACACGGAAGAAGAGGTTGGAAAGACCCGTGGCGGCGACCTGGACTTCTTCGGCCGCGGCCAGATGGCAAAGGAGTTCGAGGATACCGCGTTCGCGCTGAAGCCCGGACAGATCAGCGACATCGTCAAGACGAACTTCGGGCTGCACATCATCAAGACGACGGACCACAAGCCCGAGGCCAAGCGACCGCTCGAGGAGGTCAAGGCGCAGATCGAGGACCAGCTGAAGTGGGAGCGCGCCCAGAATGAGGCGCAACGGCTCGCGGACGACCTCGACAAACAGATCGACGACCCGACCGACTTCGATACGGTCGGCAAGCCCCGCGGGCTCACCGTTGGCGAATCCGCCGCGTTTGCGAAGAACGAACCGATCGCCGGGCTCGGCATGGCGCCCGCGGTCGCCGAGCGCGCGTTCGAGATGAAGCAGGGGGAAACCAGCAAGGCGATTCGCACGCCACAAGGCTTCGCATTCATCTCGCTGACCGGCACAGAGGCAGAGCGGGTCCCGGGCCTGGAGGAAGTCAAGGCCCGGGTGCGCGACGATGTGGTCAAGGGAAAGGCGGCGGATACGGCGCGCCAGCGCGCGGCGGCGGTGTCGGCGCAGCTCAAAGGCGGGAACTTCGAGGCGGCCGCGAAGGCTGCGGGCCTCGAGGTGAAGACGACCGATCTGATCGCGCGAAGTGCGCCGATCACGGACATCGGGGTCAGCCCCGCCGTCGATGCCGTCGCGTTCACGCTGCCGGCAGGCGCCGTCAGCGATCCGATCAAGACCGACAACGGCGCCGTCGTCGTCAAGGTGGTCGAGCGGAAGGACGTCACGCCGGCCGAGCTCACCACGGGCAAGAAGGACGTCCGCGACCAGATGCTGAACGAGCGGAAGAATCGCTTCTACGGAAGCTACATGACCAAGGCTCGCGAGAAGATGCGCATCAACCGCAACGAGGCGACGATCGCTCAGGTCACTACGTAGGAAGGAATCACTTCCAGTTCTTCCCTCCATCGGTCGTCGTAAACTTCTGCCCCGACGCCGTAGTCACCGTGGCCGTGTTCGCATCCGTTGCGACGACGGACGTGAGATCGACGGAGTGCGGAAACGGGACCCGCCGCCATGACCGTCCGTCGGCGGATAGCAGGACGATTCCGGCCTTCCCCACCAGCCAGCAGACGGACGCCGACGGCGCGACGCCGCTCGAGATGATCGCGGTCACCCCCGCCGACTGAGTTTCCCAGCTCGCGCCAGCATCATTCGAGTGCTGCACTGAACCGGGCTGGATGATTCGCCATCGGGTCGAACCGCCAGCAGCCTGCACCAGGACGAGCGGCTGTTGTGATCGGGCAACGCTTGTGCGAGCGTTGAGGGCCACGCTTTCCGTGAGGGCCTTCCCGGCCATCCTGTCGGCTCTGGATCGGTCCTCGGAGGGAAGCGCCGGTGCAGTTTCCACCACCGATGGTGAGGCGCCAGCAACCCCCGGCGCCGGCTGGCTGACCGCTGGCGGCGCGGGCGTCGCTGCCGCTGCCGACCCGGCCCTCTGCAGCGCCGATTCATCCACCGGCACTCCAACGCGATCCTTCAAGGGTGCGGCGTTGACGAAGGGCGTCGGTGCCGCCGATGACGCCGGCGCTTCTGCCGCTGCCTCACTCCACCGCTTGGCCAGTGCCTTCTCCTTCCGCGCGTCGTCTTTCGCCTCGGTTTTCGCGACCTGTCTCATCCCGGGCCGTGCTGCAGGAGCCGGCGTCGTAGCACTTGCGAGAGCGTCGCGCTCGGCCGTCCTGGCCGCCTGTGATTCGGGAGGCAGCGCGGCTGGTGCGCCGATCGCGGCAGGCGCGCGCTGCTGGACTGCGACGTCCGGCGTCACCCGCGGCCAGTAGGGCCGGATGAAGATCACGAGCGCCGCCGCAGCAACCGTGATTGGCACCAGCCAGCCGAATGCCGGCGAGCGCCACCACGGACGCGATTCAATCGCTGGCTCGATTCGGACCATCGCTGCCAGAACCGCCTGGCACCGTGAACAGTCCGCCGCGTGCGCCTCGGCAGCTGCCCGCTCCACTGGATCGAGGGTTCCCTCGAACCAGGCTGCCAGCACGCCGGCATCGAGACAGCCGTCCGGCGGCTCCGGCGCCGGCGCCTTCAATGTCTCGCGCAGGAGGTGATCGAATGACTTCGTCATAGAGAACGTTCCCGCACCTGGTCCGCCGGGTCGGCCCCGCGGAAGAGGCGCGTCAGGTCCAGTGGACCGGGATCGGCGGCCACGGCTGCCAGGCACTCGGCAACCTGCGCCTCGTCCAGGCCCGCTTCTTCGCGAAGCGTCCGCTCGACGTCGGCGCGAATCGCCCGGCGGGTGCGCGCCAGCTGGCGGGACACGGTCGCCTCGTGTTCCTGCAGCAGCCGGCCGACCTGCGCCAGGGTCAAGTCCTGAGCGTAGTACGCCGACAGCCGCAGGCGGTCCCGCGGCTGCAGCGCGCTCACCACTCGAGCAAGGATCGATGCGAGGAGCGCCGTGTACCGCGTTCGCTCCGGATCGGGTTCGCTCGATGGGGCGACGAGCGCTCGCGCGCTGATCCCGGGACCGCCGCCCGAGTCACTTTCGTCGCGAAGCTGCTCCAGCCGGCGGCTGGATCGCAGTCGATCGACGTAGCGTTGCGCGAGGACCGCGCGAAGCCAGGTCGCAAGACTGCTCCGGCCCTGAAAATACCGGAACAGCGATTGTCGCTCGCCCTGGTCGTCGCCCGACCGCCGGACGCCGAAGAGCTCGGCATAGAGCGAATCAGCGACCTCGCGGGCGGCGCCATGTCGATCGAGGGCGTCCGCAGCCCGATACAGCACTGGCCGGTACTCGAGTACGAAGCGATCCCACGCGGCCGGATCGCCGGCCGCACACCGCTGCGCGAGCTCCAGGTCTGCCGAGTGCGAGACGCCCACGATTTATCTGACGACTAATTCTTCCAGATTCGCTGCCACCAGGCAGCCGGCTCGACGGGCGGCGGGTCGCCGAGCCGCATTTTCGTGCGGATCTCGGCCAGCGACCAGCCCGTCAGGGACGCGAGCCGCTGCGCCTCCTGCTGCTGGCGGTCCCAGACCGAGCGTCGATACGTCGCGGCCGCGTCGCAGGCGGCGGTGCCGGTAAACGGATGCCGCAGCACGAAGCGGCCCTGGAAATTCGACCGATCGGGAGTCTCCTGGAACACCAGGTCCTCGGGGAAATGGGCGCCGTCGTACCGGACGTGCAGCCTCGTGAGATACACGTTCGGTGCCTGGCTGGCTGCCCCATCCTGCCAGAACACGCCCAGGTTTCGAAGCTCGTCTCCACTCAACGGGTCGGCAGCGCACGGGTCGCACCACCGCATGTCCCAGGCATACTCGGTGAACACGACCCGCCCGTCGTGCTTCTCTACCTGACGCGTGAACATCGCCTTGTAGAACTTCGCGAACTCTCCGCGGTCCTTCAGGTACACCGGCAGGTCCATGTCCGAGGGCAGCTTGACCGTCCGGTAGTTCGTGGTCTCGACACGGCCTCTCCTGGTCAGCGTGTAGACGATCAGGTCCTGCGGTCCGTTCGCATTGACCATGCCGAGGCGCAGCGGCAGCATGAACTTCGGCGATTCGAACGCAACCTGCAGCGGCCGCAAATATGTGAATCCGAGCTTCGCCTGCTCCTTGAGATTCACCTTTGCCACGAAGAAGCGCACGTTCTGTTTCAGGTAGCTGGCCAGGACCTCCGATGCGCCGGCCGGAATCCTGTAGCCGTTCTCGCGCAGCCAGATCTCCAGACCCGCGCTCTCCTTCGCCGACAGGATCAGGATGTCGTACTCGCCAACCGTGTAGGTCGCCTCGATCGTCACACCAAGGCTGCGCCGCCGCCCCTCGTCTCTCGCCTGTTTCATGAGCATCGGCACCGGGGCGGCAGCGGCAAAGGCCTCGGCCGTCGTCATCCGGCATGGATCGTCGTCGTGATACTCGACCAGCCGTGGCGCGGAATAGGCGTCGAGGTGATCGACCAGGGCCTTGTCGCCGACATGGATCTGCTCACGCTTCAGGAACGTCGGCACCGGCACCACGACCGCGAACTCCTTCGGACTTCCCTGGAAGTCGTTCACCATCGTCAGGACCGTGCGATCGCCGTCGCGGACGAGGACGACCTGGGACGCCTGGTTAAAGAGCTTTGAATCGGCCTTGCAGACGTAGAAGCCGCAGAACCCCGACAGGGTGGGGGTCGACCAGGCCACGATCGATACGAGCGCCGCCGACAGCAACAGTCGTCTCATTTCCAGGCTCCTTTTTCAGCTCGTCGTGGGGCCCCACCCCCACGACCTGTCCCTCGCACCTTCCGTGCTCGGGGTGGTGCGGACAACGGTCTGCTGGGGGAGCGACTGGGTCGTCCACGTGTAGCGCGTGCCGGGCAGCAGTCGATCGATGAGCGGAACGGCCATCGACCACGCGGCGAGCGACCAGAGCAGCCCGTTCGTCCTGAACAGGCGGAACTGCACGTACCACGCGCTGAATGCGACCAGCGCGGCGAACAGCACGCGCCCGGCTCTCGAATCCGGCGTCGTCTTGGGGTCGGAGATCATGAAAAACGTGAACAGGAGGAGAGCGCCGCTCTGGAGCCGGTGGACCGGGATCGTCATCGGCTCGCCCAGGTACAGCGACCGTCCGAATATCAACGCGCAGTACGCCGCAATGAACGCGTAAGTCACGTCGCTTCGCGAGGCTCGATTCACAACCAGCCCGCCCAGGCACGCCATCAGGAAGCCGAAGAACGCCACCGAGCCCCACTGCCCCGGCGAGACCCAGACCTGATCGGTCAGCAGGAGCATCGCGACGATGCCGCCGTTGGTGGGGTTGAAGAGGTGTTTGCGGTGGATGCGGAAGAGGAATTTGGCGGCGATTGTCACGACTGCCGCAAGCACCGCGAGCCCGGGCCGATTCGTCCGGAGCAGCAGGCAAAGCGACAAACCTGAAATCAGCGCGCTCTTCCAGTTGACTGGCCGGGGCCCATCGATGCGATCACAGAGGGCCTGCGTCGCCAGGACCGTCCCAAGCAGCAGCACTGCCCGCGGCACGGTGATCTCGAAATCGAGCCCCGCCATGCCGTAAACGAGCAGGCCGGACAGCACACCAATCTGATAGAGCCGGGGATCGGCCATTGATCGTCCTCATTGCTGAGAACGATCGAGGGGGGAATTCTTGCGCCGCCGCGGATCGCGGACTGCGGGCGGCGGACCGCGATCTGAGTCTTATCTCACAAAAACGTTAGGCATTATCGCGAGCGGCTCCCCTCGTCGGAACACGCGGAGGGGGGCGGTGAGCGTTTGCAGGGCGCGGCGGTCGCTGAGGCCGAGGAATGACGACAGCAGCCCGCTGCTGTCGGACGCGCCAAACGGGTCGGCGAGCGTTTCGTAGAGCGAGCGCTTCGGCGGATAGACGACGAGCTCGACTTCGGTGTCCCTGCCGATTTTCGCGTGCTCCTTGGCGAGCGCCAGGGCGCGCTCGAGGCCGCCGAGCTCGTCGACCAGGCCGATCTGCTTTGCCTGCTGGCCCGTCCAGACCCGGCCCTGCGCGATCGCGTCGATCTTTTCCGGGGTGGTGTGCCGGCCGGCCGCGGCCTTTTCGACGAACGCGTCGTAGGTTGCCTGCATCTGCTCCTGGATTTTCGCGCGCTCCTCGGGCGAGAACGGGCGGATGGGTGAATAGAGGTTGGCATACCGGCCGTCGCTCACCCCTTCCATGTTCATGCCCAGCTTCTTCAGCGTGCCGTCGATCACGAACTTCACCATGACCACGCCGATCGACCCCGTCAGTGTGGCCGGCTCGGCGACGATCTTGTGCGCCGGCATCGCGATGTAGTAGCCGCCCGACGCTGCCACGTCCGACATCGACGCGATCACCGGCTTCACGCCGCGCGTCAGCTCCACTTCCCGCCAGATCACGTCGGATGCGATTGCCGATCCGCCGGGGCTGTCCACGCGCAGGACGATCGCCCTGATCGAATCATCCGCCCTGGCCTTGCGCAGGTAGCGAATGATGGTGTCCGAGCCGACCACCTCTCCTTGTGGCGAGTCGTAGCTGCTCTCGCCGGAGGTGATGATCCCGGCCGCATAGACCACCGCGATCCGGGGTCCGCGATTCAGTCCGAGCGAGCTCGCCGACACCGCGCGATATTCGTGGTGCTCGAGGAACGTGGTCCGGCCGCGCCCGAGCGACACCTTGTCGTCGATCTCGTCTTCGTACGCGACATCGTCCACGAGCCCGGAGCGGACTGCGTCCTCGGGAAGAAACGGACCGTGATCGATCAGCTGGCGCACTTCGGTTTCACGCTTCTGGCGCCCGGTCGCGATCCCTTTCAGCAGCTGTTCGTAGAGATCACGGTTCAGCGACTCCGCCATCTCACGGTGCGCCGGCGTGAACGTGCGCTCGGTCATCTGGTTCGACGCGGTCTTGTAGTCGCCGATGTGCATCGCGTCGGGATACGCGCCGATCTTGTCGAGCGTGCCGCGCAGGAACAGCTCGTAGCTGGCAATGCCGGTCAGATCGAGCGACGCGGTCGGCATCAGGAAGACCTTGTCGCACGCGCTGGCGAGATAGAACTCCTGCTCTCCGCCGTACTCGAGATACGCGATGATCGGCTTCTTCGACGTCTTGAAATCGACGATCGCGTCGCGGACCTCCTGGACCTTGCCCCAGAGCGCGGCCGTGCCGGTGGGCCGGATCACGACGCTCGTGACACGGCGATCGACCTTGGCTTTCCGCAGCGAGTCCACGACTGAGCGAACGGTCGGAGGCGGCTCGAAGAAAGAGCCGACCAGGCCGCCGGGCTCGACCTCCCGCAGGTCTCCGCCCACGCGCAGCACCAGCGTCGAGTTCCCTTCGACCCTGGTCTGCCGCCCCATGACCACCGCGGTGGCGACCAGGCCGGCGGCCGAAATCGCGACCGCGAGTGTGATGAAAATGACCACGAGCCAGACGCCACGTCTGCCAGCCACGCTAGATCCTTCCTGGGCAGAAATGCCCGCTGTTACCAATCGATCATCTCACGCGCCGCCGGGAACTGAGGGACCAAGCTCGGCCACAAAACCGGCATTCGATTTCGCAAATGTTAGCGATCAGCTCGGGCACTCCCCCGGGAATTCACGAATGTGCCCGATTTTTCGGCTGGCGCGGCGTTTGCCGCTCCGAGGGGCATGGAAGCCTCCCGCGAGGGCGTGGTGGTGCTGGTAGCCGAAGACGATCCGCACGCATTGAGCGGATACCTGGAGTTCCTCGGCCGGTCCGGCTACGTCGCAACAGGCAGCGCCGATGGCAAGGAGGCGCTGGGGCTTGCCGTCGAAACAGTGCCGGATATCGTGGTCACCGACATCAACATGCCGGGTCTCGACGGGTTCGGACTCGCCGCCGCGCTGCGCGCCGATCGCCGCACCCGCCACGTGCCGCTGCTCGGCATGACCGGACACTGGAACACGGAAATGCAGAACGAAGCGGCCCGGTCCGGCTTCAGCGCCATGCTGCTGAAACCGTGTATGCCGGCGCACCTCCTCGCCGAGGTCGAGCGCGTGCTGCGCCACGCGAAGTTGATGAACGCGGCGCTCGGCCAGGCCACCGTCGGCGCGGAACCGGCGCTGCCGGTGGGCCTCCGCAACGCGGTCCGCCGCCGCCGCGCGTTCTAACCCTCTCCAAGCCGGCGCGACCGCCGGACTCTCAGGGTCCACACTGCAGACAGCAACTACCCACGTTGTGGGGAGTTCAGCACCCTCTCGAGCGGTTGCTCTCGTCTGCCTCGCGCTCACGCCCCGCGCGTCGCAACGCTTCTTCGATGTGCAAGGCGTGCCGCCATCGCGCGTGGGCCTTGCGCAAGAGCTCGACCTGTTCCTCGTTGCGCCGCCGATGTTCCGGATCCCTGGCTACCGGGTGCGTCAACCGGGCGGGGTCGTCCAACGAATCGTCGTCCATGATGCTCGGTCTCCTCCCAGAACCGCTCACCGTGAGTAACGTCGAATCTCACCGCGTCGAACGGCGAACCAGTGACCGCGCCCTTTGCGAACGGCGTGCCGACATCACGCTCTCACGGCGAGCGCGGCTGTTAGGTGTGTGCGTGGCTTCCGGCCGCAGCCGGAAACGTCGGCCGGCGTCAGGCGCCGGCGTCGGAGGGCCGAGAGATCGGTGGCTTGCGCGCGGTCGGTCGCGTTCCCGGCAGGCGAGCTGCGCTATTCCTGATGGGCTCCTCCACAGTACTCAGGAAGATCAGCCTCAGCACCCTGGTGTGTCCGCCGGCTGGTGTCATCCCGCGAGCCCCGGCAGCGCCGAACGCGATATCTTGTCTCCCTATAAATCAGTCAGGCAGACAAGGGGAGCGCAGTGCGAATCGATCAGCGAGAGCGCGTTCTGCGCAAGGAACTCCGGAAGCTCCTCCCCGTTGACAAGAACGACGTGGCGGCTATCGAGGCGATCACGGCACACGGATATCCCGGCGTGCAGCCGATCCTTCTTGATCTCTTGAAATGGATTCGGGATGAGTCGTGGCCTGTGGCCAAGCCGGCTCGCGAATTTCTGGCAACGATCGGTCCGCGGTTGGCGCCGCAGGTCCGGGAGGTCCTCGGTTCCCGTGACGACCCCTGGAAGGCGATCGTTTTGCGACAGATCGTCAGCGAATGGCCGAGCGAAGACGTTCGCGGCCTGTCCGACCAGTTGTTTCTGATCGCAACCCACGGGCAGTCATGGGGAGCCGATCTCCTGGCCCTGCGTCTTCTCGCGCGGCATGCCATCGGCGACCCGGAGTGGATTGCCGGTTGGCTCGAATTCAAGCAAGAACACCACGAAAAACGCCTGTCCGAAATCGCAGAGATTGTACGGATGCTCCCAGGATAGAGGAGCTGCTGGCGGACACGCGAGCGGCGAGGGCTGCTGCGATCCGCGAGCATGGGATGCCGTGACTGGAGGGAAAACGTGATGCGGCCATCGGTCGTCTGTCTTGCTGCCTGCTTGATCGCGAGCGGGACCGGCGCGAGTGTCACGCAGTCCGCGCCCGATGCCATCGAAGCAGAGGCGCTGCGGCATTTCCAGGCCATCCTGCGCCTCGATACCAGCAATCCGCCCGGCAACGAAGGCATCGTCGTCGACTACCTGAAGGGCGTGCTGGAGCAGGCCGGCATCGAGACGAAGACGTTCGCACTCGATCCGAAGCGCAGCAACCTTGTCGCCCGGCTCCGCGGCAGCGGCAAGAAGCGTCCCCTCCTGATCATGGGCCACACCGATGTCGTCACCGTCGATCCCGCGAAATGGACGCACCCGCCATTTTCTGCGACGCGCGACGGCGGGTACGTGTACGGGCGCGGCTCGCTGGACGACAAGCCGAGCGTGGCGGCGGGGCTGATGACGCTGCTGCAGCTCAAACGGGAGAAGGTTCGTTTGGATCGGGATGTGATCTTCCTGGCGGAAGCGAGCGAGGAGGGCAACGGCCCGTACGGGATCAACTACATGGTGGAGCAGCACTGGCCGGAGATCGAGGCCGAGTACTGCATCGCAGAAGGCGGCGGCGTGGTTCGAGCCGGCGGCCGGGTCCAGTTCGCCGCCGTGACGACGACGGAGAAAATCGCGTATACGTTCCGCCTGGTTGCGCGCGGTGTCGCCGGCCACGGCTCCGTGCCGTTGCGGAGCAACGCCATCGTCCACCTGTCCCAGGCCATCGCGAAGATCGCGGCGTGGCGGACGCCGATGCGGTTGAACGACACGACGCGGACCTATTTCGAGCGACGGGCGAAGCTGAGCGCTCCCGAGGATGCCGCGCGTTACGCCGCCATTGCGCAGCAACGCGGCACCGAGGCGGTGCAGGAGTATCTCGCCGAGAACGTTCCGGAGTTGTACTCGATCCTGCGAACGTCGATTTCGCCGAACATCGTCAAGGGCGGCTACCTGCGGAACGTCATCCCCTCCGAGGCCGAAGCCACGCTGGACATTCGGGCGCTGCCGGATGAGGACCTGCCTGCCCTGCTCGAACAGCTGAAGAAAGCGATCGACGATCCGGCGGTGGAACTCGTCCCCGCCACTGGCTTCGCCACGCGGCCTGGTGCGGCCTCCTCGCGGCTGGACACCGAGGCGTTTCGCGTCATCGAGCGGGCCAACACACAGGCGTATGACGTCGCGACGCTGCCGGCCATGCTGACCGGCGGAACCGACATGGCGCAGTTACGGGCGCGCGGGATGCAGTGCTACGGCATCGGCCCGATGACCGACAGGGAAGACGGGCCAAAGGGCTTCGGTGCGCACAGCGATCAGGAGCGCATCCTCGAAGAGGCGCTTTACCGGTTCATCCGCGCGCACCGGCAAATCGTGCAGGAGCTGGCGATGGCGCGGTGAACGTCGTCAGAATCGGTCAGCGAAATTCATTACGTATCGTGCCGGGAAACTCTCAAGGAGCGTCCCATGCCACTACGCCGCTTCGGCAGCTGGCGGGCTTGCCCGCTCATCGCTATCGCGCTCACCGCACACGGCGCCGGCCAGAGTTCTCCGGAACAGATCCGCACGATGACCGGCAGGGTGGACGGCCGGGCCATCCAGCTCAACGAAAAGGACACGCGCAACTGGCCGAGCTATGGCCTCGATTACGCCGAAACCCGCTTCAGCAGGCTCCGGCAGATCGACACGGGCAACGTCGGCAAGCTGGGCCTCGCCTGGTCCTACAGTCTGGAGTCGCAGCGCGGCGTCGAGGCGACGCCCGTGGTGGTGGACGGCATCATGTACGTCACCGCCTCCTGGAGCGTGGTGCACGCGATCGACGTGCGCACCGGCATGCGCATCTGGATGTACGACCCGAAGGTGGACCGCGAAGGCGGCTGGAAGGGCTGCTGCGACGTCGTCAACCGCGGCGTCGCGCTCTACAGGGGCCGCGTCTTCGTCGGCGCCTACGATGGCCGCTTGATCGCACTCGACGCCGCGACCGGTAACGTGGTGTGGGAACAAGACACCATCATTGACCGCTCGCGCCCCTACACCATCACCGGGGCGCCGCGTGTGTTCAAGGGCAAAGTCGTCATCGGCAACGGCGGCGCCGAACTTGGCGTGCGCGGCTATGTCACCGCTTACGACGCGATGACCGGCGAGCAGAAGTGGCGCTGGTTCACGGTTCCCGGAGATCCGTCCAAGCCCTACGAGAACGCTGCGATGGCCAGGGCCGCGACTACTTGGGATCCCGCCGGGCGTTACTGGGAAGCCGGGGGCGGCGGAACGGTCTGGGACACGATGGCCTTCGATCCGCAGCTCAACCTGATGTACATCGGCACCGGCAACGGCTCGCCGTGGGCGCGTTCGCGCCGCAGCCCCTCGGGCGGCGACAACCTGTTCCTCGCCTCCATCGTCGCGCTCAACCCCGACACCGGGCAGTACATCTGGCACTACCAGGAGACGCCCGGCGACAACTGGGACTTCACCTCCACGCAGCCGATGATCCTTGCCGACATCCCGATCGGTGGGAAAAAGCGCAAAGTGATCCTGCACGCGCCGAAGAACGGCTTTTTCTTCGTCATCGACCGCACCGACGGCAGCTTCATCTCGGCCAAGAACTTCGTCGACGTGAACTGGGCGACGGGATACGACGCCAAGGGCCGCCCGATCGAAACGCTGGAAGCGCGGATCGCGGACCGGCCGCGCGAGATCATTCCGAGCCTCTTCGGCGCGCGCAACTGGCATCCGATGTCCTACAACCCGCAGACCGGCCTGGTCTACATGCCGGTGCAGGGCGTGCCGGTCACGCTGATGGACAACAAAGGCTGGAAGATGAACACGCCGCAGCCGGGCGACTTCGCCGCAGGCGTGGGCTGGAACCTCGCGACCTACATCAACGCCGAGCCGCCGAAGAGCCAGCCCTACGGGCGGCTGATCGCCTGGGACCCGGTCGCGCAGAAGGAGGTGTGGCGTCACGAGCACGTCTCGCCGTGGAACGGCGGCACGCTCACCACCGCGGGCAACCTCGTCTTCCAGGGCACGGCGGACGCGCGCTTCGTCGCCTACGACGCGAAGACCGGCCGCAAGCTCTGGGAAGCGCCGATGGGCACCGGCGTGGTGGCCGGCGCCTCGACCTACATGGTCGACGGCAAGCAGTACGTGTCCATCGCTGCGGGCTGGGGCGGCGGGTTCGGCGTCGGCAACCGCGCCACCGACAGGAAGGGCGCGGGCACCGTCTACACGTTCGTGCTGGGCGGCACTGCCAAGGCCCCGGATTTCGTCGACTATCAGCTCGGCGCGCTAGTGCAGGGCGTCAAGTACGAGCCGGCGCACGTGAAGGAAGGCACGCTGATCTACGTGAACTACTGCTTCGTCTGCCACGGCGTGCCGGGCGTGGACCGCGGCGGCAACGTGCGCAACCTCGGCTACTCCGCGGCTGACACGATCAGCAACCTCGACAAGATTGTCTTCAAGGGGCCGTACATGGCCTCAGGGATGCCAGACTTCACCGGCAAGCTGACCGCTGCGGACCTCGAGAAGATCAAGGCGTTCATCCAGGGGACCGCGGACGCGATACGCCCGAAAAAATAGACGATGCTCGAGGGATGAGCCTCCGGAGGTGGACGAGCCTCCGCGCTTTCCTAACTCGACGGCGGCACCAGGCCGAGCATTCGCATGTAGGTCGCCATGTTGCCGTAATGCAGGTTCGCGTGACCGTAGTTGGCAATCAGGGGGCCGAGCTGTCCGGCCTCGTGGGCGGCACTGCACGCATCGAGCGCTTCTTTCAGCTTCGGCACGACGGTCGCCTTCTCGGTGTTTCCCTGCGCGTTCGCATCCGACCACTGAACCTTTTTGCCGGCGGCGCGTCCGCAGAAATAGTTGCTGCCGTCGGCGATGTGCCCAAGAAGTTCGCCAAACGTGCGCACCGTCGGCGCCGGCTTGTAGGAATACTTGTCGGCCGGCACGATTTCCGCCGCCTTCAGGATCCAACCGCTCAGCTCCGCGAAGCCAGTCTTGCCAAGCATCGCAGCCGTCTCCCTCGCATCCGGTTGTTGGGCGCGAATGGAGACTGTGGGAAGCAGCAGGGTTGCCAACAGGACGATCCTGACGATCCTTTTGTGTTTCATTGGCGACTCCCTTCGCGTGATGAACCTGTGACGGCGCCCATGTTAGCCATCCGTTAGCTTTTTGTGAGCCAACAACAAAAAAGCCCCGTCAAAACGGGGCTCTTTTCAATCTGGTGCGGAAGAGAGGATTTGAACCTCCACGACCTTGCGGCCACTAGCTCCTGAGGCTAGCGCGTCTGCCAGTTCCGCCACTTCCGCACGAAGGGAGAACATTCACCGGCTGGAACACCTGATTATACAGGTCAGTTTCGCCCAAGTCGAGCAGCTGCCTTTTGTCTGATTATCCGTTCGGCGCTCTCATTTGACCGTCGGCGGCCAGGCTGAGATCGGGCGGCCGACAGACCGACCAGCGCCCGCGACGATGGGCGGTGCGCCTTGGCGGGCGCATCAGGGCGGTCACGGTCAGTCGACTCGATAAATCACGTGACCAACAACTCGGTCCGGACCGAGCGAGCGAGGCGCTAAGTGCGACTGAGCCTCCGCTCGATATCGCGCACACCACGCCGCAAGAGGTAGATCGCAACGGGCACCAGGACGAGGCCGACGACGACCTGCCACCAAATCACACCTTCACTCCATGCGGTACCGGTGAAGAACCTGCTGCGCTTGCTCAGGTTGAATCCGATGATGCCGGCAATGAGGAACAGCGCCGATGCGGCCGTCGCGGTGAATCCGAGCCACAGCGGACTGCGCGATCGTCGTGCGGTGGGACTGTTCGACCAGAAGTGAAATTGCCAGGACCAGGCAATCAGGACCACCACGACGGCACCGAGGACCAGATACGGCGAGAGTGAATCCACGTGGGTGACATTCTAGCGCCTGCGGTTAGCGAATCGGCTACCATCCCCGCGACGCGATGCCCTTCATCTTCATCGTTCCCGTCTGGCTCCTGATCGTTCTCGCCGCCGCCCCCTTGCTTTTCGTCCGAAAGCTGCGCTTCCTCGCGGTCCACATCGTCATGGCCTCCACGATGGCCATCCTGATCTCGTTCAGTCTCGCCATTTCCGTCCTGGTGGCGGGAGGCAGGCTTCCTGTCTCGCGCCTCAACGGGTTCCTGATATTTGGCTTTTTCGCACTGTCGCTCGTCGGAGGCGGCGTGCTCGGACTGGCGCTCGGCATCTTCCTGGCGCACCGCATCAACACCCGCCTCGCGTGGTGGCCGGTTCCGGATTCGTAACCAGCGGATCAGTGCCGCCGGTCCTGGAACGGTGACTTCGTATCCAGCCGGAGCACCATGGGCTCGATCCCGAGCGCCTTCATCTCCTCGACGCTTCGCTTCTCTCCTGGCGAGAGCGTGAGCCTCGCAAACTCCTGCTTGCGAAATGACGGGCGCATCCCGGGCTTGCCTTCGAGGTAGCGGTTGGTTCCATCCGCGGGCAACAGAGCTGATACCAGGACACGGACACCCTCCCCCTCGATCCAGCCGTCGAATCCGAAGCCGGTGATGATCTGCCCGTCCTTCAACCTCACGTCCCTTTGCTGCAGGGTGACGCCGACCCTCGCCGTCGTGTTGATCACATCCCGGGGCTGAGCATCCGGTTGAAACGCTCCTCTCATGCCGCCGGCATCCAACACCACCACGAACAGGCCCTTCTCCTGGGCTGCTCCCGGCTCACCTGAGCCAAGCGCAACGGCCGCAGCGAACATTCCCATGACAAATCGAGTCACCGAACCTCCTCAGCGCCGGCTGGCGAGATGATCGACAGGTGACGCGGCATTTCCCGTCTGTGCCGAAATGCAAGGCAACCACGATAGCGGAAATCCATGCCGAGTCAGAATGAGACCGGACGGGACCTGAGAATGAAACCATGCCCAGAGCCTTCTCTACCTCCGCCACGCCGCCGACACGGCCCGAACAGCTCGCCATGAACAATCGCGACATCGAAACCCGCCTTGCGCGTGCGACGCTGGTCGCGTTGGTGTTTTATTTCCCGATCGAAACATGGGCCTCGTGGGGTCACGAGTACTGGCTCCTCAATCCGTTCTACCTCATCGACCTGATCGCGATGGGGCTGCTGTTGTACGGCGCGACCCGATCGCTCCGTGCGCGCCCACGGCCGGCGCCTGGCGCGTTGTGTGCTGCCTATGGCTGGACCGCCGCGAACGGGTGGCGGGCGACGTGGGGGCGCGCGTTCGAGCTCAGAGACGGCGGGCACTTGGACCATGGCCTGGTGGAGCTCTGGGTGGTCGGCGGAGCGACCCTGCTCAGTCTGTTGTGCCTGGCCTGGTCCTTTTATCTCATGGTGCGTGCTGACGCCGTGCCAGAATGACGCATGGGGAAACGCCCCGCCGCGTCTCGCAACGACACGCCACTCTGCCCGGATTGTGGGAACGATTTGACCTTTGTGGCCTCGTGGACGTTCCGTGGTCGCTGGGGCTACAAGGAAGTCCACACCTATGAGTGCGCCACGCACGGCCCGCTCTTTGTCAGTGCCGAGGACCCGATCAAGCGTGGGGTCAGTGAGTTGCTCGGACAAAGTCCTGATGGCGGCGATCGCGAATCGCTGATCCCGGCACGCCGCGGACCGAAGCCGATACTCAAGTCCGGCGCGATAGCCGTCCCCGAGCCTGATTCAGACTGAATCGGTCGCGATCGATCGTCGAGCCGGAGCGGAGGCGATCGCGTGGGTCGAAGTGACTCATCAGGAGCAGGCAGCCCACATCACCGCTCCGGCACCACATTCGCGTGCCGCGCAACCTGTAGCCAGCGGCCCTGCTGGCGCATCCACACGGCCGTGATCCGAAGATGCTCCGTGCGTCCGGCGTTCGGCATCTTCCCGCCCCAGACCACCGTCTCGCGGCCGGCGACAATTGCGGTGTCGCCGTACACCTTCAGGTAATCGAGCTGGCGGTCGAAAGACATAATGACCAGGAAGCCCGAATCCACCATACCGAGGACCTGCTTCTTCGTCACGAACTGATTCAGCGGATTCGTGACCACGAAGTCGTCGGACCAGAGCCGGCCCATCGCCGCGGTGTCGCGCTTCAAGAACGCCTCGACCTCTGCGGCGCTCAGCTGACGGATCTCCTCCTCGGCTTTTCCTCGTCCATCCTGCGGTGACCCGTCGGGAACCGCAGCGAGTCCGAGATAGACGACCAGCAGCATCGAGAACGTCCAACGACCGAACCGCATGGCACCTCCTTCGCTGTCGCGAGCTGTATGGCGAGCGGATAGTCTAGTGTCCCGGCCGCGATTCTCGAGGCGGTCGCCTCAACGCGCCGCGACTCTCATCGCAGGCACGCCTCTCGATGTGCTGTCCCGGACATCGCCGAGCGAGTCGACGAAGTCGGCAAACACTCGCGCCGCGGCGGTCGGCAGCGGGTCAGGGTGCGGCGCTCCCGGCGCCATCAGGAACGCGGCGAGCGTGCGGCGCGACTTCATGCCCGACAGGGTCAGGACCGCGCGCCAGAACACCTCCGGCGTCAGGGCACGCGGACTGAGCACCTCGCCGGCCCGGACCGTGATCTGGCGCTCGGTATAACCCTCGGGGTTGCATGACAGGCGCAGCTCCGCGGCGAGGGTCAGGAAACGGGCAGCCCGGCCCGGATCCGCGAGGCGGTCCGCGAACGCCGCGATGACCTCGTCAGGGATCCCGGAGACGCTGACCATCGGCGCAACCGGCACCTCGGCGATCGCCTGCCTCGCGGCCGCCATCTGTGCGGCCGTCGGAGGCCGTCCACCGGCCGCGTCGAACAGGCGCTCGATCTGGCTGGCCAGGTGCTCGACCGCCTGCCACTGCTGCCGCGCCGCGGCATCGGCGGCGGCGCTGCCTCCGGGCTGATGCCGTTCGAGTGCGACCGCTCTTTCGAGTGCCCTCAGGTCGATGCGCTCGAGCTGCAGTCTCGACCCGGCGGGCAGGCCGAGGTCCCCCGGGAGGCTGTCGAAATACAGATCGTCGATCACGCAGGCCACCAGCTTCTTGTGGTGCAGGCCGAGCAGGAGCTCCTGCATCAGCACGCGGCGCTCGCCTGCGACCGCGCGAGACAGGCACACCAATACCGCGCCCGCCGCGCGGATCGTCTCCGATACCTGGTCGCTCCAGCCCTCACTCATCCGCAAGCTGCGGATCCCATAGCGCGCGATGAAGAGCGGCTCGAACTCGAAGTGGTGGGCGGCCGGACCGGGCCGATCGATCCAGACCGACAGTCCCTGCAGGGCGAGCGCCTCGATCAGCGGTCGCAGCCGCCTCCTGTCGTCCGAGGCGTGGCCGACGAATACGTAAGGAGGAGCCATGATGTCTGAGCTAACGATCCAGTCGGCGAATCTGTACGGACGTCCTCGGCCGGCCGTTTTCCCAGTGTTCCGGCGGCCGTACGATCGCCCCCCGGCGCCCGTTATCCATCCAGCGAGCTGATTGAAACGTGTTCACGAACCTGCCCCCGCTTATGGACGTGGTCACAGGCCACCAACTGACCGAGCTGGCCGTGTCAGCCGTGCCGGGCGCCGGGCGCGTGAACTGGGGCTATGATGGCGGCCTCACACTCACCGTGAACGCCGACGAACGCCGGCCGCCGGACCCCGGGCCCGACCCGCCATCGAACGATTCGCCCCTGGACATGCTGTCCACTCGACAGTTGCTGGAGCACGTTCGGAGCGGCAATCTCGAAGCCCGCGAGATCCTGTTCACCCGGTGCGTGCCGGCACTCCGGCGCTGGGCGCGCGGCCGTCTGCCGACGGGCGCTCGCGGCCTCCTCCAGACCGAAGACATCGTCCAGGAAGCCGTCTTCAGCGTGCTCAAGCACCTCGATACGTTCGAGGCGCGGCATCAGGGCGCCCTTCAGGCCTACCTTCGCGAAACGGCGCTGAACCGGATCCGTGACGCCGCGCGACAGGTCGCGAAGCGTCCCATGCCGGTCGAGCTCGAGGACGAGCACACGGCCGCCGGACGCTCGCCCCTGGAACAGGCAATCGACAACGACGCCCTCGGCAAGTACGAGGCCGCGCTCGCGCGCTTGTCCCCTGTGTATAGAGAAGCAGTCATTGCACGTCTCGAGATGCAGAACAGCTACGAAGAAATCGCCCGCGCCCTGGGCAGGCCCACTGCCAATGCCGCGCGTTCCCTGGTGGTCCGCGCCTTGTACAAGCTCTACGAGGAGATGGGGCATGGCGAGTAGCCGCCGGGCGGTCCTCGACCTGCTCGCTGCCGTCGCTGACGGCAAGCCGGTGCCATGGGACGGCATCCAGACCGGCGATCCGGTCGCGGACGGGAAGTCCGTTCGGGTGCTCCGGACGATTGCGGGCGTGGCGGAAGTGCACCGGACGGCTGGCGCTGAAAGCGACCAGGCGTGGCAACCGGCCCGGCCAATGCGGCCGGAGGGTGTGCGGCGATGGGGACCGTTGACGCTGCTCGAGCCTCTCGGACAGGGCGCGTTTGCGGATGTCTATCGCGCACACGATCCAAATCTCGATCGTGATGTCGCACTCAAGTTGTTCCGGACGGACCGGATCGCGGGATCGGAGCGCCGGGCACGTCTGCTCCGCGAAGCCCGCACGCTCGCGAGAGTCCGGAACGAGCACGTGGTGCAGGTCTACGGCGCCGACGAACACGACGGGCGGATCGGCGCCTGGATGGAGCTGATTCGCGGCCGGAACCTGGAAGAAGAGCTCGGCGAACGCGGGCGATTGAGCGGGAAGGAAGCTGCCTCGATCGGCCAGGAGGTCTGTCGCGCGGTCGCCGCCGTCCACGGTGCCGGCTTCATCCACGGCGACATCAAAGCGCACAACGTCATGCGGGAAGAAGGCGGCCGGGTCGTGCTGATGGACTTCGGCGCCGGCCGTTCACGCCGTGCGGTCGAGGACGGCGCCATCTCCGGCACTCCGCTCTACCTGGCACCGGAAGTCCTCAACGGTCATCCGCCGAGCGTCGACACGGATGTTTACAGTCTCGGGGTGCTCCTCTATCACCTGGTGACGACGACCTACCCGGTGAACGCCGCATCGCTCGAAGAGCTGCGCTGGGCACATGCGGCGGGCACGAGAACGCGGCTCGCCGACATCCGGCCCGATCTCGATTCCGGCTTCGTCCGGGTCGTCGAGCGCAGCATCGCGGTCAATCCTGCCGATCGGTTTCAGAGCGCCGGCGAAATGGAAGCGGCGCTGGCGCAGGTACTGGGCGCCACATCGCCCCCAGCCCCGATCCGCAGCCGGCTCTGGCCGAGGCTCGTCGCCGGCACGCTGGCCGCCGGTCTCATCGCGGCAATCACGGCCGCTCCGGCCCTGATGCGGCGGATCAGTACCCCCGATCTCGACTCGGTCGCCGTGCTCCCGTTCCGCTCGATCGGCACTCAGGACGACCTCGCGTATCTCAGCGAAGGCGTTTCATCAGACCTCACAATGCTGCTGGCGAAACTGCCCGACATCAGGGTCGTCGGCGGGGTGTCGGTGCAGCAATTCCGCGGCTCGTCAAAGTCGGCATCGGAGGTCGGCGAGACGCTCGGCGTCAAGACCATCGTCGCCGGCGTGGTGCAGCTCTCCGGCGATCGCATCAGCGTCAACGTCGAAGTCGTCGACTGCCGCACATCCCGCCAGATCTGGGCCCGGCGTTTCGACAAACGGACGCAGGACCTTGCCGCCACCCAGACAGAAATCGCCCGCAGCATCGCGACCGCGTTGCGCGGACCGTTGTCGCCGCCTGCGGCGCGGAGGATGGAGCGGCCGGCGATGCAGTATCGTGCGTTCGAGCTCTACTCGCTGGGCCGCTATCACTGGAACAAGAGAACCGCCGACGGCCTGCAACGCAGCATCGGATATTTCGAGGAAGCCGCGCGCCTGGATCCTTCTTCGGGCCTGCCGTACGCAGCGCTGTCGGATGCCTACGTCCTGTCCGAGGTCTATGGAATCCTGCCGGCCATCGAGGCACAGCAGCGCGCGGAGACGGCGGCCCTTCAAGCAGTGAAACTCGACCCGGACCTGGCGGAAGCCCATGCTGCGCTCGGAGCGGTCCGGGGGGAACAGTTTCGATGGCAAGAGGCCGAAGACGCCCTCCAGCGTGCGATCGAGCTGGGGCCCGGCTATCCACCCGCCCACCACTGGTATGCCATGCACCTGACTGGGCGGGGTGACTTCGACCGCGCCCTCGAGCACATGCGGACGGCCCTCGATCTCGATCCCCTCTCCGTGACCCTGCGTACGGCCCTGGCATTCATTCAGTACATGAACCGCGACTACGCGGCCGCGATTGCGCAGTATCAGCGCGCGCTGGAGGTCGAGAACAACCTCCCGTTCGTGTACATGAACCTGGCCATCGCGTATCTCGGAGCCGGCCAGCCTGACAACGCGCTCGAACAAGTCGAGAAGGCGCGCGCTGCCGGCGAGACCGAAACGAACTTGAAGCCTCTCCGCGCGAACGTGTATGCTCACGCCGGCCGACCCGCCGAAGCCCGCCAGCTGCTGGCGTCATCGGTCACCGCCTCCCCTGGCTTCAACACCGAATATGCCGCCGCATGGGTCGCGCTGCAGGAGGACAGCACGGCCTTCGAATGGCTCGAGCGGGCTGTCGGCCTGCGGGAACACGACGCTCACTATCTGGCCGTGGAGCCCCGCTTCGATCGGGTCCGGGCCGATCCCAGATTTCGGGCGCTGTTGACCCGCGTCGGTTTGCAGAAATGAACGGAGCGCTGCGATGAATGAGGCTTTAGCAAATTACCTGCTTTGGGTGGTCACCGATCCCCAGAGGCTCGCATACTTCAACAATCCCACCACGCGCAACGCGATGATCGACGAGAGCAACTTGCCGGAGGAAGACCGGGCGGCGCTGAGAGGGAATGACGTGGCTGCCCTCATGGCACGGTTCGCGGCGGGCGTGGGAAACACTATGTGGGTGCTGGTTCCAGCCCCGCCGGGTGGGTTCGCGTTGGGTCTCGGCGTCATGACGCCCAAGCCCCCGACACCGCCGCCACCGCCGCCACTCACAAGCTCGGGTCGCACCATAGGGCCGTCGGTGAAGACTGCGAAGGCGCGCAAGAGCGCCAAGAGTAAGGCCGCGAAATCGCGCCGGAAGTCCAAGGGTAAAGGCCGCCGATAGATGACGGCCACAGCGCCGCCGGAGGGCCGCGGCGAGGTCGTGTTCGTGGGGACGGGCTTCTCGCTCGTCACCCAGACGACCCCCGAGGCCCTCGCGGCGATGCAGCGCGCAGATAAGCTCTTTCACGTCGTCGGAGAACCTGCCGCAGCCGTCTGGATGAAGTCACTGAATCAGACGGCCGAGTCCCTGGCGCTCCTCTACCGCGAAGGCAAACCCCGCCGGCAGACCTATCGCGAGATGGTCGGCCGTATCCTGGCGCACGTCCGCCGCGGTGAGAGGGTGTGCGTGGCGTTGTACGGACATCCGACCGTCGGATGCGATCCGACCCAGATGATCCTCGCGCGAGGCCGCCGGGAGGGATTCACCGTTCGAGTCCTGCCAGGCATCTCGTCGGACGCCTGCCTCTTTGCCGATCTCGGCGTCGACCCGATGCGCCTGGGCATGCAGGCCTACGAGGCGACGGTGTTCGTGCAGATGCGTCCGCGGATCGACACGCGCATACCGATCGTCCTGTGGCAGATCGGCTTCATCGGCGAGACCAGCATCCAGTTCTCAGGACGCGCGAACAAGCCCGGTGTCACCGCCCTCGCGCGTCGTCTCGCCGCGTACTACGGGAGCCATCACAGGGTTGCAATCTACCAGGCGTCCTGGTACCCGTTCATTCCCTCGACGGTCACCTGGACCAACGTCCGCTCGTTACCCGAAACGGCGACCGCCGCCGTTGCCACGCTGTTCGTTCCCGCTCGAAAACGGACGGCGACATCGAGAGCTGTCCGATCGCCGCGGCCCCGCCCCGCTCGAGCACAGGCTTCGCGCCGCTGAACGGCGCGAACCGTCAAACGAAGGGCCGGCTCCCGGGTGAGTTCTTGTGAGGCGGGCTACTCTCGTTCGTTCTCGGCAGCAATCAGCTCGCGCTCGGCTTCATACCAGTCCTGCAGATCGTGACCGTGCGCAGCGCCGCGCATCAGATAACGCCGATATGCCCGGCGGGCGACTCTGTCCGGATCGATCGAGGGTGCGGCGCTCGTGGGCATGTCGTCATTGCTCGGGATGTCGTCGCCGCCTCTCAACTCGTCGGTCATTGAAGGTTGTCTCCTCTTCCTTATCAGCTTGCAGCCATCAGCTGACCGTCATGTCGGATTCAGCAGTTGGTTTGCCGCGTCGCTGAGGATCTCGGCGAACGTCCACCTCACGGCTTCACCGTCGATCGCGCCCATCGTCACCCGGAGGCGACGCCTCTTGCGTTCCATCGGGCGGTACTCCGTGTCGAGCGCCGGGCATTCCCTGTGCCCGTGGCGGAGCACCATCAGCGCGTCGCCAATCAGCTGGCGGCTCGTGAAGAACAGGGAGAGGTTCCGCCCGGTGAGGCCGCGGACGGTGAGGTTGAACAGGCGTGCACCTTCAGGCGATGCGTCGAGGACCCGGCCGTACGGATCGGTGTCCACCCATGACTCATCAGGAGCGGTCGCGGTCCCACAGTCCTCCGCACGGGGTGGGGCGAGTGCATTATGTCGTCGATTCACTCCTCCACTATGAAACCGAATCGGGCACGTGTCTGTACAGGTTTGCCCTTACGCCGGCCGGGAATGGCCCGGCTGGCCCCTGGCGACCGACTTGCACAGTTCGTGCTGCGCGACATCGCCGAGGGACTGTTCGGGAAGGACGTGTCAACGAGGTAATTCCGATGCGGAAGTACGCTGAGTCTGCCGTTGCCATCGTGTCATTCGCGCTGTTGATCCCGGGATGCGGGTCGAAGGACGCCACCGACCGTGGCGGCAGCGCCGCCCGTCCCGAACCCGTGGCAAGCCAGGGGAACCAGCATGCGGTGAGGCTCAGCGGATGCGTCGAGCTCAGCGGCATGGCTTCATACATCCTTCAGAGAGTTCACGTGGAAGGCCGCCAGGGCCAGGATCCCCATCGCACCACGAACCATCCCGGAGGGGGAATTGTCGAAGGGTCGTGGGTCCGATTGAGCGGCACCCGCGACCTGCGCGCGCTGGCAGGGCATCGCGTAGTGGTGTCGGGCGTGCTGGTGGATCCCGATCAACGCGCTGTCGGGACCGAAGGCGTGGCCGGCGTGGTCCTCCCCTCCGGCGACGTCTCGCGGGCGTCGACGAACGAGTTCTACTGGACCAAGGTCAGGAAGGAGGCCGGCCCGATCGCGCGCAGCTCGATCGCCGCCGGCGCCGGCCCGGAGATTCAAGTCACAGAGATCAAGGACTTGGGTGAAGCCTGCCACGAAGGTTAACCTCTGCCGTTTTTCATCCCAGCGAATTCGCCGTGCGACATTGACCTGCTGACCTGACGGCGCTACGCTCCCTCGCGGAATCAAAACGATTTCTTCGAAGGGAGGACAGATGCGCGTCCACCGAATCCTGGGCAAGGACCTCTGGCGGGTCCTGGGCCTGTCGCTGCTGCTCGCCACACCTGCGAGCGCGCAGGTCGACACGGGATCGATCGTCGGCACGGTGAAAGACGCCGGTGGAGGTGTTCTTCCCGGCGCGACTGTCACCATCACTCATGAAGGTCAGTCCTTCGCGCTCACCGGGGTGACGCGTGAGGACGGCACCTACGTCTTCACTCCCATCCGCACCGGCGCCTACACCATAGAAGTCGAGTTCCAGGGCTTCAAGAAAGCGGTGCGGCGCGGCATCACGGTGAGCATCCAGCAGCAGGCGCTGGTCGATGTCACGCTGCAACCGGGCGGCCTGACCGATGAGATCGTCGTGACGGCGGAGACGCCGATACTGCAGACCGGCACCGGCACGGTTGGCGAGACGCTCAAATCCGACACGATCGAAGATCTGCCGATCAATGGGCGCGACTACACGGTGCTCGCCCGGTTGACCGCCGGAGTCGTGCCGCCGCAGCCCGGCGCACGTGCGCCGCTGATGTTCTCGGCCAACGGCGTGCGGCCGGCGCAGAACAACTATCTGCTCGACGGCATCGACAACAACACCAGCAACGTCGACTTCCTCAGCGGCGTCGCTTACATCGTCAAGCCGCCGGTCGACGCGGTCGACGAGATCAAGATTCTCACCAGCTCGTTCAGCGCCGAGTACGGCCGCGCCGGCGGCGCGGTCCTGAACACCACGCTGAAGTCGGGCACCAGCCAGCTGCGTGGCAGCGTCTGGGAGTTCCACCGCAACGACGCGTTGAATGCGAGCGACTTCTTCTCCAACCGCGCCGGGCTCAAGAAAGGCGACTACCTCTCGAATCAGTTCGGCTTCACGGCCGGCGGGCCTGCGATCGGCACCAAGACGTTCTGGTTCGCGGACTACGAGGGCAGCCTGATCAAGCAGGCGCGGACCTGGGTGAGAACGGTGCCGACGGCGCTTCAGCGAGCCAGCGGGTTCACCGATTTCTCGGATCTCGTTTCGCTGCAGAGCGGAAACATCGCTGCCGATGCCCTCGGCCGCGTCTATCCGCGCGGGACCGTGTTCGATCCGGCCACCACGCGTCAGGTGCAGGCGGGCCAGGTCGATCCGGTGACGGGTCTGGTCGCGGCCCAGAGCAGCTTCGTGCGGGACCCGTTCGCCGGCAACAGAATTCCCGGAAGCCGGCTCGACGCCAATGCCGTACGGCTGATGCAGCTCTACCCCGAGCCGAATGTCGCCGGGTTGAACAACAACTACGTGGCGAACCGGAACAACACCGACGACACGCA